>ERZ795062.716-NODE-716-length-26083-cov-7.045797_pt1 | contig 26083 bp, 21 predicted proteins | sample MGYA00375146_ERZ795062 | MGnify/ENA primary metagenome ERZ795062 (study PRJEB30191, sample SAMN05720281) | activated sludge metagenome | isolation source: Anaerobic digester | place: USA | collected 2015-07-16 ... | reverse complement strand
ATTTCGTCAACATTGAGTTCCGAAGCCAAATGTTTTACTTTTTCTTGAGAAGGTTTTGGTTTTAAAGTCCAGCGCATTTGATATTCGATTTCTGATTTTAGATGTTAGATTTTCAGAATAATAAAGTTTTCTCAAAAATATAAAAACATTCGTGTATTCGTGGCTAAAGACGAAGAAATCACATAAAATATTCATTACTTTTGAATTATAATTCAATCAGAATATGCAAATCCAAGGTCAAATTGTAGATATCGAAAACAAACGAATTTATTCAGGTGAAATCACTGTATCAAACGGAAAAATTGTTTCCTTAATCGAAAAAGAACACAACAACAAAAACTACATTCTTCCCGGATTTATCGATGCGCATATTCATATCGAAAGTTCGATGCTTGTCCCTTCGGAATTTGCAAAACTGGCTGTACTTCACGGAACTGTTGGAACCATTTCTGATCCACATGAAATAGCGAATGTTCTGGGTAAAGATGGCGTGTATTACATGATTGAAAATGGTAAAAAAGTGCCGTTGAAATTTCATTTTGGTGCTCCATCATGTGTTCCAGCAACCTTTTTTGAAACTGCTGGCGCAGTGATTGATGCAGAGCAAATTAAGGAATTAATGGCAAATCCTGATATTTATTATTTAGCAGAAATGATGAATTATCCAGGTGTTTTGTTTGACGATGAAGAAGTTTTGAAAAAAATTGCTTGGGCAAAACATTTTAACAAACCTGTTGATGGTCATGCGCCAGGATTGCGTGGCGAACCAATAAAAAAATATATTTCGGCTGGAATTTCTACAGATCATGAATGTTTTACGTATAACGAAGCATTAGAAAAACTATCGCTTGGCATGAAAGTCATTGTTCGTGAAGGAAGTGCTGCCAAAAACTTTGAAGCTTTAATCGATTTATTGCCAGAACATTATGAAAACATGATGTTTTGTTCCGATGATAAACATCCTGACGATTTGATTGTTGGTCACATTAACCAACTTTGTGCTCGTGCTGTGAAAAAAGGTTTTGACGTTTTCAAAGTGTTGCAAATGGCGTGTGTCAATCCTGTGAAACATTATAAAATGGATGTTGGTTTGCTTCGAGAAAACGATGCTGCCGATTTTATAGTAGTGGAAAATTTAACCGATTTCAACGTATTACAAACGTATATCAATGGCGAATTGGTTGCTGACACGAGCGATAGCGAACTGGCGAAGCAAAACGGACAATCGTTTGTAAAGCATATCGACTTTGAAAAACCTAACAATTTCAATACTTCTAAAAAACAAATCGCAGATTTTGAACTTACAAGTTCAGCAAAAACGATTAGAGTTATTGAAGCGCTCGAAGGTCAATTGATTACGAATGAAATTCATTGTACACCAAAAATTGTGGATGGAAATTTAGTTTCCGATGTGGAAAATGATGTGTTGAAAATGGCGGTTGTTAATCGGTATTCCAATACTGAACCTGCAGTTGCTTTTATCAAAAACTTTGGTTTGAAAAAAGGTGCGATTGCTAGTTCAGTAGCACACGATTGTCATAATATTGTAGTTGTTGGCACATCTGACGAAGAAATTTTAAATGCTGTCAACCTAATTATTGAAAATACTGGCGGAATTTGCGCGGTAAACGGCAACGAGAAAAAATCATTGGCTTTGCCAGTTGCCGGAATTATGAGCGATAAAAACGGTTGGGAAACAGGAAAATTGTATCAAGAAATTGATGCTATGGCAAAAGAATTAGGAAGTTCGTTAAAAGCGCCTTTTATGACACTTTCGTTTATGGCTTTACTGGTAATACCTGATTTAAAACTATCTGATAAAGGTTTGTTTAGTGGAAAAAGTTTTCAGTTTGTGGATTTGGTTGTGGAGTGATTTTTTTTAAGGAAATGAAAAACTCTGTCAAAGTTTGAAACTTTGACAGAGTTTAATACCTTTTCACTTAAAACCTAATTAAACAAAACCATTAGTTTCAAGAAAATTTGCTCCTTCATCTGTTAATTCAAAACCACCATCAAATTCTGTTGCAAAATTCAATTTTGCTAATGTTTTGTGAGACTTTAAGTTTCTAACAATTTGAGTGTATTTTTCATCATTTCTATTTAACAATGGTGTTAAATCTTGATTATCCAATATAAAATTATTTGAAATCTCATTTATCAAATCACTAGTTAAAATTCTTCTACTAGGTGCATTATACATAGCAGTAAGAGCAGGTATAATCAATTCATTTTCAGATATTGCCATAACTAAATTTTTATAATTTAATTATTATAGACAATTTACATGCCATTTGCTTTTATATGACAAAAAGACATGGTTCTCAATGAAAATAATTTTTCAATTAAATTCATGCATTTCTAAGACGAATTGATTATTTTTTATGAATGAATACAAACTGCTTACTCAAAACTGAATACTGAACACTATTTCTTCCCACCAACAACCACAACTATTTCACCTTTTGGAGGTTTTGTTTCAAAGTGTTTTAAAACTTCTGCTGCTGTTCCGCGAATGGTTTCTTCGTGTAGTTTTGATAATTCTCGTGACACAGAAACTAGTCTTTCGGCACCAAAATATTGCACAAATTCGGCAAGAGTTTTTACTAATTTATGTGGCGAAACATAGAAAATCATCGTTCGGGTTTCTTCGGCTAATTGTAAAAAACGCGTTTGTCTTCCTTTTTTTTCAGGCAAAAAACCTTCGAATATAAATCTATCATTGGGCAAACCACTATTGACCAATGCAGGTACAAAAGCCGTTGCGCCAGGTAAACATTCTACTTCAATATTATTTTCTACACAAGCACGCGTAAGTAAAAACCCTGGATCAGAAATAGCTGGTGTTCCAGCATCAGAAATCAATGCTATACTTTCGCCAGCTTGAATTCTTTTTATAATATTTTCTACGGTTTTGTGTTCGTTATGCATGTGATGACTATGCATGTGTGTGGAAATATCGAAATGCTTGAGTAGTTTTCCGCTTGTTCTAGTGTCTTCAGCCAAAATCAAATCGACTTCTTTCAAAACTTGAATGGCTCTGAAAGTCATATCATCAAGATTGCCTATTGGCGTTGGAACTATGTAGAGTTTGCTCATTAAGAGAATTTTTTCTCGATAACTTCCATAAAACGTTCGATATATTCTTCTTTTCCTACCCAATAACCATAGTCAGGAATTACCATTTCGTTGAGGAAACTTTTGGCTTCTTCTAATGTCGAAAAAGTATTCAATTGCGACATTACTCTGTTATAATCTTCATTGCTATCGCCAAAAAGATGTTTCACAAAAGCAACTCTATCGTTCAATCCAACTTCAATATTTTTTGAAAAACTATCATTCAGGTTAAGCACTTTTGGCTCTTTTATTTTTTTCTCTTCTTTTCCTTCGGTAGTGCTCGAAAAAAGCGAAACTTCATTTGGTTTAACAAAAACTGGCTCTTTGTAATCGTCACCTAAAAGATTTTCTAATGTAATTTGTTTATTTTCAGTTTGTGACGATGGTGTAGTTTCGGGAGTTTTTACCTCTTCAATATTATCAGATGGTGTTTCTTCTACTTCTAATTCAAACATTGGCTCAAATGGTTTTTCCTCTATTTGAGCACCATTTGATTCGTGGTCTTCTTTGTCTTCTTTTTCAATCAAATCGTTGTCCTCAAAACTTTCATCCTCTACTTCATCTTCTTCGATAGTTATTTCGCCCACAATCACAGGTTCTTCCTCGACTACTTCTTCAACAACTTCTTCAATTGGAGTTAAATCGACTTCAATAGGTTTTTCAAAAACAGTTTCTTCTTTTTCAAAAGCTGTTTGGAGTTTTTCTTCTAATTCTTCTGCTGATAATTCGTTTTTCAGCATTTCAAAATTATCTCCATAAAACTTGAGCACAGCAAGTGTTTCATAAAGTTTTTTAGTTTCTTTATATAGTTGATCTACTTCAGATTTGTTTTTCAGTTTTAAAACCCTGTGAGCAATACTGATGAGTTCGGCTTCAAGTCTTTTTTTCATAATAGTTTAAAAATATTGGCTTTTTGTATTCTTCTTCAACTTTATCATTCACTTTTTCAATAACAATTAATTGTTGTTATAATTGTTCTTATTTAAAGTAGTTTTGATAAAATTTTTCTACATTTGAAACGATGTAAAAATATAAAATTTATATCGTTTAGCTTTATTGCAAAGTAATAAAAACTAATTTTTTTTTGCATAGAAAAATTATAAAATGTTTCTCGAAAATACTGTAAATCACGAAGAACAATTTGGCTGGATAGAAGTTATCTGCGGTTCGATGTTTTCGGGCAAGACCGAAGAACTCATCCGAAGGTTGCGAAGAGCGCAATTTGCTAAACAAAAAGTTGAGATATTTAAACCAGCAATAGACACAAGATATGACGAAGAAATGGTTGTTTCTCACAATCGTAATGAAATTCGTTCAACACCTGTTCCTGCTGCCGCAAATATTAGAATTCTTGCCCAAGGTTGTGATGTTATTGGGATTGATGAAGCGCAGTTTTTTGATGATGAAATTGTAGCCGTTTGCAATGATTTGGCCAATTCGGGTATTCGAGTTATTGTAGCTGGATTGGATATGGATTTCAAAGGAAATCCTTTTGGACCTATGCCTTCGCTTATGGCAACTGCCGAATATGTTACAAAAGTTCATGCAGTATGCACTCGCACAGGAAATTTAGCGCATTACAGTTTTAGAAAAACTGATAACGACAAGTTGGTTTTGCTTGGAGAAACTGAAGAATATGAACCTCTAAGCCGAGCAGCATACTTTAAAGCAATGAGAGAAAACATTGTGGTAAAAGATCCAGAAAATCTTTCTGAAGAATAAAAAAATAATCCAATTGACACTTTCCATTCGAAATATTATTTCCATACTAAAAGCCGAATGGCATGGAAATAACGACATCAGCCTTATTGATAACATCTCTATTGATAGTCGATCATTGCAAAACGACAAAAACACTTTGTTTTTTGCAATAAATGGACCAAATCATAATGGTCATCAATACATTGAGGATTTAATTGAGAAAAATGTTTGCAACTTTGTTGTTACAAAAGTTCCAGAAAATTTAAGCGAAAGAGCCAACTTTTTAGTAGTTGAAAACACTGTTGAGGCATTACAAAAATTTGCTGCTTTTTATAGAAATAAATTCGATTTTCCAGTAATAGGAATTACAGGCAGTAATGGCAAAACCATTGTAAAAGAATGGCTCAATTTTCTATTGAGTCCAGATTACAATATTATTCGTTCGCCAAAAAGTTATAATTCGCAGGTAGGTGTTCCACTTTCCATTTTAGGCATCAACGAAAATCATAATCTAGGGATATTTGAAGCTGGTATTTCGCTTAAAAATGAAATGGAAAATCTTCAAAAAATCATATTACCAACTATTGGTATTTTAACCAATATTGGTTCAGCTCACGACGAAGGATTTAATGACGTAGGCGAAAAAATAAAAGAAAAACTAAAGCTTTTTACAAATGTTAAGGTTTTGATACTAAACAAAAACAAGACAATATTAGCTTTTGTAAATCCTAAGATAAAAACATTTACTTGGTCTTCTGATGATGGCAAAGCAGATGTTTTTGTTACAACAAAAAAACATGGCGAAAATACTTTGCTTAACATAACTTATCAAGGAGAAACTTTTATAATTCACATTCCTTTTCAGGATCAGGCTTCTATTGAAAATGCTATCAATTGCCTGATGGTTATGCTCTATTTTGGATACAATCAAAAAGTAATCCAAGTAAGAATGGCACAACTCTATCCTGTAGAAATGCGACTAAAAGTGAAAAATGGCGCAAATAACTGCACTTTGATAGACGATAGTTATAGTTCTGATTTTCAGTCCTTAAAAATTGCACTCGATTTTTTAGAACATCAAAAACAGCATAAAAAAAAGACCATTATTCTTTCGGATATTTTTCAAAGCGGATTGAATAATGAAGAACTGTATTCACAAGTTTCTCAATTGATTATTTCAAATAAAATTTCGCGAGTAATAGGAATTGGAGAAACTATTTCGAAATATAAATACAAGTTTATCAACTGCATTTGCTTTACAGATTTTGAAACCTTTTCAAAAAGTTTTGAAAACTTAGCATTCGAAAATGAAACCATCTTGATAAAAGGTGCTCGCGATTTTCATTTTGAAAAAATTGTTTCGCTTCTCGAAGAAAAAACACATGAAACTATACTAGAGATTAACCTCAACGCCATAAGTCATAATTTGAATTATTATAAATCTAAGCTTAACCCTTCAACCAAAATTATGGTCATGGTAAAGGCTTTTGGTTATGGAAATGGCGGGTTTGAAATTGCTAAGTTATTAGAACATCATAAAGTGAATTATCTAGGAGTTGCTTTTGCAGATGAAGGAATTTCGTTGAAAAACTCTGGAATAAACATCCCAATTATGGTCATGAATCCAGAAAGCACCAGCTTTTCTGCAATAATTCAACACAAACTAGAACCCGAAATATATTCTATCAGGGAATTAAAAGCTTTTCTAAAACTCCTTGAAACAAAAAAAGTAAAACATTTTCCTATCCATATCAAGCTCGATACAGGAATGCATCGTCTTGGATTTCAAGAAAACAATCTTGACGAACTGATACAATTGTTGAAAAACAATGACTTGGTTACCATTAGAAGTATTCTTTCGCATTTAGCTACAAGCGATGATTTGAACGAAAGCGATTTTGTAAACAGTCAAATAGAACTATTTGAAAAGTTATCAAGTAAACTAAAATCAGAGCTACATATAAACCCAATTCGTCATATCCTCAACACTTCTGGAATTTCAAATTTCACAAAAGCACAATATGACATGGTTCGTTTAGGGATTGGATTATATGGAATTTCAAACGACCAAGAAGAGCAAAGATTTCTAGAAAATGTAAGCACTTTAAAATCTATAATTTCACAAATCAGAATAATTCAAGAAGGTGAAAGTGTAGGTTATAGTAGAAGATTCATAGCTGAAAAAGAAACTAAAATTGCCACAATTCCAATAGGTTATGCAGATGGCATTAGAAGAAGCTGGGGAAATAACAAAGGTTATGTAATGATAAATGGAAAAGAAGCAAGAATTGTTGGCAGTATTTGTATGGATATGTTGATGGTTGACGTGACAAACATAGACTGTAAAGAAGGTAATACTGTAATAATTTTTGGAGAAAAACCTACAGTCAACGAAATAGCAATAGCAACCGAAACTATTTCTTACGAAATATTAACCTCTATTTCTCAAAGAGTTAAGAGAGTTTTTTATAGAGAATAAAAAAAAATTAACTTTTCTTTATGAGTTTATAGGGTTTTTAACTAATTTAGTTTTAATAATCAACTAAAACATAAAAATTATGGGAATGTTAAAAGAATTTAAAGAGTTTGCAATGAAAGGCAATCTTGTCGATATGGCAATTGCTTTTGTAATGGGAGGTGCATTTGGCAAAGTAGTTTCAGCTTTTGTTGAAAAAATGTTCGCACCTGTTATAGGTATTCTAATGGGTGGAATTAATCTTGCTGACAAAAAATTTGTTGTAAAAGATGCTGTTCTTGATGCGGCTGGGAAAGAAACTTCCCCTGCTGTTGCCATAGAATGAGGATTGTTTGTAACAGCTTTGATTGATTTTATAATTGTAGCTTTTGTAATGTTTATGATTATCAAAGCAATGAACAAAATGAAAAAACCTGAGCCACCAGCAGCACCTGCAGGACCAACTCAAGAAGAATTGTTAACTCAAATCCGTGATTTATTAAAAAAATAATCCGCTACACAACATATTCTAATTTAAACCACGCTTAGAGGCGTGGTTTTTCTTTTTGCAATTTTAAAAAAGTAAATGATTTTCTATCTACTTTTGTGTTTCAAAAAAAATATATCAACATTAAAATTTATATATGAAAGTTGCTGTTGTTGGCGCAACCGGAATGGTTGGCGAAGTTATGCTTCAGGTTTTGGCGGAGAGAAATTTTCCTGTGACTGAATTAATTCCTGTAGCTTCAGAAAAATCTGTTGGAAAAGAAATAGAATTCAAAGGGAAAAAATATACTGTTGTTGGCATGCAAACTGCCGTTGACATGAAAGCTGATATTGCTCTTTTCTCAGCTGGTGGTCAAACCTCATTAGATTGGGCACCGAAGTTTGCAGAAGCTGGCACAACAGTTATCGACAACTCTTCGGCTTGGAGAATGGATCCAACAAAAAAATTAGTTGTACCAGAAATCAATGCGCATTTATTGACAAAAGAAGATAAAATTATTGCCAATCCAAATTGCTCAACTATTCAAATGGTAATGGTTTTAAATCCATTACACAAAAAATACCATATCAAAAGAGTAATAGTTTCAACCTATCAATCTATTACCGGAACTGGTGTTAAAGCCGTTCAACAGCTTGAAAACGAGTACAAAGGCATTCAAGGTGAAATGGCTTATAAATATCAAATCCATAGAAATGCAATTCCTCAATGTGATCTTTTTGAAGAAAACGGATATACAAAGGAAGAAATGAAATTGGTTCGTGAAACCCAAAAAATTATTGGAGACAAATCGATAGCTGTTACTGCTACTGCTGTTAGAATTCCTGTAGTTGGTGGACATAGCGAAGCTGTTAACATTGAATTCAGCAATGATTTTAAACTTGAAGATGTTAGAAAAATTCTTCATCACACTGATGGCGTTGTTCTACAAGACAATGTCGATACATTTATGTATCCTATGCCGTTGTACGCTCAAGGGAAAGATGATGTTTTTGTGGGTAGAATACGTAGAGATGAAAGCCAACCCAATACTTTAAACATGTGGATTGTAGCTGATAATTTAAGAAAAGGCGCAGCAACCAATACTATTCAAATAGCTGAATATCTTGTAAAAAATAATTTGGTGTAACCATACCAATCCTCAATTTACCATCTGATTAAACTCTTAAATTTTGTTAAAATCAGATGGTTTTTTGTTTCAATAAGGTACATTTGCCTTGATGAAGAGAAAATTACAATTGCTAAATTTTGTGATGGGATTGACGGTATTGTTCGCCATACTGTTTCAATCTTTGCATTCATTTGAGCATTTAGCAAAACAACTTTCGGAAAAGCAATGTCATCACAAATACCATTCACACAAAACAGAAATCAACCACAGTCATCATAACTTCGACAAATGTTTTGTGTGTGAATTTGCCTTTAGTTCTTATGTTTCATCAAATAAAGTTGAAACTAATTATGAAAACAAGGCAGTTGTAACAAAATATTCTTTTGCGTACTCAAAAGAGATATTTAGTTCTTTCAAAGGAAGTTTATTTTCGCTTCGAGCACCACCAGTTTTTATTGTTTAAAGGTCTTTTTTATGTCCAAAATTTTGGACTATAACTCATTTAACAATAAATAACTTTATATGAAATTTTTATACCTATATCTAATAGTGGGTTTTGCCGTATTGGCAAATGCCCAAAACAAAATAACTGGAAATGTTACTGACAGCAATAACAATCCTATTCCAAGCGCAATAGTTTCTTTACCCGAAATTCATAAGGAAACTTACACAGACAAAGACGGAAAATTTATTTTGAACAATTTGCCTCAAGGCAGTTTTAAACTGATTGTTTCTTTTGTTGGTTTTGAAACACAAACTAAAGTCATTTCTCTCAACGGAACCGAAATTGAAGTCTCTTTTATTCTTACTGAAGCTGTAACTCACATGGACGAAGTAGTTGTTTCTAATGTTTTCAAACGATTACAATCGCAAAACGTGATGAAAGTCGAACAAGAAAACATTAAATCTCTGCAACAAAAAGGAAGTACAACGTTAATCGAAGGATTGTCAACTATCCCTGGAGTTGCACAAGTTTCTACTGGAACATCTATTGGGAAACCTGTAATTAGAGGATTGAGCGGAAATCGTGTTTTAGTCTATTCGCAAGGTGTACGATTAGAAAATCAACAATTTGGTGAAGAACACGGTTTGGGTTTAAACGATTCTGGAGTAGAAAGTGTTGAAGTTATCAAAGGTCCAGCTTCGCTTTTATATGGTTCAGATGCATTGGGTGGTGTTTTGTATTTCAATCCAGAAAAATTTGCAAATCCAAATGATTTTAAAGCCGATTTTGGTCAACGTTTTTTTTCAAACACATTAGGAAGCAATACTACTTTGGGATTAAAAACCTCAACTGATAAGTGGAAATTTTTAATAAGAGGAAATTATAACACACATTCAGATTATGAAATCCCTAATGGCGATAGAGTAACCAATACTCGCTATAACGAAAAAGATTTAAAAGCTGGAATTGGATATAACAATTCTTCTTTTTCAACAGTTTTTCGATATAATTTTAATCAGCTCGATTTAGGTATTCCTGAGGAAGGAATTGCAGAACAATCTACAAGTAAAAAGACTATGTTTCCTAGCCAAGGTGTTGATAGTCATATTTTTAGTTTACACAATAATGTTTTTTTCAAAAACTCTAAACTAGATGTAGATTTAGGCTATATCTACAACGACCGAAAAGAATTTGAAGATTCCTACTCACCTGTTTTACACATGAAATTGAAAACTTTCAATTATACAGTAAATTATCATTTGCCCAAAAAAGGAAAATTGGAAACTATTATTGGTACACAAGGTATGCATCAAACCAATGCTAATTCTGGTGAAGAGTTATTAATTCCTGACGCTACAACCAACGATTTTGGTATTTATACAACATCAATCTATGAATGGAACAAAAATATTCTACAAGGAGGAATTCGTTATGACAACCGAAAAGTGACCTCAGAAAATCATGGAACTTTTGGTGAAGAAGGATATTTTGAAGCCATAGACAAATCCTTTGATAGTTTTAATGCTTCATTGGGTTATAAAACCAATTTGACCAGAGCGCTTTCTATCCGATTGAATTTTGCTACTGGTTTTAGAGCGCCAAATCTTGCTGAATTGACATCAAATGGAGTTCATGAAGGAAGTAACAGATATGAAATTGGAAATTCTGAATTGAAAAATGAGCAAAATGCTCAATTTGACTTGAATTTAGAATACAAAAACACGCATTTTGAGTGGTTTATAAATGGATTTTACAATCACGTGAACAACTACATTTATATTTCTCCCAATGGAACTCAAATTGATGGAAACGATGTTTATGATTATGTTCAAAATAATGCTCAATTGTTTGGCGGTGAAGTTGGAATTCACTTTCATCCACATCCAATAGATTGGTTACATTTTACTAGCAGTTTTGAAACCGTTACTGGAAAAAAAGATAACGGAGATTATTTACCATTAATTCCTGCAAATAAATGGAACAATACTTTTAAGGCGGAATTCAAAGATGGAAATTGGTTAAAAGATGGTTTTGCTACAGTAAATGTAGTGTACACTTTAGCTCAAAATAACTTTAGCGAATTTGAAACCAAAACAAATGATTACACTTTACTGAACCTAGCCTTAGGTGGTGAAATGACCATTAGCAAAAGCAAATTCAATGTAAATATTAATGCTAACAACCTTTTTAATAAAACCTATATTTCACACTTATCAAGATTAAAAACAGACGGAATTCCAAATATCGGGAGAAATATTTCTCTTGGAATTAACTTTGTCATCTAATAAAAAAGCATCTCAGTTGAGATGCTTTTTTTTATAATGATTAAAACCTGTTATCGCCATCAATCATTCTACCTAAACCTCCAAGAAGACTTCCTTCTTCTCGGCTACTTCCGCCATTTCTTGGTGCAGAAGCTATAACTCTATCGGCTAATCGGCTGAATGGTAATGATTGTACATATACAGTTCCTGGACCACGAAGTGTTGCAAAAAACATTCCTTCGCCTCCAAAAATGGTGTTCTTAATTCCGCCTACAAACTCAATATCATAGTCAACATCTTTTGTAAACCCAACGATACAACCAGTATCAACTTTTAATACTTCGCCAGAAGCAAGTTCTTTTTTGGCCAAAGTTCCGCCACTATGGACAAATGCCATTCCATCGCCTTCAATTTTTTGCATTATAAATCCTTCTCCACCAAATAATCCTCGCCCAAGTTTTTTAGAAAACTCAATCCCAACTGATACACCTTTTGCAGCGCAAAGAAAAGCATCTTTTTGACAAATAAACTTTCCTTGAAACTGGGTTAAATCTATTGGAATGATTTTTCCAGGATAAGGCGAAGCAAAAGAAACTTTACTTTTTTTCATGTTTTGATTAATGTATGCCGTCATAAAAAGGCTTTCGCCTGTCAAAACCCTTTTCCCTGCAGAAAGTAACTTATCAAAAATTCCTTGTTGCTGTTGTGAACCGTCGCCAAAGATTGTTTGCATCTGAATGCCGTTTTCCATCATCATAAAACTACCTGCTTCGGCAACAACTATTTCTTGAGGATCAAGTTCTATTTCTACATATTGCATTTCTTCACCATAAATATGGTAATCTATTTCGTGAGCTGTCATAATTTTTTTTGTTTACAAATAGGACTATTGAGGCATGTTTATGTTACAAGTTTTGAATATTTTATTTTTTATAAAAAACAATCTGTTAATAAATTAAAACAAATATTATTAAATGCATAAAAAATTAATTTTATTTTTACAATATTGCTAATTATAAAAACCAAAATCTATGAATTCATTATTTACAAAAATCATCCGGATAGTACTGGGAATTGTGTTGATTCTTTTTGGATTAAATAAATTAATGCCATCTCCTTTTATCCCATTACCCGAATTGCCTGAAAAAGCTGGTCAATTTATGACTTCATTGGCAAATACTGGCTACGTTTTGAAAACTGTTGGTGTTTTAGAAGTTTTAATTGGAGTATTGTTATTGCTAAAAAAATGGGTTGCTTTTGCGTTAATTCTATTAGCACCAATTTCAATAAACATTCTGCTTTTCCACTTATTTTTAGACATTCCAGGTCTTTCGATGGCACTGATTATAGTTATCTTCAATATAGTTTTGATATATAAACATTGGTCACAATACAAACCATTGTTTTATTAATAAAAAAACTCCCAAAAATGGGAGTTTTTTTTATTTAAAATCATATGCTAACGATAGTGTTCCGTAATAATATCCTGTTGCAGTACTCTTTGAAACCTCGTTGGTTGTGTAATGAAATCCATATTTCAAATGTAAACTTTCGTAATCGTAATTTATTCCTGCATTCATTCTGAATCTAACTGGAATTATATCATACGTCAAAGGACTATTGTTTCTGAACATACTACCTTGAATAGTAGCATCATAAATTTGAAGGTTTACCTCAGGATTGAAAAACAGATAAAATTCTTTTTTACCGCTGAACGATGGGAAAAAATTTGATTCATTAAGATTTTGAATTTTATTTTTCAATGAAACTCTCAACAAAAAACCTGAGTTGATAGAATTGAAGGCTGTTCCAGCTTCTATAGATGATTTCCAATAAAAAAAATCATACTTTTCGTTTTTTGAGGAACGCAAAAAAGGTTTTACCAAAGTGGTGTTGTATTGAATAACAAATGCATTTTGTATTTGATTTTTCCAACCATAAACTTTTCCAAAATTAAAAGTGGTATGCATCCATTCCTGAAATTCCTCGGCAAAGGAATTGGGTCCAACAAAACCTATTTGATACTGTGTTTTCCAAACAAAATCAGATTTATAAAACCTAGTAACTTCATGCTCTCCAACCAGCAAACCCGCATAAGGACGATTGTGATATTCAATATTTTCTGATTTAACCCAAGCAGGATTAAAAATTTTTTGAAACAAACTAAAACCTTTTACAATTTTTCTGTTTTCATGGGAATTCTTTGAAACATAGTTTGCAAAAATAGTTGTTCCTGCGGTATAATATTTATCGTTAACGACAGAAGTAAATGAGTCGTTATCAATTGAAATTCCAAATCTAAAGGTTTTATTTCCTTGAGAAAAAACATTTGATACCAAAAGAAGAAAAAGTAAGGATTGGATTTTATTAATATTCAATTTTCCCAACATGGCTCATTACTCTCATGATTTTATCTTTTCTTCTATTAATGTAAGACGATGAGTTTGACGCTTTAAATTTTCTAGGATTTGGGAGTATTGCAGCAATTCCAGCAGCTTCTCTTTTTGTCAATTTATCTGCAGAAGTGCTATACCAATGTCTTGCTGCGGCTTGTGCACCATAAACTCCATTTCCCATTTCGATGCTATTAAGATAGACTTCCATTATTCGTTCTTTTCCCCAAATAAGTTCAATCAAAACCGTAAAATAGGCTTCAAGACCTTTCCTTAGATAGCTTCTTCCTTGCCACAGGAAAACATTTTTTGCAGTCTGTTGCGAAATAGTGCTTCCTCCTTTTAATCGTTTGCCTTTTTGGTTGTTTTTAAATGCTTTTTGCATCGCATTAAAATCAAATCCGCTATGTTTCAAGAAATTTCCGTCTTCACTTGCAATAACAGCTTTTTGCAGATTTGGAGAAATATTTTCTAACGGTTCCCAATCATGACTAAAAACAGCATCTTCCTTACTATCTAGTTTAAATTCTATCAATCGGATAGCCATCAATGGCGTAAACGGAACAGGAACCCATTTGAATAAAACTACAAAAAAAATAGAAATGCCAAAAAACCAAAGCATTAATTTCCAAATAAATCGAATAATTTTTTTAATCATAACTTATACTAAATCAGCTAATTCTTTTCCTACTAGACTTCCTATGGCAACTCCCATTCCACCAAGCCTAACACCACAGTAAACGTTGCTTGAAATTTGTTCTACAATCGGTCTTTTGCTTGAACCCATTCCCATAATTCCACTCCATCGATGTTCAATTTTTACATCCTGATTTGGTAAAATTACTTCTTTTAATAAAACTTCCAACCTGTTTTGAATATTTTCTGTTAGACCAAACTCAGTAGTAGTTTCTCCTTCAAAATCAAGGTTTCTTCCACCACCAAGTAAAATTCTATTATCAATGTTTCTAAAATAATAGTATCCTTTGTCTATGTGAAATGTTCCTCTTATATCGAGATTTTCTATTGGCTCTGTTATCAACACTTGAGCACGAGCAGGTTTTACTGGTTGATTAATTATTTTTGAAGCAAACCCATTTGTGGCAAAGAAAACTTTTTTGGTTTTAAATCCAAATTCAGAAAAAAATATTTCAACTCCATTAGAAACTTCATTAAAATGAGAAACTTCAATTTGATTGAGTATCATTATCCCTTTAGAAACAACTTTTTCTAGCAAGGCATGCATCATTTTGCCAGTATCAATTTGTGCTTCATAGGGATTAAACAACACATAATCTTTAATGTTTTTAAAACCAAAGCGATCGATTTGCTTTGTGAAAACCTCATTTCTAAAAATTGGTTTCAAAATTTCATTAATAAAAGGCATTTTTTGCAAACATTCATTGTATCCACTTTCATCATCTTGTAAAAAAAGCTCATAACCACCAAATGGTTTGATATCTAATGCATTGTCGCCAAGGTTTTTTCTCAATAACTGAAGTCCTTGCCATCTTTTTTGAACCAACTGAACAACTTCCTCTTCGCTGTGCGATTTTAAATCATCAATAATTTCTGAAACGCTTCCAAAACATGCAAATCCTGCGTTTTTTGTGCTTGCGCCTTGGGGTAGAATTCCTTTTTCTAAAACCAAAATTTTACTTTCTGGAAACCTTTCTTTCAAAGATAATGCGCAATGAAGGCCAACAATTCCGCTGCCTATAATTGTATAATCTACACCTGAAAACCAGTTTTTTAACTCCCAATAACTAAAATTCATTTCAAAAAATATTAATTTTTTATGCTCAATGTGATAATTTATTTAAGTTTTGTCTTATTTATTGTCTATATCTTATTTAAACAATAGGTAGTTTGTCGATTTGTTAATATTTTTCAAAAAAAGCTAACACATCATTAAAAAATAATTATACATTTGAACAACTAATTTAACCAAATATAACAAAATTTTGAAGTACAGATTACTCCCTGTTGTAATGTTGGCTTTTTCGAGTGTTGTTTTTGCGCAAAGCAAAGTACAACTTTGGAAATCCACAACAAAAAAATCTGACATGGTACCTCTAGAATCGAGAATGGTTTTACCTGAAAAACAGATTTTTTCTCTTGACCTTGATGCAATGCGTTCTTCTTTAGTAGCAGCGCCAAAAAGACTTGCTAACGGTAGCATGACTGGAAATCAAATTATTAGTATTCCAAATGCTGATGGTATTTCAGAACGATATCGAATTGTTGAAAATTCAACAATGGCTCCTGAACTACAGGCAAAATATCCTGAAATTCGCTCTTATGTTGGAGAAAATTTAGATTCACCAGGAACAACAGCTTATTTTAGTGTTTCACCACTTGGATTTAAAGCAATGATGCTTAAACCAGGTAAATCGGCTGAATTTATTGAGCCAATATCAGCGGATTTAACAACATATACAGTTTATAAAAAAGCTGACAAAGCAGCTTCGCTTAACAAGTTTGAATGTTCTGTTGTAGATGCAGTTAATGCAGATGTTCAAATGGGTGCAATGTTGCGTCCAAATGCTGATGATGCTACGTTGAGAACTTTCCGATTAGCAATGTCATGTACAGGTGAATATACTGTATATTTCGGTGGAACAAAAGCACTAGCTCTTGCTGCGATAAATGCTTCAATCACAAGATGTAATGGAGTTTTTGAAAAAGATTTTGGAGTTAGAATGCAAATCATTGCTAATACAGATTTAGTAATCTATACAAATGCTTCAACTGATCCTTATTCTGCAGCATCAGGTATGTCTAGCTGGAATTCACAATTACAATCAACTTTAACTTCAGTTATTGGTGAAGCAAACTATGATGTTGGTCACTTATTTGGAGCTTCTGGTGGTGGTGGAAATGCTGGATGTATCGGTTGCGTTTGTGTAAACGGTTCAAAAGGAAGTGGTATTACTTCTCCAGCTGACGGAATTCCTCAAGGAGATAATTTTGATATTGACTATGTAGCTCACGAATTAGGACATCAATTTGGTGCAAACCACACATGGACACATGGTGGTAATGAAGGAACTGGAGTTCAAGTTGAACCAGGTTCAGGATCAACAATTATGGGTTATGCTGGAATTACATCACTTGACGTTCAACCACATTCAGACGCTTATTTCCATGCTGTAAGTATCCAACAGGTTACAAACAATATTAAAACAAAAACTTGTCAAACTAATACAGCTACTGGAAATTCAGTTCCAACTGCTAACGCTGGTTTAGACTATACTGTGCCAAAAAGCACTCCATTCATGTTGACAGGAACAGGAACTGATGCAAATGGTGATACACTTACTTACATTTGGGAACAAATGGATTCTCAAACTAATACAACAGCACCAAGTGCAACAAAAACTAGTGGTGTAAACTTTAGATCTTACAGTCCAACAACTTCACCAACTCGTTATTTCCCTAGAATGGCATCTGTTCTTACAGGAGCAACTACAACTGCTGGTTCAGAGTTAACTGTAGAAGCATTGCCATCTGTAGCTAGAACATTAAACTTCAGATTTACTGTTCGTGACAATAGAGCGAGTGGTGCTGCAAACAATAGTGATGATATGGTTGTGACTGTAAACGCAACTGCTGGACCATTCTTGGTAAATTCGCCTAACACAGCAGTTTCTTATGCAGGAGGAAGTTCTCAAACCGTAACTTGGTCTGTAGCTGGTACAACCGCAAATGGCGTAAACTGTGCTAATGTTGATATTCTACTTTCTACAGATGGTGGAACAACTTGGTCAACTATACTTGCTGGAACTGCTAATGACGGAACAGAAGCGGTTAGTATACCAAATACTCCAAGTACAACTTGTAGAATAATGGTTAAAGGAACAAATCATATTTTCTTTGACGTTTCTAATGCAAACTTCACCATTACTTCTGGTGTGACAGATACTACTGCACCAACTGCGCCAACATTGAGTGCATCTGGAACAACTCAAACAACTACTAACTTATCATGGTCTGGTGCTACTGACAACGTAGCAGTAACTGGATACGATATCTATAAAGATGGTGTTTTACTTGCATCTACTTCTACTACATCTTTTGTAGTTACTGCTTTAACAGCTTCAACAACTTATTCATTTACAGTAAAAGCTAAAGATGCTGCTGGAAATGTTTCTGTAGCAAGTAATGCAGTAAGCGTTACTACTTCAGCAATTGTTGTGGATACAACTGCTCCAACTGCTCCAACATTAACTGCTTCGGGAACAACTTCGTCCTCAACTAACTTATCATGGTCAGGTGCAACTGATAATATTGGTGTAACTGGATATGATGTTTACAGAAATGGTACACTTTTAGCTTCTACAACTTCAACAACATATTCTGTTACTGGCTTAACAGCTTCAACAACATACTCATTTACAGTAAAAGCTAAAGATGCTGCTGGAAATGTATCTGTTGATAGCAACTCAGTAAGTGTTACAACTTCTGCAGTAACTATTACATATTGTACAGCTAGTGCTACAAACACTAATGATGAGAGAATTCAAAAAGTTCAATTAGGAACTATAAACAATACTTCTACTGGAACTGCTGGATATGAAGACTTTACAGCTTTATCAACAAATTTGGTTAGAGGAACATCAAATACAATATCTGTAACTCCATTCTGGACTGCTACTAAATATAACGAAGCATATTCTGTTTATATTGATTACAACCAAAACGGTGTGTTTACTGATACAGGAGAAAAAGTATGGACAAAAACTGGTTCACAAACAACTCCTGCTACTGGATCGTTTACTGTTCCTGCTACTGCAACTCTTGGAGCAACAAGAATGCGTGTAATGATGAAATATAGCACTGCACCTACTTCACCGTGTGGAACATATACTTATGGTCAAGTTGAAGATTACACAGTGAACATCACTGCAACAGCTAAAGTAGATGAAGGCAATACAAAAGCGTTATCTTTTGGTTTGTATCCAAACCCAGTAACTGGTGATGTATTGAACATTACTAACCTTGAAAGTGCTGCAAACTTTAGAATTTACAATTTGATGGGGCAACAAGTTGCTGCTGGAAAAATTGAAAACAATGAAGTACACATTAGCGCATTAGCTGCTGGTGCTTACATCATTGAAGTATCAGATGAGAACTCCTCTGCGGTGAAAAGATTTGTGAAAAAATAAATCCTAACCCAACTATATTTAAAAACCCAGCAAACAACGTTTGCTGGGTTTTTGTTTATCTATTTGTCTTCAAATGTTACAAAGTATAGCTACTTAGTTGATAGTATGATTAAAAAAACAATAGGTGTTATGTTTTTAATCTCTTTATGGGCAAGGATTATAATTCCGCGTCAATAGGTTTCGTTAATGCAAAGTTCTAAGTAATCTAAATAATCTTTTGTTGAGTATTTCAATAAATCTAAATAAAAAAAACAATGTTTCTTTAATTTTTCTCCATACTCATTACAATGAAGCAGTTTCATTTTGTCACTTCCTATTAATTCATATTTTCGAACACTTTTAGGCTCAATGTTATTTGGATAAAAATCACCATAGTGATATAAATCAATTGTACTAAAAGATTTGAGTGGAATTGTTGGATGATAAAAAAATGGATTCCCAAGAATACCTAAGCTTAAAATACAATCATTATGTTTGAAAACATAATCTATAGATTTAGTTTTTTTATCAAATGAGTTATTAAAAACAATTATGTTGAAATAATCTGGGAGTTGAATTATTCCTTTTTTGATACCTGTCATAAGTTTACGATTATTATATTCAAAACCAAACTCTAGACCGTTTTGCAAAGCCTTTGTAAACCTAAAAGTCTCATTTTCATTTTTAAATTTAAAATCTGGAAAATTAATCAACAAAGTATTTAAAATAAAATCACACCAACTAACATAATCAAAATAGTTCCCAGATTTTAAAATCTTGTTTTTTTCACTAAGTTCAAATTCAAAATCAGTAAAGCAATTAAAATTTGAAATTTTTCTATAATTTTCAACATTAAATGAATCTAACCAAAACTCTTCTTCACATTCATATTGAAAATTTTCTTTATCAACCCTATACCTCTTTTCTTCATCAGAATGCAAGGCTAGATTTTTTTTATTTTCAATAATTACTTTGATTTCATTTTCTCTAAAAACGTTCCAGTTATCATTTCTTAATTGCAAAGAAAAATTTTTATCATCATTGAAAACTTTATTAATATTATCTAGAGCATTATTTCTAGAAACATTAAATATTTTGCCATCAGTAGCGATATTGGACAAAATGACTCTATTATAGTTATCTAACGACACTTCAACTAATAAAACTGATTTTTCCTTTAAATAAAATTTGTTTTCAAATAAGTTTTGATTAAACTTTTTTCTAAATATTTCATCAATCATAATAATTCATTTTTTACGGTGCCAGTATTGCTGGAGCTGTAATAAATAAAGATATTAAAGCTAAACCAAGTGTAGCAGCAATAAAATGTGCTTTTGATTGTGCTTTTATTGTAAAACCTTCTTTCATTAAATAAAATATAACAAACTTGTGTGTATTCTTTAGCTCAAAGTCTTAAGACTTTACACAGCTGGGTATTTATTATTCCTCAAAGTCAGGAGACTTTGCGGAGCTGGACATAGTATACATTTTTAAATAATCAGAAAATTTATTATATCTCTTGTCCTTTTTTGACTCGTAATACTTTGGTAAATCAATACTTAATCTATTCAAGTTATCTTCAAATTCAGTCAAATAAATTCTAGTTGTACTTACATCTGTAATTTGAGAAAATTGAACTATTAGACTATTTTCAAATAAATTCCAAATATCCTGATCGATTAAATTTCCATAAAAAAAAGCTTCAGAAAAACAATTTTCCTGGTCAATTGTAGAGTAATAAATCTCATATTTATATGTTGAAAATTCAATGATTCTTTTTTTACATGAAAATCCAAAAAGGTTATAAACCGAATCATTTTCTTTAATAACAAAGTCGTTTTTATTTATTTTATTGAATAAACTTATCTTTTCAATTAACAAAGTTTTACTTCCAGATTTATATTGAATTAATTGTTTTAATGAGTCTATATAACAAAAATTGTTAATTGATTCATTTTTATATAGACTTCTTTTAAAATTATTTCCTTCTACAATTATTTTAATTGAATCAATCCTTTTTCCCATTTTCTTTTGTTCAGTTGAATAAGTATTATCATTCGCTTCAAGATTAAGAATATTAAATGGTTTTGAAATTTTAACTTCGATATTATACTTAATGTTTTTTGTTTTTATCTGAGACAAACTAGGAAAACTCATTAATAAAAACAACAGAAATAATTTTCGATTTACAAGTAATTTCTTGTAAGGCACTAAAGTTAAAATAATTATTAAAAAATAGAATGGTTTCATATTCAATAAATTTTCATCAATTATTCCTAGTTGGCGCGGAATTGCATTCCGTGCTGGAAAGCAACTTCAAAACAAATCTAACAAAATAATTTTCAATTCATTTTCTAATTAGGCATAATTTCTAGCTTAACTAACATAAAAATCTCTTGGTAAAGCAACTGTTTTTTCATTCACAGGATTATTGTGAAATATACCAAATAGCACGGCATTGTATGCATGCCACAAAAAGCTGTTAAATCAAGTATTATGAAAAATTACTATGTAAATACCATAATCAACAAACTCTAACAAATCTATAAAAAAACCCCAAACCTTTCGGTTTGGGGTTTTTAAATATTTACAGTTATAAATTACTTAACGATAAGAAATTCAGAACGTCTGTTTTGAGCATGTTGCTCTTCGGTACAATCTTTACCACAGTCAACTTTTGGCTCAGATTCTCCCATTCCTTTTCCAGAAATTCTACTAGCATCTATTCCTTTTGAAATAATATACTGTACAGTTGATTTAGCACGTCTTTCAGACAAGTTTAGGTTGTATCTATCACTTCCTCTATTATCTGTGTGAGATTTAGCTAATATAACCAATTTATCGTTGTTTTTCATCACTTGAACAAGTTTATCCAATTCGAAAGCTCCTTCTTGAGTAATGTTGCTCTTATCAAATTCGAAATAAATTGGTTTTAACACGATTTCTGTTGGAGTTACGATAACATCAATTGGTTGTAAAGCAGCATCAACTTTTGCGGATGGTCCTTTACTTTTTGCAACAGCAAATGTATTTCCTTCATAACCATCTTTTGCAACTTGAACTACATATGGTTTTTCACACTCTACACGATATTTAACTTCTCCTTTGTCGTTTGACGTTTCGGTAGCAATAACATTCTTCTTATCATCAAGAATTGATACGGTAGCATTAGACAATATTGCGCCAGTTTTTGCATCAGTAACAACAACTAATACATCAACTCCACAAACAGGAATTGCTCCAAATATATCGTCATTACCATTACGGTTACTAGCTAAGAAACCAATGTTCTTTTGGCTATTGAATGAGAATGAGAAATCATCTTTTTCAGAGTTTACTGGTTTGCCCATGTTTACTGCATCTGCACCTTTTGTAGTGTCATATTCAAAAACATCATAACCACCAAAACCTTGTCTTCCTGCAGATGCGAAATATAATGTTTTGTTATCATCAGCTATAAAAGGGAAACTTTCGTTGCCTTCTGTATTTACATTTTTACCAAGATTTTCTGGAGTTCCAAATGTTCCTTCAGGAGAAACAGAAACTTTCCATATATCAATTCCACCAAAACCACCTTTCATGTTTGAAGAAAAGTAAAGTGTTTTTCCATCACGACTCAACGAAGGATTAGCGCAAGAATATTCTTTGCTATTGAATGGAAGTGGTGTAATATTTCCCCAAGCATCACCATTTTTGGTTGCTTTAAAAACATATACTTGACTAAACTTAGCCTTTAGTTCTTTAACTTTTTCTGATTCGCCTTCTTTGAAACTTTCACTAGAGAAATAAGCTGTATTTCCATCAGCACTCAAAGTAATTGGTCCATCATGCCATTTTGAATTAAGGCTAGTTACTGGAGAAGCATTTGTTATAGTTCCATCCGTATTGTAGTCTGCTTTATAAATATCAAGATATGGCTCTTCGTTCCAACCATAAGTTTTTCTTGCACCATTTCTAGCGCTTGTAAAATAGAATGCATTGTCGTAAAGAACTGGTCCAAACTCAGCTTTATCACTACTTACGTCTAGTGAGTTAACATCATACTGCTTGGTTTTACCAAGAAGTCTAGGAATATAATTTGGATTTTCTTTGAAAGCTTTAGCTCTAGAATCACTTGGTGACATTGAAGCAAACTTTTGCATTTGTTTATTAGCTTCTTCATATTTACCATTAGCTTTCAACATTTGTGCATAACGATAATACGTTTCCGAATCTTGACTAGTTTCTACAGCTTTAGCATACCATTTAGCAGCTTCAGTAGGGTTGAACATATTATAATATGAATCTGCTAGCTGCTTATAAACGTAACCGTCAGATTTACCGTTTTCGACTAATTTCATGTATTCTTTAGCCGCATCAACATATTCAAACTTATTGAAAAGATTATCAGCCGTTTTTGTATCCTTATTTTGAGCGGAAATCGTGAATGTTCCAACTGCAAAACTTAATGCTATATATAGATTTTTCATTTTACTTAAGATTTATATGTTAGAAATATCTTGGAGAACGAGATACTTTTTTCGACAAGTTGATATCAAATAGCAACATTATTTCATGAGATGCTGGAGTAACAACATCTAAATCAGAAACTATGTGGTCGTAAGCATATCCTATTCTTAAACTAGGTGTTACAGCAAAGTTTACCATAGCACCAAAAGAGTCTTCTAATCTATAAGTTGCACCAAGTTCTAGCTTTTCATTGAAAAGGAAGTTAGCGGAAAAATCGAAAGACGTAGGAGCATCAACTGATGTTTTCACCATAGCAAATGGTTTAAATTTCAGGTTAGGGTTCAAGTCAAACACATAACCTCCTGTAAGGAAGTAGTGTAAAACTTCGGTACCATATTTTCTTCCGTTAAAGTCTAAATATTTAGATTTTAACATGTTTGGCATCGATAATGCAATATAGTACTTGTTCGTGTAATAGAATAATCCTGTACCAAGATTAAAGAAAGTTGCATTAGGATTTGCTTGTCCAAATACATCATCATTTAAGTCTGGTAATGTAGGATAGATAGTTGCAAAATCTATTTTATGCATGGTTAAACCAGCTTTCAATCCGAAAGCTAGTTTATGTTCACCACCAAGATTTAGCGTATATGAGAAATCTCCATACAAATTGTTTTCTTCAACAGGACCAATTTTATCTGTAATTGCAGATAATCCTAATCCAACATTTTTCCCAACTGGACTGTGGATAAAAAATGTTCCTGTTGTAGGTGCATCTTCAATTTCCACCCATTGCTTTCTATAAAGCAATCCGCCAGAAATGTTTTCTTTTGATCCGGCATACGCTGGGTTCATCACACTCATGTTGTACATGTACTGAGTGTAATGTGGATCTTGTTGTGCTCTTAACTCTGCAAAAACCGAAATAGTTAAAATTGCAATGAAATATATTTTCTTCATTTTAGTTTGGTTTTATTTTGTTCTAATTATAACTGGTTATTGTTCTCTACTGAGGTATATCCAACCTGTTTTGGTCTCACCATTTTCGCGATTTATCACATAATAATAAGTTCCATCAGGCAGTTTATCTCCGTTATCTGATTGACCATACCATTCGTTTGAATAGTTTGATTTAGAGTAAACTTTCATACCGTATCTGTTAAATATTTCAAGTTTCTTAACATCATAACCTACAAGGTCGAAGAAGTCATTTTTACCATCATTATTTACAGATATACCTTTTTGTATTACACAATTTATTGTGTCAACTATTACTTCAGCAGAAGTAACACAACCATTATAAGTAACATCTACAGTATATGTTCCTGTTTCAGTAACTGTAATGCTTTGTGTATTTCCTATTATTGCATCATTTGGAGCTATCCAAGTGTAAGTTGCTGTTTCTGGATTGAATGATCCTTCAACTGGGTTTGCAGTAAGCACATATGCAGTACCTTGACAACCTCCTTGAGCATCAATCTGAACAGAACCAGTAATCACAATATTAGCTGTTTGACTTCCTGCATTTTGACAAATACTAGCATCAGCAGGAATTGCATATGTAACTACATATGGTCCAGGAACACTATTTGCAACATCTATTAACCCCGTTGAAGCATTAATACTTAAACCAGTTGTAGAGCTAAATGTTCCTCCTGTTACAAATCCAGAATTTAGAACTGGCGCTTGGTCAGTATCATTATAACAAACTGGAGATGTATAACTAAATCCAACCTCAGGATTTGTTGCTGGGTTTATCACAACTGTTGCGATTGAAGAATTAGCTACTATACAATTTGCAGGATCAGCATTCACTGAGTATGTAACTGAGTAGCTATTTGGTGTTGAACTTTGTACGTTGATAACACCTGTTGATGCATCAATAACAAGACCTGCTGTTGAAGTAAATGTTCCTCCAGTTGTAAATCCAGCATTTAAGTTTGGTGACAAAGTTGTTTGAGATAATTGACATACAGGAGAAGTATATGTAAATCCAACTTCTGGTGTTATTGTCGATTTAATCTCTATTTCAAAAGTCGATTGACCTCCAACCTGACAAGTACTCAAATCTTGAGCAACAAGATAAGTTACTGTATAAATAGCTGGTGTCGAAGCTGTAACATCAATTTCACCAGTAGAAGCATTAATCACTAAACCTGCTCCAGCACTAAATGTTCCTCCAGTTGTAAAACCAGTATTTAATATTGGAGATATTGTAGATAGTGACGACTGACAAATTGGTGTTGTATAGCTAAATCCTGTTTCTAACGAAGCGGTAGGATTAATTATAATCTCAGCCGTTCCAGAATTACCCACAATACAGTTTGCCGGATCTGCATTTACTGTATAAGTAACAGTGTATGTGCTTGGTGTAGAGTTTTGTACGTTTATTACACCTGTTGAAGCATCGATATCCAATCCTGTTGTTGAGCTAAATGTTCCATTTGCAGTAAAGCCAGTTCCCAAAATAGGTGATAATGTAGTTTGGTTAAACTGACAAAC
>ERZ795062.713-NODE-713-length-26145-cov-5.919433_pt1 | contig 26145 bp, 26 predicted proteins | sample MGYA00375146_ERZ795062 | MGnify/ENA primary metagenome ERZ795062 (study PRJEB30191, sample SAMN05720281) | activated sludge metagenome | isolation source: Anaerobic digester | place: USA | collected 2015-07-16 ... | reverse complement strand
AAGTGCGATAGTGTCGACGGCGCCTGGTGGCCGGTAGTGCTGTTCTGTGCGGACATGCGACTCCTTTCGAAGGTCAACCTTCTGCGGTAGAGCCGGTGCGACGAGGCTCCCCGATGACTCGATTTTTACAGACTAACCACCGATTCGTTTAGTTCGGGGTGAATCGGAGAAATGTCTTCGCCGGGGATTATTGTGAAACCGGGTGAGATGTCGGCTGTCGGGTGACTCCTGGCGTGGCGGCCGTGGATGCGACGGTGCCGAAAAGTCACTATGACCTGGTTATTCAGGGTGCCTGGGTTGAGTTGTGGCGTGGATGTTTCGGAGTGTCGCATAACTTACGTTACGGTAAGAATGCCTTCGGGTTGTGCAATTCGATGCGGTCCGGACTGTATTTATTCATTGCGCGATCGGATATTCCATCCGATATTCAGCACAATAAATGACCACGGCAGTCTGGCGTGAGAGTGTGCACGAAAGTGAATACCATTTTGTGAAATCATGCACTATTCGGGTGCGTGGAAGTGTGACGGACTGTCAGGTATTTGCCAATCGTGGCGTCAGCCCCGGACGGGAGGCCCGGGTCGCGCGTGCGGTAACTGTCAACACTGGCGTCACATGCCGGAAATACTCCGTCTGTTTCATAGTGGGTGACAGAGTTTCCTCTCGTTACTCAGTCCCTCGTCAAGCGAAACACCCAAGGAGATCGTCATGACCATCGAAGCCACCGAATCGACCGCCGCGGAGTCCGCCGAAGCCACCGCTCTCCCGTTCCGGGTCACCAGCGGCGCGTTCACCGCTCTGCCCAAGATGCCCGATGCCGAGTTCCCGGGCACCGACGGCTACATCGGTGACGTGTACGAGAATCCCGACGGCAGCGAGATGTGCAGTGGCTACTTCGTGCTCAACCACACCGACGCCCCGCTGTACTACGAGTACGAATACGACGAGATGAAGGTCGTCCTCGAGGGTGAGTTCCTGCTTGAGAACAAGGAGACCGGTCAGAAGCTCGTGGCCAAGGCCACGGATGCGATCTTCTTCCCCAAGGGTTCCAAGATCTACTTCAGTACCCCCGACCGGGCCCTGGCCTACTACTGTGGCCACCGCGACGCCACCCTGCTCTGAGCCATGACGACCCAGCTCGAGTACACCAGTGTCCCGGCGTGGGCTCGTGCACGTGATGATTCCGATTCCGTGCTTCCGGACGACGGTGCCGCCGCCTACATCGTCGCCGGAATCGGTGAGCGAGGCACGGAGCTGACCGGCCGATGGCGCGAAGCCATCGGTGGGTCGGTTCCGGTCACGGCCATCACCGGGGACGACGCCGACAGTGTGGTCGCGATGATCGAGTCGGCGATCGGGGCGGCAACGGTCGGGGTCCGACTGTTGGTCGCCGGACCGGTGGGGGACTGCCTGACAGTGCGCGCCCGCGCCCTGAACTCGGGGCTCGAAGACGACGAGATCCACGTCGTGGCAACCCGGCAGGGGCTGATCAGGGTGTTCTGCGCGCACTGTCGCGCCACCACCGATACCGACGCCGGAATCGACGATCTGGTGCCCTGTGCGGGCTGTGGCCGCGACCTGCTCATCTACTACCACGTATCCCGGAGGAAGGGCGCCTATCTGGGATTCATGGCCGACGCCGAGACGGCGACGAGTGCGACGGAGGTGACCACATGACGCTCATGGCCGACTCCGTGGGGGTGATCGCGACGCCTCGGCCCGGACCGTACTGGGCCGGCGGAACCGCGACGCTGGTCCTGCGGAAGATCGTCGACCAGTCGGTCGGCATCCGTACCTTCACCTTCGCCGCCCCGGACGGATCACCCCTGCCGGCATTTGTGGCGGGCAGCCATCTGGTGGTGCGGACCGGCGAACGAACCAACGCCTACAGTCTTGTCTCCGATGGCACCGCACCCAGCGAGTACAGCATCTCGGTACTCCGGGTGGCCGACGGCAATGGCGGTTCCCGCTGGCTGCACGACACATTGACGGTCGGCGGCACCGTGGAGGTGATGCTGCCCCGGTCGGCGTTCGCGCCGGTCGCCACCGCGCGTAAACACCTGCTCGTCGCGGGTGGGATCGGGATCACACCGATGATCTCGCACCTGCGTGCCGCGCGCCGCTGGGGCCGCCTCACCGAGGTGCTCTATGTGCACAGGGAGGCGAACGCGGCGCATCTCGACGAGCTCGCGCAGCTTGCCGAAGGCGCTCCATGCACCATCGAAACCTTCACCGGCCGAGATGAGTTCACGGCACGCCTGGCGCTCGGGCTGCGTGGTCAGCCCGTCGGCACCCATCTCTACGTGTGTGGGCCCTCGCCGATGATCGACGACGTCGTCGGCGCGGCGGAGGCGGCGGGCTGGCCGCGCTCGCGGATCCACTTCGAGCGTTTCGGCACCGATGCGCTCGACGCCGGCGATCCGTTCCGGGTGCGGCTGGGCTCGGATGGACGTACTCTCAGTGTCCCATCGGGTGTCAGCATGCTGGAGGCGCTGGAAGACGGTGGCATAGAGGTTCGCAACCTGTGCCGCCAAGGGGTATGCGGCGAATGCCGTATCCCGGTCACGGGCGGCACGCCGCTGCACCGTGACCACTACCTCAGTGACGAGGAAAAGCACGCGGGCACAGTCATCATGCCGTGCGTGTCCCGAGCCGACGCCGGCGCGATCCTGGAGGTTCCGCTGTGACCACTGCGCTATCCGTTCCCCCGATCCATGCCCTGAAAGGGCGGATCGCGGCCTTTCCCTATCCCTTCCCGGAGGACACGTACCGGTACTCCACCAATGTCGAACCCGCGAACACCCCGAATACCACTGCCGCCGGTGGATGGGGCGCCACGATCATCGACATCGACGAGGACTATCACGCCGAACTCGCCGAACGCGCGACCGTTCTCGCCGCCGACCCCACCCGCCACGCGGTTCTGCCGCACATGCGCCCCGCCGCGTGGGACGCGATGCTGACGGTGATGGGTGAACTCGCCGGCGCCTATCCGGACCGGATGTCGCTACGGAATCTCGGCGGCGACGTATGGCGTTGGCACAACGCGATACTCGATGACACCCGCGAGTTCCGCTACGGCGACGAGGCCTCACTCGGTCAGGAGCCGTTGGCGTACATCACCACCCAGGTGCAGGAAGATATCGCGCTGCTCGACCAGCGGAACGAGCAGCTGTACGTCGACGCCGGAGTGGTGACCTTCGCCGCGGACTGGAGTTTCGGCTTCGACGTCGGCATGAGCTTCCTGGAGATCCACGGACCCGTCCCCCGGGTCCGCCGCGACGGCGTGATCACCCGCGCGCACGACTTTCTCAAACGGCTTCAGCCGCACCAGCCGTACCGGCGCACCAACTGGACCCTGACCATCGGGCATCGCCTCGACGTGTCCACCGAACGCTACCCCGACTGGGGCCCGGATCGGGAGATGATCCAGTCCGTCGCCGACGACGAGTTCGGCCGGCTGGTGAATCTGCGGGTGGAGGTACAGCACCTGATCCGGCTGCCGGACTCCGGTGCACTCATGTTTCTCATCCGCACCTACATGCTTTCGTTGGAAGAGCTTGCGACAGTGGAGGACTGGCGGGTGCGCACGGCGCAGGTGCTGGCCGCGCTGCCCGACGACATGGCCGAATACAAGGGGATCATCAAATACCGGGACCGGGCCGCGCGATGGCTCACGGAGGCGGCACCCGCCGCCACCGGCGGGCACTCCCCGCGCGAACCGGTTCCGGGGCTGCCGGAATGGCCGACGGTACCGCCGGCGGTGGACGTGACCGGTGCCTCGTTCCTGATCGTGTCGATCGGCCAGGACCCGCAGACCTCGCACGCCGCCCGCGGTTGGGTGCGGGCCGCCGAAAGCGCCGGACCCACGCGGATGCTCGTTCTGGACTCGCTGGCCGCCGACGCCGATGCGACGGCACTGCGTCAGGCATACGGCGAACTACGCACCGGGAGCAGGATTCTGGTCACCGGTTCGCAGTACGCGGTGATGATGGCGTTGGCCTGGGCGTACGACGCCGGGGCGATTTCAGCCGAACTGACGGCGTTCGTCACCGACCTGGGCGACCTGCCGATGTATTGCGCGCACTGCCGGGACATCCACCGCGTCGTCGGTGCACCCGGCGGTGTCGTGACATGTCCAGGGTGTTCGCGACGGGTGCAGATCCACGGCCATCACGCGCCACGGCTCGGTGGCTTCCTGGCCTCGGCCGCCGCCGAGGAGCCGTCATGACGGCGGCGGTGCGGGTGCCCGGGCATGCGGCGGCACCGGTGATCGGCGGTGCGCACCAGCATCCGGGTTATGCGACCGGACGACGTGAGATGCGGGTCGTCGAGATCACCGAGCTGACCGCGGGCATAAAGCATTTCCGGTTCGCGGCGCCGGACGGGTCGATGCTCACCCCGTACGCGCCGGGCAGCCACATCATCATCACCATCGGAGACGGCGGGGACCGCCGCAACGCCTACTCGCTCGTCGACGACGGCATGTACCCCACCACGTACGCCATCTCGGTGCTGCGCCGAGGTGAGGGCGGCGGCTCGGATTGGTTGCACGAGCACCTGGTGCCCGGGATGGCCGTCGAGATCGAGGGCCCACGTTCGATGTTCGCCCCTGTCGGCGATCAGCGGCATGCGCTGCTGGTGGCCGGAGGCGTCGGCGTGACCCCGGTTCTCTCGCATGCACGCGCATTGCTCCGCGACGGCAACACCGCCGAGATCGTGTACTCCTACCGCCCCGGGCACGCGGCTCATCTCGAGGACCTGCGGGCGATCGCCGACAGGCCGGGCATCGCGCTGTTCGAGGCACATACCGTTGACGACACGGTCGCGGTGCTACGGGAACGTCTCTCGCAGCAGCGATTCGGTACCCACGCCTACGCCTGTGGGCCCGGACCGCTGCTGGAGACCTATACCGACCTCGCCGCCGAGGCCGGGTGGCCGTCGGCGCGGGTGCACCTGGAGCGTTTCGCCGCACCCGAGCAGGATGCCGGTGAGCCGTTCACCGTGCGCGTGGCCTCCACCGGAGCAGAGATCGACGTGCCCCCCGGTGTGTCGCTGCTCCAGCGCCTTCTCGAAAATGGTGTGCCGGTATCCAATATGTGCCGGCAGGGAGTGTGCGGTGAATGCCGTATCCCGGTCAGCTCGGGTGACATCACCCATCGCGACCTGGTGCTGAGTGAGGATGAACGTGCCGCGGGCAACACCATGCTGTGCTGCGTCTCGCGCGGAACCGATATCGAGGTGGACCTGTGACAACGACCGAGCCGACCGAATTAACTTATGCGGCACGCGAGTACCTGAGAAGTCCCGTCGACCATCTGGCCAATATCCCGTGGCCGTTCCCCGATGAGCTCGAGCGCTTCTCCTACAGCGTCAACGTCGAACCGGCCCGCATCCCGCGACCCACCCGCGGCGGCGAATGGGGCAGGCATCTGGTGGATCTCGGTGGTGCGGAGTACCTGAGCCACATGGCCGAGCGCAGACGCATCCTCGACGCGGACCCGTCACGCACGCGGGTGCGGCCCGGAATGGAACCCGCGTGCTGGGATCTGCTGCTGTACTACCTGCGTGATCTGGCGATGTCCTATCCCGAGCTGATGCATCTGGACGATCTGGGAGAGGCCCGATTCCACTGGCGCAACGACCTTCTCGGAACCGACCAGCACTTCGTCCTCGGCGACGGATCGTCGATACCCGGCGGCCCGCTCGATTTCCTCGCCCGCGAGGTACCCGACGACCTACTGCTCGTCGTCGAACGTGACGGCCGGCTGTACTTCGACGCCGGTATCGTCACCTTCGCGGCCGCCTGGTCGGTGTCCTTCGACGTGGGTATGGACATGTACCAGATCCATGCTCCCGTACCGGGACTCATCCGCGACGGCGTGGTCGACCGGGCCGAGCAGTTCCTGCGTAGGCTGCCCGCCGATCAGGTGTACCGCCGGGTCAATTGGACGCTGTCGGCGTCGGACTCGCACAAACTCGATGTGAGTCTGGAGGAACTGCCTCAGTGGTCCTCGGACATCGACACCATGCTCGGTGACCGCGATTTCGGCCGGGCACGATTGCGTATCGAGTTGGAACACTTCATCCGCCTGCCGATGTCGGGTGCGGTAACCTTCAATATCCGCACCTTCATGGCCTCGCTCGACGAGGTCAAGCGGATCCCCGAGTGGGCCGACCAGCTTGCCGACGTCATCGAGAACCTCGATGAGGACATTGCCGCCTACAAGGGCTTTTTGCACTACCGCGACGACGTTGTCGCATTCCTGCGTGCTCGCTGAGCACGTGCTCATCAGATCCCGACAACATCGATACCCCGTGAGGTAGCACCTATGGATCCGGTCATCGCCGCCAACGGCGACCTCGCGTGGATGCTCGCCGCATTCGCGCTCGTTCTGCTCATGTTCCCCGGCCTGGCCTTCTACTACGGCGGAATGGTCGGTGCCCGAAACGTTCTCAACGTGATGACGATGGTCCTGTCGACACTCGGCATCACCAGTGTGCTGTACGTGTTGTATGGCTACGGCCTGGTTTCCGGCGATTCGATCGGCGGCGGATTCATCGGCAACCCGGTGGATTATCTCGGCCTGCAGGGCTTCCAGGCCGACGACGGCAGCGGCACCACCCAGGGCGTGTATTTCGCGGCCTGGTTCATCCTGTTCGCCGCCATCACCATCGCCATCGTCGCCTCCGGCGCGGCCGGACGGATGAAGTTCACCGCCTGGCTGGTGTTTGCACCCATCTGGTTGACGCTCGTGTACTTCCCGCTGGCGCACTGGGTGTTCTCCGCCGACGGCGAGGACGGCTTCCAGGGTGGCTTCCTGTTGAACGACATCAAGATTCACGACTACGCCGGCGGCACCGCGGTGCACATGAACTCCGGTGTCGCGGCGCTGGCGCTGGCGGTGGCGATCGGTGCGCGCAAGCGCAGGGTGGAGCGTCCGCACAATGTGCCGATGGCGTTGCTCGGCGGCGGCATCCTGTGGTTCGGCTGGTTCGGCTTCAACGGCAGCTGTGCGCTGGGCGCGAACTTTCTGGCGCAGTTCGTGATTCTCAATACGCTGCTCGCCGGCAGCGCAGGCATGATCGGGTTCTGTATCATCGAACGGTTCCGGGAAGGTCACGTCACCTCGCTGGGCCTGATGACCGGTGCCATCGCGGGTCTGGTCGGTATCACCCCGTCGGCGAACGCGATGAGCCCGCTCGGCGCGCTCGGCGTCGGAGTCCTCGCCGGGGCGGCTGTCGCGTTCCTGCTCAGCCTCAAGGGCAAGGTGAAGGTCGACGACGCGCTCGACGCGTTCGCGGTGCACGGCGTCGGCGGCATCGTCGGCACCTTCTGCATCGTGCTGTTCGCCTCCGAGTCGGCCCCGGCGGGTGTGCGCGGCGTGCTGCTCGGCGGTGACTGGGAGATCCTGTGGCGCGAACTCGCGGGCATCCTCATCACCTGCACGTTCTCGTTCGTGATGACCTACCTGATCGCCAAGGCCATCGACAAGACGATGGGTCTGCGGGTGGACGACGACACCGAGATGGGGGGCCTGGACCCCGTCATCCACGCGGAGTCGGCCTACGAGATCCCTGCCGCCGGTGTCGGGCACGGCGGACTGACGTCGGCCTCGGCGAACAAGCTGGCAACGATGGGTGCCGAGCCGGAGAAGGCGGCCACGACGTAGTCATTCCGCCGGCTGCCATTCGCCGGTTGAGGTGTGAGCCTGCGAGCCTCGAAACCCGGTGAGACGGACATTGTTCTCTCACCGGGCTTCGAGGCTCGTTGCTTGCGCTCGGTACACCTCAACCGGCTCATATGGGTCCTGATGACTCAATCGGCGAAGGGGCTCCGACACGAGCACCTCACCGATCTGTAACAGTGGCGCAATAAACCGGGTGTCTACTATGTGTAGACAATGATTCATCCGAGTGGACAACCGCCCGGACTTTCCCCCGGAGACCACCATGACAGCTGATACCACCGAGCTTGCCGACCTCTGTGCGAAGCACGGCACCAAGTTCATCCTCGCCATGTTCGTCGACCTGCGCGGCAAACCCTGTGCCAAGCTCGTACCGGTTTCCGCCGTCGACGAACTCGCCACCAAGGGCGTCGGATTCGCCGGCTACGCCGTCGGCGCCATCGGACAGGAACCCAAAGATCCCGACCTGATGGCCGTACCCGACCCGGCATCGTTCCTGTCGGTGCCGTTCATCAAGGACGGCCTGGCGATCGTGCACTGCGATCCGCACGTCGAAGGCAAGCCGTGGCCGTTCGCCCCGCGCGTCATCCTCAAATCCCTCATCGAACGCGCCGCCGACGCCGGCTTCGAGCCGTGGGTGGGTGCCGAGGTCGAATACTTCCTGCTCAAGAAGGCCGCCGACGGACGTCTGGTGACCGCCGACGACGCCGACGACGCCGATCAGCCCTGCTACGACGTGCGCGGCCTCACCCGCATGTACGACCACCTGACCAGCGTGTCCGACGCGATGAACCAGCTCGGCTGGAGCAACTACGCCAACGATCACGAGGACGGCAACGGCCAGTTCGAACAGAACTTCCAGTACGCGGAGGCGCTCACCACCGCCGACCGGGTGATCACCCTGCGCTACATCCTGAGCACCCTCGCCGCCGAGCGCGGCATGGTGGCCACGTTCATGCCCAAGCCGTTCGCCGAACGCACCGGAACCGGTCTGCACCTGCATCTGTCGCTCACCTCCGCCGGCAACCCCGTGTTCCCCGGGTCCGAGGGCGAGGACAGCCGCGGCCTGGGCCTGTCACCGACCGCCTACGGATTCCTCGGCGGAGTGCTCGAGCACGCGCCCGCTCTGCAGGCGCTCATCGCGCCGACGGTCAACTCCTACAAGCGAACCGGTGCCACTGCCACCCGCTCGGGTGCCTCGTGGGCGCCGCGCCGGGCCACCTACGGCGGCAACGATCGCACCCACTACGTGCGGGTCCCCGACGAACAGCGTCTCGAACTGCGCGGTGGTGACGGCGCGGCCAACCCGTACCTGGCCATCGCGGCCGCGCTCGGCGCGGGCCTGGACGGCATCAAGCGCAGCCTCGATCCCGGCGCGCTCGGCACCTGTCCCGCGCACATCAGCGAGCTGCCGCTCACGTTGCTGCACGCCATCGAAGCGCTCGACGCGGACTCCGTCGTCAGCGGTGTGCTCGACGCCGCGATTCCGGACGAATGGCCCGAGGGGCAGCAACGGGTTTCCGAATACTTCTCCCATCTCAAGCGGGAAGAGTTCTTCTCCTGGCACTCGGCGGTGTCGCCGTGGGAAGTCGAGAAGTACCTCACGGCGTTCTGAGGTTCCGGACGCCCCCATCCCACCAGGTTCCGAGGCCCGTCGCCGACGCTCCTCGCACCTCAACCAGTTGAATTCGAAGGAAACATAGACATGTGTGGAATTGTCGGACTACACCTGCGCACCCCTGAACTCCAGCCCCGGCTCGGCGAACTGCTCGCCCGGATGCTCGGCGAGATGCAGGACCGCGGAGCCGATTCGGCCGGAATCGCCGTCTACGGCAACGATGCCTGGTCGCCCGCCGGACACGGCTGCGTCAGCGTGCTCGACGTCGAGGCCACCCCCGCCGAGGCCGTGGCGGCACTCACCGGCGCCGTCGGGCAGACTATTGAGGCCAAGCTCGTCGACGAGACGCTGGTGATCTCGGCGCCGGTGGCCTCCGAGGAACTGCTCGCCGTGGTCAAGGCCACCTATCCGAACGCGCTGATCGCCGGTTTCGGCACTGATCTGACGGTTCTCAAGGGCGTCGGCACGCCGCGCGATCTGGCGGCGCGCTGGGGATTGGCCGGAGCGTCGGGGTGGCAGGGAGTGGGACACACCCGGATGGCGACCGAGTCGGCGGTCACCCCGTCGGGTGCCCACCCGTACGCGGTGGGACCGCAGCAATGCCTGGTGCACAACGGATCGTTCGCCAACCACGCCACCATACGGCGCGAACTACGCTCCGCCGGAATCGAATTCGACAGCGAGAACGATACCGAGGTGGGCGCCAGGTTTGTCGCCGACCAGCTCGCGCAGGGCAAGGACGTGGAAACCGCGCTCAAGGAGGTGTGTGCCACCTTCGACGGCTTCTACACGCTGCTGGTGTCCAACCACGATTCGTTCGCCGTGGTGCGCGACGCCATCGCGTGCAAACCGGCGGTGATCGCCGAAACCGACGACTGGGTGGCCATGGCCAGCGAGTTCCGCGCGCTCGCGCACCTTCCGGGTGTGGATAACGCCAACATCTGGGAGCCCGAGCCCGAAGTTGTGTACGCCTGGACGCGGTAGCGGCCTGTGATTGTAGCCCGCGCCGGCGGCCGTTGATCCTGCCGGCGATTTCCTCAGCCGAATAACACTGATACTTTCCATGATCGGAGTCAACTCATGACCGACACCATCGCTGCGCCCGAGGTCGCAGCCGAGACCAATCTGCACAGCTTCGACCTGTCGGCCACGCCGCTACGTGAGGTGAACGCCACCTTGCACGGACCGATCACCGGCGAGGTGCTGATCACCAATCCGGCAGGCGCGCACAGTGTCGCCGCGGGGGTGGACGCGCCGCTGGTCATCACGATCGACGGGCACGTCGGTTACTACGCGGCCGGAATGAACCAGCAGGCCACCGTGCTCATCAACGGTAACGCCGGCACCGGTGTCGCCGAGAACATGATGAGCGGCACCGTGATCGTGGAGGGCAACGCCTCGCAGTCGGCCGGTGCGACCGCGCACGGCGGCCTGCTCGTGGTGAAGGGCGATGCGGCCGCCCGCTGTGGGATCTCGATGAAGGGCGTCGATATCGTCGTCGGGGGCGATGTGGGCCACAACAGCGCGTTCATGGCACAGGCCGGGCGCATGGTGGTACGCGGCGATGCCGGTGACGGACTGGGCGATTCGATCTATGAAACCCGCCTGTACGTGCGGGGTTCGGTCGCATCGCTGGGAGCGGACTGCGTGGCCAAGCCGATGCGCCCCGAACATATCGCGGAGCTGACCGCGCTACTGGCCGCCGCCGGGTTCGGCGACGACGATCCGGGCGAATACACCCGGTACGGGTCGGCGCGGACGCTGTACCACTTCGCGGTGGACAACGCCTCGGCGTACTGACACCCGGCCCATCGACGACACGATAAGGATTCAGGACAATGACAGACAACCTCAGTGTGGAACAGCGGGGGCTGCGGGAATCCGCCACCTTCGACCGGGCGACGATCGCCGCGATCCAACGATCGGCGCAGACGGGTATCTACGACATTCGCGGGTGGGGCGCCAAGCGCAAGCTACCGCATTTCGACGACCTGTTGTTCCTGGGTGCGTCGATGTCGCGGTACCCGCTGGAGGGGTACCGGGAGAAGTGCGGCACCGATGTGGTGCTAGGTGCCCGCAATGCCAAGTACCCCTTGCATCTCGACACCCCGGTCACCATCGCCGGAATGAGTTTCGGTGCGTTGTCGGCCGGCGCGAAGGAGGCCCTCGGGCGCGGTGCGTCGGAAGTCGGCACCTCCACGACCACCGGTGACGGCGGCATGACGCCGGAGGAGCGCGGACAGTCCAAACATCTGGTCTACCAGTATCTTCCGTCGCGCTACGGGATGAATCCCGACGATCTGCGCAAGGCCGATGCCATCGAGGTGGTGCTCGGCCAGGGGGCCAAGCCCGGTGGCGGTGGAATGTTGCTGGGGCAGAAGATCTCCGAGCGTGTCGCCGGGATGCGGACGCTGCCCGAGGGGATCGATCAGCGCAGCGCGTGCCGGCATCCGGACTGGACCGGTCCGGACGATCTGGCGATCAAGATCAACGAGCTGCGGGAGATCACCGACTGGGAGAAGCCGATCTATGTGAAGGTCGGCGCCACCCGGACCTACTTCGATGTCAAGCTCGCCGTGCATTCGGGCGCCGATGTGGTTGTGGTGGACGGTATGCAAGGCGGTACCGCGGCCACCCAGGATGTGTTCATCGAACATGTCGGTATCCCCACGCTGGCCGCGATCCCGCAGGCGGTGCAGGCGCTGCAGGAACTCGGTGTGCACCGGCAGGTGCAGCTCATTGTCTCGGGCGGAATCCGTAACGGCGCCGACGTGGCGAAGGCGATGGCGCTGGGTGCCGACGCCGTGGCCATTGGTACCGCCGCACTGATCGCCCTGGGGGACAACGATCCCCGGTACGAGAAGGAGTACGAGGCGATCGGCTCGGCCGCCGGATTTTACGACGACTTCCAGGACGGCAGGGATCCGGCCGGTATCACCACCCAGGACCCGGAGCTGGCGGCGCGGTTCGATCCGATCGAGGGCGGGCGCCGGCTGGCCAACTTCCTGCGCGTGCTGACCATGGAGGCGCAGACCATCGCCCGCGCCTGTGGGAAGGCGCACCTGCAGCACCTGGAACCGGAAGACCTGGTGGCGATCTCGATCGAGGCCGCGGCGATGGCGCGGGTACCGCTGGCCGGTACCTCCTGGATTCCGGGGGCGGGGCTGTGACAGAAACGGCTGTGACAGAAACCGCGGCGGCGGTGATCGTCGGTGGCGGTCTGGAAGGGGCCGCCACCGCGTGGGCGCTGGCCGACCGGGGCGTCACCGATGTCGTCGTGTGCGAGCGCGGCACCGTCGCATCGGGGATGACCGGCAAGTCGTCCGGTATCGTCCGCTGCCACTACGGGGTCGGTTCGCTGGCCGCGATGGCCGCCTATGGGCTGGAGGTGTTCGAGAAGGCCGAGGAGATCTTCGGTACCGACATCGGCTTCCGGCAGACCGGTTACGTCGTGGGGGTGGGTGAGGCCAATGTCGATGCGATGCGCAAAAGTCTTGCCGCGCAACGCGAGGTCGGCGTACAGACCGAGGAGATCGACAAGTCGGACGTGGCCGCGATGTGGCCCACCGCCGACCTCGAGCCGTTCGCCGCGTTCGGCTGGGAGGAGCGCGGCGGATACGGCGACGCCTATCAGACCGCGCAGGCGTTCGCGGCGTCGGCGCGTGCGGCCGGGGTGCGCGTCCGGCAGGGTGCGGCCGTCACCGAACTGATCACCAACGGCGAGAAGGTGACCGGCGTGCGGCTGGCCGATGGGACGTCGATCGGTGCGGACACCGTGGTCGTGGCCACCGGCGCGTGGACCGCCCCGTTCCTGGCGCGGTACGGCATCGACGTACCCATCAAGGTGCACCGCGAACAGATCGTGATGATCGACCCCGGCGTGGAGCTCGGTGCGGTGCCGGTGTTCTCGGATCTGGTGTCACTACAGTACGTGCGGCCGGACGTGCGCGGCGAGATCCTTTTCGGCAACAGTGATCTGGCCGAGCTGGAGATCGCCGACCCCGATTCGTACCTGAACCGGGCGACCGAGGAGTTCATCGACCTGACCGTCGACAAGGTGGGCACCCGTTTCCCGGACTGGACCGAGGCGGCCATCAGCAGCAGCTACGCCGGATGCTACGACGTCACCCCCGACTGGAACCCGATCATCTCCGCGGGGCCGCTGGACGGGCTGGTGATCGCGGCGGGGTTCAGCGGTCACGGCTTCAAGATCGCACCGGCCGTCGGGCGGCTGGTCGCGGACATCGTCGTCGACGGTCGCAGCAGTGACCCACGCATCCCGGAAACCGACTTCAGGTTCTCCCGCTTCGCGCAGGGTGACCTGCTCACCACCCGCTTCCCGTACGTGGGGGCGGGGGAGATGAGGTGACAGGTTCCACCTGAGGGGACACTCACAGTGAACAATGTCCCCTCTGGTGGTTCCTTGTCGCTATTCTGGCCCGATGACCGCCGAGCACAGCGCCGCCGACCACAGTGCTGCCGACCACAGTGCTGCTGACGACAGTGCTGCTGACCACAGTGCTGTTGGGCAGATCGATCCGGAGACGGCGGCGGAGCTGATCCGCAACCAGTCGGGCACCGCGCGCGAACGCACCGTCGACCGGCCCGTCGAGGAACTCGAACTCGAAACCGCGATCGCCCGCAACGTGCGCCGGCTGCGACTGCAGGCCGGGCTGTCGGTCGGCGACATGGCTGCCAGGGCCGGCATCTCCAAGGCGATGCTGTCCAAGATCGAGAACGCGCAGACTTCGTGCAGCCTGAGCACCCTGGCCAGACTGTCCACCGCCTTCGATGTTGCGGTGACCTCGCTGTTCGGTGGTGCCGACGTCGAACGGTCGGCGGTGTTCGTGAAAGCCGGCGAGGGCTCGGCGATTGTCCGCGAGGGATCTCGCGAAGGTCATGAGTACGAGCTCCTGGGCTCGCTGCGCGGTGAACACAAGCGGCTGGAGTGCCTGCTGGTGACGCTGACCGAGAAGTCGGTCACCCAGCCGCTGTTCCAGCATCCGGGCACCGAGTTCCTCTACATGCTCGAAGGTGTCATGGACTACGCACACAGTCGCTCGGTGTACCGGCTCGCGCCGGGGGACTCGATGCAACTCGACGGGGAAGGGGTGCACGGCCCGGTCGACCTCATCGAGCTGCCCGTGCGGTTCCTGTCGGTGATCGCCTTCCCCGACTCTGCGGTCTGACAACGCTGCGCGCGTGTGCAATTAGGCCGCGGTAGCGGACGCGACGGGCGGCCGCGGCTGTGCGGCGCGTGAACTGTCAACTATGAAGTAGTCGGACTGTCGTCCGCTGAGTGTATCGACGGATGCCGCAGTCAGGTTTATCGTCAAGGGACGAACAAGCGTTACAAGCCCCTCCGGGGACCCTTTGGGTGGCAGTGAGCGGGTGGCTTGAGGTCGTGAAAAGTGCCGAAAGGCCCAGTTTTTGAGCACTTTTCCACTTAGGTTAGGCAACGTTGCCCCTAGTCCTGGTGTCGCACGATTATTCGTCTATGCGAGGGTGCGGCTTTTGGCATATATTCAGGTTCGCGGCGGGAAACTTTGCGTTCGAACATCCACGGATTGCTGATGCGAATCAGATGTCGTGGGTGTCGATCCTGGATGTAGGAGAATCTGATGACAGCTTCGCTCGTGTCCCGTGGACTCATAGCCGACCCGTCCCTGCGTGTCGGTGTCAGCGCCGTGGGCGACAGCGGCGTCGTCTCCCCGCGACTGAGCGCGCGGGAGGTCGAAATCCTCTCGACGTGGCTGGTCTGCGACACGAAGGTGGAGGTCGCCGACAAGCTGTTCGTCACCGCCGCCACGGTCCGTACGCATCTGGCCCGCATCCGCTCCAAGTACCGCGACGTGGGTCGCCCGGCCGGCACCAAGATCGCGCTGCTGATCCGCGCGGTCGAGGACGGTTACTGCACCCTCGACGACATCGCCTGCAAGCTCGATTTCGGCGCACACGACGAGGACGATGACGGCGTCGTCGCACCGGTGGTGTCGGTCGTCCGCTGACGGTTCTCCCGCCCGGTCACCGCGCACCCCGGATGGTGCAAACGGGGTGCGCGCACGATTGCGTGTGTATTAGCATCGGGAGTGCGACTGGCGTAGCCGGAGTACCGGCATGGAGCGTTTCGACGACGGCATCGACCGCCTGGGTGCCGACGATGAACCGAAAGGATGCGCCATGTCCGCAGCGCCGGCAACTACTCCAGCGCGCCACCACATCGTCGTCATCGGATCCGGATTCGGCGGATTGACCGCCGCCCGTGAACTGGCCAAGGCCGACGTCGACGTGACGGTGATCGCCAAGACCACCCACCACCTGTTCCAGCCACTGCTCTACCAAGTGGCCACCGGCATCATCTCCGAAGGGCAGATCGCACCGCCGTTCCGGGTGGTTCGACGTAAACAGAAGAACCTCACGGTGGTGCTCGGCGAGGTCGAGGACATCGATATCGTCGGCAAGAAGGTCACCTCCAGGCTCCTCGAACGGGTCACCACCACCTCCTACGACAGCATCATCATCGCCGCCGGCGCGGGTCAGTCGTACTTCGGCAACGACCGTTTCGCGGAGTTCGCGCCCGGTCTCAAGACCATCGACGACGCCCTCGAACTGCGCGGACGCATCCTCGGCGCATTCGAGCAGGCCGAACTGTCCGACGATCCGGCCGAACGTGACCGGCTGCTGACCTTCGTCGTGGTCGGTGCGGGCGCCACCGGCGTCGAGATGGCCGGCCAGATCGCCGAGATGGCGAACAAGACGCTCAAGGGCACCTTCCGGCGCATCGACTCGACCACCGCACGGGTGATCCTGCTCGACGCCGCACCCGTCGTGCTGCCGCCGTACGGCGGCAAACTCAGCCGGAAGGCCGCGGAGAAGCTGGCCACACTCGGTGTCGAGGTGCAGCTCGGGGCGATGGTCGTCGACATGGACTACGACGGCCTCGTCGTCAAGGACTCGGACGGCACCACCCGCCGCATCGAGAGCCAGTGCAAGGTGTGGTCGGCCGGTGTCGCGGCCAGCCCGCTGGGCAAGCAGCTCGCCGCGCAGAGCGAGGTGGAGCTGGATCGGGCCGGACGGGTGAAAGTCCTTCCCGACCTGACCATTCCGGGGCACCCTGAAGTATTCGTGGTGGGCGACATGGCCTTTGTCGAAGGCGTGCCCGGTATGGCGCAGGGCGCGATCCAGGGCGCCCGCTACGCCACCGATGCCATCAAGGCCGGACTGTCCGGTGCCACAGTCGAATCCCGCAAGCCGTTCAGCTACTGGGACAAGGGTTCGATGGCCACCATCGCGCGGTTCAGCGCCGTCGCGCAGATCCCGATCCCGGGCACCAAGAAAACGATCGAGACGGCGGGCTTCTTCGCCTGGCTCGGCTGGCTGTTCCTGCACCTGATGTATCTGGTGGGCCATCGCAGCCGGTTCACCACGTTCATCGACTGGACCCTTGCCTTCACCACCCGTTCCCGCAGCCAGCTCGCGGTCACCGAACAGCAGGTGTTCGGGCGCCACGCGATCGAGAAGCTGGAGCAGCGATCGGACGGCGACAAAGAAGTCGCCTGACCCGGCACCGCAGGCACGTCCATCGGCGGGGGAATGCACCGTACTGAGCATGGATGAGCGATAGTGCATATCGTCAGTTGCGATCAGACAACGGGAGGTGCTGATGGTCCGGTCGGCGATCACCGCACGCGCAATCGCCCAGTCGGGGCCGTGGGGGCCTGTCTACGGACCCATCGACCTCGACATACCCGAGGGCGGGCTGAACGTACTCGTCGGTCCCGCGAGCGGCGGCCGCACCGCCCTGCTGATGACTCTGGCCGGGCGGATGAAGGCCAAGAGCGGTGATCTCGACGTATTCGGCGATACCGCGTCGCGCGACATCTTCCGCCGGGCCGGGATGGTAGGTATCGAAGGGCTCGACGCCATCTACGAGTCGGTGCGCGTCGTCGACCTGGTGACCGAACAACTGCGCTGGGACGCGCCCTGGTACACGCTGGTACCCCGGGCGCGTCCCGAGGACCTGCAGCGGGTGTGCGGGCAGGTGTTCGGCGACCTCCCGCTGCCCGGCCTCGACGAGTATGTCGAGGAACTGCCCGAACTCGACGGGCTGCTGCTGCGGATCGCCCTCGGCAACACCAGGACGCCGCCGCTGCTGGTGGTGGGCGCGATCGATCAGGTGGCCAATGACCGCGACCAGCGGCTGCTGGTCGACCGGCTTGTCGCGCTCGGCGCCCGGCAGACCGTCGTCACCGCCTCGGCCAACCCGCTGCCGCCCGACGTGGGCTGGCGCACCCAGACCGCGGTGCCCAACCTGCTGCAGCATCACCTGCTGATCGACCAACTGGACGCACGTGGGGAAGGTGGTCGCTGATGCTGGCCGGAATGTCACTGGGCACCGAGATCCGGCGATATTCGCGGGGCACCCTGCCGCGCATCGCCGTCGTCGCGATGGTGCTGCTGCCGCTGCTGTACGGCGCACTCTATCTGTGGGCGTTCTGGAACCCGTTCGGCGAGGTCAACAAGATGCCCGCCGCACTGGTCAACCTCGACAAGGGCGCCGACAACGACGGGAAGAAGATCAACGCCGGCGACCAGGTGGCCGCCGCGCTGAAGAAGTCGGGGGAGCTGAATCTCACCGAGATGTCGGCCGACGACGCCCGCCGCGGGGTGGCGGACGGCGACTACTACTTCTCCATCACCCTGCCCGAGGACTTCTCGGCGGCTGTCGTCTCACCGAACACTGACAACCCGCACAAGGCGCTGCTGCAGTTCACCTTCAACGACGCCAACAGTTATCTGGCGAGCGTCATCGGACAGAACGCGGCACGGGAGGTGCTGGCCAAGGTCGGTGACACCATCGGGCAGCAGTCCGTCGATCAGGTGCTCGTCGGTCTGACCACCGCGGGCACCGGCCTCGACAAGGCGGCGGCCGGGTCCAAGAAGCTCGCCACCGGGCTGGGGACCGCGGATTCGGCTGCGCAGCAACTCTCGTCGGGCGCCACACTGCTGTCGGAGAATCTGAACACCGCCCGCGACGGCGGCGCCCAACTGCAGGCCGGAGCGGCCGAACTCGCCGCCGGGGTGCAGTCGGCCACCGGGCCACTGTTGGGCGTGATCAACCGGATTCAGAGTTCGGGGATCGCGCCGTCGACGTATCTGACCCAGGCACGAGAACTGAGCACCGAACTGTCGCCGATCCTCGAGGGACTCTCGTTCGCCGGGTCGGCCCAGTCCGAGGCCTACCGGTCGGTGCAGCAGATCATCACCTTCCTCAAACTCGACCCCAACCCGGCCGTGCGTGAGGCGGCCACACTACTTGCGCCGGCGGCGGAATTCCTGTCCACACAGGGATTGAACCCGCAGACCACCGCCCGCGTCAACGAGCTGAAACAGACCAGCGCCACACTGTCGGAGCAACTGTCCGATCCCGGTCTGCGGGCGATGCTGACAATGCTGGAGAACGGCGAACTCGGCACCCAGGTCACCCGGCTGCGGGACGGTTCGGCGCAGCTGAAGGCCGGCGTCGACACCCTCGCCGGTGGACTCACCCAACTCGCGGCAGGCGGACAACAACTCGCGGACGGAGCCGGTCAGCTCGCCGCCGGCACACCACAACTCAAGGCGGGCGCCGAGGAACTGGCGACCGGGCTCGAAGACGGGGCGAAGCAGATACCCACGTGGACCGAACAGCAGCGGCTCGGGACGGCGGCGACGCTCACATCGCCGGTGGCACTGGACATGATCCACGACAACGAGGCGCCCAACTTCGGTTCCGGTTTCGCGCCGTTCTTCATGACACTGGCGTTGTTCATCGGCGCGATGCTCATCTGGATGATCCTCAAACCGCTGCAGTCGCGGCCCATCGTCAACGGGGTCGGCGCCATCCGGACGGTGCTCAGCTCGTACTGGCCGGCACTGCTCATCGCCCTCGGACAGGGCATCGTCCTGTACCTGGTGGTGCACTTCGGACTCGGACTCGACGCCGTCCATGTGGCCGGGGCGATCGCGTTCGTGATACTTGTCAGCGCCACCTACCTGGCGATCATCCAGATGTTCAACGCGATATTCGGGATACCCGTCGGACGTGTGGTGACACTGGCCTTCCTGATGCTGCAGATGGTGTCGTCGGGAGGTATCTATCCCGTGGAGACCACCGCCACACCGTTCCAGATATTGCACCCCTTCGACCCGATGACCTACGCCGTCAACGGAATGCGCCAGCTCATCAACGGCGGCGTCGACGAACGGCTGTGGACATCGGTGGCGGTGCTGCTCGGGCTGCTGGTCGCGGCGCTCGCGGTCAGTGCGTGGGCGGCGCGGCGCAACCGGGTGTACACGATGGACCGGCTCTACCCCCCGATAGAGATATAGGTGACAAAGATAGAGGCGAGGAGATACGGGCGCGGATGCGGACCGGCCGGGTGGTCAGGCGAACACCAACCGGACCAGGCCGATGATTCCGACGACGACGATCGTCGCGCGTAGTGCTGTGGGGGACAGCCGCCGACCGTAGCGGGCGCCCAGTACCCCGCCGATCAGCGAGCCGGCCGCGATGAGTCCGGCCGCGGCCCAACTGATCCGGTCGAACGCGGTGATGGTGTAGGTGACCGCGGCGACGATGTTGACGATCAGTGACAGCAGATTCTTGACGGCGTTCATGCGCTGCATGTCGTCGGGCACGATGATGCCCAGCGCCGCGATCAGCATGATGCCCTGGGCGGCGGTGAAGTAGCCGCCGTAGATGCCGATGAGGAATGTCGCAGTGATCATCGCGGCGACCCGCACCGGCGTCATCGGCAGCCGATGATGGTCGGTGCGTTCGTCGGCGACGGCCCGCACGTCGAAACCGGTTCGCCTGGCAACCCAGCGCTGGATGCGGGGCTGGGCCACCACCAGGACGAGTGCCGCGACCATCAGGATCGGGACGACCGCCTCGAACACCGATTCGGGCAGGTGCAGGAGCAGATAGCAGCCCACCAGCGCACCGAGGAACGAGGCCGGCATCTGCCACTTGAGCTGCCGCCACTGGCCCGACAGCTCGCGCCGGTAGCCCCACGTCCCCGACACTCCGCCCGCCACCAGGCCGATCGCGTTGGAGATGGTGGCGGTGACCGGTGCGTAGCCGAACGCGACCAGCGTCGGGAACGTGATCAGGGTGCCGCTGCCGACCAGGGTGTTGATGGCACCCGCACCCAGGCCCGCGGCGAAAATGGCGAGGATTTCGGTGATGGTCATGCCCTACACGGTGGCACGGCACCGTCCACCGCGCGTACCGGGGTCAGCTTGTGGTCGCGCCCCGGTCGCCGTGAATGGCCTCGTAGGCCGCGCGTTCGGCCTCGGCCTCGCGCTGGCGCCGTTGCGTGAGCGTGGTGCCGTCCAGGCCGTTCTTCTGCAATCGGCGGGCCCGGTTCTGGGCCATGTAGGAGAGGGAGAAGATGAACGCCAGCGACGCCGCCAGCGCGACCATCGCCAGACGGATACCCACCTGCCCGGGAAAGCCGAAGTAGAACGCCAGGTAGATCGGCAGGAAGCTGAACTGGCTGCGCAGCAGATGGCGGGGAACGGCGAAGGCGCCGGTGAGGTCGTTGTACACCCATGAACGGTTCTTCGCCGGGAGTGCCGCACCGTAGGCGTAGCTGATCCACCGCAGCGGGTTGGGGCGGTGGATCGGGTCGTGGCGGCCGTCGGCGATAGGTTCCGTTGCGCCGGTGGTGCTCAGTTCAGGGCTGCTCATCAGGGTCCTCGCTGTGATCGCGGGTTAATTGATCGTGCACTATCAAATATCGCACAACTGTCGAGGCGATTCAATCGTGCGCGACCGAAATCACCTAGAATGGGATGCATGGCCGTCACGATCACTGTGGATGACAACCCCCTCCTGCTCGAACGGCAGGTGTGCTTCGCGCTCGCCGTCGCCAACCGGTCGGTGCTGCGCATCTACCGCCGGCTACTCGACCCGCTCGGCCTCACCCATCCGCAATACCTGGTGATGCTGGCGCTGTGGGAATCCGAACCGATGGCCGTCAAGGAGATCGGGCACGTGCTGCAACTCGACTCCGCAACACTGTCGCCGCTGCTCAAACGGCTGGAGGCCAACGGGCTCATCGAGCGTCGGCGACGCGGCGACGACGAACGCAATGTCGACATCGTCCTCACCGGCGCCGGTCGCGACCTGCGCGAACAGGCGCTGGCAATACCGCCCGCCGTCGTCGGGGCACTCGGCGTGGACCGCGAGGTACTCACCGAATTGCACAGTGTGCTCACCAAGGTGAACGCGGCGGCGTTGCGGGCCGAACAGGCCGAGTAGGTCCAGCGGTACCGGTCGCCGAACGTACTTATGCGCATTTTTGGGCGGGTGCCCGGACCGGCTAGGGTCGGAGGGGACCCGACAGAGAGGCATACCGATGTCGACAGTAGCGATAGTGGTCATCGTCGTCGTCGCGGTTGCGGCGATCTTCCTGCTCGTCGGGGTGGTGTGGTTCGCGTTCGACTCCAACAAGCGGGTCCGCGACTTCGCCCGCTCCACCGACCTGATTCCCGGAAAAGCCGGTCGCGCACCCGAATCGTGGACCACCGACACCTCGAGGGAAGCGCTGCTGCATCAGCGGATCCGCTACGCGATGCTCGACGTTCACCAGAATCCGGCACTGCCGCACGATGATTCGCTGGTCGCCGCACGTGACCGGCTCGATGACGCCGCTTTTGAACTCGACGACCGGCTGATCGAGATCGCCGGGGACGAACCCGGTGACGCGCACGATGACGCCCTCGACCGTGCGGAGCGGGCCATCAAGGCACTGGAGAAGCTGCCCAAGAAACTCTGGGAAGCCCCCACCGACGAGCAACTCGAAGATCTGGCCAAGGCCACCGACGCCGTCCGCGCCGGTACCGAGTGATCGATGCCGAGCCGTCCGTGCTCGTACGGCGACCGCTCGGCAGTCCCCGCCCGCCGGGCCGTGAACCGGCCGGACTGTGAGCTACCCGGCCAGGGCGATGAGCTTGGCGACCGTGCGCAGGTTGCGGCCGGTGCCGGTGACGCCGAGCGCCCTGGCGATCGCCGGCGGCGTCAACGTCGAGGTACCGGCACCGCCGGCATAGCGGATATGCAGATTGTCGCCGATCACCGCGAACCTGTCGTCGCCGAAGGATCTCGCCGCGAAGTCCCGGACCCGCTCCGGTCCGGGAATCGCGGTGAGCGGATACAGATAACTGAACTTCTCGTCGATCACCTCGAACGGATGCGCCGCCACCGCGGTCTCCAGTTCGGACACCGAACGGCTGATGACCTCACGGAAGAACCCGAACCGGGCCTCGATCGCCGACTCGAGCGCACGATCGAACCGGGCGGGGTCACCGGGCGGCACGCAGAGCAGATTTCCGGAGGCGATGTAGGTGGACACATCCGAGGCGCCGAGCGAGGCGGCGATCTCCCGCAGATCGGCCATCGGCAGCTTCGCGGTGCCACCCACGTTGATCGCCCTGATGAGGACAACGCGGCGGGCCATCCCCCGAGTATCCCACAGCATAATGAGACCCATGTCCGACGTTCGGCCGTCAGGTGGGTGACCGAGGTGGTAGGCACCCGGACCTGATCAGGGTTGCGGGGAGGCCACGGCGAAGGTGCGGCGAAACGGCATGACGGTGCCCCAGCGCCGGGCGGGGTAGGCCTGGCGCAGCCGGCTCTTGAGGTCGGCGGTGAACTGCTCGCGCAGGTCACCGTCGAGGGCCTCGAGGTAGGGGCGGGCGCCGGTGGCGGAGATCCAGTCGAACACCGGGTTGTCGCCGCGCAGAATGTGGCGGTAGGTGGTGGACCAGGCGTTGACGGCGAAACCGCGTTCGGCGAAGAACTCCAGATAGTCCTCTGGTTCGATGCGGGGCAGCGCGCGGACATCGGCCAGCCGCGCGCGGAAAGGTTCGGACTCGGCCAGCTCACGGACCGACGAATGGGTGGGCGAGTCGACATTGTTGGGGACCTGCACGGCGAAACTTCCCCCGTCGACGAGGAACCCGAGCAGCCTGTCGATGACCGCGAATTGATCGGGCACCCATTGGAACATCGCGTTGGACACGATCAGATCGACCGGGGCGAACGGCTCCCACGTCGTCACGTCGGCGATGTCGTAATTCAGGTGCGCGTCGCAGTTCTCACGGAGCGCGACGTCGACCATCTCCGGCGACGAATCGATACCGAGAATGTCGGCGTCGGGCCAGAACGTGCGTAGGTGCCGCGTGACGCTGCCCGTGCCGCAACCCAGGTCGACGATGGTGGTGGCGGTGGTGCGGACCTGGCCGATCAGGTCGAGGTATGGCCGCGCGCGATCGTCGGCGAACTGCAGGTATCGTGCGGGATCCCAGGTCGGCATGAACCCAGGGTAGGTGGTTCCGGGGCGCGATCGCAGTGCCAAAGGTTGGGTAACCTTCCAGTCGTGGCGAATGAACAGGGTCCAGTGGAGCCGTCGGCGACGTCGGCCGACGCGGCGTCGGGTGTTGTCGAAATCTCTACCGATGGTGCGTGTCTCGGTAATCCGGGGCCGGGTGGATGGGGTGTGATCATGCGCTGGCGCGGGCAGGAGAAGCGGCTGTCGGGGGCCGAGGAACACACCACCAACAACAAGATGGAATTAACCGCGGCGATCGAAGGTCTTGCGGCGCTGACGAGACCGTCTAGCGTTGTCCTCTACACCGACTCCAGCTATGTCCGTAACGGCATCATGCAGTGGGTGAAAGGCTGGCAGGCCAACGGCTGGCAGACCAAGGACCGCAAGCCGGTGAAGAACGCGGACCTGTGGCGCAAGCTGGTCGAGGAGGAAAAGCGTCACGATGTGACGTGGAAATGGGTGAAGGGACACAACGGCGATCACTACAACGAGATCGCCGACGACCTGGCGACCGGGGCCGCGCGGGAGATCGCGGGGCGGTGAGCTCGTGTTGCCGGTGGGGTGGGGCACGGGTTTCGGGGTTGGGTCACGGGGTTTCGAGGCTCATCGCCTAGCGGCTCTTCGCACCTCAACCAGCTAGGGGGTCGGGCGTGTGGTGGACGAAAGGTGACTGCGGTGAGTGATGTGACGGTGGCGATCGAACCCGAACACGACCCGCACCTGGTGGCGGCCGTCGAAGGGGCGGGCGGACGGGTCGTGCCCCTCGACCGGGCGCGGGTGCTGGTGTGGATCGGGGTGGGCCCGGCCGGGTTCCCGGAACTGCCCGACAGCATCGAATGGGTCGCGCTCAAGACCGCCGGCATCGAGGCGTTCCTCGCCGCCGGGGTGATCGACGACAAGCGCCGGTGGACCAACGCGTCCGGGTTCTACGCCGAAGGAGTGGCCGAACACGCGCTGGCGTTGTTGCTGGCCGGGCTGCGGCAGATCAACACCTCCGTGCTGCGGCACTGGGACAAGGACGCCATCGACACCGGGGTGCGGACGCTGCGCGGCGCGACGGTCGCCATCGTCGGCGCAGGCGGGATCGGCGCATCGCTGATCCCGCGGCTGACCGCCGGCGGGGCCTCGACGATCGCCGTCAACCGTTCCGGGCGACCCGTCGACGGGGCCGCGCTCACCCTGCCCACCGATCGGCTCGACGAGGTGTGGGGGCAGACCGATCACGTGGTGCTCGCCGCACCCTCCACGCCGGAGACCCGGCACCTGATCAACGAACGGTCCCTGGCCGCGCTGCCCGGGCACGCGTGGATCGTGAACGTGGCCCGCGGACCGCTCGTCGACCAGAAGGCGCTGTACAGGGCGTTGCGGGACGGGGTCATCGCCGGCGCGGCGCTGGATGTGACAGACCCCGAACCACCCTTGCCCGACGACCCGCTGTGGTCGCTGCCGAATGTCATCATCACCCCGCACATCGCCAACCCGGCGTCGGGGCTGACCCGGGAGATGGCGCCGTTCCTGGCCGAGAACGTGCGGCGCTTTGCCGCCGGTGGTGAGTTGATCGCACCGGTGACGCCCGACCGCAACTATTGACGGGCGCCACCACCACGTGTCGGGCCCGCGTTATGGTCGAATGGTGGGTCCGTTGTTCAGCTTCCTCTCCGGCTACTGGTGGTTGGTGTTTCCGCTCGCCGGGATCGTCGGCGGGTGGGCCAAGGCTGTCGCGGCATACGATGAACGGCGCCGCCGGGACAAGATCGAACTGGCCCGCATCGAGGCGGAAGCGGCGCAGCGCGCGGTGGCGACCTCGGCGCCGCCGCGGGTGCGGCAACTCGCCAAGACGATGGCCACCCACGACAAGGTGAACGAACGCTGGTTCGCCTACGAGATGGACCTGGCCACCCTCATCGACTACCCGTTGCTGATCGACCTCAGCGAACCGCTCACCGAGGCCTTCCACAGGGCACGGGTCCGTGCCGACACGCTGCGGCCCGCCGACGCCGACGACATCGACGACGCGGCCGACGTCGAACGCTACCGGGACTCCGTCCGCGAATACGTGGTGTCGTTCGAGGCCGCCGAACGGGAGGCCAGACGCCGCCGCGACAGTGGGTTCACCGCAGCGGAACAGGCGTCGCTGAGCCGCGCACGCAAACTGGTCGCGACCGCCGAAGACGGGGGTGCCACCCCGGCCGAACGGCAGACCGCCTACAAGAAGCTGCGCGACGAACTGCGCGGCATCATCGACGTGCCGTCCGCCGCCGGGGAACGCATCGAACGATCCATCGCCCAGGCCCTCGAACGCGGCCGGGACTGACCGAACCCGGCCATCGGAACGAGCCCTATTCGGATTCGATGGCGCCGGCGAACTGGCTGTTGTAGAGGCGGTAATAGGCGCCGTGGGTGGCGAGGAGCTGCTCGTGGGAACCCTGCTCGACGATGTGGCCGTCCTCCAGGATCAGGA
>ERZ795062.708-NODE-708-length-26290-cov-14.586240_pt1 | contig 26290 bp, 24 predicted proteins | sample MGYA00375146_ERZ795062 | MGnify/ENA primary metagenome ERZ795062 (study PRJEB30191, sample SAMN05720281) | activated sludge metagenome | isolation source: Anaerobic digester | place: USA | collected 2015-07-16 ... | reverse complement strand
TGGCGCCAGCGTGTCTCGACAAGCTCGACACGAACGGGGGGAGCAGGCGATCAGCCGGCCAGTTGCCCGCCATCCACCGCCAGCAGCGCGCCAGTGGTCTTGCGCGAGGCGTCTGAGGCGAGGAAGGCCAGCGCCTCGGCAATGTCTTCAGGATCGCAGATGCCGTCCGCCAGCTTGGGCGCGTTGCGCATCACCAGCTGCCAGTCGATATTCCCCGCCGGCGGAGCCATCGTGGTCATCGGGGTCGCGACCTGGCCCGGGCAGACGCCGTTGATCCGCACTCCGGCGGCGGCATATTCCAGTGCCAGCGACTTGATCATCCCGACCACCGCGTGCTTCGAGGCCGAGTAGGCGACCGAATAGGGAATGCCGGACAGGCCCGCCGTGGAGGCGACGCAGACGATGTTGCCTTTGCTTTCCAGCAGGTGCGGCAGCGCAGCCTGGCACAGCACGAAGACACTGGTGGTGTTGATCCGCAGCAGCCGCTCGAAATCCTCCACCGCATAGTCGGCGGTCGGCCCCCACTTGAGCATTCCGGCGACGTTGCACAGCACGTCAAGGCCGTCCTGGCTCGCCGCCGCGATCAGCGCGCGGCACGAGGCGTGATCCTCGGCGTTGTAGGGCACCGCCTTAACCGTGCCGCCGATCATTTCGGAGGTTTCGGCAAGGCCGGCCTCGTTGATGTCGCCGATGGCCAGCACGGCGCCCTCGCGCGCGAACAGCTGCGCGGTGGCGCGTCCGATTCCCGAGGCCGCCCCCGTTACCAGAACCTTCTTGCCTGCAAAGCGCATGGCCTTGTCTCCCTATCCGAATGTTGCGGGCGGCTCGCCCATGACTGTTACCGTGGGCTGGCCCTGCGCATCCACTGCGTGGATCAGGCAGGACTGGCGGCGCGAGCGGGTTTCGGCAATCCACCAGCGTCCGTCCTGCCGCAGATAGACGTCCTCGTACTCGACGCCCATCTGTGTCAGCGTGCGGGCGGCAAGGTTGATGTTGTGGAACAGCAGCGACCACTGCCCCCGCGCGCGGTCGAGGCCATCGAACGCGATCACCCCGTTAGCGCCGTGGTGGATGTCGAACACTCCGGCTGCGCAGCCCATTTCCGCATAGACCGCGACGAAGGCATCGCGGCCCTCGAAGGCGGGAAAGCCATCATAGGCAATCACCGCCCCCTCGGGCAGCAGGCAATCGCGGACCGTCTCCGGATCCTTGGCGTCGCAGGCGCGCAGGTAGCGCGCCTTGAGGTCGCGGATCGCGCGGTCGTCTTCCAGCCGCTGGAGCCGTTGTTCCAGCGTCATCGCGATCAGAACTTGATCCCGGCCGTCACCCCGAAGGTGCGCGGTTCGGGGAAGTAGCCCAGCAGGATGCCGCCAAAGCCGGGGCCGAAGTCGATGAAGTTCGACGGATCGGCTTCCTTGGTGACATTGCGCGCGAAGACCGAAAGCTCGGCCCGCGCCCCGCCCAGCGGAACGTCGGCCAGGCTGGCGCGCAGGTTGACGATCGTGCGGCCCTTCGACTGGCTCGACCCCGCCAGCTGGTCGGACGGTGAAGTGCCGGCCAGCGCATAGGGGAAGGTGTAGTACTTCGAGACGTAGTTGAGATCGCCGTAGAGGTTCAGCTTGCCCCAGTCGCCCTTGATCACTTGCCAGTCGAACCCGACCGAGGCCGTGGTCTTGGGCGCGTGCGGGAAGGCGCGGTTGCCGGAGACGTCCTTGCCGCCGTCAATGAAGCGCTTGTACTTCGAATCGAGGATCGCCAGCGACCCGTTCAGCGTCACGCCGTCGACCGGACGCAGCACGGCTTCGAATTCGAGGCCCTGGATGCGCGCCGCGCCGGCATTGGTGATGATCGATGCCGCGCCGGTCGTGGCAGTGAACACGGACAGCTGCATGTCCTTGTGCTCGTCGCGGAAGGCGGCGACGTTGAACACCAGGCGGTTGTCGAGCAGGCGCGTTTTCAGGCCCAGCTCGTAGCTGTCGACCTTTTCCGGGCGATAGGGATTGCACAGCTCCGGCGCGCCGCTGGGGCAGGCGGTGGTCGGGGCGACGAACACGTTGGTTTCGCCGTTGAACCCGCCCGACTTGAAGCCGCGCGCGAAGCGGGCATAGACGTTGACCTGGTCCGACACCTCGTAGGCCAGGGTCAGCGCGGGCGAGAAGTTGTTGTACTTCGCGTCCGGCACCGCGCCATAAGGCAGGTCGGCAATCACCGTCGGCTTCAGAACGCCGTTCGCCGCATCGTAATTGATGCGGAAGTAGCGGCTGATGTCCTTCGATTCGTGCGTATAACGCGCGCCCACGCTGACCTTGAAGGCCTCGGTCAGCTTGTAGTCGAGCTGGGCGTAGAGCGCGAAGGCCTTGGTGTGCGAGCCGTAGTTCGATTGCAGGTCTGTGCCGCCGCCGAAATAGGTCTGCGGGTTCAGCGTCTCCGCCTTTTCGCTGAAGTAGAACGCACCCGCGACATAGCTCAGCCGGTCATTGGCGGTGGCGCCGGTCAGCTGCAGTTCCTGGCTCCAGGCGCTGTAGTCGGTGATGCGCTGGGTGTAGGCGACCGGCAGCGGCGAGCCATCGAGGTCCAGCCCGTCCGCCCAGGCGAGGTCGCGATAGGCGGTGATCGACTTCAGTGTGGCAAGACCAAGGTCGGCGGTGAGCGTCAGCGCGTGGCCGTAGCTGCGCGACTTTTCATAGGCCGGGGCATCGATCGCAGCGGTAGTGACGCGGGTCGTGCTGGTGTACTTGTCGAGCGGGAAATAGGCCCCGCCATAGGCATAACCGGGCGACTTGGGATCGAAGATGTCGCGGAACTCGCCGTTGCGGTTGACCCGCAGCAGCTGCGAGAACGGCGGATCCTGGTCCGACTTGGTGTAGTCATAGGTATAGTCGGCGGTGATGCTGTCCGAAAGTTCGGCCCGCAGCTGGACCATGAAGCTGCCCGAATTGATCGAATCCGTCCGCTCCGCGCCCGAAGGCGACTTGGGCGACAGCTTGATCAGGCCGTCGCGGCGGCGGTACTGGCCCGATACCTTGGCCGAGAAGATGCCCATGCGCGGCAGGTCCACCACGCCGCGCAGGCGCACGTCGTTGAAACTGCCATAGGTCGCCTCGAACGATGCGCCGAGCTGGCCCGAAGGCTTGCGGGTGACGAGGTTGATCGCACCGGCCAGCGCGTTGCGGCCATAGAGCGTGCCCTGCGGACCGCGCAGCAGTTCCACGCGCTCCAGATCGGCGACGTCGAAGATCGAACCCTGCGCCTTGGCGATGTAGACGCCGTCAAGGTACAGCCCGACCGCCGGTTCCCAGGTGATCGCCGGGTTGATCGTCACCGACCCGCGGATCGAAGCCTGCGAGATCGTCTTGGAACCCGGCGCGCGTTCGATCTTCACGTTGGGGGCGATGGTGCCCAGCTTGTCGATCGAGTCGATGCCCCGGCTTTCCAGGTATTCGCTGCCCACTGCCGAGATGGCGATCGGCACGTCCTGGATGTTTTCGGAGCGCTTCTGCGCGGTCACGACGATGGCGCCGAGCCCGTCGTCGGCAGCGTCCTGCGCGCTGTCCTGCGCCAGGGCCGGAGCGGCGATGCAGGTGGCCAGGGCGGCCAGCGAAGCAGTAGCGAGCATGCGAATCATGTTACCCTCCCTCAGGCGCATTGTCTGGCTCGCTTGGCCGGACATAATGCGTAGAATCCAGCGATCATCACTACGCGAATGATAGTTGAATGGCAAATCAAAATCCGATAGCGTAGGTGTTATAAATAATACTTACGCAGTTGGAGGGGTATGTTTGCACTCGCGCTGGCCATGGCGGCTTCCGCCCTCCCCGAAGCATCGCAGTGTCAGGCCGCCGCGCTGGAGCCTGAGGCGGCACTGGCGCAGGCGATCGGCCTGCAGGGCTATATCTACGGCTATCCGATGGTCGACCTGCTCAAGCAGCGGTTCAACGAAACGCACCGGGTCAGCGCAGGCCAGCCGGTCGCGGCGCCGGTCAATGCCATCGCCATCTATCCGCACCTGCTGACCCCCGAAACGCAGGGCCAGCTGCGGGCGGCCAATTCCGACACGCTCTATCTCAATGCCTGGGTGGACCTGTCGAAAGGGCCGGTCCTGCTTGAAGTGCCGGAGATGGGGGGGCGGTACTACACGCTCGCCTTCATGGATCTCTACGCCAAGCCGTGGCACCTCGGCACGCGGACCAATGGCGGCAAGGCCATGCGGTACGCGTTGGTCGGTCCGTCAGGCGGGACGCTGCCCGAAGGCTACACCGCGTTCCGCCTGCCGACCGACACGGCCTGGATGCTGGGCCGGGTGCTGGTAACCGGGGAGGCCGACCTTGCCGAGGCGCGGCGGCTGTCGCAGGCGATCCGGATGAGCGGCGCGCCCGGGGTGCCCGTGACCGATGCCGCGCCGATGCAGCCGTTCGACAGCCTGGCCTACTTCGAACTGCTCAACCAGGCCCTGCGCGCTGTTCCCGTCAAGCCGGGCGAGACGGCGCTGATGGCCCAGTTCGACCTCGCCGGGTTCGGCCCCGCCAAAGCGTTCGATGCGGGCAAGCTGTCCGATGCAGAAAAACTGGGCCTCGGCTGCGCGCTGAAGGTCGGGCCGCAAGTGCTGGCCAGGCGGGGCTTCCGTCCGCGCCGGATCGACAACGGCTGGATGTGGTCCGGCGCCATGGCCGATCCGGGTGATGACTTCCTGCTGCGCGCCGAGGTGGCGCGCGGCGGATATGTCAACGCGCCGGAGGAGTCGATCTATCCCGCCGCGATCACCGATGGCCGGGGCGAGATGCTCGACGGCAAGCGCAGCTACCGCCTGCGCTTCGCCAAGGGCGCGCTGCCGCCGGTCGGTGCCTTTTGGTCGCTTACTGCCTATGACCGCGCGACCTCGCAGCTGATCGCCAATCCGATCCGCCGCTATGCCATAGGCGACCGCACGCGCGGGCTGAAATACGGCAGGGACGGCTCGCTCACTATTCATCTCTCCAGCACGCGCCCGCGCGAGGGCACGTCCAACTGGCTGCCCGTGCCGCCGGGCGCGTTTCATGCCGTGATGCGGCTCTACCTGCCCAAGGCCGAGGCGCTTGATGGGCGCTACCGCCTGCCCGCCATCGAAAGGATCGACCCATGATCAGGCCCGCCACCAGCATCGATGCCTTCTCCGCCGCCGCCTATGCCGACGAAGCGGCGATCGCCGCCAGGTTCAAGGAAATGCGCGCCCAGGGCGATGTGCTGTGGGTGGAGCAGGAACCCTACCGTCCGTTCTGGGCGGTGCTGCGCCACAAGGACGTGATGGATATCGAGCGCAACGGCAAGCTGTGGCTCAACGCCCCGCGCCTGACCCTGCTGCCCGACTGGTTCGAGGATCGCACCATCGCCCAGTTCGGCACGCGCACCGGGCCGGTCCGCACCCTGCTCGACATGGACGGCGCCGATCACCGCGATCACCGCAAGCTGACCCAGTCGTGGTTCAATTCGAAGTTCCTGAACACCCTGCGCGAGCGGATGAAGCTGCTGGCCGCCGAATACGTCGACAAGCTGGCGAGCCTTTCGACCAAGGGGGAATTCGATTTCATCGAGGAAATCGCCATTCCCTATCCGCTGATCATGATTACCTCGATCCTCGGCCTGCCCGACAGCGACGCGCCGCTGGTGCTGCGGCTCACCCAGGAACTGTTCGGCGCCAGCGATCCGGAGCGCAACGCCAACGGCGATTTCGGGCTGGCCACGGCGATGGAGTTCTTCGGCTATCTGGGCGGCGTGGTCGCCCAGCGCCGCGCCGACCCCAGGGATGACCTGATGTCGGTCGTCGCCACCGCGACGATCCATGGCGAGCCGCTGTCGGACATGGAAACCCTGTCCTACGGCATGCTGCTGGCCGCCGCCGGGCACGATACCACCAGTTCCAGCGTCGGCGTGGGCATGATGCAACTGGCCCGCAATCCGGGCGAGTTCGCCAAGCTGAAGGCCAATCCGGACCTGGTCGAAAGCGCCGCGCAGGAAATCTTCCGCTGGGCTACCCCGGTGCGCCATTTCATGCGCACCGCGGCCGAGGATACCGAGGTCGCGGGGCAGAAGATCGCCAAAGGCGAGCAGGTCGCGATCCTGTACCTCTCGGCCAATCGCGACGAACGCGCGTTCGATGCGCCCGACGAGTTCCGGATCGAACGCAATCCCAACCGCCACCTCGGCTTCGGCTATGGCGCGCACCATTGCCTGGGGCGCATTCTGGCCGAAATGGAGGTCGAGTCGCTGTTCCGGGAAATCGCGCTGCGCGTCGAGACCATCGAACTGGCGGGCGAACCCGAATGGGTGAAAACCAATCACACCGGCGGGCTCAAGCACCTGCCGCTGCGCGTAACCATGAAGGCATGACCATGACATCACTTGAAGCCCGCATCGATCGCCTGGAATCGCTCGACGCGATCCGCCAGCTGCCCGCCAGGTACGCCCTTGCGCTCGACATGCGCGACATGGACGCGATGGTCAGCCTGTTTCCCGCCGACGTGCGGGTGGGCAAGGATGCAAGCGGCCGCCAGGCACTGCGCGCCTACATGGACCGTACGCTGCGCTCGCCCTTCACCGGCACCTCGCACCACATTGGCGGCCACGTGATCGAGTTCGACGATCCCGATCACGCCCACGGCGTCGTCTATTCCAAGAACGAGCACGAAACCGGCGACGAATGGGTCATCATGCAGATGATGTATTCGGACGATTACGTGCGGGCCGATGGCCGCTGGTACTTTGCCCGCCGCCTGCCGCTCTACTGGTACGCCACCGATCTCAACAAGCCGCCGGTGGGCGAGAACAAGATGCGCTGGCCGGACACCGAATGGGTGGAAGGCAACTTCCACAAGCTGTTCCCAAGCTATGCCGAATTCTGGGCGCGCGAAGGCGACCACGGCGGCCCGGTGGCCGAACCGGCGCCGCTGGAAAAGTTCCTGGAAACCATGCGCCGGGGCGCGGCGGCGCCCAAGGTGAAGGTCCGCGCGGACTGAGACTTCAGAAGAAGTAGCTTGCCCCGTTGGCGACGAGTACCGAGCCGTTCACATAGCTCGCCTCGTCGCTGGCGAGGAAGGCGACCGATGCGGCGATTTCCGCCGGGTCGGCCATCCGCCCCAGCGGCACCGAGGCTTCCATCGAGGCGATCCATTCGGCCGGGATGCCCTGCATCACCGGGGTGTTGGTCGGCCCCGGCGCGACGGCATTGATCCGGATCCGGCGCGGGGCCAGCTCGCGCGCCAGTTGCCGGGTCAGGCCGATCACCGCCGCCTTGCTGGCGCAGTAGTGGGCGCTGCCTTCGCCCGACTGGGCGCTGGTCGAACTGAGCACGACGATCGAACCGGGATTGCCGTCCTCTGCCAGCACGCGGGCGAATTCGCGGCAGAGGTAGAAGGTGCCGTTGAGATTGACCGCGAGGACCGCCGCCCAGCCAGCGTCTTCCATGTGGATCAGCTGGTCGACGATCACCTCGGACTTGCCGCTCTCCGCCAGTTCGGCGTTACGCCGGGCCATGGCGCCGTAAAACTGCTCCGACCCGTCATTGGGTGCCTGGCCGATCCCGGCATTGGCGACCGCGATGTCGAGCCGCCCGAAGGCCTCTCGCGCGGCCTTGACCGCCGCGGCGACCGATGCCGAATCCGCTACGTTGCAGGCCAGCGCCAACGTCGCCCCGCTCTCCGCCGCAGCCTCGGCGCTGAGGTCCACCGCCGCGACCTGCGCGCCGTCGGCCATCAGCCGCGCGACGATCGCCGCGCCGATGCCGCGACCCGCGCCGGTGACGATGGCGGCGCGTCCCGCCAGCCGTCCGCTCATTCCGCGTTGCTCCCGGTCATGTCCTGCGCGGCGAGGTAGCCGAAGGTCAGCGCCGGGCCGATGGTCACGCCCGCGCCGGGATAGCTTTCGCCCATCGCCGAAGCCGCGCTGTTGCCGATGGCGTAGAGGCCGGGGATCGGCTTGCCGTCCGCGCCCAGCACCCGCGCCCTGGGATCGGTGGTCAGGCCGCCATTGGTCCCAATGTCGCCGGGATAGATCGGCATGGCATAGAACGGCCCCTTGCTCAGCGGGCGCAGGCAGGGGTTGGGGGCCACGCGCGGATCGCCGTACATCTTGTCATAGGCTGCCTCGCCCCGGTGGAAATCGGGATCCTCGCCCTTGGCCGCATAGTCGTTGAAGCGGCTGACAGTGGCTTCCAGCGCGGCTGGATCGACGCCCATCGCCTCGGCCAGTTCGGCGATCGTGCGGCCCTTCTTGAGGATCGTCTTGACCATGCCGTTCTGCGCCCAGTCGGGCACCAGCGGATAGACCGGGCCGACCGGATAGCTGTGGCGATAGGTGTGATCGAACACGAACCAGCTGGGGCTGGCATCGCCATGCTCGCGCTGGCGGCGGGCCATCTGCTGGCCGACTATGTGATAGGACGCCGCCTCGTTGAGATAGCGGGTGCCCGACTGGCTGACCATCATGCAGCCCGGCAGGGCGCGCTCGATGGTGCAGAGGCGGCCCCGGTCCTCGCCCGGCACGTAGAACACCGGGGCGGCCCAGGCCGACTGCATGTTCATCGTGCCCGCGCCAATGGCCTGCCCGGCGCGGATCGCGTCGCCGGTGTTGCCACTGGTCCCGCCCGAAAAGAGCGCCTTGGGATAGAGCGGCGCATGCTCGTCGCGCATCGCCTGGTTCTTGTCGAACCCGCCGGCGGCGAGGACCACGCCCTTGCGCGTGGCGATCCGCAGCACCTTGCCCTGATGCCGCACCAGCGCGCCGACGACCTTGCCGTCTTCCTCCACCAGCCCTTCCAGCGGGCTCTTCAGCCACAGCGGAACGCCCGCCTGGTTGAGCGCCAGCCTGAGGCCTCCCGCCAGCGCATTGCCCAGCGTCAGCCGCCGGTCCTTGCGCGAGGTGAAGCGGAACGGCCAGTCCAGCCAGTAGCGCAGCAGGCTCTTGGCGAGGTGCGTGAACCACCCGGGGCCGCGGAACAGCAGCAGGTAGGTCTCGTCGAAATGCCAGTTGAGATAGCCGAACAGCGATGCCGCGGGCGAGGCGAAGCGCAGCGTGCGCACGTCGTCGCCCAGCTGCTTGCCGTCGAGCGGCAGCGGCATGTGGGTGCGATAGCCGGTGGGAGATCCGCCCGGATTTTCGGCATGGTAATCGGGGTAGGGGAAGGCGTGGTATTCAAGCGGCGTATTCGCGCCCATCCAGCGCAGCATCTTCGCCGCGTTCTCGACATAGGCGCGGATGTTGTCGTCCGGCACGTTGTCGGCCGAGAGCGCGCGGACATAGGTGAAGGCATCCTCCACCTTGTCGTTGAAACCCGCCTCTGCGGCCTGATCGCTCGCCGGAATCCAGATGCCCGCGCCCGAAGTGGCAGAGGTTCCGCCCCACAGCGCTTCCTTCTCGACGATCAGGACGTCGGCATGGTTCTTCGCCGCGACCAGCGCCGAAAGCATCCCGCCTGCGCCGGAACCGACGACGAGGACGTCGACTTCCCTGTCCCAGTTCCCGCTCATCCCTGCGTCTCCCCTCAGGACGGAATGTAGAGCTGCACCGACTTGCCGCCGTCAACCGGCAGCGCGACGCCGGTGATGTAGCTGGCCGCGTCGGAGAGCATGAACACGATCGCCTCGGCCAGTTCCTCGGGCCGCCCGCCGCGCCCCATCGGGATCGCTTCGGCGGTCTTGGCGGCGAGTTCGGGAGCCTTCTCGGCGAAGTCGAGCGTGGCGGCGGTGTTGACCTGCCCCGGCACGATCGCGTTGACCCGCACGCCCTGACGCGCGCCTTCCATCGCCGCGACGGCGGTGAACTGAATGAGCGCGGCCTTGGAGGCGGAGTAGCTGGAATAGTTCGCCATCGCCCGGATCGCGGTGGTGGAGGAGATGTTGACGATCGAGCCCTTGCCCTGCGCCGCCATCACCTTCATCGCCGCCTTGGTGCCAACGAACACGGCGTCGGCATTGACCGCGAAGTCCTTGCGCCAATGGTCCAGCTTGAGCCGGCTGATCGGGGCGTAGTGGGTCGACATGGCGTTGTTGACCAGCATGTCGAGCCGCCCGTGCCGCGCGGCGACATCTTCGATCAGTGCCTCGAACGCCGGAAAGTCGGTCACGTCGAGCTGGACGGCCTCGATCCTGCCGCCCTCTGCTTCGATCTGCGCCTTTGCGCTGTCGAGCAGTTCCTGCCGCCGCCCGCAGATGACGACCTGAGCCCCGCGCCGCGCGAGCAGCGCTGCGGTGGCGAGGCCGATGCCGTCGCTGCCACCGGTGACGATGGCGACCTGGCCGCTGAGATCCTGGCTCATGCCCTCTCCTGATTCCCTTTTGCATGGTCCGGCTGATGGAGTGCCGGAATCGAAACGCAATTGACGTAGTTATGGCGCCTGTGTCAACCTAATGCGTAATTCAATAACGATCAAATTACGAATCTAGTGGGTTGAGGGCGTGAAATGACCGATCTTTCCGGCAAGGTGGCACTGGTAACCGGCGCAGGGCAAGGGGTGGGGCAGGGTATTGCCCTTGCGCTCGCCGCCGCAGGTGCAAGGGTTGCGGTCACCGGGCGCACGCTGGCCAAGCTGGAGCAGACCTGCGCGCTGATTGCGGAGCGCGGGGGCGAGGCGCTGGCAGTAGCGGGCAACGTCAAGAATGCGGCCAGTCTCGCCGACATGGTTGCGGCCACGGTGGAGCGCTTCGGCGGGCTCGACATCCTGGTCAACAACGCGCAGGAAGTCCCGAACGGAAAGCTGGAGGACGTCAGCGACGAAGCCTTTCTGGCCGGGTTCGAATCCGGACCGCTGGCCACCTTCCGGCTGATGAAGCTGGCCCGTCCGCTGCTGGCGGCGCGCGGCGGGGGCGTGATCGTCAACCTTGCATCCTCGGCCGGGATCCGCTGGGACATGAGCGGATACGGCGCCTACGGCGCGGTCAAGCAGGCGACCCGCGTGCTGACCCGCGCGGCGGCGGCGGAATGGGGGCGGCAGAACATCCGCGTGCTGTCCATCGCCCCGCACGCCGAAAGCCCGGGCCTCAAGTGGTGGATCGCCAACAACGCGGAAGAGGCCGAGGCATTCTTCCGCACCATCCCGCTGGGCCGGATCGGCAAGCTGGAAGAGGACATCGGCCGCGCCGTGGCGGCGCTGTGCTCCAGCGACATGGCCTATCTCACCGGCGCGACCATCCCGCTCGATGGCGGGCAGGCGAATTTCGACTGACTCTATCGACGTGACCCCGGCCGGCCAATACACCTTCCCGCTGGCCGCCTGCGCGGATTGTCGCGGCTGAACGACAATCGCCGTCATTTGCGTAGTAAATGAAGGTTTGAAATTCGCAAAACATCGCCTATTGACGAAATGGGCACGCTAATGCGTCGAATCGAGGGAGAGGATATGGCAGCGGCAAAAGTCGCGCTCGTTACCGGGGCGAGCAGGGGCGCGGGGCGCGGGATCGCGCGCGGCTTCGGGGAACTGGGCTACACTGTTTACGTCACCGGCCGCACTGTCACACCGGGTGATGCCAGGGGCTGGGACGGCACGGTCCTGCCCGGCACTGTCGCTGAAACCGCAGCGGAAGTGACCGCCGCCGGGGGCAAGGGCATTGCCGTGATGTGCGATCATGCCGACGACGCGCAGGTTGCCGCGCTGTTCGAGCAGATCGAGCGCGAGCAGGGCCACCTCGACGTGCTGGTCAACAACGCCACCTATATCCACCACCAGCTGATCGAGAAGAAGCCCTTCTGGGAGAAGGATCTCGACGCGGTGAAGATCCTCGATGTCGGGCTGCGCTCGGCCTATGTCGCCAGCTGGCACGCGGCGCGGCTGATGGTGAAGCAGGGCTTCGGCACGATCGCCTTCGGATCGTCGTTCGGCGGTTCGTGCTACATGCACGGGCCGGCCTATGGCGCGCAGAAGGCCGGGGTCGACAAGTTCGCCCACGACATGGAGCACGACCTGCGCGGCACCGGGGTTATCGCAGTGTCGATCTGGATGGGGCCGCTGGTCACCGAACGCTCGCTGATCGCGCGCGAGACCAATCCGGAACAGTACGAGGGTTTCATCGAGACGGCGGAAAACCCCGAGTTCACCGCCCACATCGTCGATGCCATCTCGCGCGCCCCGAACCGTGACGAGCTGTCCGGCCAGACCCTGATCGCCGCAGAGATCGCGCGCGAACTGGGCGTGACCGACCGGGGCAACGAACGTCCGTCCTACCGCGAGATGCTCGGCAGCCCGCGTCCGAAGAACCCGGCGGCGGTCTACTGACATGGCAGAGCAATTCCACCTTGCCGACCTGTTCGAGACGGTCGCGCGGACGGTGCCGGACCGGCTTGCCGTCATTGGCGACAGCGCGCGGCTGACCTTCGCGGAATTGAACGAGCGCGCCGACCGGCTGGCCGCAGGTCTTGCCGCGCAGGGCGTGGGGCGCGGCGATGCGGTGGGGCTGTATCTCCACAACAGCCCGGCATACCTTGAAGGCTTCATCGCCGCCTGCAAGCTGGGCGCGGTGCCCTATAACGTCAATTACCGCTACCGCGCGGAAGAGCTGCGCTATCTCTTCGCGAATGCCGACAGCGCGGCGGTGATCCACGGCGCCGAATTTGCGCCGATCATGCGCGAGGTGCGCGGCGAAGTCCCGACGCTGAAGGTAACCGTGGCGGTCGAGGACGGCTCGGGCGAGGATATCTCGGGTTCGGTGCCTTACGCCGATATCATGGCCCACGATCCCGCCGGGCCATGGGAGCGCAGCCAGGAGGATTACCTGCTGTGCTATACCGGCGGCACTACCGGCATGCCCAAAGGCGTGATGTGGCCGCACCGCGCCTTCCTGTTCGCCTGCGCGGGCGGGGCGGGTTATTTCAACCCCCACGGTCCGATTGTCCAGCCGCAGGACATCGAAAGCCGTGCCCGCGATGGCTATCCGCTCAGGATGTTCCCGCTCGCTCCGCTGATGCACATGGCGGCGATGTGGTCGGTGTGGAGCGCGATCCTCAACGGCGTGACCATCATTCTCGATGAAGGCCGGGTGTTCGATCCCGAGCGCATCTTCGATACCGCCGAGCGCGAAGGCGCGAACCTGATCCAGTTCGTCGGCGATGCCATGGCGACCCCGCTGCGCGACGCGCTGCGCGCCCATCCGGGCCGGTGGAACCTGTCCGCCGTGGTCAACCTCGGGTCCGGCGGGGCGGTATTCTCCCAGCATCTCAAGGACGATCTCAAGGCTCTGGTCCCCGGCGCCCAGGTTACCGACGGGATGGGCTCTTCGGAAACCGGGATGTCGGGCATGGCCGAAAAGTCGGATGACGGCGTGATGCGCCTCGCCGCCAACGCCCAGCAGCAGGTGGTGGTCGACGGCCAGCGTCTGGCCAAGGTGGGCGAAGTCGGCCTGATCGCGCGGACCGGCAACACGCCGATCGGCTATTACGGCGATCCGGTGAAGACGGCGGAAACCTTCGTCACCATCGAGGGCGCGCTGTGGGCCGTTTCGGGCGATGCCGGGCGGCTCGATGCCGACGGCATGATCACCATGTTCGGGCGCGGCTCCACCTGCATCAACACCGGGGGCGAGAAGGTCTTCCCCGAAGAGGTCGAGGAAGTGCTGCGCACCCATCCCGCCGTGTTCGATGCTGTCGTCGCGGGCCAGCCCGACGAGCGCTGGGGCGAGCGGGTGATCGGCGTCGTCTCGCGCCGCGCAGACGTTGCCGAGCCTGAGTTCGACGAGATCAAGGCCTACCTCGCCGAGCGGCTGGCCGGCTACAAGGTGCCAAAGGCGCTGGTCTGGGTGGACGAGGTCAAGCGCTCGCCCGCCGGCAAGCAGGATTACCGCTGGGCCAAGGAAGTGGCAAAGAACGCAGCATGACCCAGATCGACCCTGTCTTCGCCGCCGTCACGGCTCCCGGCACGCCCTTCGAGCTGACCCAGCGCGATGGCCTGCTCCAGTTCGCGCAAGCCGCGCCCGATCTGGCGCTGATGATCGATTCCGCGCGGCGTCACGGGGACAAGACCTTCCTGGTCGATTTCTCGTCTGAAGGCGCCGAGCGGCGGCTGACCTTCGAGCAGGTCTTCGCCTGGCGCGACCAACTGGTCCCCATGCTGCACATCCGCCGGGGCGACCGGGTGGCGATCTGCATGCGCAACCGCGCCGAATGGATCGTCGCCTTCATGGCGGTGATCAAGGCCGGCGGGATCGCCGCGCTGCTCAACAGTCGCGGCTCTCCGACCGAGCTGGTGGCGATGATCGATGATGTCACCCCCGCGCTGGTCCTGGCCGACAGCCGCCGCGCGGAGCTGATCCGCGAGGGCGGCTACACGGGCCGGATGCTCGACCTGACCCACCCGTTCGAGGGGCAGGAAGTGGAGCGCCGCGCTGCCGAGCCGGTGCCCGATCCGGGCGTGGCCAAGGCGGAAGACCCCTGTGCGATCCTGTTCACCTCCGGCACGACGGGCCGGGTAAAGGGCGCGGTGCTGACCCACCGCAGCCTGATCACCGGGCTTATGACCATGCAGCTGTCGGGCGTGATGGTGCTGCACAACATGGCCCGCGCGCACGGTATCCCGGTCGAGACGATCCTGGCCAGCCTGCCGCAGCAGGCCGCGCTGCTGGTCTATCCGCTGTTCCACATCTCGGGCCTCGGCGCGGCGTTCCTTTCGCCGCTGCTGGCGGGATCGAAGATCGTCATCATGCGCCGATGGAGCGCGCAGGAGGCGGTGCGGCTGATCGAGGCGGAACACATCACCATGTTCTCCGCCGTGCCGACCATGCTGTGGGACTTGCTCCATGGGGCAAGGCTGGGATCGGCTGACCTGTCCTCGCTGCGCAATATCGCCTCGGGCGGACAGGCCCTGCCCGTGAATCTGCTCGACGAGATCCGCGCCGCTTGCCCGCAGGCGGTGATGGGCACCGGATACGGCATGACCGAGGCCTCCGGCTCGCTGGCCCAGGCCGTGGGCGAGGACTTCATCCGCAACCGCAGTGCCGCCGGGCGCGTGCTGCCGCTGGCGCAGATGCGCATCGTCGATGCGAACGGCGCCGTACTGCCCACCGGCCAGAGCGGCGAGATCCAGTTTCGCGGCGCGATGGCCATGCAGGGCTACTGGAACCGGCCCGAGGAAACCGCCGCCGCCTTCACCGCCGACGGCTGGCTGCGCACCGGCGACGTCGGCTATCTCGATGCCGAGGGCTATGTCTTCATCGTCGACCGGGTGAAGGACATGGTCATTTCCGGCGGCGAGAACATCTATTGCGCCGAGGTCGAGCGCGTCATGGGCGAAATGCCGGGCGTGGGCGAATGCGCCGCCTTCGGCATTCCCGACGAGCGGCTGGGCGAATTGCTGGTCGCGGTGGTCGTGGGCCAGGGAATGGACGAGGCGGCGGTCAGGGAATGGGTGGGCGAACGCCTCGCCCGCTACAAGGCGCCGGGCCGCGTCGTCATCAGTGATCAGCCCTTGCCGCGCAATGACGTGGGCAAGGTCAACAAGGCGGCGCTGCGCAGCGCCTGGGCCGCACTCTCAGGAGACAAGTGATATGGGCATGCCCAAGGATATCGGGATCATCGACTGCATGCTGGGCATTCCGGAGGCCGAGGACCGGTCCGACTGGTTCACCGCCTTCCGTCCGCTGATCAAGGACGAGCAGACGCTGCAGCAGTTCTCGATGCCGGCGCAGTACATGTTCAAGGACGTGCCGCAGACCGGCCATGCCGACGACTACGTCAAGTGGACCGTCGAGCAGATGGACAAGCACGGCATCGCCAAGGCGCTGATCGGCTGGAACGACAACGAAACCTCGCGCCGCGCCAAGGAGCTTTACGGCGACCGCTTCTTCTTCGACCTGCCCTGCGATCCCAACAAGGGCATGGAGGAAGTGCGCCGGATCAAGCGCATCCATGCCGAAGTCGGCCTGTCGGCGATCTCGGTATTTCCGGCGGGAACGCTGCCGCAAGTGGCGATCAACCACAAGTACATGTTCCCGCTCTATGCCTGCGCGGTGGAACTGGACATTCCGATCCTGCTCAACGTCGGCATTCCCGGCCCGCGCATCCCTATGGAAACCCAGAAGGTCGAGCATCTGGACGAGGTCTGCTGGTTCTTCCCCGATCTCAAGATCGTGATGCGCCACGGCGCCGAACCGTGGCAAGATCTGGCGGTCAAGCTGATGCTGAAGTGGCCGAACCTCTATTATTCGACCAGCGCCTTCGCGCCCAAGCACTACCCCAAGGCGATCATCGACTATGCCAACACCCGCGGCGCGGACAAGGTGATCTACGCGGGCTATTTCCCGATGGGCCTCAGCCTTGAGCGGATCATGTCCGACATGGAGAACGTGCCGCTGAAGGACGAGGTTTGGCCCAAGTTCCTGCGCGGCAATGCCGAGCGGCTGTTCAAGCTCTGACAAGCACTACCGACAAACCATAAAGACCGGAAAATCCGGGGAGAAACAACGATGACCCAAGCAGCGAGCGACGCTCGGACTCCGCCCGTGGCAGTGTGGCAGGTGCTGGAAAAGATGACCCGCGAGGAACTTGCGGCGTGGCGCGTGGCCGACCTGGCCGGTCGGCCCACCCCGCAGGAACGCAACCTCGACCAGGGTTTCCCGTTCGGCTGGTACCCGTTCATGCTGGCGCGCGATCTGGCCGTGGGCGAGGTCAAGCCGGCGCGCTATTTCGGCCGCGATCTGGCCGTCTGGCGCGGCGAGGACGGGCAGGTGCGGATGCTCGATGCCTACTGCAAGCATCTGGGCGCGCACATGGGGCATGGCGGCAAGGTTTCCGGCAACCTCCTTGAATGCCCGTTCCACGCCTGGCGCTATGACGGCGATGAAGGGACCGTCAAGGAAATCCCCTATGCCCGCGCCGTGCCGCCGCAGGTGAAGCGCAAGTGCACCCGGAGCTGGCACATCCGCGAGGCCAACCAGTGGCTGTGGGTCTGGTATCATCCGGAAGACGCCGCGCCGCTCTATGAAGTGGTCGAACTCCCCGAAACCAGCGACCCGGCCTGGACGCCGTTCGACTTCGCCGAATGGAAGGTGTTCGGCAGCCTCCAGAACATGGCGGAGAACGGGGTGGACTTTGCCCACTTCAAGTACATCCACGGCACCGCCGAAGTGCCGGAGGCCGAACTCAGCTGGGGCGAATGGGACCGCCAGGGCATCGTCCGCGCCAAGATGGGCACGCCCAAGGGCGTGGTCGACGGCGCGATCACCAGCAATTCGATGGGGCCGGGCCAGGCCTGGGTGCGCTTCACCGGCATCTGCGAGACGCTGCTGGTCGCCTGCATCATCCCGGTGGAACTGGACCTGCTTCAGGTCGTCTACTGCTACACCCAGCCGCGCGCGCAGGCCGAAGGGCCGGCGGCGGGCGTTGCCCGCGCGATCATCCGCGACGTCAACAAGCAGCTCGATCAGGACAAGGTGGTGTGGGACCGGATGCGGTTCGAACCCAACCCGATCATCTGCGACGGTGACGGCCCGATCCCGCAGTTCCGCAAGTTCTATTCCCGCTTCTACGCGGGCGGCGACGGGACTCCCGGCGCGGCACGCTGAGTCGCAACCGACAGGGGCAGGGCTGGTTCAGATCAGGCCCAGCCCCTGCCCGGTGCGCGCCGCCGGGATCAGCAGATGGCGGATGATCCGGTCCATACGGCCCTGGTTGGATACGGCCGCGGGGCGCTCGATGGGGAAGGGCAGGGCATGGGTGCGGTCCGCCGCCAGCCCTTCGGCCAGCAGTTTGCCCAACAGCGGGGCCATCAGGTTACCCCAGGCGTTGAAGTACATCAGTCCGAACAGGCCGGGGCGCGGCTCGAACACGCCGGGGAACTCGCGGTCCCGGAAGGCCACGCGCCCGGTCCAGTAGCTTTCAAGTTCGATCTTAAGACCCTTCGTCTCCGGCCAGGCGCGGTGCAGCCACTCCAGCTGGTTGGCGAAATGCCACCGCGCATCGGCCGCTCCGCCAACCTTCGGGATCGAGGACAGGATCAGGCGATCATGCCGGTCGCGCACCAGCGGGTTGAGATCGAGCGGCACCTGCGACAGTGCCGCCCCGCCAGGATTGACCACTCCGCGCGCTTCTGCCGGCAGCGGCTGGGTGGTCAGCGCATACGCGGTCAGCGGATAGAAGGCGCGAGCGAATTCCGGCACGACATCGGTGGCATAGGCATTGGTGCAGAACACCGCGCGCGCCGCCCGGACCGAGCCCTGCGGCGTGCGCACCCGCCAGCGCTGGCTGTCCTGCTCGATTCCGGTCGCGGGACTGTTTCCGAACAGTCGCGCGCCCTTGGCAGCAGCTCCAGCGGCCATCGCGTTGGTCAGCCGATAGGGATTGGTCCGCCCGCCCTCGACGAAATCGAGCGCATGGGTCCACAGATGGCTGCCGGTGCGCTTGTACAGGTCCTCTCCCCCCGTCTCCGCGACCTTGAGCAGCCCGGCCTGTTCCATCCAGGCGGTCTGGGCCCGGAATTTCTCCATGGCCTCGCGGCTTTCCGCGACATTGAGGTAGCCGCTGCGCACCACGTCGGCGCCCACGCCCAGCCGCTCGGCAAGGGCAAAGGGCAGGCCGCGATGCTCGCGGAATGCGTCGAGGAAGGCGCGGCCCTGATCGGGGAAGGCATCGAACACCGAACGGTCGCGCAGAATCGGCAGGACGTGCCCGGCATTGCGCCCCGATGCGCCCCAGCCCGGCTGGCGGGCCTCGATCAGGGCAACGGCCACTCCTGCCTCGGCAAGGTGCAGCGCGAGCGAGGTGCCGGCGAGTCCGCCGCCGACCACCACCACGTCGCAGTCGATATCGCCGCTCAGCACCGGCCAGGCCGCGGCCAGGCCCTCGGGCCGGGTCCAGCCGCTGCGCTCGATGCCGATCAGTCCCTGCTCGAACTGGGCATCGAGCGAGGTGGCCGCGCGGTCGGCGGCTTGGAGATCGCCATAGCCGTTCCACCAGCGCCACCCGCCCACGGCGCCCGCAGCGGCAAGGGCGCCAGTGCCGAGGAGAAGGTTGCGGCGGTTCAATCGGGGTGTGCTAGGCAAGGCTTGGCTCCGCGTCTGGCCGGGATCAGCTCTGGCGAGAGTGAGTTGTGAATACGCAAAACGCAATCTTTGATTGGAATATTGTCGCTATTTGCGTATCAGTTATGAAATTGAGTAACGCAAATCGTTGGGAGCGAGTCAAATGCGTGGTTTGAACGGCAAGGTGGGCGTGGTTGCGGGCGGCGGCCGGGGGATCGGCGCGGCGACCGCGCGGCGGCTGGCCGAGGAAGGCGCCGCCGTGGTGATCGGCGACATCGCCGAGGACTGGGCGAAGGAGGTCGCCGCCAGCATCACAGCCGCCGGCGGACGGGCGATCGGCGTCCATCTCGACGGGACCAAGGCTGCCTCGCAAGCCGCCATCGTCCAGGCCGCGCTCGACGAATTCGGCGCGCTGGACTTCTATCATTCCAATCTCGCTGGCGGCACCGAAGGGGACATAGACGCACTCAACTGCACCGAGGAAGTGCTTGACCGCTCATTCGCGATCAACAGCAAGAGCCACGTCTTCGCCACCCAGGCGGCACTGCCGGTCATGCTGGAACGCGGCGGCGGAGCGATGATCTACACCTCGTCCGGCGCGGCGATCGGCGGCAATGCCTTCCAGGTCGCCTACCCGATGACCAAGAACGCGCTCCATGCCCTGGTCCGCCATGTCGCGGCCAAGTACGGCAAGAAAGGCATCCGCTCCAACGGCATCTGCCCGGGCGTGGTCCTGACCGAGGCGGTCGCCCAGCACCTCACCCCCGAATATGTCGAGGCGACGCTGAAGACCGTGCCCCACACCCGGCTGGGGCAGCCGGAAGACATCGCCGCAGCGGTGGCCTTCCTTGCCTCGGACGACGGGCAGTGGGTCAACGGGCAGGTCTGGCACGTCAACGGCGGCCTCATCAAGCGCGACTGATGGCAGCCGCGCCCTTCGACGCACCGCCGCCGCTGCGCGATCTGGCGCACCGCTATGCGCTGGCGGTCGACAGCCGCGACGCGGCGATGCTCGCGGGCCTGTTCGTCGTGGATGGCACGATGCGGGGGCACGGGCAGGCCGCGCCGCGCTATGCCGGGGCGGAAGGCTTCGCGCGGATGATCGCCGAGGTCGAGGCGAGCTTCGGCGCGACCATGCACAATGTCTTCAACCAGACCTATGACCAGGCCGAAGATGGCGCCGTAACCGGCCTGGTCACCGGGGTGGCGAGCCATGTCCTGCCCGGCGGCGGCGAGGAGGGGCAGGGCCTGACCCTGCTCGACTTCGCGATGCGCTACCACGACCGTTATGCGCGGGAAGGCGGGGCGTGGAAATTCGCCGACCGGCAACTCGAAGTGGTCTGGGTCGAGCGCCGCAAGGCGAGTGCGTTCAGCGCGGCCATGATGGGCCGCGAACTCAAGGGGTTCTGAACCGTGGATTACGCTGCGCATCCGGGCGCAGGCGGTTGACGCGCCGGGGAATTGGGGGTTTGCAGATGGCCATGAGTGACGATTTCACGATCGACGACATGGACCGCGCGATTGTCGAGCAATTGCGCGTCAATGGCCGGGCGACCAACCAGCAGATCGCCAACACGCTGGGGCTGACCGCCGCGACCGTTTCGGCCCGGATCCGCCGCATGGAAGAGGCAGACAAGCTGCGGGTGGTTGCCGTGTCCGACTTCTCGGCGCACGGCTACAACGTGCTGATGGAGGTCGCGATCGAGGTCGATGGCCGCCCCGCAAGCGAAGTGGCCGAGGAACTGGCCGAGTTTCCGGAAGTGTTCGCCGCGCACCTCGTCACCGGGCGCTACGACATCGACCTGCTGGTGGTGCTGCGCGATTTCGGCGACCTGCCGGGGCTCCTGTTCGACAAGTTCGCCAAGGTGAAGGGCATCCGCTCGCTGGTTCCGGCGATTGCCGTCGACGTCATCAAGTACAAGTTCGACGTCGCCCCGATCGACGCGAGGAGCGGGGCATGAGCACGCCGCAGCTTGACGATCTCGACCGCCAGCTGATCGAGGTGCTGGCCCGCGACGCGCGGGTTTCCAACCGCAAGATCGCGGTTGACCTGGGCGTGACCGAAGGCACCGTGCGCGGGCGGATCAAGCGCCTGCAGCAGGAGGGGCTGATCTCGTTCACGGCGATCACCAGCTTCGGCCTGGCCAATTCGGCCAAGCTGGCGCTGATCGGCGTCCAGGCCGATGTCGAGAACGTGCGCGACATCGCCCGCCAGATCGCCGACCTGCCCACGGTCAACGCGGTGATGGTCACCATGGGGCGGTTCAACATCTTTGCCTTCTGCCTGTTCAACACGCTGGACGGGCTGCTGGAACTGACCTCGGACCAGATCCTCGCGGTGCCGGGGGTTCACCACGTCGAAACCTCGATCGCGGTGAAGACGCTGAAATACAATGCGCGGGTGGTGCGGATCACCGAGGCCGACCTGGCCGGCGATGAGGCGGACTGACCTGCGAATTGCGTAACGCCCGAATGCTATTTCTTCGCAATTGCGCAAAGAGGTTGCGAATGCGGGCCGTTTTGCGCTAAACATTCTCCTGACAAGAGTTGGGAGATTCTGATGGCTACCAGTGCCGACTACGGTCTTGGCGAATTCACTTATCCGCGCGGCTGGTTCATGGTCGCCCGCTCGGAAGAGGTTACCACCACTCCGATCGCCGTGCGCTATTTCGGCGAGGACATGGTGATCTATCGCGGCGGGCAGAGCGGCAAGGCCTTCATGATCGAGGCCTATTGCTCCCACATGGGCACCCACCTGGCGCGCAACACCACCTCCTACGTGGTCAAGGACAAGGAACACGTCGAGGGCGACAATATCCGCTGCCCCTACCACGGCTGGCGGTTCGGTCCGGACGGCAAGTGCAACCAGATCCCCTATTCGCCCGCCCCGGTGCCCAAGGCCGCCTGCCTGAAGAGCTGGAAGCTGGTCGAGCGTGCAGGTGCGCTGTGGACCTGGTACGACCCCGAAGGGCTTGAGCCGGAATACGATCTGCCGCCCTTCGCGCAGTACGATGCCCCGCACTGGGTGAACTGGAACCTGCGCGAGCTGGGCGAACTGGCCTGCCATCCGCAGGAAGTGGTCGACAACATGGCCGACAAGGCTCACCTCGAACCGGTCCACGGATCGATCGACATGGTCAGCTTCGAGAACGAGTTTTCGGACCACGTCTGCCGCCAGATCCTCTCCGCCGGGCACAAGACCCTGGCGGCCGAAGGCGGCGAGCCGATGACCAACGACACCTGGTACACTGGCCCCGGCATCCTCCAGTCGGAAATGGTCGGCGCCAATCCCTCGCTGATGCTGATCGCGCACACGCCGATCGACGACGGGGTGATCAAGGTGTGGTACGGCCTGCTGGTCAAGGTCGCCAATGAAACGCCGACTGCGGACGACGTCGCGCTGGGCCGCACCTATGAGGACGCCGGCGTCGATGCCTTCGCCCAGGACTTCGAGATCTGGTCCAACAAGCGCGCCTGCGTGAACCCGATGATGGTGCGCGGCGACGGCCCGTTCGACAAGGTGCGGATATGGTACCGCCAGTTCTACAACCCGCGCGCCAAGGCCGAAACCTGGCAGAAGCGCGTCAATGGCCGCTACACCACGCGCGGCACCAGCAACGATCCCTGGGATAGCGCGGCCTGATTTTCGATAGCCCCTCCCCGGCGGGGAGGGGTTGGGGAGGGGGCTTCTCCCGCAAGCGTCCAAACACCCCCACCCAACCTCCCCCTCAAGGGGGAGGAGTTCGAGGAGCGGCTTCCCTCAAGTCGCGGTGGCGCCGCCGTCCACCACCAGCGGGTGGCCGGTCACGAAGCTCGCCTGGTCGGAGCACAGCCACAGCACGGCAGAGGCGATTTCCTCGGCCTGGCCCATGCGGCCCATCGGGGTCATGCTGTCCAGCATCTTGCGCATGTCCGGGTTGGAGGCGAGCGGCGCGGTCATCGGGGTTTCGATCACGCCGGGGCAGACCGCGTTGACCCGGATGCCGGCCTTGGCCCAGCGCAGCGCGCCGTGGCGGGTCAGGCCGATCACGCCGTGCTTGGTGGCGGTATAGCCCGGCTGCGCGCCGTTGCCGACCAGGCCGTTGATCGAAGCGGTGTTGACGATCGCGCCCTTGCCCTGGGCCAGCATCACCTCGGCTTCCTCGCGCATGCAGTACATCACGCCGGACAGGTTGATCGCCACGCTGCGATCCCACACCTCGTCCTCGTACTCATTGGCGCCCAGGTTGTTGATGCCGGCGTTGTTGTGCGCGAAATCGAGGCGGCCATATTCGCTGACCGCGCGGGCGACCAGCGCCTTGACCTCGGCGCCGTCGGCCACGTTGCAGCGCTGGTAGACGGCCTTGCCGCCCGCCGCCGTAATCAGCGCGACGGTTTCCTCGCCGCCCGCGTCGTTGACGTCCGAGACGACCACTGCGGCCCCGCTGGCGGCGAAGCCCAGCGCGGTGGCGCGGCCGATCCCGCCGCTTGCCCCGGTAACCAGCGCGACCTTGCCGCCGAATTGGTAATTCATCCTGCCTCTCCTTGATATGCGTAGTATTTTGCTTACAGGATAACGCAAATGCTGGTCAATCGGCGTTTATGGGAGCCTTATTCGAATGACTGATGCCCTTTTTGCGCCCGTCCAGCTTGGTGCCCTCGAACTTGCCAACCGCGTGGTCATGGCCCCGATGACCCGCGACCGCGCCGGCCCCGGCGATGTGCCGACGGACGCGATGGTAGAATACTATGCGCAGCGGGCAAGCGCCGGGCTGATCGTCACCGAAGGCGTCCAGCCGAGCGCGGTGGGCAAGGGCTATTGGCGCACGCCCGGTATCCATTCGGCCGAGCAGGTCGAGGGCTGGCGCCGGGTGGCCGATGCGGTCCACGCGCGCGGCGGGAAACTCGTGATGCAGCTGATGCATTGCGGGCGAGTGGTCGTGGCGGCCAATCGCGGGTTTGATGCGGACGTGGTCGCCCCCTCCGCGCTGCCCTGCCCGGTGCAGGTGCCGGGGCCGGACGGCACGCCGGTCGATACCGCCATGCCCCGCGCGCTGGCGGCGGACGAACTGCCCGCGCTGCTGGAGGAATACGCGGCGGCGGCGCGCAATGCCATGGCCGCCGGGATCGACGGAGTGGAACTGCACTGCGCCAGCGGCTACCTGATCAACCAGTTCCTCAATCCCGCCAGCAATGTGCGCGAGGATGAGTTCGGCGGCAGCGCGGAAAACCGCATCCGCTTTCCGGTGATGGTGCTGAAGGCCCTGGCCGACGCCATCGGCGCCGACCGGGTGGGTTTCCGCATCTCGCCCGGCAATCCCTACAACGGCATGGACCCGTCCGATCCGCAAGGCACCTTCGCGCCCTTCGTCAAGGCGGCGGACGGCCTGGGCCTCGCCTTCCTCCACGTGGTCGACATGGGGCTGGAAGGGCTGGACACGCTTGCCATGCTGCGGGCGAACTGGTCGGGGCCGATCATTGCCAACAACAACCTCAAGGCCGACAGTGCCCGCGCCCTGCTGGAAGCGGGCCGGGCCGAGGCGGTCAGCTTTGGCCGCGCCTTCATCGCCAATCCCGATCTGGTCGAACGGATCGCGCAAGGCGCGCCGCTGGCCAAGCCCGATTACGCGCTGCTCTATACGGGCGAGGAGCGCGGTTACACGGATTATCCGGCGCTGTAAGGCAGTCGCCTCGCAGTAAATCCGTCATGCTGAACTTGTTTCAGCATCCATCTCTCGCCCCCACCCACGGTCAAAGTGGCGAGATGGACCCTGAAACAAGTTCAGGGTGACGGACTAGGGGATAAGAGCGCGTCAAGCTCCTGAAACGAGAAGGCCCCGGTCCTGCGACCGGGGCCTTCGTTTTACGCGCGACTGGCTGTGGAGAGGTTAGCCCACCGCGCGCAGGCCGGGCTTGTCGCCTTCGCCGCTGGGCTTGGCGTAGTACCGGCTGTACCACTGGCGGAACTGCGGGATCGGGCCGTCGCCGTCGCAGATGATCGGGTTGGGCTCGAACCGCATCCGGTCCCAGATCACCTTGTCCTGATCAAGCTGCTTGCCGATGTCCTTGATCAGCGCGCGGGCGAGGCCAGCGCCGGGGCCTTCGGCCTGGGCCTTGGGCTGGGTGAAGCAATAGCGCACCCGCAGCACATCTTCCTCCACCGGGGTCAGGCAGGCGACCAGCAGGGTTTCGGAAATCCCGCTGAAGCGCGTCCAGCTCTGCCCGGGGCCCATGGTGTCATAGCTGATCAGGCCATCGACGATGCCATTGGGAGTGCCCATCTGCGCGCGCACATCGGCGCCGCGGCTCCAGTCGCCCCAGCGCAGTTCGGCGGCGGGAACGTCGGCGGTGCCGTGGATGTACTTGAAGTGGGCAACGTCGACGCCGTTTTCGGCCATGTTCTGGATCGAACCGTAGACCACCCATTCGAGCACTTCGTAGTCGGTCCACTCGGCAGCGCCGACTTCGGGATGGACGACCACGTCGAACATCGGGGCGACGTTCTGGTCGGGGTGATACCACACCCAGATCCAGCCGTTGGCTTCCTGCACCGGCCAGGTGCGCAGGCACTTGCGCTTGACCTGCGGCGGGATCGCCTTGGCATAGGGGATATCCTTGACCACGCCTTCCTCGCCGTCATAGCGCCAGGCGTGGAACGGGCATTCCAGCAGGTTGCCGGACACCTTGCCGCCGTGGCCCATGTGCGCGCCCAGGTGCTTGCACCAGGCGTCGGTCACGCGGACCTTGCCGTCCTCGCCGCGCCACATGGCGAGGTCCTTGGAGAAATAGCGCAGCGGCTTGACCTCGCCCACGGCGATGAAGCCAGACAGCTCGATCGGATACCAGCCGAACGGGAAGCCGATGTCCATGCCGCGCTCGGCGGGAGTGGGGCGGCCTTCCAGCGGAGCGACGCGCCAGTCGATCAGGTCCTGCCCGCGCAGCTTTTCGAGGATCTGCCAGACGGCGACGGGCGGCGTGCGGGCATCGGTGGCTTGGGTGGTTGCAGTCATGGGAAGTGCTCCTGCTCAGGCGGCCTGCGGCTTGGCGCCGGCGCGATTGTCGATCGAGATGTGGGTGCCGTTGACGGACTTGCGGATTTCCGGCGCCTTCTCGCGCGGGTTGTAGAATTGGCGGTGCCAGATGCGGCCCTTGTGGAACGGGCCGTCGTCGGGGATCTGGAGGATGGTCAGCGCGGCTTCCTTGTGCTGCCACAGCTCGAAATCCTGGGCGAAGGCATCGAGCGCGACGTCCTGGTAGGACCGCGCCATGGAAACGCCCGCCTCGTCGGCGCGGGTGCCCGACACCTTGACCATCAGCGCGTACCACACCCGCACCACGCCATC
>ERZ795062.706-NODE-706-length-26388-cov-9.696882_pt1 | contig 26388 bp, 19 predicted proteins | sample MGYA00375146_ERZ795062 | MGnify/ENA primary metagenome ERZ795062 (study PRJEB30191, sample SAMN05720281) | activated sludge metagenome | isolation source: Anaerobic digester | place: USA | collected 2015-07-16 ... | reverse complement strand
GCGGCCGCCGGGTCGGAGCCCAGCACCGAGACCCGGCCGGAGTCCCGGCTGCGGAACCCTTCGAGGATCTCGACGGTCGTCGTCTTGCCCGCCCCGTTGGGACCGAGCAAGGCGAAGACCTCGCCGGCGTCGATCTCCAGGTCCAGACCGTCGACGGCCCGGGTGGGGCCATAGACCTTGGTGAGTGCCTGGACCTGCACAGCGGCTGTCATAGGTCCAGTCAATCGCCTGGAGGGGCCGCCGGACGAGAACCGGTCGGTGGACAGGGTGTCCACCGACCGGTTGATTCGCTGCGGTTCAGCCGCCGAGCGCGGCGCTCACCACCTCGCGGGCCTCGGCCTGCACCTGGGCGAGGTGCCTTGCACCTTGGAAGGACTCGGCGTAGATCTTGTAGACATCCTCGGTGCCTGACGGGCGAGCGGCGAACCACGCGGACTCGGTAACCACCTTGAGCCCGCCGATCTTGGCGCCATTGCCCGGCGCCGCAATGAGTTTGGCGAGAATCGGCTCGCCGGCCAGCGTGTCGGCGGTGACGTCGGCCGGGGACAGCGCGCCGAGCTTGGCCTTCTGGGCGCGGTTGGCCGGGGCGTCGATCCGGGCATAGGCGGGCGCCCCGAATCGAGCCGTGAGCTCGGCGTAGTGCTCGCTGGGCGATGCGCCCGTCGTGGCCTGGATCTCGGAGGCCAGCAAAGCCAACAGGATGCCGTCCTTGTCGGTCGACCACACCGAACCGTCGAACCGGGCGAACGAGGCACCGGCCGACTCCTCGCCGCCGAACGGCCCGCTGCCGTCGAGCAGCCCCGGAACGAACCACTTGAACCCCACCGGCACCTCGACCAGACGCCGACCCAGCGCCGACGCGACGCGGTCGATCATCGAGGAGGACACCAAGGTCTTGCCGATGAACCCGTCGGCCCGCCAATCCGGGCGCGCACCCCCGTAGAGGTAGTTGATCGCCACCGCGAGGTAGTGGTTGGGGTTGAGCAGCCCGCCGTCGGGCGTGACGATGCCGTGCCGGTCAGCGTCGGCGTCATTGCCGGTCGAGATCTGGTATGCCGTCCGGTTGGCGATGAGGGAGGCCATCGCCGACGGTGACGAGCAGTCCATCCGGATCTTGCCGTCCCAGTCCAAGGTCATGAACCGCCAGGTGGGGTCGATGAGCGGGTTGACGACGGTGAGGTCGATGCCGAGGCGTTCGGCGATGGCCTCCCAGAACGGCACTGAGGCGCCGCCGAGTGGGTCGGCACCGATCCGCACGCCGGCAGCCTTGATTGCGGCGATGTCCACGACGTTGGGCAGGTCATCGACATAGGTGCCGACGAAGTCGTATCCCTGGGCGTGGGCGCGGGCCTTGGCGAACGGCATACGCCGCACTCCGGTCAACCCCGCCGCGATGTAGGCGTTGGCAGCGGCGGCGATCGCCGCGGTGGCGTCGGTGTCGGCCGGGCCGCCGTGTGGCGGGTTGTACTTGAAGCCGCCATCGGCGGGCGGGTTGTGGGACGGGGTGACGACGATGCCGTCGGCCAGCCCGATCCCGGCGGGCAGGTCGTCGACGCCGCCGATCTTGCCGCGGTTGGCGCGCAGGATCGCGTGCGAGATCGCGGGGGTCGGAGTGACCCGGTCGGACTCGTCGACGAGCACCGTGACGTTGTTGGCCGCGAGGACTTCCAGGGCGGAGGCCCAGGCCGGTTCGGACAGGCCGTGGGTGTCGCGCCCGATGAACAGCGGCCCGTCGAAGCCGTGTTCCCGGCGGTAGTCGACGATGGCTTGGGTCGTGGCCAGGATGTGAGTCTCGTTGAACGCCGTGCGCAACGAGGAGCCCCGATGCCCGGAGGTGCCGAAGGCGACCTGCTGGTCGATGTTCTCCGGGTCCGGCACGAGGGTGTAGTAGGCCGTGACGAGGTGCGGGATGTCGACCAGGTCACCGGGCTGGGCCACCGTGCCGGCGCGTTCGTGGGTCATGTCAGCTCACTCTCCTTCAGGGACGAGCCACACCGTGGACAGGCGCGGCACCGTGACATTGAGGGCCCACGGCTGGCCGTCCCAGCCGTGGTCGTCGGCATCGATGAGGACTCCCGCAGCACTCGGGGCGTCCGGGTGATAGCCGGCCGTGTCGAGCACGACCCGCCACCGCCCGCCGCGCGGCACGCCGATCCGGTAGGGCTCATGGGTCTGACCGCTGAAATTGACGACGACCGCCACCGCGGGAGCGTCGAGCGCCGGGTCGCCTTCGCCGTAGCGGATGTAGGAGAAGGTGTTGTGGCCGGCGTCGTCGGCGTTGAGCCAGCGGAACCCGCGCGGGTCGTGGTCGAGGGACCACAGCGCGGAGTTGCCCCGGTAGATGGCGTTCATGTCCTTGACCTGGGCGTGGATCCGGTAGTGGATCGGCTGGTCGAGCAGCCACCAGTCCAGGCTCCGGGCATCGGACCACTCCGACTCCTGACCGAACTCCGAGCCCATGAAGAGCAACTGCTTGCCCGGGTGGGTCCACATGTAGGCGATAAAGGCCCGCAGCGTCGCGATGCGGTCCTCGCGGCTGCCGTTGGACTTGCGCATGAGCGAGCCCTTGCCGTGGACGACCTCGTCATGGCTGATCGGCAGGACGAAGTTCTCGCTGAAGGCATACATCAGCGCGAAGGTGATCTTGTTGTGGTGGTACTGCCGGTAGATGGGATCGGTCGCCAGGTAGCGCAAGGCGTCGTTCATCCAGCCCATGTTCCACTTGAACCCGAAGCCGAGCCCGCCCTGATCGGTCGGTTTGGAGACGCCGGCCCAGGAGGTGGATTCCTCCGCGATCATCACGACGCCCGGTGTGCGCTTGTATGCCGTGGCGTTGGCTTCCTGGAGCAACTGCACCGCTTCGAGGTTTTCGCGCCCACCGTGGATGTTGGGGATCCACTCACCCGGCTGGCGGGAGTAGTCGAGGTAGAGCATCGAGGCGACGCCGTCGACCCGCAGCCCGTCGATGTGGAACTCCTCGAGCCAATAGGTGGCATTGGCGACGAGGAAGTTGCGCACCTCCGGCCGACCGAAGTCGAAGATGAACGAACCCCACTCCTTGTGCCAGCCCTTGCGCGGGTCCGGGTGCTCATAGAGGGCCTGACCGTCGAAGCGCGCCAGCGCCCACGGGTCGGTCGCGAAGTGCCCGGGCACCCAGTCGAGGATGACCCCGATCCCGTTGCGGTGCAGGTAGTCCACCAGCAGCCGGAACTCGTCGGGGGTACCCCAGCGCGAGGAGACGGCGTAGTAGCCGGTGACGTGGTAGCCCCATGACGGCACGTACGGGTGCTCCATGACGGGCAGGAACTCGACGTGAGTGAAGCCGAGGTCCTTGACGTAGTTGACCAGGTGCTCGGCCAAGTCGCGATAGGTCTGGCCCTGGCGCCACGAGCCGAGGTGGACCTCGTAGATGCTCATCGGGCCGGCGTGCGGGTCGCGCTCGGCGCGTGCCGCCATCCACTCCTGGTCGCCCCACTCGTAATGCGACTCGTGGACGATCGATGCCTGCTTGGGGGCCACCTCGGCATACCGGGCCATCGGGTCGGCCTTGAGATGCACGGCGGAGTCCTGACCGCGGACGGCGTACTGGTAGTTCATGCCTTCGGCGGCGCCGGGGATGAACAGCTCCCAGACGCCCGACTCGCCCAGCCGGCGCATCGGGTGGCTGATTCGGTCCCAGCCGTTGAAGTCGCCGACGACGTGGACGGCGGTGGCGTTGGGTGCCCACACGGCGAAGGACACTCCCCACACGTCGCCCATCGGGCCGTCGTAGTGCCGCACGTGCGACCCGAGGACCGTCCACAGTTGCTCGTGGCGACCCTCGTTGATGAGGAAGCGGTCGACCTCGCCGAGGGTGGGGATGAAGCGGTAGGGGTCGTCCTGCTCGTGCTCGACTCCGTCGCCGTAGTCGACGAGCAGCCGGTAGTCCTGGCTCTGGTTGGCGACGTCGGTGGTGCCCGACCACACTCCGCCCCGCACGTGGGGGAGGTCGAGCACTGTGCCGTCGGCCAGGCGCGCGCGAACGGTGCGGGCCATCGGCCGGTATGCCGTGACCGTCAAGCCCCCGGGCCCGACGTGGTGGCCGAGCAGGTCGTGCGGCTGCGAGTGTCGACCTTCGAGGAAGGCGGTGATCGCGCTCTCGTCGGCGACGAGGGCCTGCGTCTGGACGGGATCCATGGTGCTCCTGACGGTGGGGTCCGGGGTAGGCGTCGTGGGGGCGGCAGCCAGGAGGCGAGTCACGGCCTGCAGCGGGATGGGCAGCCAGTCGGGCCGTTGGCGGGCTTCGTAGCCGACTTCGTAGAGGGCCTTGTCGAGTTCGAGCGCTGCGAGCATGGCGGCATCGGTGGGGCCGGCGGGAATCGTCTCGTGGTAGGCCTCGAGGAACGCCTCCCGGCAGGCGCCGGCCCAGTCCGGGCGTTCGGCGCCATCGTTCGCCAGGCGCACGGCTCCGGCGACATAGTCGAAGGACCGCACCATGCCGGCGACGTCGCGCAGCGCCAGGTCGGGCTCGGTGCGCTCGGCCAGTGGGCGCAATGGTTCGCCCTCGAAGTCGATGGCCAGGACGTTTTCGGCGCCGAGATAGAGGACTTGCCCGAGGTGGTAGTCACCGTGAACTCGTTGCAGCGCAGGCCATTCCATCGTGGCCAACGAGTCGAGGGTGGCCTCGACGGCGGCCGAGTGGGCGCTCAAGGCGGGCACCTGGGCGACGGCACCGGCATACCGGGAGCGGATCGAATCCAGCAGCGCCGTGCGCGCCGACGTGGTCGCGACCGAGGTGCCGAGCGCGGCTGCGAGGGCTTGGTGGATTCGGGCGGTGAGTCGGCCCAGGGCGCGTGCGGTCGGCGTGAAGTCGGTGCCCGCACGGCATACCTCGACCGCGACCCGCCAGGCATCCCGCACCCCGGGGACGAAAGCCTGGGCGACTGCGAGGTGACCGGACACCGACATCGTGCCGGCGTCCTCGCCCATGCCGGCAGCCGCCGGCCAGCGCCCGCGCAGCGACCCCACCGGTGCGGGCACCAGGCCCGGGTCGGTGGCAGCGAGCGCCGCTTGCACGGTGACGTCGGGGTTGTCGCCGGGAGCCAGGGTGCGGAAGACCTTGACGATGACATCGCGCGGCAGGTCGGCATCCGCGACCTGGCAGATGATCGAGGTGTTGGACTGCTCGCCGGACAGCACCTGGGAGGCGTCCAACCGGGGCGAGGCGTCGGGCGTGTCGCCGTCGCCGCGCACGGTGACCTCGATCACCCCGTCGCTGCGGTCGGCTTCGCGGTCGCCGGTGACGATGGTGCGCACCAGCTCGGCGACGTATGCCGGGTCGTGCGGTGCGTCGTAGACCCACCGGGTGCCCAGGACGCTGTGCTCCAAGGTGCCGATGAGGGCACTCTTCGCACCGTCGAGCGGAGCCCCGCGATAGGTGAGCGGCACCTGATAGAGCACGGGCGCCTCGACCCCGCCGCTATCGTCGGCGATCAGGAGGGTCTCGATCCCGACCTCGCCGGATGGGTCGACGAACCGGTAGCTGCCGACCCGAGCCAGTGACGGCTCAGAACCGGTCGCGTTGTACCACCGCTGGCGACCGATCCAGGCCTGGACGAGGTCGAGCTTGGACGGGGTCAGGGTGGCGGCGTGGATCTCGGCAACGCCGGTCATGCGGCACCTCGGGTCATGGGGTAGCGCCCGTCTCACCGATGGCCAGCCAGTAGTAGCCGCGCGCGCCCAGGGTGAGGGTCACCTGGCCGTCGCCCCCGATGGCGGGGAAGCCGGCCCCGCCGATGAGGTCGGTCAGTGGCTTGCCGGCCGCATCGGGCAGGTCGATCGTCACCGACTGGGCACCGGTGGCCAGGTTGGCGACGCACAGCAGCCGGCTCGCACCGCGGGATACCTCCGCCTGCCGGGTGTAGGCCAGCACCGCAGGGTTGTCGCAGGGTCGGTCGCGGAAGTCGCCCAAGCCGAAGACCGGATGGGCCTTGCGGATCGCGAGGATGCCGCGCAGCCAGTGCAGGAACGATGCCGGTGCGGCCAGCTGCGCCTCGACGTTGACCGATTGATAGCCGAAGACGAGCGACGAGACGACCGGGAGATAGAGCTTGCCCGGGTCGACGGTCGAGAACCCGGCATTGCGGTCGGGGCTCCATTGCATCGGGGTACGCGAGGCGTCGCGGTCGGGCAGCCAGATGTTGTCGCCCATACCGATCTCGTCGCCGTAGTAGAGGCATGGCGAGCCGGGCAGCGACAGCACGAGGGCGTGGATGAGTTCGAGCTGGGCCCGGTCGTTGTCCAACAGCGGGGCCAGCCGGCGGCGGATGCCGACGTTGGCGCGCATCCGGGGATCGGGGGCATACCACGTGTACATCGCCGAACGTTCCTCGTCGGAGACCATCTCGAGGGTGAGCTCGTCGTGGTTGCGCAGGAAGGTGCCCCATTGCCCGCCGGCGGGAATCGCCGGGGTGGCCCGGAGCACGTCCGAGATCGGGGCTGCGGTGTGCGAGCGCAGGGCGTAGTAGATCCGCGGCATGACCGGGAAGTGGAAGCACATCTGGCACTCGGGAGCCTCGTCGGTGCCGAAGTAGTCGACGACCTCGTGCGGCATCTGGTTGGCCTCGGCCAGCAGGATCCGGCCGGGGTATTCGCGGTCGACCATCGCCCGCAGCGCCGCGAGGAACTCGTGGGTGCGCGGGTGGTTCTCGCCGCTGTGTCCCTCCTGCTCGAACAGGTAGGGCACGGCATCGAGCCGGAAGCCGTCGATCCCGAGGTCCATCCAGAACCGGACGATCTCGAACATCTCCGCCTGCACGGCGGGGTTCTCGAAGTTGAGGTCGGGCTGGTGGGAGAAGAACCGGTGCCAGAAATACTCCTTGCGCACCGGGTCGAAGCTCCAGTTGGAGGCCTCGGTGTCGATGAAGATGATCCGGGTGCCGGCATACTTCGTGTCCGTGTCCGACCACACGTAGTAGTCCCCATACGGGCCGTGCGGGTCGCTGCGACTGGCCTGGAACCACGGGTGCTGGTCGCTGGTGTGGTTCATGACGAAGTCGGTGATGATCCGGATGCCGCGTGTATGGGCCTCGTGCAGCAGCAGCCGGAAGTCCTCGATGGTGCCGAACTCGGGGAGCACCTCTCGGTAGTCGGCGATGTCGTAGCCACCGTCGCGCAGCGGCGAGGCGTAGAACGGCGGGATCCACAGGCAGTCGACGCCGAGCCACTGCAGGTAGTCGAGTCTGCCGACCAGCCCGGTGAAGTCGCCCGAGCCCGAGCCGGTCGAGTCGGCAAACGCCCGCACCAGCACCTCGTAGAACACGGCGGTGCGGAACCAGTCGGGATCCTCCCGCAGGCCGGGCCGACCAGCACCGGTGGCCCCCAGGACAGCGCCGCCCAGGGTAGCGGCAGCCGTCCCAGCAGGGCCAGCGGCACCAGGAGTGCCGGCGGTCGTCTCGACCGGGTGGGCGGTCATGGGGTCCTCTCGCGACTGGGTCGGTCAGGCGGGCTGGGTCGGTCGGTGAGCGGTTGGGGGTGGGCCTGCGGGGGGTTGGTGGTGAGCGGGCCGGTCAATAGCTGCCCACCGACATGATGTGCACCGGCTCGGTGTCAGCCCCGAGGCGCACGTAGTTGACCTCGTGCCAATGCCAGTGCTGGTCGGTGATGAGTTCGTGGACCGGCATACCGGCGTTCCACTGCAGCCCGAGGGCCGGCATGTCCAGGTGGACCTGTGACTCGCGGGTCGAGTGCGGGTCGAGGTTGGCCACGACGATGATCGTGTCGCGCGTGCCATCGGGCAGGGCCCGCGACTTGGAGAAGCACATCAGGGCGGGATCGTCGACCCGGTGGAAGCGCAGGTTACGCAGCCAGCGCAGCGCAGGGTGGGCCCGGCGGATCTCGTTGAGCGCGGTGAGATAGGGCGCGAGGGACTGGCCCTCCTTGGCCCCACCGGGCTCGTAGTCGGCCCAGTGCCGGTTCTTGTACTCGTACTTCTCGTTGTCGATCTGCTCCTCGACGCCCGGTCGCGCCACGGACTCCATGAGTTCGTAGCCGGTGTAGATGCCGTAGGTCGGCACGAGCGTCGCAGCCAGCGCGGCGCGCAGCTTCCAGGCCGTCGGCCCGCCGTACTGCATGAACGGGGTGAGGATGTCGTGCGTCGTCGGCCAGAACGACGGACGCATGTATGCAGCGGCGTCGCCGGCGAGCTCTTCGCAGTATTCGCGCAGCTCGGCGACCTCGTTGCGCCAGGCGTAGTAGGTGTAGGACTGCTGGAACCCGGCCTTGGCCAGGGTGTGCATCATCGCCGGCTTGGTGAACGCCTCCGACAGCCAGATCACCCCGGGGTGGTCCTTGGCCACGTCGGCGATGATCCACTGCCAGAACTCCACCGGCTTGGTGTGCGGGTTGTCCACCCGGAACACCTCGACGCCATGGTCGATCCACACCTGGATCATCCGGCGCATCTCCGCATAGGACCCCTGCGGGTCGTTGTCGAAGTTGAGCGGGTAGATGTCCTGATACTTCTTCGGCGGGTTCTCGGCATACGCGATCGTGCCGTCGGCGCGGGTGGTGAACCACTCGGGGTGGGTGGCGACATAGGGGTGGTCGGGGGAGCACTGCAGCGCGATGTCCATGGCCACCTCCATCCCCAGCCGCTTGGTCTCGGCGACGAACGCCTCGAAGTCCTCGAACGTGCCCAGGTCCGGGTGCAGCGCGTCGTGGCCGCCGTCGGGGGAGCCGATGGCATAGGGGCTGCCCGGGTCACCGGGTAGGGCGACCAAGGTGTTGTTGCGGCCCTTGCGCGCGGTCGTGCCGATGGGGTGGATCGGGGTGAGGTAGACGACGTCGAAGCCCATCGCGGCGATGGCCGGCAGCCGTTCCATCGCGGTGCGGAAGGTGCCCGAGGTCCACGCGCCGGTCTGCGGGTCCTGCACCGCGCCTTCGGAGCGGGGGAAGATTTCGTACCAGGCTCCGAAGAGCGCGAGTTCGCGCTCGACCAGCCACAGGTGCCGCGGGCTCGGGCTGACCTTCTCCCGGAACGGGTATGCCGTGAACACGGCGTGCACCTCGGGGGCCAGTGCGGCGTGCAACCGGGCCAGCGCGGGCAGGTCGGTGTTGCGCAACGCCAGCACCGCGGCACGCAGTGCCTGGCTGGCCTCGTCAGGGGCCGCGCCGGGCAGCGCCGCGTCTGGCAGTGCCGCAGTGGCACGCTCGATGACGCGCGCCCCTTCTTCGAGCATGAGTTCGCTGTCGATGCCGGCTTCGACCTTGATCGTGCCGTCGTGCACCCAGGTGGCCCACGGGTCGGACCAGCCCTCGACGTGATAGCTCCACCAGCCAGGCCGGTCGGCGCTCACGGTGCTCTCCCAGAGCGACAGCCCCGGGTTGACCGGCGTCATCGCGCTGCGATGCTCGACCCCGTCAGGGTCGGTGAGCACGACCGAGGCATTGACCGCGTCGTGGCCCTCCCGGAACACCTGTGCCGTGATGACGAACTCCTCGTCGACCACGCTCTTGGCCGGGCGGGCGCCGCCGTCGACCGATGGAGTGACGTTGACGACGGGGATCCGTCCGATGGGCAGCACCCCGGGGCGGAGCGGGTTGCCCGGCCCTGGAGCGGGCAGCGGTGGCACGGTGGCCACGGGGACCGCAGCGGAGGCTGCCCTCGGTGGCTGGGCCGTCGCGCTCGCCGGGGTGGCCTGCGCACGTGGTGCGCGAGGCGGTTTCTTGCGGCCGCGGGCCGAGCCGGAGGTGGGACGCGGACCAGAGGCAGAGGTGGCGCTCACGGTCTCGACGCTACTAGGTTCCGGGGCTCACCGCGCCCCCCGACCGGCACTCGGGAGGGTCGGATGTAAACGGTTTCGTCCGACAGCTGCCCCGGGTGGCAACCGGACGGCATACGGTGTGCGTCTGCACCAGTGTCGGCCACCGTCGCCGACAGGACAGGGGCCACACATGGGCGCAGATGTCACCGTCGTGCGTGACTTCTACGAAGCACGCTACGGACGTCTCGTCGTCCAGCTTGCCGGGATGACCGGGAGTCGAGAGCTGGCCGAGGAGGCCCTGCAGGAGGCCTTCGTCCGGGCCCTGGATCGTCCGGCGGCCTTCGCCCGGCTGGACAACCAGGAGGCCTGGCTGCGCACCGTGGCGCTCAACTATTGCCGCAGCCGATGGCGTCGGATGGCGTTGTGGCGACGCACTCAGTCGCGGTTGGTCGTGCGCCCGCCCGATGCTGTCGAGCTCAGCGAAACGCAGACCGTCGTCCTGGCCGCCCTCGCGCAGTTGCCGATGGCCCTGCGGCAGGTCGCGGCCCTGCACTACCTGTCCGATCTGTCGGTCGAGCAGGTGTCCCATGCCCTGGACCTGCCCAGCGGCACCGTCAAGGCACGACTGGTGCGGGCTCGGGCGGCCCTGCGCCCCTTGTTGACCGCACTGGTGGAAACGGAGGCATCCCATGACTGACGACCTCGAGGGCCTGCGCCTCATCGGGCGGGAGTTGGAGCGCGGCGTGCGCCCGGTCGGGTTCGACGCGCTGCTGGCCGCCTCGGCCCGGCGGCGGCGCAATCGCCGCACCGGCGCAGTCGCCGCCGCGGCGGTGGCCGTGACCGCAGCCGTCACGGCATACCTCGGTATGCCGCGCGCGGACCGGGCGCTGATCCCGGCTGCCCCGACCGAGACTGTCGCGAATTCGAGCTCCGCGGCGACCGCCACCACGTCGGCGCCGGGTGGCACGGTGCCGACCACCCCTGCCGCATCCGCGTCCATCGCCCCGGTCTCGGTGCGGGCCGATGCGGCGATCCAGGCAGCGATGACCCTGCGAGGGATCTGGGGGTCGGGCAACGGGATGGTGTTCGAGGCGTTCGCCTCGTGCCCGACGGACAGCTGTGACAGTGCCTGGCGGGTCACCGACGCGACCGGCCGGATGCTCGGGCGGGGGATCCTCACCAACACCGGCACCTACAACCAGGTCATCCCGCACGCGACAGGATTCGTCGTCATCGACGCGGCAGGCTGGGGTTTCACCGTCGGGTCCGACGGGGTCGCCCACCAGCTGCCCGCGCCGACCCCGGCGGCCCAAGGCTCGGCGCCACAGGCCGGCGATGTGCTGCTGGTGGCGGCCTTCGGTGCGCAGGTCTACCGTCCGTCGACCGGGCAGCGGTGGGACCTGTTGGCGGCGTCGGGAGGACACGAGCCGGTGCCGGGCGGGGCAGCGTGGGCGCTCGCGACGATCGACCCCACCGGTCGCCTCTGGGTGCCGGCGGTCAGCAACGGGAAGGTGACGATCTTCAACACCGCCGACGGTGGCCGGACGTATGCCGGCACCGGGTTCACCGGATCTCAGCTCGGCGCGTTGGTGAGTTCGGGTGCGACGACGCTGGCCATGGATCAGGGTGACACGGTGCCGATGATCGTCGGCAGCCAGGTCCTGCGGACCGGGCAGCAGACGCCGCAACCTGGCCCGCTGCCGCTTCGGGTCGAGCTCGTCGGCATGGTCGTCACCTCCGGAGGGCACCTCGTCGTCCACGTCGCAGACGGCGACACGCACCGGCAGTCCCTGCTCATGTCGGTCGACACTGCGTGGAGCGCGCTGCGGACCGTGGACACCTGGCCCGCACCGACGACCTCGGCCGGCGCGCAGCCGGCCGGCGCCAACCAGGTGGCCGCGGCGGGTACCACACTCTGGTCGGTCGGCTCGGTCGACACCCTGAGGCGCTCGACGGACAACGGCGCGACGTGGACCACCGTCGCCGCACGCTGAGGCGAGCCGGACGGCATACCCGAGCTGGTCTGGGGCCAGTCGGTCGGGAGTGTCCGGGCGGTCAGGTGGGGTCGACGACGCGGTAGATCCGCATCGAGGCCGGCAGCATCCGCACCGGCTGGTCGCTCGGCACGGCGATCGGGGCGTCCGGTGGACGGTCCCACGCGCTGTCCCACAACAGCTCGTATGCCGTCGCGCCGGGCGGGCGGGGGAGCGTCACGTCGGCCTCGTGCTCACCGCCGTGCAGGACGACGAGCAGGGACGCCTGGTTCTCCCAAGCGCCATTGAGCAGCATCTGCAGGGTGCGCAGCCGCTCGTCGGCCCAGCGATCCTGGGTCATGGGGGCGCCCCGGTCGTCGAACCAGTCGAGGTCCTTGGAGCCGTCGATGTGGACCTCGCCGCCGCTCCAGAACATCCGTTGCCGCAGCACTGGGTGAGCCCTGCGCAAGGCAGTGAGGTAGCGCGTCGTGGCGAGCAGATCCTCCTGCCAGGGCTGCAGGTTCCAGTCGTAGTAGGTCAGGTCGGTGTCGTGGCAGAAGGCGTTGTTGTTGCCGTGTTGGGTGCGGCCGAACTCGTCACCGCCGTTGATCATCGGCACGCCCGTCGACACCAGCAGGGTGCCCATGAGATTGCGCATCGATCTGTGCCGCACCGCGGAGATGCCGTCGTCGATGGGTCCCTCGATGCCGTGGTTCCACGAGGAGTTGTTGTCCGAGCCGTCCCGGTTGTCCTCGTGGTTGGCCTCGTTGTGCTTGTGGTTGTACATCGTGAGATCGGCCATGGTGAAGCCGTCGTGCGCGGCGACGAAGTTGATCGACGCGATCGGTCCGCGGTCGCGGGCGTGGAAGAGGTCGGCCGATCCGGACAGCCGGGTGGCCAGATCCCGGACGCCGTGGGCGTGTTGTCCGGAGATGAGCCGAGACAGGTCCGAGAGCCAGAAGGAACGCACCCGGTCGCGATAGCGGTCGTTCCACTCCGAGAACGGCGGCGGGAACTGTCCGGTGCGCCAGCCCTGGATGCCCAGGTCCCATGGCTCGCTGATGTTCTTCACCTGCGACAGCACGGGATCGGTGCGCAACGCCACGAGCAGCGGGTGGTCGGGGTCGAAGTCGTCGTTCTTGCCCCGGCCCATGGCTACCGCCAGGTCGAAGCGGAACCCGTCGATGTGGCATTCCTGCACCCAGTAGCGCAGCGAGTCGAGGATGGTGCGCACGACGACGACATGGCGCGTGTCGAGGGTGTTGCCGCAGCCGGTGACGTCGATGTCGTCGCCTCGACCGTCGAGCCGGTAGTAGGCCCGGTTGTCCAGGCCGCGCCAGGACAGCGTCGCGCCGCGGGCGGACTGCTCGGCGGTGTGGTTGTAGACGACGTCGAGGATGACCTCGATGCCGGCTGCGTGCAGCAACTTGACCATGCCCTTGAACTCGTCCAGGACGCCTTGCGGGTCCGACGCGGCGGCATACCGGGCGTGTGGGGCGAAGAAGCCGAGGGTGTTGTAGCCCCAGTGATTGGTCAGGCCGCGGCGCCACACCTCTGGCTCGGTGACGAACGAGTGCACCGGCAGCAGTTCCACCGCAGTGACGCCCAGCGACCGCAGGTAGTCGATCGTCACGGGGTGGGCCAGACCGGCATACGTGCCGCGCAACTCGGGCGGCACCCCCGGCAGGCGCATCGTGACATTGCGCACATGGGTCTCGTAGATCACGGTGTCGCTCAGGGCGTGCCGTGGCGGTCGGTCGGCTCCCCAGTCGAAGTGGTCGGACACGACGACGCTGCGCGGCACGTATGCCGCGGAGTCGCGATCGTCGGGTTGGTGGAGGTCCTCGACGGTGAGGTCGGGGCTGGTGCGGTGGCCGAAGACCTCGCCGGTCCACGTGAGCCCGCCCTCCAGAGCCCGGGCGTAGGGATCCATGAGCAGCTTGGCGGGGTTGTAGCGGAGCCCGGCATGGGGCACCCACGGACCCTTGGCGCGCAGTCCATAGCGCTGCCCGAGCCCCATCCCCGGCACGAACCCGAACCAGTAGCCGTAGAGCCGGTCGGTGAGAGCGACCCGCCGCTCGGAGTGGCCGGTGCGGTCGTCGGGGTCGAACAGGCACACGTCCACGGCGTCGGCATGGCCGGCATACACGCAGACCTCGGCGCCCCCCGGCACGAGCGTCACGCCGGGCAGTGGGGGATGGTCACGACGGGTGGTCGGGCGCGGCATACGGTCAGGATAGGGGGGCGCTACCCTCGGGGCATGACGGATCCGACCGCCCTGCCGAACTTCCCGCCCCCGGCCGACGAGCACCCCCTGCGGGGCCGGATGCTCGATGTCATCAAGGATCTCGGCACGCTGCCCTCGATCGACGACGACGGTGACATCGCCTTCGTCGTCGGCGATCCGGCCCAGCAGTTGTTCGTGCGCTGCGTCGACGGGGAGTTCCCCATCATGCGGGTGTTCGGGCAGTGGATCATCGGCGACGGGGTGCCGGCCGACGATGTCGCCCGCCTGGAGCGCTGCAACGACTTCACCTTGCAACTCAATATCGCCAAGGTCGGTATCGCCAACGGCAACCTCATCGTCACGGCCGACCATGTCGTGACGGAGGGCACCGACCTGAGCACGTTGTTCCAGCTGACCGTCAACCTGCTCATGCAGGTCGTGTCGGCGTGGTTCGGCTCCTGGGATCAAGGGCGTCACGAGGCGCCGGGAAGTGAGGACAACGATGGGTGAATTCGTCCGACTCGAAGTCGCCGACGGCATCGGCACGATCCGGCTGGACCGGCCGAAGATGAATGCGATCAACCTCCAGGTGCAGTCCGAGATCAAGGCGGCTGCCGAGGAGGCCGGTGAGCGCAGCGACATCGCCGCCGTGGTCGTCTACGGAGGTGAGCGGGTCTTCGCCGCCGGCGCCGACATCAAGGAAATGCGCACGATGTCCTACAGCGACATGGCCGGTGCGGTCGACACCCTGCACGCCTACGTCTCGACGCTCGCCCGGCTGCCCAAGCCGACCGTCGCCGCGGTGACCGGCTATGCCCTCGGCGGCGGATGCGAGCTGGCCATGGCCTGCGATTTCCGGTTCGTCGGGGAGTCGGCTCAGCTGGGCCAGCCCGAGGTCCTCCTCGGGGTCATCCCCGGCATGGGCGGCACGCAGCGCCTGGCCCGGTTGGTCGGCGCGACCAAGGCCAAGGAGCTGTGCTTCACCGGCCGGTTCGTCGGGGCGCAGGAGGCGCTCGCGATCGGGCTCGCCGACCGGGTGGTCCCGGACGACCAGGTGTACGCCGCGTCGCTCGAGTTCTGCCGGCAGTTCGTCGGTGGTCCGGCGGTTGCCCTGCGCGCCACCAAGGACGCCATCGACCGCGGCATCGAGACCGATCTCGAGAGCGGACTGGCCCTGGAACGCACCTACTTCGCCGCGATGTTCGCGACCAAGGACCGCGAGATCGGGATGGAGTCCTTCGTGGCCAACGGCCCCGGCAAGGCGGTGTTCGAAGGGCGGTGACGGTGGCGCCCGAGCAGCCCACCGACATCCTCGTCACCTACGTGCCGGTCGGGCACACCGACGCGGTGTTGGCCGCGGTCTTCGCTGCAGGTGCCGGTCGCATCGGTGACTACACCGAGTGCGCGTTCGTCCAGGCCGGGACGGGCCAGTTCCGTCCCGGCCCGACGACCGATCCCCTCATCGGCGTCGTCGGCGAGGTGCAGCGAGTGCCCGAGCACCGGGTCGAAGTCGTCCTCTCGCGGGCCGTGCGCCAGCAGGTCGTCGCCGCGCTGCGGGATGCCCATCCCTACGAGGAGCCGGCGTTCCACATCATCGAGACCGCGACCGGGTAGGGCCCCAGGCAGGCGTGCTGATGGCGAGGCCGCAGTGACGAGGCTCACGTGCCTGGATGGATTGCGGTGACGGGGTTACCGACAAGTAACATTCAGCAACCCGGTGAGCTCCGCCCCGCCGACGACCGAAAGGTCAGGTGTCGGGCATCACGCCATCACCGGCTCGGCCCACGGCGGCCGGACTGTCAGGATGAAGCAGTGGGACGGCATACCGTGCCGTCTTTCCCGTACCCCCAACGGAAGAGGACGTTCGACCGATGAACATCGTCGTCTGTGTCAAGTACGTGCCGGACGCGCAAGCCGACCGCACGTTCAACGCCTCCGACAACACCACCGACCGGGTCAACGTCGACGGCCTCCTGTCGGAGCTCGACGAGTATGCCGTGGAGGAGGCCCTCAAGATCGTCGAGGCGGGTGAGGGTGAGGTCACGGTGCTCACCGTCGGGCCCGACCAGGCCTCCGATGCGATCAAGAAGGCCCTGCAGATGGGGGCCGACAAGGGCGTGCACGTCAACGACGACGCGATCCACGGCTCGGACGCGCTGGCCACCTCGTTGGTGCTGGCCGAGGCGATCAAGAAGATCGGGATGCCCGACCTCGTCGTGACCGGCATGGCCTCGACGGACGGCACGATGGGCGTCGTCCCGATCATGCTCGCCGAGCGCCTCGGAGTGCCTGCGGTGACGTTCGCCTCCGAGTTGACCGTGTCCGGGTCGGGCGTGTCCGCCCGCCGTGACGGCGACGCCGCGAGCCTGACCATCGAGGCGGGACTGCCCGCGCTCGTGTCGGTGACCGACCAGATCAACGAGCCGCGCTACCCGTCCTTCAAGGGCATCATGGCGGCCAAGAAGAAGCCGGTCGAGAACTGGACGCTCGCCGACCTGGGCATCGACTCCGGTGCGGTCGGATTGGCCAACGCCTGGACCAAGGTCGAGGCCGTGGCCGCCCGCCCGCCGCGCGCGGTCGGCACCATCGTCAAGGACGAGGGCGACGGTGGGGCCAAGCTCGCCGGATTCCTCGCCGAGCGCAAGTTCATCTGAGCCGACCACAGACAAGGAGATCACTGACATGGCTGAAGTTCTCGTCCTGGTCGACCACGTCGACGGCACCTGCCGCAAGACGACCAGCGAACTGTTGACCATCGCCCGCCGCCTCGGCGAGCCCTCCGCGGTCTTCGTCGGCGCCGGGTTCGACGCCGCCAAGGAGACCCTGGCCGCCTTCGGGGCCGAGAAGGTCTACCGCGCCGATGCTGCCGCCCTCACCGACTATCTCGTCGTCCCGCAGGCCGAGTTGCTCGCCCACCTGGTCGGCACGGTCTCGCCGGCCGCGGTGCTCGTGGCATCCTCGGCCGAGGTTAAGGAGATCGCGGCTCGACTGGCCGTCAAGATCGGATCCGGGCTCATCACCGACGCCGTCGATGTGCAGTCCGATGGTGCTGGCGGCGTCACGACCACCCAAACCGCGTTCGCCGGTGGCTACACCGTCAAGGCGACGGTCACCCACGGCGTGCCGGTCATCGCCGTCAAGCCTAATTCGGCTGCGCCGGAAGCGGTTTCGGGCGCGGCTGCCGACGTCGCCGTCGACTTCACCCCCTCCGCCCTCGCCTCCGGTGCCCGGATCAGCGCGGTCAAGCCGCGTGAGCGCACCGGGCGTCCGGAACTCACCGAGGCCGCGATCGTCGTCTCAGGCGGGCGTGGCACCGGCGGTGACTTCTCCAAGGTCGAGGCGTTCGCCGACTCGCTCGGTGCTGCGGTCGGCGCAAGCCGCGCAGCCGTCGACGCGGGCTGGTACCCGCACACCTCGCAGGTCGGCCAGACCGGCAAGCAGGTCAGCCCCCAGCTCTACGTCGCGTGCGGCATCTCCGGGGCCATCCAGCACCGCGCGGGAATGCAGACGTCCAAGACGATCGTCGCGATCAACAAGGACGAGGAGGCGCCGATCTTCGAGTTGGTCGACTTCGGTGTCGTCGGCGACTTGTTCGCGGTCCTGCCGCAGGCCACCGGCGAGGTGGCGGCCCGCAAGGGCTGACCGGCGCTCCGCCCTCATCTCAGGCGAGACGGGCCGCTACTGCAGCAGCAGTGGCGGCCCGTCTGCCGTTTGTTGACCACGAGGCGAGTCAGGCGAGCCGCGCGGCGCGCGCTGTTGCCACGGCATACCGGCGCTGCTTTGATCAGCGCGTGGATCTCTCGCTCCTGGAACACCAGCCGACGCTGGTGGGCGCAGTGGTGCGCCTGGAGCCGATCGGGGTCGAGCATCTCGACGCGCTGTGGCCGCTCTTCGCCGACCCCGAGAGCCGCACCGCCACCGGACCGATAGCGGAGTTCACCCGGGAGCAGGTGCGGGCCGGGCTGTTGCGGGCTCGAGAGCGACTCGACCGGGCTGACTGGGCGGTCGTGCGGATCGCCGACGGGCGGGCGGTCGGTGAGGTGGTGCTCTTCGAACTCGACGAGGACCACGACGCGATGACCTTTCGGATCGCCCTGGTCGGCCCGGAGGTCTTCGACCACGGATACGGCACCGAAGCCACTCGGCTGGTGCGCGATTTCGCCTTCGGGCCGCTCGGCCTGCATCGGCTCAGCCTGGAAGTTGTTGCCGACAACGAGCGCGCCATCCGGGTCTACGACAAGGCGGGTTTCGTGCTCGAAGGGCGCCGCCGCGAGGTGCAGCGGGTGGCGGGGCTTTGGCGTGACACCCTCGAGATGGGGATGCTGGCGACCGACCCGCGGCCCTGAGTCAGGCGTCGCCGGTGGGTTGCGCGCGCCGCCGGGAAGCCACCCGGCGACCGCGCGACCAGGCCGCCCCGGGGCTGGCGGCAGTCGCGCGGATGGCACGGCGCAACGACTCGACCCCGACCCGCAGCCGACCGACCTCGACGATCCGCCAGCCGCCGGCCACGGCCGCGTGCCGCAGCTCGTGGTCCGGGTTGACCGCCACCGGATGCCCGACGGTGCGGAACATCGGCGCATCGCTGATCGAGTCGGAGTAGGCGAAGCATTGGGCGAGGTCATACCCGTGGTCGGTCGCCAGATCGGCGAGCACCTCGGCCTTGCCCTCCTTGTAGCAGAACGGCCCCGACAGGGTGCCGTCGTAGCGACCCTCGGCGTCCCGCCCGGCCGTCGTGCCCCGGCCGTAGTCCATCCCTGCCGCCACCGCGAAACGCTGGACGATCTCGGTGGGGGAGGCCGACACGAGGACGAGATCGTGGCCGGCCGCACGGTGCTCGTCGAGGATCGCTCGCATCGTCGGGGTGATCGTGGCGACGAGATCGTCGAGGAAGCCATCTGCCAGCGACTCGACGTCGCTGGCCGGGTGACCCTTGACCCCGCGCAGAATCCGGTCACGGACCTTGGCCGAGCTGTCGTCGCTGGCTCCCCGGAGCATGAACGAGACATTGCGGGCCAGGTCGAGGGCCAGCTCGCGCTTGCTCACTAGCCCGGCCCGGAAGGCGGCCTTGGCCAGGGGAATGTTGGCCGACCCCGGAATGAGCGTGCCGTCGAGGTCGAAGAATGCGGCGATGCGCCGTGGTGGCGCGGGCGTCTCGGCCATGGCGGGTCTCCCGGGGGACTGGGGCGTGAACCAGGACCCTCATCGTAGGGGCGAGTTCTCCGGTGTGCAGTCCCCGGACGCCAGCAGTTTCACCGCCGAGACCCTGCGGTGGTCGTGGCACCGGCCGCTGCGGCAACCCCACGTAGGATCACCGGCGTGCCCGTCTACCTCGACCACGCTGCGACGACACCGGTCTTTCCGCACGTCGCTGCCGCCATGGTCGAGCAAGCAACCCGGGTCGGCAATGCGTCCTCGCTGCACACCGCAGGTCGGGCCGCCCGACGGGTTGTGGAGGAGTCCCGCGAACGACTGGCTGCGGCGATCGGTGCTCGTCCGTCGGAGATCGTCTTCACCTCGGGCGGAACGGAATCGGACAATCTGGCGATCAGTGGGGTGCTCCGAGCCCGGCGTGATGCCGACCCGCGCCGCACCCGGCTGGTGGTGTCGGCGATCGAACACCACGCCGTCCTCGACTGCGTTACTGTGCTGGAGACTCGTGAGGGGGTCCAGGTCACCTGGTTGCCTTCCGACGACGAGGGGGTCGTGCATCCGGAGGTACTAGCCCGGGCCTTGGCCGCCGACCCCGAGTCCGTCGCGCTGGTCAGCGTGATGTGGGCCAACAACGAGGTCGGCACCGTGCAGGACATCGCGGCGCTGGCCGCGGTGGCGCACGAGCACGGCATACCGATGCACACGGATGCCGTCCAAGCGGTGGGTCACCTGCCGGTCGACGTCGCCGCCGCGGGGGTCGAACTGCTCACCCTCGGCGGGCACAAGGTCGGCGGCCCGGTCGGCACCGGCGCGCTGGTCGTCAAACGCGATGTCGCGGTCGTGCCGCTGGTCTATGGCGGAGGGCAGGAGCGCCAGATCCGCAGCGGCACACTCGACACGGTCGGAATCCTCGGGCTGTCGTTGGCCGTGGAGTATGCCGTACAGACGCGCGAGCGGGAGACGGCTCGACTGGTGGAGCTGAGGGATGCGCTGCTGCAGGGAGCCCTGGACCTGGACCTCGGCATCCGCGTCGGGGGCAGGTGGACTCCTGGCGACGGTGCGGGCCGGCTGGCCGGAAATGCGCACCTCATCGTGCCGGGGTGCGAGGGCGATTCGCTGCTCTACTTGCTCGATGCCGCGGGGATCGAGTGCTCGACCGGTTCCGCCTGCCAAGCCGGCGTGCCACAACCCAGCCATGTGCTGCTAGCCATGGCTCTGACCGAACGGGATGCCCGCGGGGCTCTCCGAGCGACCCTCGGGCACACCTCCACGGCGGCCGACGTCGAGGCCTTCCTCGCTGCCCTGCCGGCCGCCGTCGACCGGGCCCGGCGGGCCGCCGGAACTTCTCGGGGGTCGGCCTGATGCGAGTCGTTGCCGCGATGAGCGGTGGCGTCGACTCGGCGGTGTCTGCAGCGCGGATGGTCGACGCCGGCCATGAGGTGGTGGGCGTTCACCTGGCGCTGTCTCAACAGGCCAGCGTGTTGCGGGAGAGCGCCCGAGGCTGCTGCACCCTGGAGGACTCCGCCGACGCCCGCCGGGTCGCCGACCGGCTCGGGATTCCCTTCTACGTGTGGGACCTCGCCGAGCGGTTCCGCGTCGAGGTCGTCGAGGACTTTGTCGCGGAGTATGCCCGAGGGCACACGCCCAACCCGTGCCTGCGCTGCAATGAGCGGATCAAGTTCCACGCGCTGCTGGACAAGGCAGTGGCCCTTGGCTTCGACGCGGTCGCGACCGGCCATTACGCCCGAATCGTCACCGTGGGCGACCCTGGCAAGCGCGAGTTGCATCGCGCCGTCGACATGGCCAAGGACCAGTCCTATGTGCTCGGCGTGCTCGACGAGCAGCAGTTGGCCCGGGCGTTCTTCCCACTGGGCGATTCGACCAAGGCACAGGTGCGCCAGGAGGCGGCCGTGCGGGGCTTCGCGGTCGCGAAGAAGCCCGACTCTCACGACATCTGCTTCATCGCCGACGGCGACACCCGCGGCTGGCTCACCCGACGCCTGGGAGCCCAGCCCGGCGTGATCCTCGACGAACAGGGCGAGGTCGTCGGAGAGCACGGCGGTGCCTACGCCTTCACCGTCGGACAGCGCAAGGGCCTACGCCTGCCTCGCCCGGCGCCGGACGGGCAGCCCCGCTACGTGCGTGAGGTCGACGTCGAGCGCAATGTTGTCGTCGTCGCTCCGGCCGAGCTGCTCGGCGTTCGGCGCCTGGACGGCGAGCACGTGCGCTGGTGCGGTGTCGCGCCGACCGGCCCGACCCGGCTGGGAGCGCAGGTCCGCGCCCATGGCGCAGAGCTGCCGGCGACGGCATACCCGGGTGTCGGCCCGGCCGGGAGCCCGACCCTGGACGTGGTCCTCGACCAGCCGCTGCGCGGGGTCGCTCCCGGGCAGAGCGTCGTGCTCTATGACGGCACTCGAGTGGTCGGGTCGGCGACCATCCGTGCGACCCATCCCCGTTAGGCTGTCCGAGTGGTCGACGTCAGCGGGATCGGCTCCTGGCCGGGGACCGACGTGCGGGAAGCCCTCACCGTGGTGCGAGACCTGCTCGTGCCCCTGGACGGGGCCGACGGTGTGCGCGGCGTGCCCTACCTCACCGAGCTGCCTGAGCGCGGTCCGGGCGCCGATCTCATCGGGCGCACGGCCGGGCTGCTCGTCGACCTCGCTGTCGACCTCCAATCGGCGGGCTGGCGTCTGGTCGACCGTCCGGGACGCGACGCGGCTCGCACCGGCGCGCTGTGGCGCGAAGACCTCGACACGCTGGCCGAGACGTTCGATGGGTATGCGGGGCCGCTCAAGGTTGCTGTCGCAGGTCCCTACACCCTGGCGGCCTCGCTCTGGCTGACCCGCGGGGACCGCTGCATCGTCGACCCGGGCGCCGTCCGCGATGTCGCCGAGTCGCTCGGTGAGGGAGTGCGGGGCCTGCTCGCGACGGTCGGTCGGGCGGTGCCCGGAGCGGCTGTCACGCTGCAGCTGGACGAGCCCTCCCTCCCCGCCGTGCTCTCCGGTGCCCTCCCCACGGCCTCCGGTTACGGTCGTCTCCCGGCGATCGATCCCGCCGACGCGGTCCCGGTGCTCGCCGGGGTGCTCGCCGCGGCAGGGGGGCGTCCCACCGCCGTGCACTGCTGCGCGGCATACCCTCCGTTGCCCGTGCTGCGGCGGTCCGGGCCGAGTGCGCTGTCGGTAGACACCGCGCTGCTCACACCGCGCGGCTGGGAGGGAATCGCCGTGGCGGTCGAGGAAGGGCGGCAATTCGTCGCCGGGTGTGTCCCGACCACGAGCGAGCCTGGCAGCGCCGCAACCATCGCCGCCGGGGTGGCTCGGTCGTGGTCGGACCTCGGTATGCCGTCCGCTCGCCTGGGTGACCTCGCGGTCACCCCCAGCTGCGGGCTCAGTGGCCTGTCACCGGCGCAGGCTGTGGCACGGCAGCGGCTGGCCGTGGACGTGGCCCGGCGCCTGGCCGATCGGCCATCGGCCTGAGCCGTCCGAATCGGCTCAGGAGGTCGCGGTCGCCTTGGCGGTGGTGGCGGGCGCCGCGGACGGCGCGGCCGTCGACTTGGCGGGCGCGAGCGCCGAGAAGCTCTTGAACTCCTCGAACGAGATATTCCAGTCGGTCCACCCGTTGCCGCGCTCCAGTCCGCGGTTGGTGCCGCTGACAACGAGCGGGTCGCCGATCTTGGCTTGGTTGTAGAGCCACTGCGCATTCGACGTGCTCATGCCGATGCAGCCGTGGCTGACATTGGCCCGTCCCTGGCTACCGACCGACCACGGTGCGGCATGGACGAACTCGCCGGACCAGGTCTCACGCAGGGCGTACTTGACGTCCGGGATCGAGTAATACTCTGGGTCGCTCTTGTCCAGGCCGACGGTCGTGGCGTCCATCTTGACCTCGGCGAACTTCTCCATGATGACCTTGGTGCCACTTCGGGTCACCCAGCCGGCCTTCCCACCGGTGATGGGGATGGTCCGTGCGACCTGCCCGCCGACCTCGACGGTCATCTGGTGTTTGGCCAGGTCGGCCCTCATGATCGTGGCCGAGCCGACGGTGAAGCCACCAGTGATCGACTTCTGGCCGTAGGTGCCGTTGCCTGCGGCCACCCCGTTGATGTCGACCTTGACCGAGACCTTGGTGCCGGGGGTCCAGTACGTCTCCGGACGCCAGTGCGCCTCGCTGCTGCCATACCACGCCCATGACCCGGTCTGCGCGGGCTCCGAGGTCACCGACATCTTCTTCTCGAAGGCGGCCTTGTCCGAGACCGGGACGTCGAAGCGGATGATGACCGGCATGGCCACGCCGACGGTGGCGCCGTTGGCCGTCATGCTCGGGAAAATCTCCTGCTTCTTGGACAGCTTCTGCGTCGTGAAGGCACTCTGGCGGGTCGTCTCCTGGCCGTCGGCGTTGCGACCCACCATCTTCAACGAATACGTCATGCCGGGCTCGAGCAGCGACTGGGCCGTCCACGTCGAGCCATCGGGAGCCAGCGAGCCCTCCACCTGCACGGCGCCCGCCTTCGGGTCCTGGTAGGACATCTCCACGTTTGTCACCGTGCCACCCTTGGCGGCGACGCTGACGACGGTGTCGACGGCCACCGGGTTGGCGTCGGTCACGTTCGGGGTCAACTCGACCTCGGCGGCGGGGGCCGAGGTGTTGGCCGCTGCGCCAGGAGTCGAGGCGCCGCCGGTCGTCGGGGAGGTCGCCGTCGCCGGGGCATTCGTGCATCCGGCGAGCGCCAGGGCCGCCACTGCCGTGAGGGCAGCGGCATACCGCAGCGATCGATTGGTGGTCGCGAGGTGAGTGCGCACGAAGCATCCCCTGGGTAGGCTGCCCGACTTGGGCACGGTCGGAAGCACTAGTGTCCGATGGGAAGGGGCAACGGGGCAAGTCAGCTACCTGAGATCACGGCCGGGGGATCGCGGCGGTGCGGCAGGATGAGCCCGTGGCGAGTCTTCCCCCAGCACCTTCCGAACCTCCTGGAGAGGTCCGGCACGAGTGGACCCGGTTGGCCGAGGAGATCACCGGTCATCAGTTCGCCTATTACGTCCAGGACGCTCCGACGGTCAGCGATGGCGAATACGACGCCCTGCTGCGGCGGCTGCAGGACTTGGAGACGGCATACCCGAGCTTGCGGACCCCCGACAGTCCCACCCAGGTGGTCGGCGGGGCGGGTTTTGCCACCGAGTTCCGGGCGGTCGACCATCTCGAACGGATGATGAGCCTGGACAACGCCTTTTCGCCGGAGGAGCTGGCGGCGTGGGCCGCGCGAGTCGAGCGAGGCGCCGGGGAGGTGCCCTTCCACTACTTGCTCGAGCTCAAGATCGATGGCCTGGCCGTCAACCTGCTCTACGAACAGGGCCGGCTGGTGCGGGCCTTGACACGCGGCGACGGACGCACCGGCGAGGACGTCACGCTCAACGTGCGCTCCATCGCCGGGGTGCCGAGCCGGCTGGTCGGCGATGACGTGCCTGAGCTTGTCGAGGTGCGGGGGGAGGTCTTCTTCCCGGTGGCGACCTTCGAGGAGCTCAACGCCGGGCTTGTCTCGGCCGGTCGTGCGCCCTTCGCCAACCCGCGCAATGCCGCGGCGGGCTCACTGCGACAGAAGGACCCCCGGGTCACGGCCGGCCGGCCGCTGCGGCTGCTCGTCCATGGGATCGGGGCGCGGCGCGGCTTCGAGGTCTCCCGGCAAAGCCAGGGGTATGCCGTGCTCGCGGCTTGGGGGCTGCCCACCTCACCTGCCTTGCGGGTGGTGTCGACCCTCGCCGAGGTGACGGCCTATGTCGAGCAATATGCCGGTCATCGGCACGACATGGAGCACGAGATCGACGGGGTCGTCGTCAAGGTCGACGAAGTGGCGCTGCAACGTCAGCTCGGGTCGACGTCACGGGCGCCGCGGTGGGCGATCGCCTACAAATACCCGCCCGAGGAGGTCAACACCACGCTGCTGGACATCCGGGTCAATGTGGGCCGCACCGGACGGGTGACCCCCTATGGGGTGATGACACCGGTCGTGGTCAGTGGGTCGACCGTCGAGAACGCCACCCTGCACAACGCCTGGGAGGTGGCCCGGAAGGGACTGCTCATCGGCGACACCGTGGTGCTGCGCAAGGCCGGAGATGTCATCCCCGAGATCGTCGGGCCGGTGGTCGCCCTGCGGGACGGCAGCGAGCGCGAGTTCGTCATGCCGACGCACTGCCCGTCCTGCGGGTCGGTGCTTGGGCCGGCGAAGGAGGGCGACAAGGACATCCGGTGCCCCAACACCCGATCCTGCCCCGCGCAGCTGAGGGAGCGGTTGTTCGGGCTGGCCTCCCGGGGCGCCCTCGACATCGAGGCGCTCGGCTGGGAGGGCGCGGGGGCATTGCTCGATTCTGCGGTCATGACCGATGAGGGCGATCTCTTTGCGCTGACTCGGGACAACCTGATTCAGGTGCCGCTCTTCACTCGCGCGGCAAAGCCCGGTGACGATGCGGCCCAGGTGCGGGCCGGCCGGGTGCTGTCCGCCAACGGTCAGCGGCTGCTCGTGGAGTTGGAGAAGGCCAAGGTTCAGCCGTTGTGGCGGGTGCTCGTCGGGCTGTCGATCCGTCACGTGGGCCCCACGGCTGCCCGGGCCTTGGCCACCCACTTCGGGTCGATGGAGCGGATTCAGGCTGCGGGTGCAGACGAGCTGGCCACGGTCGACGGGGTCGGCGGCGTCATTGCGGCATCCGTGCGCGAGTGGTTCGACGACCCGCAATCCCAGTGGCATGGCGACATCGTGCGTCGTTGGGCGCAGGCGGGCGTGCGCATGGTCGACCCGGTCGATGCCGCCGTCGAGCGGACCCTCGACGGTCGCACGGTCGTGGTGACCGGGTCATTGGAGGGTTTCACCCGCGACGGGGCCAAGGAGGCGATCATCGCGCGCGGCGGCAAGGCGGCCGGCTCGGTCTCCAAGAACACCGACTGGGTGGTCGCCGGGCCCGGTGCGGGCTCCAAAGAGGCCAAGGCCCGTGAGTTGGGGTTGCCGATCCTCGACGAAGCCGCCTTCGTGCGCCTGCTCGCGACCGGGTCGCCAGACTTGGGCTGACCGGGGTCGAGCGAGTCGGGTGGCTCGGGCGCGGGGATGGGAATGCTCCCGCGCGTCCTCTAGGCCGTGGGGCCGGTGGAGAGAGACCGGCATCCCGTCGAGGGTCCCGTAGAGACCGTTGCGCGGCGGGCAGTCGCCCGCCACTGGCGGGGAGGCGCTCTGACCGACAGAAGTTATCGCATCTTCCAAGGACTCGCGATCAACTGGCGATGTAGCCATCCTCGGGCCATTCAGTGGTCT
>ERZ795062.705-NODE-705-length-26407-cov-5.807681_pt1 | contig 26407 bp, 24 predicted proteins | sample MGYA00375146_ERZ795062 | MGnify/ENA primary metagenome ERZ795062 (study PRJEB30191, sample SAMN05720281) | activated sludge metagenome | isolation source: Anaerobic digester | place: USA | collected 2015-07-16 ... | reverse complement strand
AGTGGTGCACGCCCCACCGAAGATCAGCCCGCCCACGAACGCCGCGATGAAAGCATTCGCGCCGACCACCTCTGCCATCCCGAACAGTAAGAGCGGAAGCGTGAGCGTGGCGATCGCCCGACCCCGGTGCCCGGAAAGGTGATGCAGTCGGGATCGGTCCAGCGTCCAGGCTGCGGCCAGGCCGCCACCGATCGCGACCACCAGCGCCAACAGGATCGGGACCACCCCGACCTTGAGAACGCCTGGGGTGCTGTCCCCGGCTTCGGTGGCCAGGGCGCCCAAGGCCAGCAGCACGATGGGGGTCGCCAGACCGTCGTTCAGTCCGCTCTCGACGTTCAAGCCTCGCCGCACCCGGACCGGAACCACCGGGTTGAGCACAGTGGGTGCGCCGAGTCCGGCGTCCGTCGGAGTGATCGAGGCTGTCAGCAGCCAGGCGCCGGCCACCCCGATCCCGGGCAGCAGGCCGCGCGTGACCGCGAACGTCGCGATCAGGGCCAGCGGGAACCCGAGCAGCAGCAGCCGCACGGGAATTCCCGGATCCTGGCGCAACTGGGACAACTTCACCGTCGAGGCGTCGTGGAACAGGATCGTCACCAGCGTCAGTTCGGCGATGATGTGCACGATCTCGGCGTCGAGTTCGATCCCGGTCACCGCAAAGACCAGCAGCCCGGCCAGCAGGCTGAGCGTGGGCGCGGTGACGTTGGCCAGAGTGAGCCGGCGGGCGAGCAGGGCGTAGCCGAACACAAGCCCGGCCATCACGGCGATAGCGGCACCGCCCACGTGGGTGACTGTAGTCCCAGCGCGTGGCCTACATCGTGCTGATCGATCATGTGCCGCCGGCAGTCCCGCCTCAGGGCCCCCTCGATCCGCAGATGTGAGACAACGACGCAGGTGCGAGCAACCGCTCTGGGTCTCAGACTCACGCGGGCAACCACATCTCGCAGACCCAGCCGCTACGGTTGTGGCGTGCTGAGAAGGGTCGTGGTGGGGCTGGTCGCCGCTGTGTTGCTGGCGGGCTGCGGCACGGCAACGTTCAGCAATGCGGTGGCCGTGCTGGTTCCGCAGGACCAGCAGGTCAGCGTCTTCGATCCGGTCATGGGAAACAGCGCGGAATGGGCGCAGAAGACCATGGGGCAGGCCGCCCCCGGATCGCCCTACATCACGAACGTCCCCGCCACAGACACCAAATTCATCGGTGACGACAGCCCCCCAAGCTCCCTGAGTCTGGGGATCTACCTGCCGGACCGCACGGATGCCGGCTACTACGCGCTGTCCATGCCCACCGCCACACAGGGCACCAGTCAGATGTCGCTGCCGTTCGTGGCCTGGTACTCCGAGCAGCCCGTGGATCCGCAACCCGCCCTTCCCGCCACTGTGGAGATGAAGCCCGGGCCCAACGGTTGGCTGGTCAACATCACGGTCACCTCATGAGGCTCAGCGGGCGGATCGTCTTCGCGATCCGGGCAGCGGCCGAACTCGTGGGGCAGGAGGGGTACATCCCCCTGCCGAACGGCAGAACCTGCCGGGCGACTACGTGCGCGCGGCGATGTCCGACCTGCGCCGGGCCGGCATCGTGAGCACCCGTCGGGGCCGGGTCGGGGGCTACCGGCTGGCTCGGCCGGCATCCCAGATCACGCTGGCCGACATCATCCGGGCTGTTGACGGGCCGCTGACCGTGGTGATGGGGGAGCGGCCGGACTCCTTGGAGTACGAAGGCGCCGCGGCCGGTCTGGAGGACGTCTGGCTCGCGGTCCGCCGGGCCGAGCGGCAGATTCTGGAGTCGGTCACTCTCGAGCACTTGAGTACCGGCAAATTGCCACCCCAGGTCCGCGGTTAGACGCGCCGTGGGGCACGTCACGTTCCCTTATCCGCTTATAAGGGGGTAATGTGAACTGAGTAAGTTCACATTGAGTTCGGAGTGCCTCATGCCCATGATCATCATCTTCGCCTTGGTCGGAGGTGCCGCGCAGTTCGTCGACGGCTCCCTGGGCATGGGCTTCGGCGTGACCTCAGCCACCCTGCTCACGCTGCTCGGCTATTCCGCCGTGGCCGCCTCCGCCGGTACCCACGCAGCCAAGATGGGCACGACGCTGGTTTCCGGCCTGGCGCACTGGCGGGAGGGCAACGTGGAGTGGCGGCCACTGATCGCGCTGGCGGCTCCGGGGACAGTGGGCGCTTTCACCGGGGCGGTCATCCTCACCAACGTGAGCATGGACGGGGCCCGGATCTGGATGGCCGGCATCCTGCTCGTGCTGGGCATCTCGATCATTCTGCGGTTCGCGTTCGGCAAGACGCTCATCCCGCAGATGAAGGTCCGCACGCGTAACCTCTGGCCGATCGGCCTGTTCGGTGGGTTCGTGGACGCCACCGGCGGTGGTGGCTGGGGTCCGGTGGCCACGCCGTCGATGATGACAGTGACGATGCATGAGCCGAAGAAGGTCGTGGGCACGGTCAATGCTGCCGAGTTCGCCGTAGCTGTCGCCGCTTCGATGGGCTTCATCGTGGGGGCCAAGGAGTCGCAGGTGCCGTGGTCGGCCGTGATCGGATTGATCATCGGGGGCCTGATCGTCGCCCCGTTCGCGGCTCGCTTCGCCGGCCGCACGCCCGTCCATTCCCTGGGAACGCTGGTCGGTGGCATGGTGATCATCAGTAACTTCGCCGTCATCTTCAAACTGATGGGCGTCCCTGGGGCCGTGGGCGGAGTGATCTGCGCCATCGTCGCCGTTGTGGCAATGGCGCTGGCCTGGCGGGTGCACCGGATGGACGTCAAGCCCGGCGAGGCGCCCAAGGTGAAGGCCTCAGTCGCCGCGTAGGGCCGCTTCCAGAGGCGCTATCTCGATCTTGACCATCTCGAGCATGCGGGCGGTGACCTCCGCGCCGTGCTCGGGATCACGCAGCCATTCCTCCAGCCGGTCCGGAATGATCTGCCAGGTCAGCCCGAACCGGTCAGTCACCCAGCCGCACTGCGTGGGCGTGCCGTCATGTGCGAGTTCGTCCCAGAGGCGGTCGATCTCCGCCTGTGACGAGCACGTCACCATCAGAGAGAACGCCTCGGTGAGGTCGCGGTACGGCCCGGCGTTGAACAGGTGCAGGGTCTGTCCCAGAATCCGGATCGTCGCCGACTGCATGGTGGGTCCGTAGTCCTCCGACAGGATGTCGCCGTCGAACAGGCGCGTGTAGAACGCCGCTACATCGTCGATCGGGTGCTGCAGCCAGAGGAACGGGGTCGCGGAGGGCATGGGCTCATTCAACCTGGCCCGCCGGAATTCGCCAACTTATGGAACCACTGATTAATCATGCCCTGGCTGCAACGAGCCTGACCGAGCGATCTGCGGCCCCCCACATCAAGTGCCATAGCGCTGCTATGACACAAGATGCGGGAAACCACATCTCACCCGCCCAGCCCCGTTTCGCTCAGGACAGCATTCATCAGTGCTTCCTTATCTCTCTGACACAAACGGCGCTTGCCGCACAAACAGGTGCTGCTCCAGGCAGTCGGCCAGGAACGTCGCGAGGTCACCGCGCCGCAGGGACGTGGAACGACCGGGCTTGTGGGCGTCGCTGTAGTAGCTGCCGGTCGGAGCGCCGTCCTGCAGGCGGGGCGGCCGGGCCAGCGTCCACTCCAGATCGGAGGCGGCGAACACCTCGTACTCAGTCGCCTTGTCCTTGGCCACGCCACCGCCGAACGTCTGGAGGAGCTTGGACACGAACTTGTCCCGCCCGCCCTTCTGATCGCCAGGCACGTCGATGCCGGCGCCGCTGATGCCCACGAAGCGGGCACCCGCGGGAAGCAGGTCGACCAGTATCTGCGCGGTCTGCGTGTGCAGGTCACTCTCCTTGCTGGTCGGGCCGAGGGCGGAAACCACGGCATCCGCGCCAGCCACCAGCGCTGTCATCGCGTCCGGGTCCGTGGATGACCCGGCGACCACGGTGATCCCGGAGCCGGTGACCTTGGACGGGTCGCGGACCAGCGCGGTGACTTCATGGCCGCGGTCCAGCAACGTGGCGACCAGCGGTCGGCCGGTGCGGCCCGTGGCTCCCAGAACTGCGATCTTCATGAATTGTCCTTTCCTGCGGCGAATCGGGTGAGCAGCGTGGCGAACATCCTGCGGTCGGCGGTCGCCCAGTCATCGGTGAACTGTTCCAGTTTGGCCAGCCGGAAGCGCAACGCGGTCTGCGCGAGCGCTCGCCCTGCCTCAGTGGAATGTACCGTCGTGCGTCGCTGATCCCGGGCGTCCTGCGCGCGGACGACCGCTCCCGAGTGCTCGGCCCGCTGGACCAGTCGGCTGGCCGTGGAATGGGCCACACCCATCGCGTCAGCCAGGTCGGACACCGTCTGATCGGGCGTCCGGCGCAGGCAGTCGACGACCCAGATGGTTGACATCTCGACCTCGCCCAATGCCGGGTCCTCGATCTGCGGCGGCGCGCTCCACAAGTGACGAAGCGCGATGAGTGCTGCGTCAATCCGTTCGAGATCGTTCACTCCCAGACCGCCCGGTGCTCCTGCGCCCATTGTGCGAAGGCCAGCGGCGCCCGGCCCGTGACCGCACGGACGTCGTCGGTCAGTCCGCCGGCCTTGCCCAGCCGGGCCACGGTGTAGATAGCGGTGGTGACCAGCGCCATCGGCAGGGGCATTCCCAGCGTGCTGGTGGCGTGGCGCAAGTACCGCAGCACGCCGGGGCGGCCGTAGCGGATCTGGCGCCCCAGGACGTCGGTCAGAATTCCGGTCACTTCCTCGTACGTGAGCGCCTGCGGTCCGGTGGGCGTCCACGCGGTGTTGCGGTAGCGCTCGGGGTCGAGCAGAGCGGCCGATGCGACTGCTGCGACGTCCCGGACAGCGACGAACGACGTGCGGCCTTTACCGGCCGGGACCAGCAGGCAGTTCCGCTCGCGGATGTCGCTGGCGTGGGTGGTGGACAGGTTCTCCATGAAGAACGAGGGCCGGACCATCGTCCAGGCCAGCCCGGATTGCTGCAGCCAGGCTTCGATCTTCGCGTGCGGGACGACCTTGTTGTGCTCGGCGCCCTGCAGGCTCAGAAGAACGATGTGCCCCACTCCGGCGGCTTGGGCTGCCGACAAGGCAGGCTGCATGTCGCGGGCGATGTTGCTCAGGGCCGGCGGCCGGACCAGGAACATCACCTCACAGCCGTCGAAGGCCGACCTCGTGTTGGGGTCGGTGAAGTCGAACTGGACAGGCTGGGCGTCGGGGAAAGTCTGTCGCAATCGCTGCGGATCCAGGTCGGCCACGCGAACCTGTGCGCCCGCGGCGAGCAGTTGGGCCGTCACTTCGCGGCCCACATTGCCTAGTGCGCCGGTCACGAGAATCGGAGACATATATGCATTATACATATGAAATTCTCAGGCGTGTCGGTCCTTGACTTCCCAGCGGAAACGTGTCGTACCCCTGGCGCACTCTGAGAGTGTCCCGGTCGGACCCACGGGGGTGGACCGACCGGGACGCGGCGTCAGTGACGTGAGCATTCCGGGCATCTGTGGGCGACCTGCATGCTCACGGATGCCGTTTTCACTCGCCAACCAGGGCCTTACGGATTCAGCGCGATCAAGCCCCGTGCTGTGTCATTGATCTCGTAGAAGTCCACGATCGACAGGTTGATCGGCAATCCCTGCGATTGCCAGCCCGTCATCGCCGGCACCACGCCCGGGTTGCGCAACCGGGCCAGGTCCTCCAATGAGCACGGCGTCGCCTGGCTGTTGCCCAGGCACGTCGCCTGCGATCCGATGCCGAAGGACAGCTGCAACTGATCCACGAACAGCCCGCACTGGTTGCCGTTGTCGACCGTGCAGGATGCCGAACCGGCCAGCGCGTTCTTGCGATCTTGCAGGTAACCCAGATTCGCGGTGTCCGAGGTGGCGGGGTCCTCGGTGTTGGGCCACGGCGAGTACAACACGGACTCCCGCGCGCGGAAGCAGTCGCGCTTGGGCAGTTGCCCCTTTGCGTAGAGCACGACCAGGTTGCGCCCGGCGGTCCACGCCTGGCCCAGCGTCGCGTTCGGTATGTCCGGGATGGCGGAGGCGGTCCACGCCCGGCTGCACACCGTGGACCCGCCGGCCTGGTAGGTGCGCAGGATCTTGTCGATGGCCGAGCTGTAGTACTTGTCGACCTTCTTCTTGCCGGTCAAGTCGATGTGCTGGAAATCGAGGATGATCTGCTCGCGCGGGTGGGCCTTCGCGAAAGTGACGATCTGGTCAAGCGCCTTGGTGAAGCGGATCGAGACGTAGGAGTGCTGCATCACGATCGGGACCTTGGCCGCCTTGGCGTTGCTCAGCTTCTTGGGAATCTTCTTGGGCGGTAGCACCTTGGGCTGTGGGACTCCGAGCCGCATGTCCAGATACCTGATGCCGCCGTTGAGCTGGCCTGTGAAGTTCTGGCTCTGTGCCTTGCTCAGCTTCCCGGCCGCGCACGGATTGCTCTTGGCCACGGCGGCCTGAATCGGGCTCAACCCCGCGATCGGGACCACCTTGCACTTACCCGACGTGTCGATCTTGAACGCCCCGGAGTCGTGCGTGCCCGGAATCACCAGTGATGACAGTTTGGTGTCGGGACGCTCGGCGTACAGCGAGCCCATCCAGTCGGGAGTCGGAGGGACGACGGCAAGGGCGGCGGCCAGCAGCAGCATGGGGTCACGGTAACGCGGTTTCGATGCCGGCCGACGGGGAACAAGCGCACGTGAAGCCGCACCGTGACCCGTTGGTGATGCGGCGGACCGAATTCCCCGTGATGCCGGTCGTTCCGCGGCCGATGCCCAGGCCGCCGGAGTTCGGTGCCTTGTCGCCCAGCGACGCCCGGCCCGCTGTGGTGCGCCGGCGGCTGCCCGAGATTCTCGCCGGGTTCCGCAATCAGCAGATGCGGCTGCAGATCGGCAATCGCCTGGTGTGCGTCACGCGGGGCAGCGGGCAGGTGTGCTTTCCCTTCGAGCATCCCGTGCTGCTGATAAGCACCAGTGTGCGCGACTACGCGGAGTGGCCGGACACTCTTGAGGAGGAGTACCTGCCAGCGGTCGCGCTCGCACAGGACAGACAATGGCTGGATCGCATGATCCTCGTGCGCGACGGTGCACTTGCCCGCGTCCTGGCCGCGAAGTCCGAAGCCCCGTTCGCGTTGCTGTGGGACGCCGAGGGGATGTCGGTGCTGGATGTCGCCGACGGCGGCGTTCTGGACCACTTCGAGGTCGTGGCCCGCGAACTCACCTACCGCTGCTGTCCGCTGATCGCCGATGCTGCACCGGGCGATCGCTGCCGAATGTACGGGGGCGGAAGCGTCTCGCGGGCCATCCTGGCCGCGGGGTATTGGCTGGACCGGCGCTACGTCTTCCTCGAGGAACTCGGATGTGACGAGGCGTGCTCAGAGGCCTCGGTACGCGCCCAACCGAGCATTCCGACCCGCTACTACACGTGGCTGACAGAGCGACAGATCGCGGATCAGTGGGAAGGCATCGTAACCACCGTGATCAACGATTGAGGTCCCCGCAAGATCCACACGGGCCTAGACTCGAGGTATGAGTCCCGCACCAGTTCGGGGGAATGCGGAGTTTCCCAGGCCGACGGCCGACGACGCCATCGAGGTTGCGATCGCTGCTTTCGAAGCTGGTGAGCGCGTCGACATGGCCCAGATCGCGACCCGGTTGGGCGTGGGTCGTTCCACGCTCTACCGCTGGGTGGGCGACCGGGATGCCCTGATGGACCAGGTCATCGACGCCACCACCACGAAACTTGCGAAATCGGTGTCACGCCGGATCCGCGGCAAGGGCCTCGACCGGGTGGCCAGCGCCGTTCGGGTCTACCTGGAAGCCACCACCCGCTACGAACCGCTGCGCTCGCTTGCCCAGCGGGAGCCGCAGGTCGCACTGCACGTGTTCATGAACCCCGACGGGGTGTTCGCCGCGCACAGTAGCGCGGCCCTGCAGCAGCAGTTGCAGGACAGCCTGCCCGACGTCAAGGTTCCCGACGACGTCGTCGAGGTGCTGAACGCGACGAACCTGGCCCTCGTCTGGGCCAGTATCGCCGGTGGTTACGAGCCGCACATCGACCGAGCCGTCTCGGTCCTGCGCACGGTTGTGGCCGCCCACTCGGCATGACCGCAGCAAGAGCTGCCGCTGCGTTGCTGGCCTGCGCACTATTGGCGGCCTGTGCGGGACCGGCGCAGCAGCCCCCTCCCGCGGCCCGTGGGACCGCGACCTACCCGGTTCCGGTGCCCGCCACGACGGCCAACGGCATGTCCCGACACGTCGGCGGGGCCGGCGTCCCGTGGGCGGATCTCGACCAGGCCCGGGCTACCCTGCAGACGCTTGCGGTCAAAGGCCGGGCGCCACTGACCGGCTACACGCGCGAGGCGTTCGGCAGCGCTTGGGAGGACGTCAATGGCAACGGCTGTGACACCCGCAACGACGTTCTGCGCCGAGATCTCGTCGCGACCACAGTGGAAGACTGTGTCGTCCTGGCTGGTGTCCTGCACGACCCTTACAGCGGCGACACGATCCCGTTCACGCGCGGCCCGATCACCAGCATGGACGTGCAGATCGATCACGTCGTGGCCTTGGCTAACTCGTGGCAAACCGGGGCCCAGCACTGGCCGGATGCCAAGCGGGAGGCGTTCGCAAATGACCGGCGCAACCTGCTCGCCGTGCGCGGGGATCTCAACCTTCAGAAGGGCGACGGCGATGCGGCGACCTGGCTGCCGCCGCGCAAGGCATTCCGGTGCACCTATGTGGCGCTGCAGATCCAGACCAAGCAGCGCTACGGATTGTGGCTCACCGCACCGGAAAAGGCGGCGATGCAACGGATTCTGCAAACGTGCTAAGGAACCACTGATTAATCATGCCCTGGCTGCAACGAGCCTGACCGAGCGATCTGCGGCCCCCCACATCAAGTGCCATAGCGCTGCTATGACACAAGATGCGCCGAAACCACATCTCACCCGCCCAGCCCCGTTTCGCTCAAGACACAGCGTTAATCAGTACTTCCCTAATCGCGCTCAAGACCAGGCGCGAAGTTGATCGGGCGGTGCCTTGATCAACGACTCCTTTCGAGGCGCTGCGTCGCGGTACACTGTGGCGCTGCCCTTGTCAGCGCGATGGGCAGACCAGAGCGGGGGAATGTGAACCGGAACGGACTGTCACCAGCCCAGCGCGACCGCGCGGTCGGGGCGATGGTCGGCATGGCCGTCGGCAATGCCCTCGGCGCCGGCTACGCCTTCGAACCGCGCCCACTTCCTGGCGATGTGAGGATGCGCCCAGGTGGCCTCGGGCCCTACGAAGCGGGTGAATGGGGCGACGACACGGCGATGGCGATCCCGCTCCTGCAGGTGCTGCAGGGCGGGGCCGCCCTGCAGGATCCTGCGACACAGGACGAAGTCGTGGCCCGCTGGGTGAAGTGGGCCCGAGGGACAAAAGACGTGGCGCCCGCGGTCTCGGAGGTGCTGCGTGCCTACGACCCGGTGCGGGGCGCTGCGTCGACGCGCGACGCGGCCGTTGCTCTGCATGCGCAGAACCCCGCGGCCGGCGCGGGCAACGCCTCACTCATGCGCACCACGCCCATAACGCTGGGTTTCCTGCACGACCCGGCGGCGCTGGCGGCGGCCGCCCGCAGGTACAGCGACCTGACCCATGGCAACCCACAGGCCGGGGATGCCTGCGTCCTGTGGAACCTCGCGCAACGGCGGGCGATCGTCGATGGTGAGTTCGATCTGACGACGGGTCTGGCCTATCTGCCCGTGGCCCGGCAGTCGGCATGGGAACAAGCGGTCACGCAGGCGGAAATCGGATCGCCCGAGGATTTCGCGATCCACAACGGCTGGGTCTCGCAGACACTGAAGACGGCTTGGTCGGCGATCGCCACCTGCGACACTCCCGGCCCGCGCCACTTCGAGGACGCGCTGCGGGCGGCGGTAGCGGCAGGAGGCGACACGCCCACCGTCGCCGCCGTCACCGGTGGCCTGCTCGGCGCCCGCTGGGGGGTTTCTGCGATTCCGCTGGAATGGCGGCGGCTACTGTTCGGCTGGCCGGGATGGCGGGACCGCGATCTGGTCTGGGCAATACGCGAGGCCCTCGGGGACGGTGAGCGTCCGCTGCGAACACAGCAGGCGCCGGCCCGGCCGATCGTGACTCATCCCGACGATCCCGGGCTGTTGCTCGGTGACATCGCCGCCTGTCCCGATCTACCCTCCGGGATCACCGCGCTGGTGGCGTTGTGCCCGCTCGGCCGGGCGGAGGAGCCGATCCGCATCGATGCTCGCGACCAGGTTGACGTCTGGCTACTTGACTCCGAGGACTTCGCGGCGAATCCCCACCTCGACCATGTCGTCAACCAGACGGTGGACATGCTCATGCGTCTGCGCGGCGAGGGCCGCACGGTCTACCTCGCGTCTGCTGCAGGCCGTTCCCGGCTGCCGCTGGTGGCGGCGGTTTACGGTGCTCGGCTGGCCGCGCTACCGGCCTCCGAGATCTTGCAGCACCTGTCCCTCGTCATGCCCGACGCCGCACCAAACCCCATGTTTGCTGAAGTTCTGCGCCGTTGGGACTGACATGTCGCTCCGATTGACTCCGCTGTCGGTGCGTGTCAGATTCGATGTAATAGACGCGGGCCCATGACGCCAGCACGCCTGATCGGGAATCCCTGATGACCGCCACTGAGCAGGAACTCCGCACCCGCATCATCGACGCTGCCGCAGCCTTGTTCGCCGAGCACGGCCTCAGTGGCACGAAGGTCCGGATGGTGGCCAAGGCCGCGGGGGTTTCCTCGGCAACTGTCCGGCGGCTGACCGGCGGCAGGGCGGAACTGTTCGAGCAGGTCATCGCGACCCGGGCCCGCTCCACCGCGGCCGACATCGTGCGTGGCGCGGTCGAGAATCCGCTGGCCACCCCACCGTTGGCCGTCATGCTGGCCGTGGCTCAGGAGGTCTACGAACGGCCCGGGACCAGTTGGGACATCCTCGAGCTCGAGGCGTTGACCCGGGCGCATGTGGACGACCAGATCCGCCAGATCGAGTCCGACCGGATGAACCAGCGTCGCGCGAACGCCATGGCGCTGATCGCGCACATCAGGTCCTTGGGCGGCATCGACGCCGATGTCTCTGACTCCGCACTGGCCCACCTGATCATGGCGGTCGGGGTGGGGCTGGCCATGATCGATCCGGTCATCGACGACAAACCGTCGCTGCAGCAGTGGAACGCCACCATCGCCCGCGTGGGGTCGGCCATGGTGCCCGCCGACCTCGACCTCGTCAGGTCCTACTCGGCCCAGCGGCCCTGGCGAGTGCGGGCCGACATTTCCGACCGCCCCGGTTCGCTGGCCAGGCTCGTACGGGCCATGTCCTCTTTGCACACCTACACCCTCGGCGTCCACGTGATCGGCCACGATCAAGATCATCGGACGATCGACATCGCGTTGCTGGCCCCGGAGACTGTCACCGCCGACGTGTTGCGTGCCGCCGCGCAGGCCGTCGGCCGCCACATCTACGTGGGCGAGGGGAGCGAGGAGGACCGGCAGGATCTGCCTTCCCGGATCCTGAACGGCGCGACGCAGATCGTGTCGACTCCGGCAGTGGCGCCCATCGCCGCCGCGGAACTGGTCGAGGCCGACGAGTTCGAGGTCACCGACGCCACGCAGGGCGAGGACGATAGCCCGGACGTCATGCGGCTGCAGTGGACCCCCGAGCAGCACGTGGTGCTGCAGCGCAGCTGGGCGCCATTCGCCCCTGTGGAGCGCGCCCGCGCCTCGGCGCTGTTGCGCCTGTCGGCCGCCATCTCCGCGGCGCTGGGCAACGAGGACGCCAACGGCCGGGTGGTCGGCATCAAGGGCGGGCATGTGTGGATCCGGCTGGCGCGCCCGGAGGACGCCGACGCGGTGGCGGCCATGCACGACCGGTGTTCGGAACGCAGCCGCTACCAGCGTTACTTCTCACTGGCCGACTGGCGTGGGACCCGGCTCTACCGGCTGGCGGGTGGTCATCGTGGGGCAACGCTGGTGGTCATGAGCGAGGACGGCCACATCGTCGGACTGGGCCATGTGTTTCCCGACCCGACCGAGGGCAGCGGCGCCGCCGAAGTGGCACTGATCGTCGAGGATGCCTACCAGGGGCGCGGCGTGGGGACCCAGTTGCTCAACGCGCTGTTGCATTTCGCGGTCCGGCTCGGTTTCACCGAGGTCGTCGCCAGCGTTCTGGCGGAGAACAAGGACATGTTGGCGTTGATGAAACGCACGGAGTTGCCGTGGAAGACCACGGTGGAGGACCGGGTCGCCTTCATGCGTACGCCGCTGGCGGAGTACCCGGTACGGGCCCCGGCCCAGCGACCCGCGGCGCGCAAGCGGCCGGTCAAGCGAGCGTCCAAGAAGTCGCCGGCGAAGAAGGCGCCGGCCAAGAAGGCGCCAACTACCAAAGCCCCGGCGAAGAACATCGCTGCCGAGAAGACTGCGTCAGAGCAGGGTCCCGCACGGAAGACGCCAGCCACGAAGACGCCTGCCAAAAACACCGCGGCCACGAAGGCCCCTGCCAGGAAGACCCCTGCCAGGAAGACCGCGGCCAAGAAATCGGTCGCCGATCAGCCGCTTGCGGATCAGCCGTAGTAGGGCTCAGCCCAGCCCAGATACGGACCCCAGCGGTCGACCGAGCGCCACGACACCATCTTCACGCGCCCGCTCGGCATGTTCGTGACCACCAGGCCGCGGCCGACGTAGGTCGCCACGTGACCGGCTGGATTCGAGGTGCGCCAGAACAACTGCGCCCCGACCGGAGCCATGCGATTGGTGTGGCCGAAGCCGGCCCGCTTGGCGCGGAACCACTGCCGAAGTGCAGTGCCCACGCGGTTGCTGGCGCCATAGGCGTTGTCGGTCAGTCGAAGGCAGCCGTTGTGATAGCCGGCACGCCCTTGCCGGGCCCACTGGGTGAGCCGGAACACGGCGGTGACAGGGCTATAGCGTGTTCCGACAGTCCGGATGGAGGCGCCGGCGCGGGAAGTGCGCAGGCTCGCGGAGACGCGCTTGGGGGCCGGGGCCACCGGGATGCTCTGCACGGTGGTGGCACTTGCGGCGATCTCGGTTTGGGGCGGGGAAACGACTGGTGCCTGGTCGGTCGGGGTGGGATCCGGGGTGGGCGAGGTGACCGGCTCGGGGGTCACCACCACGTCATCGGCGATCGCGGGGGCGGCGGTCAGTACGGGAATGACCACGGCTGCGCCGAGGACTTTGTGACGAATGCTCAAAACGAACTCCGATGTCGAGGATTGTTCCTGGAATCGGGCGCGAAGGCCCTGCTTCGGGAGCGGCACGTGGTCGGTTCCAAACGACCGGAAAGTTCACAAAAGGTGCCGAGTGGCAAGATCGACGGCCGGTTACCGGCCGGATTTTGCAACTGTCCCTGGCAATTGGTTCGTAAGAAGCTCCAATGTGTTTACTACCTGATTACCTCAAACACCGTAACCACAGATCTCCGGGACTTTATGCAATCTTGAGGCGATTGTGGGAAGGGTCACATCGGTGTGTCCGCATAGTGGGGTGATTGGGCTCGCGCGGTGCGGATGGCTGATGAGGTGACGATCTGACACCTGCCGGCGGAGGCTTGGCGTCGGCCGGCAGCCGCACCGCGGGACACATCTACGAGGGCGCCCCGGCCTGCTCAACCACCACCTCGAGATCAGCAGCCTGGACCAGGTCGATGACGAGGTCCTGGGCTGGATCGAGCGGGCGTGGGAGCAGGCCGGGTGAGGGATTACTGGGCGAGCATGCCGTAGATCTTCTTGCGTGCCTCGGCCAAGATCTGCGTGGTAGCGCTGATCTGCTCGTCGTCCTCGGACTGGCTGATCTGCATGACCGCGGCACCGAGTGCCCGGCCTTCCTTCCACAGTCCCTCGACCTCGTCGCTACCGGAGTCCGCGGCGCGGGCCCACGGCTCGCCCCACTCTTCGCGCTGCTGGTCGACCAGCGTCTTGCCGGCCGGGGTGAGCGCGAAGATCTTCTTCCCATCGGTCTCCGAGGGGGCGACCAGACCCTCGCGGGTCAGTCGCTTGAGCACTGGGTAGACCGCGCCGGGGGAGGGCCGCCAACGGCCTTCACTGCGGTCGGTGAGTTCGGTGATGATCTCGTAGCCGTGTCGCGGCTGCTCGTCGAGCAGCAGCAGGATGGCGAAGCGGACCTCACCTCGGTCGCGGCGCCCGCGCGGGGGGCCGCCGAAGCCGGGGCCGAATCCGCGGGGCCCGAAACCGGGCTGCCGCCGACGGCCATGACCGCCGGCCATCATCAACATGGGTGGACGCATCGTGTGTGCGTGCATGGGATTCTCCTTTGATTGTGGTCGCGTGCCTTACGCGATGTATTAAAGATATATCGCGATAGACAAATGCACAACCCCCACTTCAAATCTCGAAGCGGTACCCGATCCCGGGGGAGGTCAGCAGGTGCCGGGGATGGGCTGGGTCCGGCTCCAGCTTCTTGCGCAGCCCTGCCATGTACACCCGTAAGTAGTTCGTCTCCCTGCCGTAGGCCGGTCCCCACACCTCCCCGAGCAAATCCTGGCCGGCCACCACCACCCCCGGCTGGCGCACCAGCACTTCGAGCAGGGCCCACTCAGTGGGTGTCAGATGCACCTGCTGCCCGTCGCGAAGCGTCACGTGTTTGCGGGCCAAGTCCACCTCGAAGTCGTCGGTGGTCACCCGCGGCGCGCCGATCGCCGGCGTGGCCCGTCGCACAGCAGCCCGGATGCGCGCCAACAACTCCTCGAGGTCGAAGGGCTTCGTGACGTAGTCGTCGGCACCGGAGTCCAGCGCCCGGACCTTCTCGAAGCGGTCGGATCGGGCCGAGAGCACCAGCACGGGAACGCTGGAGTCCTGCCGGACCGCGCGCAGCACCTCGATCCCGTCCATGTCGGGCAGGCCGAGGTCGAGCACGATGGCGTCCGCCCGCTGCTGCGCCAGGATCCGCAGGGCTTCGGCGCCGGTCGAGGCGGCAGTGACCTGGAAGCCGCGCGCGGACAGCGTCAGGGTCAACGCCCGCTGCATCTGCAGGTCGTCCTCGACGATCAATAGCCGGCTCATGGCACTGGTTCCAGCTCGATGGTCATCGTGAGTCCGCCGCCCGGCGTGGTCTGTGCCTGCAGTGGCAGATCCATGATCTGGCAGAACCGCCCGGCGATCGTGAGCCCGAGGCCGAGCCCCACCGGCGCCCGGTCACCGGCGCTGGTGAACGGTTCGAACGCGTCGCGCACCGCGTCCGTGGCAAGCCCGGAGCCATGGTCGATGACCTGCAGTCGAATAACCGGCCCGCTCTCGGCGCGCACCTGGACCGGGGGCTTTCAGTGGCGCAGGGCGTTGCTCACGAGATTGGCCAGCACGCGCTCGAGCAGGGCGGCATCCGCGGTCACCAACGGCAGATCGACGGGCAGTTCGACCCGCACGTCGGGATTATCCAGGGACATCAGCGCCGCAGCACACACCGGCTCCAGGTCCACAGGTCCGGGTTGCGCGACGATCCGTCCGGCCTCCAAACGGCTCATGTCGAGCAGGTTCGTCACAAGTCGGTCCAGCGTGTGTGCCGATGTCACGATGCCCTGCGCCAGTTCCTGCCGAACGTCCGCAGGCAGTTCGGAGTCCCCGCTCAGGGCGGCACCGGCCAGTGAGATCGCTGCCAGCGGCGTACGGAGGTCGTGGCCGACGGCCGTCAGCAGGGCGGACCGGTCGCGTTCCAATTCCGTGGCCCGGGCGGCATCGTCAGCCAACTGGCGGGCTTCGTAAGCGCGCATGGCGCCTTGGCCCAGCGAGGTGAGCAGAGCGAGGTCCTCCCCGATGGCCGGCATTCGCCAGCCCCGCAGCCGGCCGCCGTCCGACAAGTCGACCTCGACGGGCTCCTCGGCGCCCTCGATCGGCTGGACAGCGCTGACCAGCACCCGGCCGCCGGCGCCCAGCAGTTCCACGCGGGACATCCGGTACAGGGTCGCGATGCGCGCCAATGCTTCTTCCGGATCCGCCTCGGCCATGGGGGTACTCACGGTCTCCCGCAGCGCGCCGGCTTCCGCAGCGGCCGTGGCCAGTCGAGTCTGCGCAGCCAGTACCCGAGTCACCGCCAGCGAGGCCGCCACCGCGCTGGCCAGGAACACGGTGAGTACCACCACGTCGTCGGTGCTGGCCACGAACAACGTGCGATAGGGCGGCACCAGGAACCAGTTGGTCACCAGGAATGCGCCGACCGCGGTGACGATGGCGACCCAGATGTTGGTGCTGGCCGCCACAATGACCACGGCGCACAGTAGGAGCAGCAAGGCGCCGGCGAGGGTGAGGTCGGGCAGTTGCACCGCCAGGAACACGACCATCGGAATGCACAGCAGGGCCGCGACACCCCATCCGCGCAACGACGATCGCATCAGACCTTGAGGACCTCCGCAGCCACTATTCCATGATCGGCGGGATGCGGGGCCAGCATCTCGTCGCTGATCACCGTCGGAACGCTGGTGACCATGACCCCCGGCACGAACAGCAGTCGGGTCTTCAGCCGCAGTGCGCTCTGGTTGTGCAGCATCTGCTGCCACCAATGCGAGACGACGTACTCGGGCAGGTAGACCGAAACCACGTCCCTCGGCGATTTCTTGCGGATCCCCGCGATGTACTCCAATGCGGGTCCGGTCATGTCCCGGTACGGGGATTCGACGATCGTGAGATCCACCGGGATGTCCCGCGCCTGCCACTCCTCGATGAGTTCCGTGGCGACGTGTTCGTCCGTCATCACGTGCAGACAGGTCAGCGAATCCGGCCGGGTTGCCCGGGCGTAGGCCACGGCATGCATCGTCGGGGCGTGGAACTTCGACACCAGCACCAGGGCGTGGACGCGGCTGGGCAGAGTCGCGCCGCCGGCTGCCGTGGACACGGCGATGTCCACTCGTTCGTAGTGTCGCCGGATCGCCTTCATCATCAGGACCAGGGCCGGTATGGCGATGACGACCATCCAGGCGCCGTGCGTGAACTTGCTGAAGAGCACGATGACCAGCACCAGGGCGGTGGCGCAGGCGCCGACCGTGTTCGAGATCCGGGAGCGGTGCACCTTGCCGCGGTTCTCCAGGTCCGGGCGCCGCAGTTCGGAGTTCCAGTGCACGACCATCCCGGTCTGCGACAGCGTGAACGACACGAACACGCCGATGATGTACAGCTGGATCAGCCGGGTGGTGTCCGCGTCGAACCACCAGACCAGGAATCCGGCGAACAGGGTCAGCAGGATGATGCCGTTGCTGAATACCAGTCGATCACCGCGCCGGCCCATCTGCCGGGGCAGGAAGCCGTCGCGGCCCAGGATCGAGGCGAGTATGGGGAACCCGTTGAATGCCGTGTTGGCGGCCAGCAGCAGGATCGCTGCTGTGAAGAACTGCAGAACGTAGAACCCGATCCCGTCGGCGCCAAACACGGCCATGCCGAGCTGGGCGATGATCGTGGGTTGCGGGGTGCCTGGCGGCAGGCCCAACTCCGTGGGAGTTTCGGCGATCTTGGCCCCGGAAGTGATCGCCAACCAGGTGACCCCGGCGAACATGGCGACCGCGATCGCACCCATCATGACCAGCGTCAGCGAGGCGTTGCGAGACTTCGGGCGGCGGAAGAAGGGAACACCGTTGCTGATGGCCTCGACGCCCGTGAGCGCGGTGCAGCCGGAGGCGAAAGCCCGCAGCACGAGCAGCAGCGTGGCGGTGCCGGCGATGTCGCGCGTCTGCACCACGAGGTCGGCCGACTCTGCCCGGACCGGCTGGCCCAGCAGGGTCTTGATCCCGGCCGTCAGCAGCAACACGGCGACCGACGCGACGAAACCATACGTGGGGATCGAGAACGCCCGGCCTGCTTCCTTGACCCCGCGCAGGTTCATGATCGCCAGCAGTGCGATGAAGCCCAGGCTCAGGGGCACCGTGTGGGAGTGCAGTGTCGGGAAGGCCGACGCGATGTTCGCGACCCCGGCGGTGATCGAGACGGCCACCGTCATGACGTAGTCGACCATCAGCGCGCTGGCTGCGACCAGCGCTGCTGTCGTGCCGAGGTTCTCCCGGCTGACCGCGTAAGCGCCGCCGCCGTTCGGATAAGCGAAGACGGTCTGCCGGTAGGACCACACCACCAGCACCAGCAGGCAGCCGACGGCCAGCGCGACCCAGGGGGTCCAGATCAGCATCGAGGCGCCGCCGATCACGAGGACCAGCAGGATCTGCTCGGTCGCGTAAGCGACGCTGGACAGCGGGTCACTGCAGAAGATGGGCAGGGCCAGCCACTTTGGCAGCAATGTCTCGCCCAGCGAGGCACTGTGCATCGGGCGGCCCAGGAGCGTGCGTTTCAGCGGATTTGGCACATTCCCAGTGCAAACCCCCGTCGGGTTGGTGCGCGAGGTTGCTCAGCAAGTTCCTAACGGTCGAACGCCTGCTTTTGACGGGTCCTTAATGCGTCGTGATGATGCGGCCCGCGCCGGCGAAGCGAGCGCGGTAGTAGCCCATGTTGATGCTGTCCACGCGAACGCCCGAGCGGGGATTCGTGGCGTGGATCATCTTGCCCTTGCCGATGTACATCGAGACGTGCTGGGAACCCCCCGGACCGAAGAACAGCAGGTCACCGGGCATCAAATGCTTGCGGCTCACCCGCTTGGCGCGGTGCATCTGGGCGCCGCTGTAGTGCGGGAGGCTCTTGCCGGTGGCCCGCTTGTAGACCCACATCGTGAAGCCTGAGCAGTCGAAGGCCCACGGTCCGGAAGCACCGGCGACGTAGCGGGCGCTGCGCTTGGACAGGGCAACCCGCACCAGGCTCGCCCGGGCGCGGGTTGCGCGCTCTCGTGCCACGACGCGTGAGTCCTGCCGACCCATGGCCTGGGTCTTCGCTGTGGTGTCCGCGGCGTGCACGGGGGCGGCGGTCATAGTTGCTGCGACCGCGCAGGCGGCGGCCAGGGTACGCACGGGAACCATGCGTTATCACTCCTTCTCATTCCGCCTACCGAGTTAGCTGACGGGCTCGGGCAGAGAAGTGCCCTACCGCTATGTGCGGATTCGCCCCTGGGGATCTTGGGTCCCCGGTGCGCCGTTTGGCGCTTCGGCGGGCCGGTGTTCACCGGTCTTCATCGACGGTAACCCAGGTTCTGCGGCGGCCGGCGGTGCGGAACCGGTGATGTGAGTCACAGCAATCCACAGATCGTTCGGACGTTCTCCGCGCCGAAGCGTACGCAACCCACGGTGGACCGGTGAGTTGGGAGATCGTGGGTCGTCTCTTGGAGGGTGGTCTGGTCGCGCGCCGGGATCTGAGCATCGCGGGGGTCCATCCGCGCTGGCTGCACCGGCAGGTGGCGACCGAGCGCTTGATCTGCGTCCACCCTGGCGTCCTGCGTCTGCCTGACCTGAAGATGGATCTCGATGCGAGGTTCCGGGCCGCTTTGCTGCAGGCGGGCCCGGATGCAGCACTCAGCCACACGTCCGCGCTCGAGATCTACGGGCTGCTCGAGGACTGGGATCACGGAACCATCCATGTCGCGGTGCCCCGTGCTGGGGTGAGGAGTTGCCCTGGCGTGCGCATCCACAAACGTCCGCGGGGAGTGGTCGAACGAGTCGATGGGCTGCCGGTGGTATCACCCAAAGATGCCCTCGTGGGTGGTGCGGACCTCATCGACATCACGAACCTCCGCTTTCCGGCCATGAAGGCGGTGCAGATCGGTCTGCTAAGCCCCGGCGGACTCGCGGATCTTGCCGGGGTGCCAATGCGCGCCAGAGCAGTGATACGACTCGTCGGCGAAGAAGCACTCGCGGGCGCCGAGTCCGGGGGAGAGGCGAACTACTACCGCCTGTTGCTGGACTCGCACCTGCCCGTTCCCAAACTGCAGAAGTGGGTCAACACCTCGGAGGGTTGGAAGCGGATCGACGCGTATTGGGAGGAACTCGCCCTTGGATGTGAGATAGACGGCGAGCGTTTTCACGGTGACAAGCAGGCCCGGGACCGGGACAGGACGCGACGAAACGCGATCCAGGCCACCGCTGTCAAGTTGTTCGACTTCAGCGTTGAGGAAGTGATGCGCAGCCAGCGACGAGTTCTGGAAGAGACGGAAGCCAACCTGCTTGCCCGAGCGCACGAATTGAGGGTCAAACCCTGGTGGCTTGCGGGATCAGTGTCCGGAAAAGCAAACCGCTTGTAGGAAAAACGTGCGAAACCGCATGATTTCGGGTCCTGAGCGAGAAGCAGTTTGCGAATCCGGACACCTCACGCCTCGAACGGCTCAGGATCGCCGGCCCCGACCCGCTCGATGACCGACTCGGCCTCCGACAGGTCGACCACAGTGGTGGGTTCGGTGCTCGTCTGGCCGTCGATCACCGCGTCGACGAGGTGATCGAGGCGCTCTTTGACCTCCCAGCCGTCGCTCATCGGGTGTTCATCTCCGGGCAACAGCAGCGTGCTGGACAACAGGGGCTCTCCCAAAGTGGTGACCAGTGCCTGCGCGACCGGATTCGGCGGGATCCGCACTCCGATCGTGCGCTTCTTCGGGTTCATGAAGCGACGGGGAACCTCGCGGGTGGCCGGGAGGATGAACGTGTAGCTGCCGGGGGTGTGCGCTTTGATCAGCCGGAAGACCTTGTTGCTCACGAACACGAACTGGCTGAGCTGCGCGAAGTCGTGGCACACGACCGTGAAGTGATGGCGGTCGTCAAGATGCCGGATGGTGCGGATGCGCTCGAGTGCCGCGGTGTTTCCCAACTGGCAGCCGAGCGCGTAACCCGAATCGGTGGGGTATGCGATCAGTGCGTCCTGCCGCAGCAGCTGCACGACCTGGTTGATCAGCCGCGGCTGCGGGTTGTCGGGGTGGATGTCGAAGAAGCGGGCCACGCCCTCACGCTAAACCCACCCGCTGATGGGCACGCCGTTTGGCAGGGTGAGGTCATGCGCGCTTTTCAACAGGTGGATGTATTCGGCGCCGAGCCGTATCTCGGAAACCCGGTCGCTGTAGTGCTCGATGCCGACGGGTTGACCAGTGACGAGATGCAGCGGATCGCCCGCTGGACGAATCTGTCGGAAACGACGTTCGTGCTGCCGTCCAGCAAGGCCGACTATCAGGTGCGGATCTTCACGCCCGTTCAGGAACTGCCGTTTGCCGGACATCCGACGTTGGGGACGTGTCACGCCTGGCTGCAGGCGGGTGGGCAGGCTGGCGAGGAGGTCGTCCAGGAGTGTGCCGCTGGCCTGATCCGGATCCGGCGCGGGGAGCGGCTGGCCTTCCAAGCGCCGCCACTGGTGCGCTCCGGCCCGGTCGCCGAGGCCGACCGGGTGCTCGCCGCACTAGGGCTGACCGACGCGATCGACGTGCAGTGGGTGGACAACGGCCCAGGCTGGGTAGCGGTGCTGCTGTCCGATCCCGACGCGGTGCTGGCGCTGCAGCCCACAGACCTCGACGGATTCGACATCGGGGTGGTCGCTGCCGGCGACGGATACCTGGAGGTGCGAGCGTTCTTCAGCGTCCACGGCGTGTGTGCGGAAGATCCGGTGACCGGCAGCCTCAATGCGTCGGTTGCTGGCTGGCTCGCGGAGCTTGGGGTCGTGCAGTTCCCGTACGAGGCGCGCCAGGGACGGGCGCTCGGCCGGGACGGTCGGGTGTACGTGGACCGCGACGAGGACGGCATCTGGGTGGCAGGTTCCACAACCACCTGCGTGGAAGGCCGCCTCGCGTAGGCGCTACTCCGCCGCGGCGCGCACCTTCTCGGCCTGTGCGTGCGGCATCGGCTGGTAGCCCAGCGGGCGGCGCCGGAAGTGGCCGGTCCCGCTGGTCATCGAGCGCAGGTCGACCACGTAGCGGGTCAGTTCGATCTCGGGCACGTCTGCGGTGATCGTGGAGAAACCGCCGCCGGCCGAGTCGGTGCCGGTCAGCCGGCCACGCCGGATCGACAGGTCGGTCATCACCGCGCCCACATAGTCGTCGGGCACCTCGACCGTGATCTCGGCGACCGGCTCGAGCAGTGAGACCTGGGCTTTCGCGGCCGCGTCCCGCAGTGCGAGGGAGCCGGCGGTCTGGAAGGCCATGTCCGAAGAGTCGACGCTGTGCGCCTTGCCGCCCACCAGTGTCACCTTGATGTCGGTGACCGGGTAGCCCGCGACGACACCCTTTTCCATCTGCGCGCGCACGCCCTTCTCGACACTCGGGATGTACTGGCGCGGCACCGCGCCGCCGACGACCTTGTCGACGAACTCGAAGCCGGTGCCCTGCGGCAGTGGTTCGACCTCGATGTCGCACACTCCGTACTGCCCGTGGCCACCGGACTGCTTGACGTTGCGGCCGTGCCCCTCGCCCTTGCCCGCGAATGTCTCACGCAGTGACACCTTCAGCGGCACCGTGTCGACGGCCACGCCGTGGCTGTTCGCCAGTCGGTCCATCACAACGTCGAGGTGCGCCTCACCCAAGCACCAGAGCACCTGCTGGCCGGTGTCCTCCTTGGCCTCCAGCACGAGGCTGGGGTCCTCAGCGAGCAACCGGGACAGGGCCTTGGCCAGCTTGTCCTCGTCGGACTTCGTCCTGGCCACGATCGCGGTCGGCAGCAGCGGCTGCGGCACCTGCCAGGGTTGCAACAGCAGCGGCCGGCCGACGTCAGACAGGGTGTCGCCGGTTTCGGCATGGGCCAGCTTGGCGACCGCACAGATGTCGCCGGCGATCGCCACCGGTACCTGCCGCTGGGTCTTGCCCAACGGCGAGGACAGGCTGCCCACCCGCTCGTCGACGTCGTGGTCGTGGTGGGTGGAACCGGTGGCAAAGTGCCCGGACACGTGAACAGGGGTCTCCGGCTTGAGCGTCCCCGAGAACACCCGGACCAGCGAGAGCTTGCCGACGTACGGCTCAGACGTGGTCTTGACGACCTCAGCCAGCAACGGTCCATTGGGGTCGCAGGAGACGTCCGGCGCCGGTGCATCGTCGGGTGTCGTCACGTGCACGAGCGGGTGCTCGGCCGGCGAGGGGAAGCCCTTCGCGATCAGTTCCAGCACCTCCAGCACGCCCATGCCAGTCACCGGGTTGATCGGCAGCAACGGGTGGAACTCCGCATGCACGACGGCCTTCTCCATGTCAGCGATGACGGTGTCGATGCCGATGTTCTCGCCGCCGACCCAGGCCTCTAGGAGTGCCTCGTCCTCGCTCTCGGTGACGATGGCCTCGATCAGCGTCCCGCGCGGCTCCTGCAGTGCGGCCAGTTCGGCCTCGGTGCCTGGTCGCTTGGTGCGGGTCCCGGTGGCGTAGTCGGCGACCTCTTGGCTGAGCAACCCGTGCAGTCCGGTGATGGTGTGGCCGTCGCCGTCGTAAGCAGGCAGGTACAGGGGCAGCACGCCCTCGCCGAGCGCGTCCCGCAGTTGCTGGACACTGCCCTCGAAGCTTGCGCGCTGGTGGTCGAGCTTGGTCAGGATGACGGCGCGGGGCAGGTGCGCTTGGGCGCATTCGTGCCACAGCATGCGGGTGCCGGCGCTGAGTTCCTCCGCGGCCGAGATGACGAACAGCGCGGCGTCGGCGGCTCGCAGCCCAGCCCGCAGGTCGCCTACGAAGTCGGCGTAGCCGGGGGTGTCGAGCAGGTTGATCTTGAGGCCGTCGAACTCGGTCGGGGCCAGGACGAGGTTGATCGAACGCTGCTGGCGCTGCTCGGCCGGGTCGTAGTCGCTGACGGTGTTGCCGTCCTCGACGGTGCCCGCGCGGCTGATGTCGCCGGTGGCCAGCAGGATCGCCTCAAGCAGGGTCGTCTTGCCCACGCCGGCATCGCCGACGAGCACGACATTGCGGATCTGTTCGGGTGCGGATGGTTGCACGACTGCCCTCGCTTCGTTGCCGATACCCCTCGATCCTATTCCGGGTTCAGGCAGCGCAGATGCGCTGGGTTGAGGCCGCCGTGCAGACGGTCAGTGAGCACCATTGTTTGTCAGCGCGGCGTTGGCGGTTCGTGGTCAACGCAGTTCAATACAGGCCAGGTTCAGCGCACCGTAAGCACGTGCCGCTCGCGCAGCCGCTGCTCGCGGCCGCTGCGTACAGCCTCGGCAACCAGCCGGCACTTCCCGTCCTGGCGAGTCGTGGTGACCCCTCCGTGGTAGACCTTGCAGACCCTCGGGGTGAGGCTGTCCCAGCCGACTGCGTTGCCCTGTTTGGTCATGTTCGGCAGGTCGGTGTAGGAGCGGTTCGTGAGCCGGGCCGGAACCGTGCCGCGCAGGACCTGCGCAAGGGTCGCATCAGCCACCTCCGGCGTTGGGTCCCATGTGGGTTGACTGCCGCACCACTGCCCGAACGCTGAGCACATGGCGGCCGTCACCGTGCCCGCGAGCTGGGCATGGCCGGCCACACTCGGATGGATCCACGTGTCGTTCATGAACACCCAGCTGGCACCACTCCATGCCTGATGATCGGCCCACGCGCTCTGGTCGGGCGTGGCGATCTGCAGGTTTGCCGGGTTGATGTTGTTGTCCTTGGCCCACTGCTGGGCTTCACCCACGGCGGCGGCGATGTTGTCGTTAATGGCATCTTGCGCGGCCTTCGCCTGCGCCCACTGGGTCGTACTGCCGTCGACCGAGCACTTGCTGCACGCGGAGACCTTGGCCTTCTGAGAGGGGCAGGAGTTGCCTGCGGCGGGACCGTCGATGATGTTGCCGTTGGGCTGCCAGTTGCCGAACGACCACATGCAGCCCCGGTAGTACCGCAGGGCCAGCACGCGGTTGCCGTTGCCGAGCAGGGTCTGGTACACGCTCGCGAGGTGTTCACTCTGCTGGTTCAGTGCCCACTGCTGGTTGGCGCAGTCCACGACGTTGGAGGTCGGGTATGCCCACCAGCCCGTCCAGCCGAGCCACATGGTGGAATCCGCGCAGGCTCCGTTAGCTTGCGTGCTCCCGGCCAGCTTGATCTGCATGAAGCTGGCCAGGATCGGGTTGGCACCCAGAGTCATGACCACGTAACTGTTCTTGATCGTCTGGAGTTGGGTGTTGAACGCCCCGCCGGTGTCCCACTGGGCCGGAGTGGAGCCGGTGATGGCCCAGTTCTGCACGGCCGCAGCGTTGACCGGGTTCTGGTTCGCGGCGATCTGGTAGGAGTACGAGACCATGGGCGCCTTGGGGCCGGGCTGCCACGCACCCGCATTCCAAGGGGCGCCGGCCACATTGTTGTTGCTGCAGCGGTCGTCCGGGGTTCCGCTGATAGGTGAGCAGTCGGACAGGCTGTTGTCGCCGAAGTACCAGGCGTTGGCGAACGAGGAGTTCACCGGCCCGGAAACGTTAGGAGCGTTCTCGCTGCTGCCGAGGTAGCCGAATCCGGCCGTCACCGAGTCGCCGAGGAACACGACATTGGGTCCCGGATCCGCAGCAGCGGGCACGGCCAGAGCAGGAAGCAGAAGCAGAGGCAGCAGAACCGCGAAGAGGCGACGCATGCCGGGGAGTGTAGAGGCTGGGTGTGACACCATGCCATCGGTCGATGCAACGATCAACGCGCGGTGATCCACTTCCCGGTGTCAGACTGACTCCCACCCACACGCGAGGAGTGCCGCCATGCTCGAGGTGTCCGAGGTCGGCAACAGCATCGACAAGCAGGAGTACAAAGCCGCCGTGCCCGATCTGCGCGCCGAACTGGTCAGTGCCCAGTACGAGCTGCGGGACCGCGACTTCCCACTCATCATCTGGATCGCCGGCGATGACCGGATCGCGGCCAACGAGATGGTCAAGCGGCTCAACGAGTGGATGGACTCCCGCTACGTCGACACCCGCGTGTTCGCCGACTACACCCCGGAAGAAGCTGAGCGGCCGCAGTTGTGGCGGTTGTGGCGATCGCTGCCGCCCAAGGGTCGCGCGGCGATCTTCGTGGGCGGTCTGATGCGGGCGGCGATCCTGCGCAGCGAGGATGAGATCGGCGAGCCGGACTTCAGCAAGTGGCTGCGCCACATCGCCGAGATGCAGGACATGCTCGTCGCCGACGGCGCGTTGGTGCTGAAGTTCTTCCTGCACACTCCGGCAAAGGTGCAGCGCAAGAACCTGCGCAAGGCGCAGAAGGACCCCGATTCGGGCTGGCGGGTCGACGAGCGCGACTGGGCGATGCTCGACCAGATGGACCCGGTGCTGCCGATCGCCGAGCGCATCCTGCGGGAGACCAGCGGGGCCGGCGCGCCGTGGACCATTGTGGAAGCCACCGACGCCCGCTACCGGGACCTCACCGTCGCGCGGACGATCCTGGGTGCGCTGACCGCCAGGCTGCAGGCCGGGGCGCCGTCCGGACCGTCGCTGGCGGAGTCGGTGTTCAGCGACGTCGAGGGTCAGGCGAACGTGCTCTCCGGGGTGGACATCAGCCGCCGGCTGGAGCGCGAGGACTACAAGGCGCAGTTGCGCAAGGAACAAGGCAAGTTGCACCGGCTCGCACTGGAGGCCCGCGAGCGCGGCATCAGCACCGTGCTGGCCTTCGAGGGCTGGGACGCCGC
>ERZ795062.703-NODE-703-length-26470-cov-90.550596_pt1 | contig 26470 bp, 28 predicted proteins | sample MGYA00375146_ERZ795062 | MGnify/ENA primary metagenome ERZ795062 (study PRJEB30191, sample SAMN05720281) | activated sludge metagenome | isolation source: Anaerobic digester | place: USA | collected 2015-07-16 ... | reverse complement strand
GCAAAAGAGCCATAGAAATAGCTCTTTTAATTATATGTACTGATTGCAACTGGCGGGAGGTCAAAACTTTAAAGTATACATTACCCCGAGAGTTAGAAGTCTGTTCTGGTAATTATTTGAAAGCTTTGTGGGGAGTCCGGGAAATGCCTTTCCTGTTTTTAGTCAACTCTCAAATATGGTAATAGGAAAAAGAGAAGGGAACCTCACCAAAAAGACTCTGGCTGGCCTCCCCAAAACGAATAATAATAAAACAATCAGAGAAAAAACAGCTCTTCCTGCATCTCGGGATTCTGTTACTGACTTATAAAAAGAAAAGGAGAAAATACCATTCCTGAAAAATGGGAAGAAACACTAAAAGACCTCTGGGAAAGGAAAATAACTCCTGAGGAAGCCAAGCAAAAACTGCGAAATTACCCCTTTGAAGACTTAGGGTTTGCTAAAATTGATTATCATCGAGGTATTCGCAAGGGATTTCCCGAGGTAATTTTCTGTCCGGGAAAAACTAAAGAAGAAATCCTAACCATAATGCAAAAATTAGCTACGGAATATCCCAATATTTTAGCTACCAGAGCTAATGAAGAGATTTATGAGCTGGTTAAATCGTCCCTGCCTGATGCTCGTTATCATCCCGAAGCCCGGGCCATATTTTTGGAGCGAGAGCCTCGAGAGAAAAAGGGAAAAATCGCCTTAGTGAGTGCTGGAACTTCTGATCTACCCATAGCCGAAGAAGCTGCTCTTACTGCTGAGATTGCGGGAAGCAAAGTAGAAAGAATCTTTGATGTAGGTATTGCCGGCCTGCATCGCCTGTTACCCTATCTTCCCAAACTGTGGGAAGCCAACGTCATCATCGCTGTGGCAGGTATGGAAGGAGCCCTGCCCGGGCTTCTTGCCGGGTTGGTAAATAGGCCTATTATTGCTGTCCCTACCAGCACTGGATATGGAGCCAATTTAAGAGGAATTACTCCTCTTCTTACCATGCTCAATAGCTGCTCTCCGGGGGTAGCGGTGGTAAACATAGACAATGGGTTTGGAGCTGGCTTTTTAGCCCATATGATAAATCAATTAGCTGAAGGGGTGAGATAATTGGGTAATTTTCTTTATCTGGATTGCTTTTCAGGAGTGAGTGGAGATATGTTTTTGAGCTCTCTTTTAGATCTGGGAATTTCCCCTTCTCTTTTTATTTCCGAAATTAAAAAGATATCAATCCCTTTTGAAATAGAAATAGAAAAAGTCCAGAAACAGAACATCTCCGCCACTCAAGTTAAAATAAGAGAAGAAGAACACTACCATCATCGCCCGGCAAGAGAGCTAATTCGCATCATCCAGGAAAGCCCTTTTCCCCCTTCTATAAAAGAAAAAGCTCAGGAAATCGTCTGGAAAATTGCTGAAGTAGAAGCCAAAATTCATGGAGCCGACCCCCAGGAAATTTACCTTCATGAAGTAGGAGGAGCAGATACTTTGGTAGATGTAATAGGAGTGTTAATGGCACTCCATATGTTAGGAATAGAGGAAATTCGCTCTTCCCCCATTCCCACAGGTCACGGCTGGGTCGAAACTGCTCACGGTCGACTTCCTATACCCGCTCCTGCTACTTTAGAGCTTTTGCGAGGAATACCTGTTTATTCAGGAGAAATAGAGGGAGAGCTAACCACTCCCACTGGAGCAGCTCTTGTATCTTCCCTGAGTGAATCTTTTGGTGATTTACCCCCTTGCCAGATAGAAAAAGTAGGCTATGGAGCAGGAGAAAAAGACTATCCTCACCCCAACGTTTTGCGAGCTATAATGGGGAAAAGAGAGAGTCGCCTCAAAGAAGAAAAAAACCTGATGATAGAAACCAATATCGACGATATGTCTCCTCAGGTTGTAGAATACCTCACCGAAAAGCTTTTTCAAGCAGGAGCTCTGGATGTTTTCATTACTCCCATTTTTATGAAGAAACAAAGACCGGCTTTTCAGCTCTCGGTAATTGCCCCTCCCTTCCTGAAAAGTAAAATAGAAGAAATAATTTTAAAGGAAACTACCACTCTGGGAGTGAGAGAATACCAGGTAGATAAATACTTCCTCCCTCGAGAGGAGATAGAAATACTCACTCCCTGGGGTAAAGTGAGAGGTAAACTGTCTTACTGGGGAGAAATGGTTAAAATTACTCCGGAATACGAAGATTGCAAAAAAATAGCCGCCCAGGAAAAAATACCCCTTCTTCAGGTAATACAGGAAGCCCAGAGAGAAGGAGAAAAAATCGCCGAAGGGAAATGTTTTTAGCCTGACTTGCTATTTCCTCTATAATAATTCTCATTTACCTCCACCGGCTATTACAAAAATCTAATACTCCCGAGAGCTTTTATCAGCTGAACACAGGGTAAATTCTGATGTTATTATTTAGCTTCCCTTCCCGGTTATAGTATCCTGCAAAACCTGTCGTAATTGCTACCCTTAGTGGAATAGAAAACTATGATGGAAATTTGCCGTTTTACCCCAGATCATTGATTCTCCTTTCGACGATTAGGCATGTTGACTGTATTTTACACCTCAAAGATACAAAACCAGTAGCCTAATTTGATAAACAGGGTATCACCGAATCTGGAGTAATTTAATTCCTCATATTTTTTCACAATGAAAGGAATTAGGTATTGACTTTTTCCGTTGTTTTGAACTATACTCATAGTAAGATTATTTCACAATGAAAAAATTAGGGTGTTACTAAATGTCGAGAAGCCAAAAATCTTTAAACAGCACCCGTGTGGTTCGTTTATTCAATGTTAATTCCCTCTTAAGAACCCTCTACCGTGAGGGGGGTTGCTCACGAACTAAGTTGGCCAAAGTTACTCACATGAGTCCTGCCACGGTAAGCAGAATAATATCAGAATTGGTAGACCAACAAATAATTATCGAAAAAGGAACAGGTAAATCCAGTGCGGGACGTAAGCCGACGATCCTTCAGCTTAACTATGAAAAGATTTATATAGCCGGTGCATGTATATCCCGAGACCAGGTGGGTTTGGCCATCGCTGACCTCAAGGGGAAAATACTCTCTAAGAGATATTTCCAGCCCTACTCTTTAGAGCCTGAATCCCTGATTAAGGAGCTGGTGCATGAACTTAATCTGTTGGTCCAGGAGGCTAGCATCAACCAGGAATATATCCTGGGGCTGGGACTGGCAATCTCGGGTATCGTAGATAGCGAACAAAAGACTCTGGTGCGTTCAGTTAACTTAGGCTGGCGGGAAGTGAAAATTGGAGAAATTTTGGAAAAGGAGCTGGAACTACCGGTATTAGTAGAAAACGATGCTAACGCAGCAGCACTGGCAGAATTGTGGTTTGGTGGAGCTACTGAAGTAAGAAATTTTTTATACATTAAAACTGATACCGGTGTGGGGTCGGGCATAATTTCTGAACGCAACTTGTTGACCGGTCCCCGAGGAATAGCAGGAGAAATTGGCCATCTGTGCTTTATACCAGATGGTAGAAAATGTCGGTGCGGCTTACACGGGTGTTTAGAAACGTATCTGTATGCTCCTGATATTACGAGAAGATATGAAGAGAAAACAGGTAAACATTTAGAAAGCATTTTTCATCTGAAGGAAAAAGTTCAGGAAGGTGACTCAGTAGCAAATAAAATAGTGGATGAGGCCGCAGAAGCACTATCTATTGCCGTTTTATTCGCTGCTGGCCTGCTTGACCTGGATTTAGTAGTCATTGGAGGTGCATGGGGAGCGCTGGGCGATGACTTTTTAAACCTCATCAGAGAAAAAACTATGGATAGATGGGAAAGGTCTGGTATCGGTAGGATAGTTCCGGTAACCGGATCCCAGCTGGGGGAGTCGAGCGACCTCCTAGGCGCGGTGGGTCTTGTCATTCACCGCTGGTTAGCCTCTCCCATATAATCGAGTTGCCCGGATAGAGATAGTGGATTTATCAGCCTTTGCTGATTATCTAAAAAAACAACGGAGGTGATGTTAGAAATCAGGAAAGCATCTAAAAGGATAGTGGAGTTAGGCAAATCGTGTTAGTTTCGTTAGAAGACAAAGGTGCCTGATTTTAGAGTTTAAAAGGAGGTGTACATATGTTCAAGAAATCTCGAGTGATTTCGATTTTACTGGCTGCTTTTCTGGTGGTTGCGGTTGTGAGCGGGCTATCAGCTCAGGAACAGATTACCCTGAAGGTTCTCAACTATCTAGACCTTACCTCACCCGGCACAGAAAGAGAAATTAAAGAAATCTGGGAAGCTTTTGAGAAAAATAACCCTGATATCAAGATTGAGCGCGAAGACCTATTCGGAGAACCTTTCCATCAAAAACTGGAAGCCTATGCTGCAGCAGGTAACCTTCCCGATGTCATTTATATGTGGCCTGGTGCGCGTTCTGCAACACTGCATGATAAAAAACTGGTAAAAGACCTCGCTCCCTTCTTAGGTGATATGGCCGATGAGTTTGTCCCCGCTGCAGTAGACCCTAATAACCAGCGTGGTAAGTATTTAGCTATGATTCCGATAGGAATAACCGCCACCCATATGCTTTATACAAACCAGGAAATGTTGAATGATTTAGGCCTTAATATGCCTGAAACCTATGATGAACTAAAAACCATGGTTCCCAAGTTACAGGAGGCAGGTAAGGATGTAGTTATTATGGGCGCCCAGGACGACTGGGTAATACAGTCTGTTCTTTTCAGCATGATTGTCGGGCGCTTAGCGGGTGATGCGTTTATAGATAAGATTCTCGCTGGAGAGGCCAAATTCACTGATGAACCATTTGTATCTACCCTTAAATTCTACCAGCAACTTTTTGATGATGGTGTGCTCACCCCAGACATTGTTATGACTCCCTATGGAACATCACCTGCACTGTTTGCAGCTGGCGAAGCACCATTCACAATCGATGGTGACTGGAGAGTGGGAGCATTTCTCACTGACCCTGCGACAGGTGAAGCACTTATTCCACCTGAAAAACAAGATAACATCCTCCTCACCATTTTTCCCGCCATTCCTGATGAGGTAACTCCCAATAGTACTTCTATGGTATTAGCCACCGGATTCGGCATGAGCGCTGCCATACCAGATGGTTCTCCCAAAGAAGAAGCAGCTTGGAGGCTTATCTCCTGGCTCGTATCTCCTGAAGTGCAAAAGATTCGTCTGGAAACTGGTGCTGCTATTCCCTCCAGAAAGGGAATAACCGCCGAGGGCTTAGAACCTCTCGTCGAGCAGCGACTTCGCTTCTATGAAAAATATGTGGGAACTTATGTGCTCGATGATGTTCTACCACCTGAGGCATATATGCCAATTAATGTCGGACTCCAGGAAATCGCACTGGGAATGTCCACCCCGGAAGATGTAGCTGCCAAAGTTCAGAAAGGTTATGAAGAGTGGATAGCAGGGTTAGAGGAATAACACAAAAGTAAAGAGGTAAGCAAACACACCCTGAAGCGATCCTGCACCATAAGAAGAGACAACCATGCAGGGTCGCTTCTTTTCCATCAATCTTGAAACACTGACCTTTCATTTTCAGGTGGAATAGCTGAACAGACACTCTACGGAGGTGAAGGTGGTGAAACCATCACGTCATAGCACAAAGAGTGAAGAACGCCGGGCATACTGGCTATTAGTTTTGCCCGCCGTAGTTATATACTGGGCAGTTACGGCTTTCCCGCTTTTCTTTTCCATTATCTTAAGTCTGACCAACTACAGTGGTGGACCAATATTTGCTTTTGATTTTAAATTCGTAGGCCTCAACAACTATATCCGTATGTTCAAAGATCCCTATTTCTGGATTTCCCTCAAGAACAACGCCTATATAATACTAGTTTCGGTTTTCGGACAAATACCCCTGGGTTTTATTTTTGCTTATGCAATTTTTAGAAAGCTGGTCCGTTTCGGAGACTTCTTCCAAACTATGATTTACCTGCCAGCTGTGATTTCACCCATCGTAGTTGGCATTTTGTGGCAGACATTTTTCTCCCCTTATGGTCCGCTTACCAAAATAGTGCAGCATTTCAAGCCCGGATGGCGAAGCACTTTCCTTCTCGATCCCAAGCGGGCTATCATACCGGTCCTTTTTGTAATATTGTGGATGTATACTGGAACTTACCTGATTATTTTTTTAGCTAACTTACAAAAATTTGAACCCTCCATTCTGGAAGCAGCCAAAATTGACGGAGCTACCGAATTCCAGACTCTCTGGTACGTCATACTTCCCGCTCTCTCAGGGGTGATTGTAACTACCGTTATTCTTGCCATTTCTGGCTCTCTGAAAAGCTTCAACCTTATTTTCGCCATGACTGGAGGCAACCCTGCTCGGAGAACATCAGTATTAGCTCTCTACATGTATGACACCGCGTTCCGAGGTGCGCCAAACTATCCTATGGCCAGTGCGATTTCCATGTTCATCGTCATGTTGAGCATCATATTGATTATTTTTACCAAGGCAGTAGAAAATCGGTATGGAGGCAGGGAATAATGAACAATACAGCAACACCTCAAGTAAAAAAAAGACCAGAAGAGATTGGTATTTTACCCCAGACAATCATGTATTTAATACTTTTTGGTTTTACCATATTAACCTTATACCCCCTTATATGGATGGTTATAAATTCTTTTAAAACCACTCAGGAGTTTCTCATGAACCCCCTGGGGCTACCCAACAGATGGTTTTTTAAAAACTATCCCCTGGCCTGGCGTTTAGCCAATTTTTCTACTCTGTTTCTCAACAGTATCCTGTATACCGGCATATCGACTATCGGCATAATCTTTTTTTCACTAGCAGCTGCCTTCGCCTTTGCTAAAATCAAATCAAAGGCTACCTCCTTCCTGTATGGAGGCTTTCTGATAGGAATTCTGTTCACTATCGAATCACTTATGATTCCCTTGTACCTGATGTCTTTCACTCTTGGCCTGACTGATACGCGCATTGGCGTCCTAATCCCCTACATCGGGTTAGGCCTTCCCATTGGTATCTATCTTTGTACTGAGTTTATAAAAAGCCTACCTGATTCGGTAGTAGAGGCAGCCAGAATTGATGGAGCAAGCTATTTCAAGATATTTCTCTATATCATCATACCCATGGCCAAACCAGTGATTGCCACAGTGGCTATAATGAATGCTCTGGGAATCTGGAACGAATTCATGCTCATAAATATTCTTGTCTCCCGCAGTGACCTCTTATCGTTGCCGGTAGGAATTATGAAATTTTCAGGAGCGTTAGCTTCCGACTATGGTAAACAATTTGCTGCTCTGGTTATTGGAACAGTACCCACCGTTAGCTTTTACCTTGTTCTCCGTAATCGTATTACTCAAGGTGTAGCAGCCGGAGCAACCAAAGGCTAAAAATTTCCGGGTCACCCCCATTCATTACTGTTTAAAAAGGAGGAAAAAAGATGAACCACAAAGAAGCAGATATTACAAGAACCTCTCTACCCTCTTTTAGAATTTACCAGTTAGGTAGCGAAAAAGCGGTAGAGTTCGCTGCAGATGAACTTAAAAAATATCTTCAGCGCATCCTGGGTAAAGATACATCAGTAGTTCTGGAAAAAAAAGAGAATTTTAATCAGGCAGTAAAGGATGTCATCTGGGTGGGAACAAGCGAAAAATTCCATTCCGACCTGGGTCTCGAAGTCCAGAACCCGGAGTTAGATGATGCCATTGCCATCGAGGTAGAAGGTGGTAGCGGTATAATCTCCGGAGTGAATCCCCGTAGCGTACTACTGGGAGTATATCGGTTTTTAACCGAGATTGGTTGTCGATGGGTCCGACCTGGACTCGATGGAGAAATACTCCCCTCCCGGGAAAGTCCCGATTTTACAGTTCAGATAAAGGAAAGGGCCTCTCACCGCCACCGGGGAATCTGTATCGAGGGAGCAGTAAGTTTAGAAAACGTCCGCCAGATAATTGACTGGGCTCCCAAAGTGGGATTCAATGCTTACTTTATCCAGTTCCGGGAAGCTTATACTTTTTTCGAACGGTGGTATACTCATCGACATAACCCCTTCAAACAGCCTGAACCTTTCTCAGTAGAGAAAGCCCGGGAATACACCCGGGAACTGGAGGAGGAAATAAAAAAACGAGGGTTACTCTATCACGCCGTAGGGCATGGCTGGACCTGTGAGCCACTGGGTATCCCGGGCTTGAGCTGGGAGCCCGGCGATTATCATGTCCCTCCTCAATATGTGGGCTACTTAGCAGAAGTAAATGGAAAACGCGCTCTCTGGGAAGGAATTCCTCTCAACACCAACCTTTGCTATTCCCAGCCAGAAGTGAGAAAATTAATAGTAAATGAAGTTGTCGCCTACCTCCAGGAACACCCGGAGGTTGATTTCCTCCATTTGTGGCTGGCTGATGAGTCTAACAATAATTGTGAATGCGACGACTGCCAGAGGGCTCTTCCTTCTGATTTTTATCTCCAGATTCTCAATGAGCTGGACGAAGCCCTCACCAGAGAGAAATTAAATAATAAAATAGTGTTCCTCGTGTATTTCGACCTTTTATGGCCTCCCAAAGAGACTCGCTTAAAAAACGAGGAGCGCTTCGTGATGATGTTTGCTCCCATCACCAGGACTTATCAACATCCCTACCCTGCCACTATGCCTGCTCTGCCTCTTCCGCCCTATAATCGGAATCATTTACAGTTTCCCACAACTGTAGAGGGAAATCTCGCTTTTCTAAGAGAGTGGCAGAATATCTTTTCTGGAGATAGCTTTACTTTCGAGTATTACCTTATGTGGGAGCATTATACTGACCCGGGGTATTATAAAATCGCCCGGCTAATCAGTGAGGATATAAAAAGTTTGAAGAGCCTGGGCTTAAATGGCCTGGTTACCTGTCAGGTGCAGAGAGCCTTTTTCCCCACTGGACTCCCCTTCTACCTTATGGGAAAGTTATTGTGGAATGACAGGCTCATCTTTGAGGAGGTGGCAGAAGACTATTTCTTGAGCGCTTTTGGTTATGAGGGTAAAAAATGCTATGAATATCTCAAAAACCTCTCCCGGCTTTTCACCCCCCTGTTTCAAGAAGAAAATCTTGAAGAAAAAGAGATATACGAATATGGAGAAAAGATTGAAAAGCTCATCAAAGAATTCCATCCGGTTATCGAAAAAAATGCCCGGGGAGACTGCATGACCAGAGCTCAATCATGGCAATATTTAGAATACCATGCCGAGCTTTGCTCTCAACTGGCTAAAATATTGATAGAAAAGCAAAAAGGAGATAAAGAAAAAGGTAGAGAGCGGTGGGAAGAGCTTAAAACATTTCTCCAGAAAGAAGAAGATCAGATGCAGCCGGTATTCGACCTTTTTGAATATATCGAGACCATGGAGCGAAAGATATTGCCAAGATAAGGTAGCAAGCTTTTTTTATAATTTCGACAGGAAGCCATATTATAGCAAACCGCAAAATCCACAGTATACTCTTTCCTCCGTGCTCTACTCATCTTTCACAATTAAGACATTGTTTCGGATAATTTATAAAACTGGACAGAGTAACCAGGTGGTATTAACCCGTAAATGGAAAGGAGAAAGTTCTCTCTGATTCCCGTTTTCCACACTCCCGCTTTTTCTCTAACGATGCATTTTTATTTTCGGTAAACCCCAGGTCTGTTAGCTGAGAACAAACCTTATGCTTTGCAATAAGAGTTGCTGGTAAATTTTATTTTCGAAACTTTTGCAGGAGTGGCCAGGCATAAGATAAACTATTTTTGCAGGGCCAAAGTAAGTTATCCATCCTGCAGGGAAGATTTTTTTGTTGCTATTTTTGTAGCACAAAAAGAGCTCCTTCTCTGAAAAGTTATCAAATTCAAACAGGTAGGGTTCATCTTCAATTTCAAAAACATCAATTCCTTCGGTAATAGGGTGTTTTTTATTTTCGGTGAAAAATTCTAATTTCGAGAGAGGCGGGTGTTCTATGAATCGTGCTCCTATTATGTGCTTAAACTCATGCCTCGCCTGGAGCGATATGCCACAGTGAATGGCCAGTAAACCTTTACCTGTTGAGAAATACCTGAGCAAGTTCGCCGTCTGTAAATCATTGAGCGGTTCTTCCCATCTATCGAGATAGGATATCACAAGCTCGAACTGTTCAAGATGACGATAATCACTTAAAATTTCTTCATATCGTTCAGAAAAGCATGTTTCAAACTCGGGCTGCAAAATACTTTCAATTACAGGCTCAATCTCTCTCAATGGATGATAAGGAGCTTTTTCATTATCTCCTATCATCAAGAGTCTTGGTCTCATCCATCATACCCCCTTTTCCCCGGTTCCGGGGATTATAGCAATTCAGTATTTATAATAGTTTCTAAACGGTTCCTATATCTTTTCTACAAAGTTTTCTGAGACCGCCAGATGGCTCCCCCGGACTCATAATATTATCGGCAATCTCTGATATATCTATTTTCTTCACTCCCATGTCCTGGAGGAAAACAGGTACTCTATTTTTTCCTCCATCCTTTAAATATTGCTATCCTTTGATAATTGCCTACTCATCTTTTTCCGTTATTCCATTCCAAACAAAACGTTCAAACTGGAGAGGTTTTGAGCTATAAATATATTTAATCCACGTATGTATTACTATAACACAACAAGTTCTGCTCCACGGGCTATATCATAAAAAGCGCTCAAGACACACCCGACATGAGTGCAAGACCGATATTTTCCTTTTCTTCCTGTACTTATGAAACCATTTAGCGCGATGGCCTCACTCCATGCAAGATTTACTCTTGCTTCACAACTTCTGAGATTTCGAAGCAATATTTCAGCTATATAATCTATTCTATTAGCCCGTGTCCTCTTTTATTCCAAGTTAATCTTTTAGTTGCTCGTTTCCCTGGATAGACAAAGTCAAGTTCTTCCACAATATGGCCATATGGTGGGACATTTCACCGTTCGGCATCCAATCCAGGGAGTAGTTGGGACATCGAAACAGTTAAGATCTCTCAGCCTCCTTCTTCTATAATAAGAATGAATGCTTGTAACTTTTTGCTAATAATGGTGAAATAGTGAATCATAACGTTCATCAGGATAAATAGCAATCAATATTCACCATCTTTTTTCTGCTCAAAGGACTGTTTTTTTCAACTCGACAAAAATCAAAGAATGGATTAAGATGTACCCGGACATTGCTTTACCTCCTCTGGTTAGTTTTGCAGATTAAATACTTTATCCGGCAAAGCAAGCGATGTCCATCTTTATTTAACTTTTCTATCAACTATCTGGGAGAAAACTATAAAAGCCAATTTAGGAGGTAGATGAGAATGCAACTTAAAAGTCGCCAGGAAGTTACGCGGTTTTTAGAAGATAGTAAAATCATTGCCATCATCAGAGCTCAGGAAGCACAATCACTTACTGAAGCCGTAACAGCGCTCCGAGAGGGAGGAATAAACTGCATTGAGGTTACGATGACCACCCCCGGAGCACTAAAACTCTTAGAAGAAGTAAGTAATAAAGTGGAAGGAGTGCTTTTTGGAGCTGGAACAGTTCTCGACTCAGAAACGGCGCGATTGTGTATTTTAAGTGGAGCTCGATTTTTAGTTACTCCTTCTCTCAACTTTTCCGTGATTGAAATGGCTCATCGCTACGATGTTCCCATAATTCCAGGAGCCTTAACTCCCACTGAAATTCTTGGAGCCTGGGAAAAAGGTGCAGATGTGGTTAAAGTATTTCCTGCTGGAAGCTTAGGCCCAGGCTATATTAAAGATTTAAAAGGGCCCTTCCCCCAGATCAAGCTTTGTCCCACCGGAGGAGTCAATCTGGATAATCTCTCTTCTTTCTTAAAAGCAGGAGCCAGTTGTGTGGGGGTGGGAGGAGCGTTGGTTAAGAACGAGTTTCTCCGGGAGAAAAAATGGGGAGAGCTAAAAGAACTGGCCAGAAAGTTCCAGGAAGCAGCCCAGAATAGCTAATCGGCCCACAAACCAATTTTCGCCTGGCGCGCTTCTCTTTCCAGTTGTAAAAAGCGCTCAGCATACTTTACATTAGGAGGAAAGGTGGCCACATGGGCATAACCGTTGGCCACCAGCCATTCATTAACCATTAAACCATCTATGTAAACATAGGCTAAAATTCTCCCATAACGGTCCCGCTCTTCCACATCCAATTCCAGCCGTACTTTTTTTCCTTCCACCATTCGACAGTTAGCCTCATAAGCTTCCCGGGCATAGCATTCTACCTCTTTTTGAGGATGATGAAGCTCGGGGGTGTCTATTCCAATATAGCGCACTTTTTCTCCATTAGATAGCTCTATAGTATCTCCATCTATAACTCTTGCTACAAGATACGCACCTTTTTCTTCACTTTGAAAATAGAAAAAGAGAAAAAGGATAATTATTAAATAATATAGCCACCTATTTTTGGAAGAGATAGAATTGCGCCGATTTCTCCTCATACCACTCGATATAGAGGCTCTTCTCCCTGTAAAACGCGGATTACATTTAAAGCCGCAATTCTTCCCATTTTTATATTGGCTTCTTTAGTGTGAGCAGAAACATGAGGAGTAACAATAACATTAGGAAGAGATAGAAGAGGACTCTCAAAAGGAGGCTCAAAAGTCAAAACATCCAAAGCTGCACCTTTGATTCTTTTCTCTTGCAAAAATCGGTAAAGTGTTTCCTCATCCACTAATTCTCCTCGAGCAGTATTTATAAGAAAAGCTTCTTCTTTCATCAAGGATAGCAGCTTCTCTCCTACCATTTTTTCTGTATCCTTCGTTAAGGGAGCGTGAAGACTGACAAAATCTGCGCTTTTAAATAAATCTTCGAGAGAAACCGAAGCAAATTCTTTATCTTCCACCACCGGGTCATAATAAATCACCTTCATTCCAAACCCCTGACCTCTTTTTCCTACTTCTTTGCCAATACGCCCCAAACCCACTATACCCAAAACTTTATCTTCTAACTCCACTCCCAGAAAAGGGGAACTCCAGACTTTATTTTTTACCTGTTCTAAAAGAATAGGAAACCCTCTGGCACAAGCCAGGATTAAAAGAAAAGCCATATCTGCCACTGATTGGGAGTTAGTGCCGGGAGCATTGGCCACCACTACCCCGTGTCTTTTGGCTGCTTCTAAATCGATATTGTCCACCCCCACACCGTGCTTAGAAACCACCCGTAGGTTGGAACAGCGGGAAAAAACTACCTCTCCTATCCGGTCTACCCCTACAATCACTGCCTCTGCATCTCCGATAAGTTCTGCTACTTTTCCCTCTTTTTCTGGTTCAGGGTTTTTCTTAAATACTACCTCTAAACCAGCTTGACTCAATAGTTCTCGAGGTTCATTTGAGCCCCGAGAAAAAGAACGGGCCAGTACTACTACTTGACTCATTTTTCTTCCTCCCTGAAGCTAACCTGCACTGGACCTCTACCCTCTCCCGCTTCAAAATATTCTCGGCGGGAAAATCCCAAACTTCGAGCAAAGATATTAGCAGGAAACTTTTCTATCATGGTATTGTATTTATAAACCGTATCGTTATAGAATTGGCGAGCATAAGCAATTTTATCTTCGGTCTCAGAAAGTTCTTTCTGCAGGCTCTGAAAATTCTCATTGGCTCGTAAAGCAGGATAGGCTTCTACCACAGCAAACAATTGCCTTAAAGCTCGAGTTATACCTTCCTCCGCTTCTCCTCGCTCCTGTGGAGTCTGAGCTCCCATAGCCATCTGTCGAGCTCGAGTTACATTTTCTAACACTTCTTTCTCATGAGAAGCATAACCTTTAACTGTTTCTACCAGGTTAGGGATAAGGTCATAGCGACGGCGTAACTGTACCTCTACCTGAGACCAGCTGTTATCCACCCGGTTTTTGTAAACTACCAAACGATTATAAAGAACAATAAGATAAATTACCAGAATCGCCACTACCAGTAAAATAATCCAGACCATCTATATTCCTCCTTTCAACCTGCTTTGGAACTTCCTCCTCCCCCTCCACCACCTCCACCATGAGAAAACCCTCCTCCCATGGAAGTAGAAGTAGAAACCGCCTGGCGTAAGTGAACTAAATTTTCCATCCGGTTAGAAAAATTATTTAATCGGGCTAACCCATCGAGAGAAGCTAAAGTAAAAGCCGCATCTCCTGAATGATACCAGGCGGGAACCACTAAAGTCTCTCCTCTTTCTTGCGCGTAAAGCTTTAGATTTTTCAAAAGTTCCTCTGCCACTCCCAGTACTACGGCATAAACGAGGTACCGGTCCCAGATATGAAGTAAAATAGAAGGAGCTTCCCTCATCAGAGAAAAATCAGAAATAAACCTCCGGAAAGCCTGCCAGCGCTTAAATTCCAGTGCTCCTTCTCTACTCCACCGGCTAAGAGATTTTTGAGATAAAAAAGCTAAGAATAAAGTCAGAGGAATAAAAGGTATAACCAAAAAAGTTCCCCAAAAGCTATTTCCCGAGGTTAAGGCAAAAAAGACATAAAATATCGCTATCCCACTATAAATCATCCCCAGAACAAAAAACTGAGTCTTCTTAACCTCTGAGATTGGGTCTAAAAGAGGGAAAAAGTGTTCCTCCCAAAAGCTTCTTGCTTCTTCTCCCCATTTTTCTATAAAATATAAAAAGTTACTTTTATCCCCCCTGAATTCCTTACCCCACTCTTCAATATCCAAAGTAGAAACATTCTTCCCGTCTTTAGAAATACGGTGCAGAAGGTCTAAAACTTCTTGCTCTAAAGGTAACAGAGCATCATCCTTCTCTTTAGATGCTCCTTTCCCGGTAAAAGTAAAATTCAAATAATCTTTTTTGCCTATAAGCTTCTTTTCCTCTTTTTCTTCTACTTCCAGATATCCCCGACGAGCCAGGTCTAAAATGGTAGCTAAAAAAGCTCTACTCATTATCGAGGGAGAAGCTCCCTGCTGATTTAATATGCTTCCGAGAAGAGAAGGAGAAATATCCCGGGGAGGCTCCTGTTCATATTCTCTTTCATAGTCCACTTGGGGTTCTTTACCGTAGCGAAAATAGTAATAAAAGAAAAGAAGGAAATAAAAAATACCTCCCAAAACTAAAAGAAAAGAGAGAAACACTGTCAATCCGGAAACCTGCGGTCCCTGGCTGATGAGTTTCTCTTCTTCTTGAAGAATTTTTTCATATCTATTTTCAGCCAGAAGAGGAAGAAGAGGAAAAATGTGCGGTTCAAGGAGCAGGCGAGCTTCCACAAAAGCATCAGAAGGAATAGAAGAGAGATAAAAATCGACTCTCTTGTAATCAGGAGAAAAGACTATTTCCCCTGGCTCTGCCTTTGTGTGAACGAAAAGCTTTAAAAGCTCGGGACTGGCCTGAGGAAGGAAAAAAGAGGTCTGTAAATTCTTCACCTCTGCATGCTCATCTTCTAAAACTTTCCAGTAAAATTCTGCCACATCCTGGTAGCGTTTCACTGCCTGGCGCAAGATGTATTTTATTTTAAAACCTCTGGTTTCATTTTCTGCCTGGTAAAACCACTTGAGAGATTTATTATTTGCTCCCTCTTCTACCTGGAAAGAAAGTGGCTCTCCAGTTTCTATACTCCACACTCCCGAAAAATCGATATCCTCCACTCCCCGGAGGTATATGGTAAGCTGAGCCCAAGAAAAACTACCCGAAAAGGAAAAGTAGCGCTCCTCTTCTACCTCTACATCTCCATTCTCCTTTAAAACAAAACTTTGATTGATGGAGGGATGAAAATAAGATTTAGAAAAAGCAGGGGAGAGCTGAAGAAAAAGAATTAAAATTAAAAAGGGTAAGATTAGCTTCTTCATATTTCCTCCCTGATATAGTAAACTTTCGCTAATATATCATAAACTAAGGAGAAACAAAATAAAAATTATGTTCTTTTTGCAAAAGTTTTTAGGAGCTTTCTTTACTTTACCGGGAATATTAGTCACTGTGCCTCTCTGCTTATTCCTGCGGAGCTTAATAAAGAAAAAAGCTACCTGGTCGTTTTTATTTCTGGCGCTATTGACTTATTTTTTCTCTATCGGCGGGGGCCTTTACCTTCTACCCCGGGAAGCTCCGTCCAGAGATGCAACCGCTACTCCTCAAGCTATAGTAGTATTGGGAGGAGGACAAGTTTCTTCTTTTCTTCGCACCTATCAGGCCTTTCTCCTGTGGGAAAAAGAACAAATACCTCTAATTTTAAGTGGAGGAAAAATAGAAAAAGGAGGCAAAACTTCTGAAGCTGAAATTATGAAAGAGCTACTCCTGAGCTGGAAAGTAAAAGAAGAATACATATACCTTGAACCCGCATCTCGCACTACCTGGGAAAATGCCCTCTACACTACAGAAATATTGCGAGAAAAAGGCTGGCAAAATTTTTACCTGGTAACCTCAGAAGTCCACCTAAAAAGAGCTTGCTTTTCTTTCCATCATCTCTATCCCGAAGCTCACATTGTCCCGGTGAGCTCTAATCCTGTTTACAACTTCAGTACTTTTTCCTGGATGGATTTTCTACCCAGTGGAGAAGCTTTTTCCGCCTGGATAGAGATAATCCACGAATATGCCGGTTATCTCTTTTACCGGATAGTTTATGGCGTCAGTTCCTCTACCTGAGGTTTTCTGTTAACCAACCAGAGGCCCAAACTGATGAAAGCCATCCCTAAAAAGACCTGCCACCCTAAGGGTTCGCCAAAAATCATCCAGGCAGCAATTACACCGACTACCTGGGTAATATATTGAGAAGAAACAGTGCGTGTCGCTCCAATTTCCCTCACACACTGCATCCAGATAATATAAGCTACTAAAGAAGAAAGAACTACAGAGTAAGAAAGAGATAGTAAGAGAGAAAAACTAAAGTCTTCCGCTCTTATCTGAAGAGTTTCCCCTATACATATCGGAAACATAAACATCAATCCCCAGAGGATACTCCAAGTAGAAGTTTTAAGAGGAGAATATTTTTTCACCATATTCTTGCCAAAATAAGAATAAAGCCCCCAAGAGATGGCAGCCCCCAAAGTCAATAAGTCTCCATATAAAACAGATTCAGAAGAATAATCTCCACTCCCTCCCTGGCTCACTAAAAACATCACTCCCCCAAAGCCTACAATTACCCCTAATAAATTTATTCCTCCTACCAACTCTTCTTTCCGCAAAAAAGCTACTAAAGATACCACCACCGGAGAAAGAGACAAAATAAGAGCAGAATGGGAAGCCAGGCTAAGCTTAAGCCCGTAGCTCCACAGAGGCTGATAAATCCCGAATCCTAAAAGACCCAGAAATAAAAAATAAGGAAGGTCTTTTACCTCTACCCAGGGATTCTTCTCGGTGATATACAGAACAAAAAACATAAGCAAAGCACTGAGTATAAAGCGCAAGAAAGAAAAAGCCAGGGGACCAATGGCCATAATCCCCATTTTAACCACGCTGAAATTAAATCCCCAGATGAGAGAAACCAGAATTAATAAAAAATAAGGATGGGAGAGATATTTTTTATCCAAAGCAGATTTAAAAAGAGGGGCTTTACAGCCCCTCTTTTTATTTAACTTCTATTTCTGCACCTACTGCTTCTAATTTAGCCCTAATTTCTTCTGCTTCTTCTTTGCTAATCCCTTCTTTAACCGGACGAGGAGCGTTATCCACCAGCTCTTTGGCTTCTTTCAATCCTAAACCAGTGATAGCCCGTACTTCTTTGATAACTTGAAGCTTCTGGTCTCCTACCCCTTTCAGCACCACATCAAACTCAGTTTTTTCTTCCACTTCAGGAGCAGCAGCTCCCTGCGTTCCTGCTGCAGCCATCTGAGCTACAGGCATAGCCGCCGAAACTCCGAATTTCTCTTCCAGAGCTTTTACCAATTCAGCCAGCTCCAGAACAGTCATTTTTTCAATAGATTCAATAATTTCTTCTTTAGTCATGATTAATCCTCCTTCTGAGCATTCTTTTTCTCTTCAATAGCTTGCAAAACTCCCACTAAGCTTCGCAATAATCCTTGCAAAACTCCCACCAAACCAGTAATAGGGGCTTTCATTCCTCCTACTACCTGAGCAATTAATTGCTCCCGAGAAGGAAGTTGAGCCAGACGCTTAATTTCTTCGGGCTTTAAAGGGTTACGATTCAGCCAACCCCCTTTGACTTCCAGCTGAGGCAGTTTTTTACCAGCATCGGCCAATAACTTCGCTATTTGTACCGCATCCAGATAAGAAAAAGCAAAGGCGTTTTGCCCTCTCATGAGTTCATCATCATAGGGAATGCCCGCCTTATCGAGAGCAATGCGAGCCAGAGTATTCTTAACTACTTTTATCTCTCCCTGGGCATTCTTCAAGCTTCGACGTAACTCGTTCATACTCTCCACTTTAATTCCCTGGTAATTAACTACAAACACTGCCTCGCTCTTTTGTAGTTTCTCATATACTTCCTGCCAGATTTTTTCTTTATCTACTTTTTGCAAGAATTACCTACCTCCTTCCCATAAAAAAAGACCCTTCCGGGGGAAGAGTCTTTTTTGGTCAATTTCCAACCTTCACTTTTCTCGCGAGCCTTACCATGCTCGCCAGAGAAAAGATTCCTACTCTTGCCTCCCCAGGATATTTAAGCTAAATGCCCCCGGTTCTCAGGCCTGTATTTAAATGTCTTATTATATTATGCTACCCTCTTCTCTAAACTCTCTAACGCTAATTTGGGGTCTACCGGGATACCTGGCCCCATAGTCGAGGAAATAACTATCTTCTTGATATAGCGCCCTCGAGAAGCAGGCGGCTTTAACCGTACCACGGCATCCAGCAAAGCGCAAAAATTATCCAGCAAATGTTCCACCGGAAAAGATGCCTTTCCTATAGGAGCATGGACGTTACCATAACGATCATTGCGAATCTCTATTCGTCCCGCCTTTATTTCTTTTACCGCTTCAGCTACATCAAAGGTTACCGTTCCCGTTTTGGCGTTAGGCATCAGACCCCGCGGCCCTAAAACCTTACCCAGCTTTCCCACTACCCTCATCATGTCCGGAGTGGCCACTGCGGCATCAAATTCTAACCAGCCGCTCTGAATTTTATCTGCCAGCTCTTCTCCCCCTACATAATCAGCTCCTGCTTCCTGTGCTTCCCGAGCTTTTTCCCCTTGAGCGAAAACTAAAACGCGTACTTTTTTGCCCACCCCATGAGGAAGGGAAACCGCGCCTCTAACCTGCTGGTCAGATTGCTTAGGGTCAATTCCCAGATTTATAGCCACTTCTATTGTTTCATCAAAACGGGCATTAGCAGTCTCTTTCACGAGGCGAATAGCCGTCTCCGGGTCATACAACTTACCTGCTTCTATATTATTTTTTGCTGTCAAATATCTCTTACCTCTATCTGCCATTATCCATTCCTCCTCATTACCCTTCTATGACTTCTACTCCCATACTTCTGGCTGTCCCCTCTATGATCTTAACTGCTCCTTCTAAGTCACTGGCGTTAAGATCGGGCATCTTTTTCTCGGCAATTTCCCGAATCTTAGAGCGAGGAATTTTACCCACTTTTACCCGATTAGGTTCTCCCGAACCTTTTTCCACCCCCACAGCCTGCTTAATCAAAAAAGAAGCAGGGGGGGTTTTGCATATAAAAGTAAAAGAGCGATCTCCGTATATAGTAATCTCTACCGGAATTAATACCCCTCGGTCTTTTTCCGTAGCAGCGTTGAAAGCCTTACAGAACTCCATTATGTTAACTCCATGCTGACCTAACGCCGGACCCACTGGAGGAGCAGGGGTAGCCATTCCTCCCGGGATTTGCAATTTTACTACTGCTATTATTTTTTTTGCCATTCTTTCTCTGCCACCTCTTTACAGTTTCTCAACATCAGAAAAATCCAGTTCTACTGGCGTCTCTCGACCAAAAATGGAAAGAAGTACGGTCATCTTGCCTTTTTCCTGGTCTACGCTTTCCACAGTCCCGGTATAGTTCAAAAAGGGACCGGCAATTACTTTCACCATCTCTCCCTTTTCTACATCCAGCCGGGGAACTCCTTTTTCTACCCCGGTCTGACGCAAAATTACGCTAACCTCTTCCTCATTTAAAGGTTCAGGCTTCATACCTGACCCTACAAAACCAGTGACTCCCGGAGTATTGCGCACCACATACCAGGAACGATCGTTCATTATCATCTCCACCATAACATACCCCGGGAAAACCTTTTTCTTGGTAAACCTCTTCTTTCCCCTCTTCACCTCTATTGCTTCTTCCATGGGAACGACTACCCGAAAAATCTGGTCCTGCATGCCCATAGAAGTAATTCTCCGTTCCAGATTAGCTTTTACTTTGTGTTCGCTACCCGCTAAGGTATGAACCACATACCACTGTTTTGACATTTCTATTTCATTCACTACTACATCACCTTAGATAAAGATTCACTAAAAAAGTGAGCAATAAATCTACTGCCCCTAAAAACGCTCCCGCCAGCACAATAACTACCAACACAGTCAAAGTATTATTCCAGAGCTCTTTCTTGCTAGGCCAGGTTACTTTACGTAATTCATTCCAAGCATCACGAAAATACTGTTTCAGCGAACGAAACCATTTGCCCAACCGTTTCACCCATCCTTCTACATTACACTTTTAGGAAAAATCAACTTCCTCTAGCCCAAAGCCACTGAGGAATTATAAGTTTTTTCTTCTTATCTGTCAATTAAACTACCAATGTTTATCTTTTAAGGTTCTGAAGTTTTCTTCTCTGTTTTATCTGCTACCCGCTCTATTTCTGCATCTATGAAAGAACGCATAGCTTTCAGTACTTCTACTCTTGCCTGAGAAAGGTGTTGACGAGCTTCCTCATTGAGAAAAGGACCTAACACTTTTTCCATGGGCTTAAAAAATACCTCTTCAAACACCTCTCGGGCTCTTTCCTTTTCCTCCATAGTCTTCACCTCCCTATCACTTCAGGTGTCTTTTGACCAGGTCTTCTGCTTCTTTCTCGCCTTTTAGTGCCTCAAAATCCACCACAAAAGCTCCCTGTGATTCCATTTTAGACATTAATTTCTTTAAAGCCTTATCTGTTCCGAACAGGTTAGGACGAACATAAGCTACCGCCCTTTTACCTTCCATTCCACTTGCTCCTTGCAAAAAGTTTACTACCTCCTGAGATATTTTGCCTCCCCACAAGCTCAAAACTTGAGAACCAACAAATATCAAATCAAAAGGGCGCAAACTAACCGGAGAGGTGGTGTCTTCTGCTTCAATAACTTTTACCGTCCAACCCTCTTTTTCAAAGATACCAACCATATAACGGGCCAGATTGGCTACACGTTTATCTTTGCCACTGTGAATAAAAGCCACTCGCAAAAATCCATTCACCTCCTTTCATATTATAATACATTTTCCGATTTCTTATAAGCAACTGTAACCCAGGAGGAATCTACCTTGATTTCTTTTTCTTTCAAACTCAGCATTTTAGCTTTTTCTTGAAGAAGAGAAAAATCTTTCTCTTCTCCTCCTGAGAGAACCAGAATGCCTTCTTCGTTAAGCAAGTTGTTCATAGTTTCCAAATGGAGAAGATGAAAATTAGTCCCGATATTACACACTATAAAATCAAAGTTTTCTTTTATTTCTTCTATTTCCTCCTCTTTAAAATTTACTCGAGAAAAATCCATATCGTTTAAAGATAAATTACGCCTCAGCTCTTCTCCGGCATGGGGGTCGATATCTAAAGCTACAATTCTTCCCCCCTCAAGCTTTGCCGCTAAAATGGAAAGAATACCCGAGCCACTTCCCACATCCAGAAAACTCTGTCCTCTTTGAAAGTATTTATCTATCATATATAAACACCAGTAAGTGGTGGGATGTTGACCGGTGCCGAAAGCATAAGCAGGGTAAATCACAAGCTCCACAGCCGCGCCTTGCGGGTCTTCCCAGGGGGGCCTCACCACTATTCTTTCTCCCACCCGGATGGGCTTAAAACTCTCTCGCCATTTATAAGCCCATTCCCCTTCTCCCTCCTCTTCTTCTCTACCTTTCACTCCCGGGGGAAGGACAATGGAGTTTTCCGAGTAAACTATCATCTCATCAGACCCTGACTCCCATACCCCTAATATATTTTGTTCTTGTAACTGAAGCAGGAGTTTTTCCTTTTCTTCTTCTTTTATAGTTATTATAGTTTTAAACCATTTCTTCATTGCTATTTCTTCTTTCTCCTACCACTAAAAGTCCTGAAGCTACTTTTGCTCCCACTCCCAATACTTCAAACAGAGCATCATACTCTCGAGAGAATTCTAAAAACTCCTTATACAGAGAGGGATTATTCACTATTTTCTTTAAAGTACGAGGAGGCAGGAGTCGAGCCAGAGTTCCCGAAGCCACCACCCGCAAAGGTCTAAACCCCTCCTCTATTAAATCATCTAAAATTTCAGAAGGGGTAAAAGCATGCAGAGGGGGAAAAATATAGCGATAAAGGAGAGGAATTTTCTCCTCTAAGTTTTCCCAGAAAGAAGGATGATCCCAGTTACCTTCTCTAAAAAAACGACGAGAAATCTCCAAGCTATTTCTGAATCGCAATTCCGTCTCCACTGCTACTGGAACCTGTCCCCACCGATTTACTACCGAAACGATTAGCTTATCTTTAGTTACTCTCCCCAGCTCCTCGAGAGCCTTTTTTTGCTCCGGATAAGCATAGGAAACAGGGGCATCCAGAGAAATAGTAAGATCAAAATAACGGTCAGAAAAAGAGGACAGATCTTGCACCTTCCCTACCTGAAACTCGATGGAAGAAACACCCCTGTCCCCTGCTAATTTTTTAGCTTCTTCTATCATCCGGGGAGAAAGGTCAAGATGAGTAACCTGGCATCCTCTTTCTGCTAAAGGAATAGAGTAGCGTCCATAGCCTCCTCCGGCATCCAGAACCTTCAATCCTGGTTGTAAAAAAGGCTCTATTTCTAACCATACGAGATCCGTGTGAATCCTTTTTTCCCAGTTTTTATCCCGCTTTTTTTCTCTTTTTACCCCTCCATTCCAAAAAAGGCGATGAGAAGTTTCTCCCTTCACTAATCAACCACCTTTTCTTCTATCTCCCGCTTTAGATTCTTCAATAATTCATCCAGGGTGAAAGAGCCTATGTCCCCTTTTTTACGTTTCCGGATACTCAGTGTCCGGTTCTCCATCTCCCGGTCTCCAATGATAGCAAGGTAAGGAACTTTTTCCACTTCTGCTTTTCTGATTTTAGCCCCCAGAGTGGCATTTTCGTCATTAATCTCCACTCGTATTTCTTCGCTAAAAATAACGTCTTTTATTTCCCGGGCATAATCGATATGTCTTTCGGCGATAGGCAAAATTACCACCTGCACTGGTGCTAACCACAGGGGGAAAGCTCCGGCAAATTGCTCAATTAAAATACCTAAGAATCTTTCGATACTTCCTAAAACTGTTCGGTGGAGCATCACCGGTCGGTGGCGGTTTCCATCTTCTCCAATGTAGTAAAGGTCAAATTTTTCAGGCATAGCAAAATCCAGCTGAATAGTTCCACACTGCCATCTTCTTCCCAGACAATCACGAAGATGAAAATCAATCTTTGGCCCGTAAAAAGCTCCTTCTCCCGGGTTAACTCGATAGTCAACTTCTAACTCTCTTAGCGCTTCTTCTAACGACCGGGTAGCCAGATCCCACATCTCATCAGACCCCATGGAGTTCTCAGGACGAGTGCTCAACTCTACTTCATAAGTAAAATCAAACAGGCGGTAAAAATAATCAGCTAACTCAATTACCCCTATAATTTCCTGTTTTACCTGGTGAGGCTCCATAAAGATATGGGCATCGTCTTGAGTGAAACACCGTACTCTCATTAACCCGTGCAAAACTCCGGAAAGCTCATGACGATGAACCAACCCTAACTCTGCCCACCGTAAGGGTAGCTCTCGATAGCTATGCAGCTGGCTTTTAAAAATTAAAATCCCTCCGGGACAATTCATGGGTTTTATAGCAAAATCCCGGTCATCGATTTTAGTAAAATACATATTATCCCGGTAGTGTTCCCAATGGCCGGATTGTTCCCAGAGAGCCCGTTCTAAAATCATAGGAGTTTTTACTTCCTGATAACCCCGCTTTAAGTGTTCCCTGCGCCATAAGTCTAAAAGAGCATTGATAACCACCATCCCCCGAGGGTGAAAGAAGGGAAAACCAGGACCTTCTTCGTGCAGACTGAATAAATCCAGCTCTCTTCCCAAGCGACGATGGTCTCTTCTTTTAGCTTCTTCTCTCCGCTTCAAGAACTCTTGCAATTTCTCCTCCGAATCAAAAGAAATTCCATATATCCGCTGAAGCATGGGGTTATCCTCTCTTCCCCGCCAGTAGGCTCCCGAAACGCTTAAAAGCTTAAAAGCTTTTATGTAGCCAGTAGAAGGTACATGAGGCCCCCGGCAGAGGTCTAAGAATTCTCCCTGTTCATAAAGGGTTACTTTGCTCTCTTCTATCTCTTCTAAAATTTCTACTTTATAAGTTTCTCCTCTTTCGGCAAATATTTTTTGCGCTTCCTCCTTAGAAACTTCTTTTCGCCGAAAAGGAAGGTCTTCCTGGATAATTTTTCTCATTTCTTTTTCTATCTCTTCTAAGTCTTCGTCGGTCAAAGGACGAGGAATATCAAAATCGTAGTAAAAACCTTCCTCAATAGCTGGACCAATGGCCAGCTTGGCTTCGGGAAACAATCTCTTTACCGCCTGAGCCATGATATGGGAAGTACTATGCCAGTAAATTTCTCTACCTGCTTCATCGGCAAAAGAGAGGTAATTTTTTACTTTCTCCTCTTCCCCTATATCCACCAAACGACCATCTTCGGTAACCGCAGCGATGGCTTCTTTAGATTTCACGTTCATAAATTTTCCTCCTTATATATAGTAGCTCTCCTACTTCCGATATCCTGCATTTTATCACTTCATTTAAACCACTTTTGAGCACAAATTATTATATTTAATATATTACCACATCGCTGAAAAATCCGGGATATATATCCTGTGGATAATAAAATTAAGGCATCAATGAGAGCTCATCCCCTCATTTCCAGTAGCAGCTTTCAGAGGAAGACATTTACCAGGTGATACAACTATCATCTTGCGTAGCCCTCAAAAAATTCCCGGCAGTCAAACGGGTACGGAAATAGATCGCTGAGCTTCGTAACCACCTCTCCGAAAGTAGCACATAAATATATACACCACTTGCAAAGAACATAAGGGCTCGCCGGAACAGCAACCAATAATAATAGGTTTTGAAAAAACGGATGGTTTTTAAATGGACATTTTCCAGACACAGCTTTTTAAACAGGTGCTCTTTAACAGACAGTTTTTAAACGCAACAAGTTTGTTGTTAGCCAAACCGCAAAGGATTCAAAAACACTCTTGCATTTCTAAATTGACGGATGTTATGAGTAGTAGGTATAATCAATGTTAGCTTGACGCCTCAGGCGCTGAATGAAGAAAAGGACAAGAGAAAATTATGGAAAAGAAAATAGCAATAATTGGCTGCGGAAGCATGGGAAAAATGCTTCTGGAAAAAATAATCAATTCTAAAATAATACCAGAAGACAATTTATTCGTAGCAAACCGTACACTTGAAAAAATACAAGTTTTAAAAGAAAAGTATAAGAATATGCATATTTGCAGAACAAACAAAGAAGCAGCAGAAAATTCAGACATTATCTTCATCTGCGTAAGACCATCAGATATAAAGACCGTTCTGCTGGAAATAAGAGATGTACTTGATAATAGCAAACATATCATTTCATTAAACGGAAGTATTTTATTCGAACAAATAGAAACAGTATGTAAAAATAATAAAATATCGAAGGTAATTCCAAGTGTTACTGCAGAAGTAAATGAATCACAAACATTAGTATGCCATAATAGTAAAGTAACCAAAGAAGATGAAATAGTATTAAATAAAATATTGGGAACATTTGGAAAAGTAATAGAGCTTCCAGAAAATGAAATGGGAATGGGAGCAGAGTTGGTAAGCTGTATGCCAGGATTCATTGCAGCAATATTCAATGAAATTGTCGTTGTAGCGCAAGAACATACCAAAATACCAGAAGAACAGATAACAAACATGCTACTAAATACAATGATGGGAACGAGCAAGTTAATGCTGGAAAACAAGTTATCATTTGAAGAAGTTATTATCAGGGTTGCTACTAAAGGCGGAATTACGGAAGAAGGTACAAAAGTAATACACGAGAAATTACCAGAAGTAGTAAAAGAAATGTTTGAGAAGACATTAGAGAAAAGAAAATTAACAACAGAAAATGCAATAAAAGCATTTAATGGTTAAGTATACAAAAGCTAATACCTGCATCAAGCTTACTTACAGCCAGCCGTGAAGGTAAAAGCCATCCCTCTCCTAATGAAAGCCTTAATTAAGTAGCCCACCACTTAAACCAATGATAGACGCTCATGCTGCTTTGCAGCACCAGATGACAATGAAAACATGAGGTCTATTCTTGCAGCTTTTTGTTTTTTTTAAATCTTTGCCTTTTATTTTTAGTTTTTGTCTTTCGGGGATTATAGGGGTCTCTGCTCCCTTATTGCCTGTTCTGTCATTCCCGAAATCTTCAATCGGGAATCCAGATATTTTCATCCTGAAACAATTTAG
>ERZ795062.700-NODE-700-length-26567-cov-6.256978_pt1 | contig 26567 bp, 22 predicted proteins | sample MGYA00375146_ERZ795062 | MGnify/ENA primary metagenome ERZ795062 (study PRJEB30191, sample SAMN05720281) | activated sludge metagenome | isolation source: Anaerobic digester | place: USA | collected 2015-07-16 ... | reverse complement strand
TTTGTGCGGGTGATAGGACTCGAACCTACACGCCTTGCGGCACCAGATCCTAAGTCTGGCACGTCTACCAATTTCGCCACACCCGCAAAAATTGTGAGTGCAAATATATAAATAATTATCAAATTCAAATGTGAATCTCAATTTTTTTTAAATCTCTTTTTTAAGTATTTTTGACATTATTCAATAAAAATAGAAATGAACAATATCAAGCAATACGTTCAGGAAAACAAAGAGCGTTTTATCAATGAATTAATCGAATTATTAAAAATTCCCTCAGTAAGTGCTGATAGTGCTTATTCTCAAGATGTTATTAACACCGCAGAAGCTGTTAAAAATAGTTTACAAAAAGCAGGTTGCAACCATGTAGAAATTTGTGAAACTCCAGGTTACCCAATTGTTTTTGGCGAACACATTATAGATAAAAATTTGCCAACCGTTTTGGTTTATGGTCATTATGATGTGCAACCTCCAGATCCGATAGATCTTTGGACTTCACCACCATTTGAACCAGTGATTAAAACCACAGAAATACATCCTGAAGGAGCAATTTTTGCTCGTGGCGCATGCGATGACAAAGGTCAAATGTATATGCATGTAAAAGCATTTGAATATATGATTGCCAATAATTGTTTGCCTTGCAATGTAAAATTCATGATTGAAGGCGAAGAGGAAGTTGGTTCAAAATCCTTAGGTTGGTTTGTAGAGCAAAATCAAGAAAAACTAAGCTGCGACGTGATTTTAATTTCTGATACTGGAATGATTTCTAATTCGCAACCAAGTATTACAACTGGTTTACGTGGTTTGAGCTACGTAGAAGTAGAAGTTACTGGACCTAATCGTGATTTACATTCGGGACTTTATGGTGGCGCAGTTGCTAACCCTATAAATGTATTGACCAAAATGATTGCTTCACTTCATGACGAAAATAATCATATTACTATACCTGGATTTTACGATAAAGTAGAAGAACTTTCCACCGAAGAAAGAGCCGAAATGGCAAAACGTCCTTATAGCGAAGACGATTATAAAAAAGCCCTTGACATTGCCGATGTTTATGGCGAAACTGGTTATACAACTAATGAAAGAAATTCTATTAGACCAACTCTGGATGTAAACGGAATTTGGGGTGGATATACTGGCGAAGGAGCAAAAACGGTTATTGCAAGTAAAGCTTATGCAAAAATATCCATGCGTTTGGTTCCAAATCAAGATTGGGAGGAAATTACCGAATTATTTTCGAAACACTTTGTAAACATTGCGCCAAAATCAGTAAAAGTAAAAGTTACTCCTCATCATGGTGGTCAAGGCTATGTAACGCCGAATGACAGCATTGGTTATCAAGCCGCAAACAAAGCTTACACGGAAACTTTTGGCGTTCAAACTATTCCTGTTCGTTCTGGTGGAAGTATTCCAATTGTAGCTTTATTTGAAAAAGAATTAAAATCAAAAACCATCTTAATGGGATTTGGTCTTGATAGCGATGCTATTCATTCTCCTAATGAGCATTATGGGATTTTTAATTATCTGAAAGGTATTGAAACCATTCCTCTTTTCTACAAATACTTTGTGGAATTGAGTAAATAAAATTCTGAGATATCCGTTCGAATTGAACGGATATTTTTATTTGTTTAAAGCATGAAAAAAGTATTCCTTCTCTTTTTAGTATTTCTAATATTCAGTTGTAAAACGAACAAAACCATCAACCATCATCGTGAAGGAAAATGGGTTTTTAAAGATACCGTAAACGGAATTTTGTATAAATCAAAAGGAAAATACAAACAAAGTAGAGAAATTAAAACTTGGAAATATTTCGAAAATCACAAACTCGTTAAAACTGAAAAATATCAAGACAGCATTTGTTACTCAAAAACTTTTGATGAAAAAGGAAGAGTAACATCAATTGGAAAATCAATAATAATTGACGAAAACAATGAAACCCATTGGTATTTGACTGGTGATTGGATTTTTTTTGATGAAAAGGGAAAAATCATCGGGATAAAAAAATATGAAAAAGGCGAGTTAATCTCAGAAAAAGAAATGTAAAATCCGTTTCTAAAACGGATTTTTTATTTATAATCAGTCGTTTACAATAAAAAATGTTTTTTGGCGTTATATTTGTATATCATCAATCATCATTAAATCAATCAATCATGTTAAAACGTTTTTTTATTCTTTGTTCTGGTGTCGATACTGACATTGTGAACGGTTGTTCTAACGGCGAACAAAACAAATATGCCGGAATTGGCGCTACGGTTTTCTTCACAGCCGTAATGGCTTTTATAGCTGCTTCTTATGCTTTATTTACAGTTTTTGACAATGTCTATACTGCCGTTTTCTTTGGATTAGTATGGGGTTTTTTAATCTTCAATCTTGATAGATTTATTGTTTCTACCATCAAAAAAAGAGATCATTTTTTAAACGAATTTATTCAAGCATCGCCAAGAATTGTTTTGGCAATTATTATTGCAATAGTGATTTCGAAACCATTGGAAATTAAAATTTTTCAAAAAGAAATTGAAACAGTTCTTCTGAAAGAAAAAAATGAAATGTCAATTGCTAATAAGAACCAAGTTTCTAACTTCTTTAAAAATGACGTTGATAAAAACAAAGCTGAAATCGATAGTTTAAAATCAGCCATTACAAAAAAAGAAAAAGAAGTAGCTTCGCTCTACAATTCTTATATTACCGAAGCCGAAGGAACTGCTGGAACGAAAAAAATGGGTAAAGGTCCTATTTATAAAGAAAAACGCGAAGCTCATGACTTAGCCTCAAAACAACTCGATAGTTTAAAAGCAACTAACGCAAAAATTATTGCTGATAAAGAACTGAAATCTAAATCTCTACAAGCCGATTTAGATAAAAAGGTTTCTGAAACACAACCCGTAATTGATGGTTTTGACGGTTTAATGGCAAGGATAAATGCACTGAATAAATTGCCTTGGTTGCCATCATTTTTTATAATGTTACTTTTTTTAGCCATTGAAACCTCACCAATTTTTGCCAAATTATTATCGCCAAAAGGAGAATATGATTTCAAACAAGAAGATGCAGAAATGGCTATAAAAAACATGCTGGCGCAAAACAAATATCAAAGCGAATTGCAAAGAAAAACCGATGCAGAAATTTATGATAAAGTTTATGCTGATATCCGCGATGATAAAGAACTTTATAATTACAAAAAGAAAGGCGCAACAGAGTTACTAAAACTTCAAGCCGATGGTTTTGTAGAAAAACAGAAAAAGTCCATGTAAAAATAAACCCAACTCAAAAAAAGTTGGGTTTATTGTTTAAGGTAGAAATGCATACCCTTTTCTAGTTTTCCAAAGAAAATACTTTTCCAGAAGTACTTTGCTAAAATCATAAATCACATTTGGAAGCATGATGGCAAAAGTTCTTGGTTTGAACAGATGATTTGAAAAAATAATTACTTCTTTTTTTCCAGCATCCATAATACACAGACCAGGAATTTTTCCCCAAGCTTTTCTTTTTAAATCTGTTCTGCCTTTTGCTAGTCTTATGATGTTCTCTGCGACTATTTTGCCAGTTTCATCACTCGGATAACCTGTTTTTGGTGCAGCAAACGGGATATTTTTACAAGTAAATGGTAAGTCAACTTGAACGGCAATTCCGGCTGCCCAAACATTTTTCAAAGTTTTATGCTGATAACTGTCTTCTACAGGAATATATCCATTGGCAGTAGGAGTTAATGAAGGTGAATTTTGCACGAAATCTACTCCAATAAATGGTGGCATTAGTTGTGTTAAATTACTTTTTAAGACTTCACCAGTTGAAAGAATTACACTATCAGCTGTTACTTCTTTCACAGCAACTTGAGTTCTGTAATGAATATTGAACATTTTCATAAATGTTTTTAGCATTGTTTCACCCATTGGCATACCATCTATTCCAAAATGACCCAAATAATCTTCTGGTGTAATCCAATATAAATCGACTTTTTTACGAATATTTTGCTCTCGAAGCCATTTTTCAACATTGAACAGAAACTCATAAGCTGCACCCATACAACCAGCATTTTGGGTTGCTCCAATCACTATTGGTCCAGGATTTTTCTTGAATTCTTCCAATGCTGTGCGCAATTTCATAGCTCCATTTGGAGTACCAACATAATGTGAAAACTCAGCAACACCAGGTGCTACATCAAATTTTACTTTTGGACCTGTTGCCACCACCAAATTGTCATATTTAAAATCTCCTTTATCGGTTTTTACAATTTGGGCATCAGTATCTACAGACAAGGCTTCGGCATGAACAAAATCTACACCTTTTTTTCTTAATATTTCTTCTTTCTTAAAAGATATATCTTTCATTTCTCTTCTTCTAAATGGTACCCATATAAGTGATGGGATGAAAAGAAAAAGTGGTGATTTATCAATCAAAATTACTTTATGTGCTTCTTTACCTTTTCGCTTAATTTCGAGAGCAGCTGTCATTCCGGCAAAACTTCCTCCTACTACTACTGTTGTTGTCATGATTATTAATTTTAGCACTATAAAGGTACTTTGACTTTAATAAATAAAAAGTATCAAATGTTACATTGAAGCATAAAAAAACCGACTGATTTTTGTGTTTCAGTCGGCTGTAGTTTTTGATAATTTATGCTTAAATATATTTTAAAACTTCTGCTTTTAATCGGTCATATTCACCTTGCAAAATCAAACCATTATCGAGTAGCTTTTTATAGCTTTGAAGCTTTTCAAACAACTCATCTTGCGACAAATTGGCCAAAGCATTTTCTTCACTTTGAGGTTTTTCATCAGGAAATTGTTTTTCATCTCTAAATCCTGAATGCGCAACAGGAATAATTTGCTGTTCTAGTTCGTTATAAAAGCTTGTGTCTGCAAAACTAGTTACTTCTTCTGCCTGAATTTCTTCTATAACTTCTGCTTCTTCAATAATTTCAACTGGAGTTGTTTCAACAGGATTTTTTTCTTCAACAATTAGTCTATTTACAACTGGGTTTTTCAATAAATCCAATTGTTCTTTGGCATAAGTGTACAATTTTCTTGCTTGGTTTTTTGGCAAATAATCTATGGTATGCGTCAAATCAGACTTGGTTGAAAATGTAAAATCGGCTCCAAGAATTCCTTCTTTAACAAAACTAGCCTCAATATCATCCCAATCATAATCAATAAATTCCATAGACAAACCAAGGTTTTTTGGTTTACAAAGAATAATTCTCTTATTAGTTACCACAACACTATCGGGCAAAATAGTAACTGCTGGTTTTTTTTGAACCGCAATATAACCTACTTCTTCATTTGACATCAATAGGTTATCCAATTTTGAAGTGATTTTTTCAATTGCTTTTGGATCTTGGTCTTCGTTTAATATTTTCTTTAAGTTGTCTAACATGGCTTTATTTTATGTCTAAAATTCATTGCAAAAGTAATGCCTAATTCTCTACTTCTCAATACAATTTCGAGAAAAATCGAAATCACTCGAAGTGACGTTATAGAATTTCGTTTTGTATTTTTTTGGTTAAACTTTTGAAAACTAAATCATAAGAATGATTGATGAGCTCTAGCATTAGTTTATCGGAAACATCATTATTAAAATCAACTGTATTCCAATGAATTTTGCTCATATGATAACCCGGATTTATCGCTTCATATTCTGCACGAAGTTCTAAAGCTCGTTCTGGTTCGCATTTCAAATTTAACGATGGCGTTCCATTTTCCCATTCTTTTAACGAAGTTAGACAAAACATTTTTCCGCCAACTTTAAACACCAATGTATCTTCATCGAACGGAAAGTGTTCGGTTACGCCTTTTTTGGATAAGCAGAATTCGTAGAGTTGTTGAATGTTCATTTTTTTAGTTTTCAGTCACAGTTTTCAGTCACAGTTCTGATTACTGAGACTGAAAACTGAATACTATTTAATTCTTTCCATCATCTTTTCGGGATGCGCCAAATTTTTAAATCCAAATTTTTCATATAGAAAATGTGCGTCAGAGGTTGCTAATCGCCAAATTTTGACTTCTTGTAATTTGGGTTCATTCATCATGGCATTTATTAAAATTGAAGAGTAGCCTTTTCCTCGATGATTTTCATCAATAAAAACATCCATAACGTAAGCAAAAACTACATAATCGGTAATTACTCTGCAAAAGCCAATTTGTTTATCATTCAAATAAATCCCGAAGCAAAATGAGCTATCAATCGTAGTTTGAACTTCTTCCATTGTTCGTCCAGCAGCCCAATAGATATCTTTCAAAAAATTTTGAATAAACGGGACATCAAGTTTGGATTTGTCTGTTGAAACGGTTATCATAATTATTTTAAATTTTAAATTATGAATTTTAAATTATGAATTTTAAATTATTTTATAAAGAATTGGTTTACTTGGCGAAGCATCATTTTCAAACGAAGCAATTTGTAGATTTAGTATATAACTTCCGTCTTGAATTTCATTCCCCACAAAAATCATCTCGGTGATTGTGCAATCCAGTCGTGCGTCATCATTTAGATTGTCAACATTTTTTACATTCCAAAATGCCTTGTGCGCCAATAATTTCCCTTCATCCTCTTCTCTATCCACACTTGGTAAATCAATCAACAAATGTTTTACACCAAGTTCACGGATATAAATAGCAGCATCTTCCGATAAATATGGCGGATTGGTTTTAGAATAATTTTTATGCTTTTTTTCTTCAAGATTGGGAAGTGTTCTAATGATTAATGCTTCTGGGAAATTGAAACTATTATTATGTGACTTCTCGTCTTCACCTGAAGTGACAAAATGCTGTTGAATTTGTTCGTTGGTTATTACCAAATCGCCATTGATATTTTCTGGTGTAATCGAAATTAATTTGGTAGTAAAAAAGAATTGCTTCAAGCATTGATTTATAGAATAAAATTCTCGTGTGATATGTCCGAGACATTCGGTATGCGTTCCATGACCATGTGGATTGAAGAAAATATTGTTGAAATTTGTCGAACTTCCTTCGGAAACTTTTCCAACCCAATCACCAAAACGAACAGGTTCTATAACAGGTTTTTCAATATACCAAGCAATCGGATTTTCATCAGTATTGGTTAAAGGAATAGAAATATCTATAGGTTTTGACAAATCTATTTTAAGTTCTAATGCATTTATATGTATAGTTGCGACCATAAATCCTTACTTATTTTTGTAAATTTACATTTGAATCTTTCAACTATCAAGATTATGAACAAAAAACTTGTAGAAATTGTCCATTCAGCAAAAACGGTTATTCAAAAATATCCTTTAGTGTTGTTGATGTCCTTTGTCATGACGTTTATTGTGTGTTATATGATTGAGACTGAAAACGTCAAAAAAGATAATTTCTATTTGATAAAACTACTCTTATCTAGTTCACTTGGCATTTCATTGTTTTTTGGAATAAAAATGCTTTCTGAAAGAATTGGAAAAGAAATATTATTGAGTGTTGCTGGGTTAATACTTCTAACAATCTATTATTTTGTTCTTCCAGACAATGAAAAACAATTCACAGATAGATATGTGTTTGTTGTTTTTCCTATGTATGTTTTGTCGCATTTGTTTGTAGCATTTATCCCTTTTGTTGGAAAATCTTATCGCGAAAAAAGTTTTTGGGAATACAACAAAAACCTCTTTATCAATTTTATACTAACTGGGATTTTTACACAGGTTTTGGTAATGGGTGTTTTGCTTGCAATCCTAGCAGTAGAAAAACTATTTGCTTTTCATTTTGATGAAAAAATATATCCCGAAACTGGATTATCAATGGCTATTTTTGGCAGTACATTCATCTTCTTATTATTCAATGCCAAAGGTTTATCAAGTTTAGAAAAAGATCGCCAATATCCAGTTATCTTAAAATTCTTTACACAGTTTGTTCTTATTCCGCTATTGCTAATCTATCTTGTAATACTGTATTTCTATTCTGGTAAAATTCTTCTTGCTTGGCAATTACCTCGTGGTTGGGTAACATACCTTGTTATGGCATTTTCAATCGTTGGTATTTTGGCATTACTGCTAGTTTATCCTTTGAAAGAAATAAAGGCAAAATCTTGGGTTGTAATCTTTTCCAAAGTTTTCTATTACAGCTTATTACCATTGTTGATTTTGCTGTTTACAGCTATTTTTACTAGAGTGCTTCAATATGGTTTTACCGAAGCTCGATATTATGTTCTTCTACTAGCTATATGGCTTGCAACACTGACTTTGTATTTTATTTTCTACAAAAAAGCTTCCATAAAGTTCATTCCTGTTTCACTTTTTTGTTTTGGAATTTTTGCCTTAATGTTTCCTTTTTTGAATGCTTTTTCGGTATCTGTAAAAAGTCAAAAAGAAGCGTTGATGTCTTTATTAAATTCAGAAAAACTAATTGAAAACGGAAAGATAAATTTTGATAAAAAAATAAGCGATTCCACAGCTACCAATATTTTAGACAAATTTGAATATTTGACAGAAAGAAATGAAAAACCTTTTTTAGAAACTTTAGTTCCCAAAACCATTCAACAGAAAAAAGAATTCAAAGAAGGATATTTTTGGAATTCATCTGATTATTTTACACAAATAAATTACGCTCACGACAATAATTATCAAGCCAACATGCTCACTTTGAGATCATCTGAAGAGCTAAAAGACATAAAAGGTTATGACAAAGCGCTTGAAATAAACTCTCTTTACAGGCAAAATTATGATTTTGATAAGATGAATATCCGCATCATCAATGAAGGTGAAAACTCTGAAAATGGAAAGATAATTATTGAAATTAATAATTCAAGCACTGATATTTCGACGCAAATAAATACTCTTTTTTCAACCTACGGGAAAAGAAAAGGAACAGTTGATGTTGAAGATTTGTCCATCAAATTTGAGCTTGAAAAATATTCTTGCAAACTCATTTTTGGTACAATTACAAAGGATTTTAAGACAAAGAAAATAGACTTGAATTATGGAACAAATTGGTTATTGATTAAAGAAAAATAATTTAGTCAACACGGAATAAATCGCTAGCTATTCCATCACAAAGGAATTTTCCTTTTTTAGTTGGTCTTAAAATCTTCTCGATACGATTTTGTTTTTCAAAATCACTCGAAGTGACGATTTCGAGTAAGTCATCTGCAATAAATTTTTCAGATTGTTTTAATAGATATTCTAGAAAATCAGTTCCAAATTCTTGTTCAATTCTACTCAAAGAAACTCCCCAAATGGTTCGCAAACCAGTCATAATATATTCATTATATCTATCGTTTTTAGATAAAATTTCCGTTTTGGATGGTAATTTATTCTCTTGAATAGATTTTATATACAAGCTATTGTTAGAAATATTCCAACTTCTATTTGTTCCATCATAACTGTGGGCTGATGGACCAATGCCTATGTACTTTTTGCCTAGCCAATAAGCAGAATTGTTTTTGGAAAAATAATTGGGTTTGCCAAAATTGGATAATTCATAATGCACAAATCCTTTTTCTTGAAGTTTTTCAACTAATAGATAAAAATGCTCATGTGCTGTTTCTTCGCTTGGTTGTTGAATGATTCCTTTTTTTATTAATGATTGCAAGGCGGTTTTTGGTTCAACTGTCAAAGCATAACTCGAAATATGTGGAATATTGAAAGACAAAGCAGTTTCAATGTTTTGCAACCACTTTTCGTTACTCATGTTTGGCATTCCATAAATCAAATCGATGGTTATGTTATCAAAATATTGTGTAGCAAGTTCTAAGCTTTTTTTGGCTTCATCGGCATTGTGAGCACGATTCATAAGTTTTAAATCTTCCTCAAAAAATGATTGAATTCCTATTGATAATCTATTGATTGGGCTATTATAAAATGCAATTATTTGTTCATACGACAAATCATCAGGATTGGCTTCAATGGTGATTTCTGGATTTTCTATAACATTGAAATTCTTATAAACTTCATCAATCAAAAATCTTATATCTTCAATCGCTAATATTGAAGGTGTTCCACCTCCAAAATAAATGGTTTCTATAATAACATCTTCGTCACTTCGAGCGCAGTCGAGAAGCTCATTTTTTCTCAATGCAATCTCTTTTGCCAATGCCAAAATCATTTCATCTTTCTTCTTCAATGACGTTGAAAAATGAAAGTCGCAATAATGACATGCTTGCTTACAGAAAGGTATGTGAATGTAGATGCTTGACATTGTTAAGTATTCAGTGCTCAGTAATTAGTGACCAGTTTTACAAAATTATTCAAATTTTGAACCAAATTTTGAAGGATTTAATATCATATAATTTATTAGCTTGCCAACTTCTTTTGATTTTTCTAATAAATAATCATGTTTTTCATTTGTAATATATTTACAAGCCAGAGCATATTCAAGCCAACCTTGGGTTTCAGAATTTTCAGCATCAGAATCAGTTAATTTACTATGAAAATATTTTGGGTATTCTCTTTTTCTGTAAGCTTCAGCAATTGTAATCGTTACACTTCTTGAACTTCTTCTAATTTGATCTGTCAAAGAATATGTTTCTTCTTTTGGAAAAGTTTTTGAGATTTCAAAAATTTCCATCGCAACTTCAAATCCTTTTTTATATGCTAATAAATCTTGAAATTTCATAAATATTTTTTTAAATAAGTAAACTGCTCACTAATTACTGAGCACTATTTCTTAACTCTATTCTCATTTTGTTTCACAAATGCCTCCCAACCAGTGTAACTTTTTCCAGCGGTAATTTTTCCAGAATTGAAAAAATGACAAACGGCTGCGGCCAAACCATCAGTACTATCCAAATTTTTGGGTAGTTCTTTTAATCCAAGAAGTTGTTGAAGCATTTTGGCTACTTGTTCTTTGCTAGCATTTCCGTTACCAGTAATTGCCATTTTTATTTTCTTAGGTTCATATTCGGTAATAGGAATTTGACGCGATAAACCTGCTGCCATTGCAACGCCTTGCGCTCTACCAAGCTTGAGCATTGATTGTACATTTTTCCCAAAAAATGGTGCTTCAATAGCTATTTCATCTGGATGATGAGTTTCTATGAGTTCAATGGTTCGTTCAAAAATAATCTTCAATTTAGTATAATGGTCATCATATTTGCTCAACAAAAGTTCATTGAGCTGCATGAATTCCATTTTTTTATTGACCACTTTGATTAACCCAAAACCCATAATGGTTGTTCCAGGATCAATACCTAATATGATACGTTCGTTTGCCAATTATTTAGTTTCAAGTTTAAGGTTTCAAGTTCAAAGTTTTGTTTCTTTGCAACAATGATTTCAATTCCTCACAAAGCTAAACAATTCGGTGTTTTTATAATCAAACTTTTGATTGTAATTGGTGCTTTTTATTTTATCTACGATAAACTTGCTAGTGACAAGAGTTTAGACTGGGAAAAGTTTTGGGAATTAGCTAATGAAAAATTTACTTTTTCTGTCATCTTTGGTTTACTCTTGATGAGTTTTGCCAATCGGTTTTTTGAGATTTTGAAGTGGAAAAATTTGGTTTCAACTATTCACACTATTTCTGTTGGTGAATCAACAAAACAGGTTTTAGGAGCTTTGGCCGCAGGAATTTTTACTCCCAATGGCATTGGAGAATATGCTGGGAAAGCACTTTATTTTAACAAAAACCAAACAAAAAAAGTAGTTTTTCTCAACCTTGTTTGCAATGGTATTCAAATGATTTTGACCATTGTTTTTGGAACTATTGGATTGTTTATTCTGGGTTACTGGCAATGGGTAATAGTGATAATTTTATTGTCTTGCTTCTTGATTCTTGCTTCTTTTCTCTCAAAAAAAATCAAGATTAAAAGCTATTCCATTGAAAAACTCCTTCAAAAAATCAATGAAATTCCAAAGCACATTCACAATAGAAATAACCTACTTGCATTGTGCAGGTATTTGACTTTTTCGCACCAATACTATTTTTTATTTCTCGTTTTTGGCGTAGATTTACCCTATGCAACCATGATGGCAACTATTGCAGTGGTTTACTTTTTGGCTTCTTCATTACCAAGTTTTCAATTTTTAGACTTTGCAGTAAAAGGAAGCGTAGCTGTTTTTTTCTTTGGAAAATTGGGTGTAAACGATTGGATAGTAGTTTTTGTAGCCACATTAATGTGGTTTTTGAACGTGGTTTTACCAGTCGTCATGGGCTGTTATTATGTACTTAAATATAAACCAAAATGGAACTAACAATTATCCTTATTATAATTTTAGCGATTTATTCCTTGTTAATCCTTCAACTTGTTTTTGGGTTTGATAAAGTAAAGACTTTTATAGTTGATGAAAAAACTCCAAAGACAGCTTTTACCATAATTGTTCCATTTAGAAACGAAGAAAAAAATTTGCCAAGGCTTTTAGAATCGTTTTCTAATCTTGATTATCCTCATGAGTTGATTGAAATAATTATGGTTGATGATTTTTCGAAAGACCAATCAGAACGTGTATATATCAACTGGCGAATGCAAAATAATGATATTGACACTACACTTCTCGAAAATCTAAAACTAACGAATTCCCCAAAAAAAGATGCCATTTCAAGAGCATTACCAATAGCCAAACATGATTGGGTTATTACTACTGATGCCGATTGTGAAGTGAAAAAAAATTGGCTGAAAACAATAGACAATTACATTCAAAATCACAATGTGGAAATGATTGCAAGTAGTGTAATCTACAAAACCAAAAACAACTGGTTTCATCATTTCCAACAGCTTGATATGATGAGTTTGCAAGGAACAACTATCGGGAGTTTTGGCATTGGGAAACCTTTTATGTGCAATGGAGCCAATTTTATTTATACCAAAAAACTGTTCAATGAGCTTGATGGTTTTAATGGGAATGACAAAATCAGTAGTGGTGACGATGTTTTTTTGCTACAAAAAGCAGTTGCAAAATATCCCGAAAAAGTTCATTATCTCAAAAGCAATCAAGCAACGGTTAAAACAAAACCAGAAAACGACTTGTTTACATTTTTTATGCAAAGAGTTCGTTGGGCGGCAAAAACAACAGGTTACAAAAGTACTTATGCACAGTTTTTGGCGATAGTAGTTTTTGTGATAAACTTGAGTTTGATTATAGGTTTGTGGTTTGTAGTTTGTGGATGTTTGGATTATAAAACTCTATTGGCTGTTTTTTTAACAAAATACCTTATTGACTTTTTTATGATTAATAAAGCCAATACTTTTTTTATGAAAAACAGAATTCTGCTTCCTTTGGCGAGCAGTTTTATTTATCCTTTTTATGCTGTTGCAGTTGGGATTTATTCTCTAGTTGGAAAATTTTATTGGAAAGGAAGAGTTTATAAAAAATGATTTTTTGAGGTCTTGAATTGTATTACTTGGAATTAATGTGAAATTTAATTTTGACTTTAACTTACAATTCTAACTTTTAGGTTTTTTTTTGATATTCCAAAAGCAACTTGTTGATTTTTCTTATTTGATTATTCGTTTTTATTTCTTTTAAATTATCCATTTTATCCATTAAAATCAAATACTCTTCATCACTATTTATCTTACCTCTTTTTAATATTTCTCCAATGCTTTGATCAAACAATTCTTCTTGAAAAGATATATCAATATTTAACTTTTGTTTAAATAACTCTTTTAATTCTAATTGATTTTGTGGTGACATTTCCTTTAACTGTAGATATATTTCCTTCTCTCCAGATTTTAAAACTTTAATATTCTTTTCATTATATGCCTTCTCGATTAGCTGATTGGTTTCAGTAAAAAATTCACTTGGCATGCCTAATCTTTCAATTAAAAAATTATTAAATAAGAATAATTTATTTTTTAGCAATTCAATACTTTCCATTTTTTAGCTATTTAAGGACATAAATATCAAAAATTTAGGTAGAAAAACTACTCCTGCTTTATAATCACAGGAAGAACAAACTGCGTTTTTACAGGTATTCCACGTTTTATTGCAGGATTTACTTTTGGAAAATCTATCAGCCTTGCATGCAGAATACTATCAATTTTTATAGTATCATATGCCACACTATCTTTTGGAAACTGAGGTTGAAAAGCAACTTCAGAAGTTGGAAAAACAGTAACTTTAACCTCTATGGTGTCAAGTTTTGGAAATTCAGTTGAAAGCGAATCTACATTCAACTTTTGTTCGATAGTGCTTGTCATAAACTCAAAAAAACATCTCTTTCTTTGTTCTTTATCGGCTATTTTTTCGCAATCTACAATCGAAGGATATTCATCAACTTCGTTCCAATTAATTTCATTCAACTGTTTCTTTAACAATTCTTTTTCATCGGGCACTTTTTTGTCAAATAGTTGACAAGAAGCAAAGAAGAAACTTGAGAAAAAAAGAATAGCAAGAATTTTTTTCATATTCGTTGAAACGAAAATTTATTTGATTTTTCAAATGTAATAAATTTACTTTCAATAATCAGCTATGACGTTTATTCATTCTGTTGCTCAAAAAAAAATGCTCCGAAAACGGAGCATTTTTTTTATTTTATAATTAGTTTTTTGGTGACTTTGTTATTCAAGTCTGAAGTAATTTCTACAAAATACATTCCGGAACTGATGTTAGAAACATCAACGGAAGTTGTGTAATAATCTATTGATTTTTTGGACAAGACAACTTTGCCCGATATATCATAGACAAAAACATCTTTGATGGTCTGTGTATTATCTGCTAAGGAAATTGTGAAAGAATCTGTAGCAGGGTTCGGTGCAAGAATAAAATTACTCAACTCGTTTTCTCCTATCGATAACTGATTTACAAATTCAGTATTGAAAGTATTTGTTACAATCGCTGGATTAAAGTCAAAATAAATAGCTGCCGAGTTAGGAATAACATCTCCAACCGCAAAACCAGACATTGGTTTAACTTTAAAAGTAACATAACCTTTACCTATATTAGTATTGGCTATTGAAATTGGCAACTGAATATTATCAAACCTCCAAGTCAAATTATTATCTACTTGATCCAATATATATGGATGACTTGCACTTACCATTTTTACAGTAGTTGCATCAAGTTGGTCGTTTAACACATCATTTATTCTAACGTTTATTGCGCTAGCATTTCCGGTGTTTTCAAATCTAATAGTATAATATAAGTAATCATTTTGTGTAAACGAAGAAATTAGGATTTGTTCACCTCTAGCTTCCATTTTATCATTTGGATCATAAGCATTTACAACCATTTGAGTAACAGAATTCTGGTTGTTTTCTGGAACAACATCACCTGTAATTGGTTCAATTGAAACTGAATTTGTTAAATACTGACCCGCATTTACAGTTGGTATAGTCGGAACTGACAACGAAACATCAATCGTTCTAGTTTCAAAAGGCAAAAGATTAGTAAAATTATACGTAAAACCAGTTGCTGTAGCCGAAATACCTGATACAGAAACAGCACTTATAGAAACAGCATTATCTTTTGAGAAAGTAATTGTGCCACTTGAAACAGTTTGATTACCTAAATTTGTATAGACAATTTTATTTTGATACGTAAAACCTGGTCTTGGTGCATTAGACGGAATAATTGCTACTGATAAATCATTATAACTTTGAACAATAGTTACAGGAAAATTATAGGTAATCATTCCTCCACCAACTATAACACTTACATTATTAAAATTGGCAGTTGAGATTGAATACATCGACGCATAAGATGAATTAATAGAATAACTCAAGTCATAAGAATTATTAGGATTAATATCGTATATGTTATAAATTCCTGTAGGCGAAGTGATATCGTGAACTGAACCATTATTGTTTATTTCATAATGAAACTGACCAAGTGGAAAATTATTTTCACCTGTATCTTGAATACCATTGTTGTTACTGTCAAGGAAAGCATTTAGTCGCATTCCTGTACAATCAATCTCGGCTGATGAACTTCCTAATTCTTCTATTTTTATAAACCCTGGTTGATTACTGAAATTAGTTACCATAATCAAATAATATTGTCCAGGTTGCGCGTTATTTATTAATACATTTTCTGTTGGAGAAGCGGAATAGCTGCAACTTACCATATTACCAGCAATCAGTTGACTGTAACATGGAGTTACAGGATCTGTAAATGGTCCAAAAGCAACGTAATCAGTATCTAAATTAGGTGAAGAAACATTTGGGTCTGTACCTTGAGTTATCAATAAATTTATCGTACCTGCTTGGCTAATTGGTAAATAAAACCACGTAGGATTTGGTGTAGTAAACAAACATCCAAATTGTCCTGCTGATGCTGAGTTTATTGTATTTGCAAATGGTATTCCTAGAGAAGCGCACAATGAATTTGCCTGAATACAATTGGAAGCATTATTACAATTTGAAGAAGCCGTTAATGGCATTGTGTAAATATTATCACATCCACCTTCAATTATTTCTCTAATAAAAATAATTGTTTGGTTAGTATTCATAGTACTCACAGAAAACGCAGCAGGATTTGTAATCTGGTTTTCTTGATTTTGAGCATCTAATGAACTTGTATAAAATTCTAACGTATTAGTTGAATTTATTTGAGCTTGCGATGTAGTTAAATCAAAAATCACTTGTTGATCATTATTATCATCACATTGAACCATTGGTTGCAAAGTAGCTTGAATGTAAGTGAAATTAAATACATTTAAAGAAAATTGATTTATATAAACCTCACTTGGGTTTGAATTGTTTTCAACCTTCGAAAAAAGCATTTGAAATCCTTGTGACATACAATATGGTGAAACCGCTGGTATGGTGCAAGCTTGATCCATAAAATAAGAAACAGTATAATTTGATGGATTTAAAGTTCCAAGAACATTTACGTCGTTTTCATTCAAATTAAAACAAGCTTGTTCTCCAGTTTCAACACATTGACTATAACTTTGTGGTTGTCCTGGCGAAGGGCAATATTCAGTTAAAAATGTGAAATAATTCCATTGACTATAAGTGTTATCCGTACAATTTGCTCTAATAGCAACTGTATAAATTGATCCACAATTTAAACCCGTTAAAACTAACGGATTGGTAACTCCTGATGATAATGCCACACCATTCACTTGAATTTCAAATCCAGCTTCATTTCCTGTTCCATTCCATGTTATTGTAGCTGAGTTTTGAGTAACATCATAAGCTGTGACTGTTGGCATCGGACATGTTGTAGTGCCACAATCTTCATAAATAAAACTAACTGTTCCTACTGAATAACAACCTGTTACAGAATTAGTGATCCTATATGCAACAGCTTGAGATAATGGCATATAACAACTTGCATTAGCTATCTGATTAGCTCCTATTTCAGCATCAGTTTGGGTTTCATAAAAAGCTATTTGGTTTGTCGTTGAACCGTCAAGTAATGAAGGCTCAAGCTGTGTTAGATCAACACAAGTATTAGCATTCTCATAACAAATTACCATTGATGTACCAAATGCATTTGGCGCAGGGTTTACAGTAAGATAGTAATTCATTATTGTCACCTCAGACGTAGTCAAGTCTTGAATTCTAGCAAAAATCAATTGAGGATTAGTTGTATTTGTGAAACTATTAGGCAAAGGATTTGCATTACTTGCCGCATCACTTTGTGTAAGATGATGAGTTACAACAAAATTTTGAGCATTTTGCTGCATTAAAATCTCATAAGATATTTCTCCTAAATAAAAAGTAGCGATACCATCGTTAGTGGAGTCGTCACAAACATTGTTAAAAGCAGTTGGTTGATTAAACCCTTGAGAAAAACCTTTAACAAAGGTAAATAATACTAAAAGTAGAAGTAATTTTTTTTTCATATTGTTGGTTTTTGATTGAAAAGCACAGCTAATATAAAAACTTTCAGTCAATTACAACATTTATAAAACAAAAAAGCCATCCCAAAAAATGGGAAAGCTTTTCATTGGTCTAACTACTAAACCTTTGTTCCGATTTCTCGGAACGAAACAACACAACTAATCTTAAATACTTTTTTGGGCAAAAAAGGTTTTCATTTCTGAAAACCTTTCCCAATTTTAGCGGTCTGGACGGGACTCGAACCCGCGACCCCATGCGTGACAGGCATGTATTCTAACCAACTGAACTACCAAACCTTCGCTTAATTGCGGTTGCAAATATACAACGGTTTTTTATATCTGCAAGACTTTTTATTAATTTTTTGAATAATTATTCTTTTTGGTTAGCCAAACATTTGCTTTTCAACCAAATATGTTGTTAGTATTTTTTCAAAATCATCAGAAACAGCTACAGGAACGTATTTAATTTTGTTTTGAGCACAGGTTAGCGCTATTTCTTGAAAATATTCTTTTACTTTCTTTTCATACTCTGCTTGTATGTTATCTGCAAAGACATTTATTTCCATATTGGTTTCTAAATCGATGAATTTTCTTGGTGAATTATCGTAGTTGAAATGCAATTCGGATTTACTGTCATACACATGAAAAATAACTACTCTATGTTTATTGTGTTTTAAATGTTGTAATGCATTGAACAATTTTTCTTTTTCACCATTTTGAAACATATCTGTAAACAAAATAATCATAGAACGTCTATGAATCTTTTCAGCAATTTGATGTAAAAATGTAATTGTGTCTGTGCTTTTTGAATTTTTTGGGCTTTCTAATAATTCCTCTAATTTGTTGAGTAGCATTCTGTGGTGACGATCACTACCTTTTTCGGGTGAATAATACTCATAAGTATCAGAATAAACACTTAATCCAACGGCATCTCGTTGTTTTTTTAGTAAATTCATCAAAACAGCCGAAGCCAAAACTGAAAATCCTATTTTGTTTTTAAAAAAAAGTTCATTGGAATTTAGCTTTGGATAATGCATTGAGGATGAGTTGTCAATTATTATGTGACATCTCAGATTAGTTTCTTCTTCATATCGCTTTGAATATAACCTATCTGTTTTAGCAAAAAGTTTCCAGTCGATATTCTTAGTACTTTCGCCAGAATTATAAATCTTATGCTCTGCAAACTCTGCAGAAAAACCATGAAACGGTGATTTATGCATTCCAGAAATAAATCCTTCGACCACTTGGTTTGCCAAAAGCTCCAAATGTTTGAATCCTGAAATGATTTCTTTTTGTTGTTCTATCTTCATAATTCAAATATAATTTGAAATTTTTGAATAAAAAAGGCCTAACTTTCGTTAGACCAATTTCTGCTTAAAAAACTACTTTCCCAACTTTTCTTCTATTTTTTTTAATCGTTCTTCAAGCGATTGTATTTTTTTGTTTTGTGCTTCGATTATCATTTGTTGTTCTTGTACTGCTTTTACTAGTGGAACAACAAATTCTGCATAGCGTAAGCCATAAAAATCATTTTCGTTTTTAGGTTTATCAACGCCACTGAAGTCGAAATTAGTTTCTTTAGCCGCTTGCTCTACTTCTTGCGCAATAAATCCAGTTTGAATTTCTTGGTTTTTCATTTTTCCACTATCCTGTTTTCTAATATTTTCAGGTATTTTTAAAAAACTATTAATGGCTTCTACATCTAGCAAGTAGGTTACTGGTTTTAGTTTGGTAATAAATGATAAACCTGGTACATTTGTTAGTATATTCTTTTTAAAACGTTTATCAGAAACATTAGTCCAATTAGCATATCCGCCAATGCTACTTACTCCTGTATCTCCAATACGAACTTGATTACTAGCAGTAATTGCAGAGCCGTCACCTATAGCAGAAGAATTTGAATAATTGCTTCCTACGTAGGCATTTGCCCCTATAGCAGTATTATAATTTCCGGTTGTAATTCCATTTAGGGTATTATAACCTAGTGCTGTATTTCTTAGACCTGTAGAATTAATGTTTAATGAAAAGTTCCCTACAGCAGTATTACGAGTTCCGTTAATCGTATTTGTGGGGTTATTATTAAGTAATGCATCAACCCCAATGGCTACATTATTACTATCGTAAGCAATGCCTCCATTATCAAAATTTTGTAATCCCAAAGCCCTATAACCAACCGCCACATTATTACTAGCTATTTTATTACCCAATAAAGAGGCATTTCCAAAAGCCGAATTGTAATTTCCATTATTCCCATTTAAAGCTCTGTATCCAAAACCAGAGTTATAGCTTCCAGTTGTATTGCTTAATAATACTTCCGAACCATGAGCATTGTTTTGTATTCCTGTAGTATTTCCTGTAAGTGATAAATATCCAAAAGCATTATTTCCACCACCAGATGTATTAGCTGCTAAAGCACGGTCACCAATGGCAGAATTACCACTGCCAGAGGTATTAGTTGCTAAAGCTCGATAACCTATGGCAGTGTTTAAACCTCCCACTGATGTAGGGTTTAAAGCTTCAACTCCAAAAGATGTATTATTGTCTGAAGAATTTAATAATCCTGAACGTATGTTGTTTCTTTTAAAAACTACATCATTATCATCAGTTGTCCCTATAAAATTGGTTGTTGGGCTTGTTCCTGAATTTCCTGTTACACTCCAAGCAAAAGAGGTTGGATTTTGCCATGTTACATTTCCTGTTGCATCCGTTTGCATAATTTGGTTTGCCGTGCCTCGTGATGCGGGTAATATATAATTATTAGCTGTTGTCGTCCCTATTGAAAATCTTCCTAAAAAATAACCTGAATATCCAGTCGCTTTTAAAACATTAGAATAAACACCATATTGTACACCTCCAGCAGTTGTTGGAATAAGGTTATATGAACAGTACTTATCGCCAGCACCAGTAACATCAATCCTATTCCACGAACCATATTGAGTACCTGTTCCAGTGCCAGTAAAATAGCTGTATGTTCCATAATGTATTCCACTTCCTGTATTGGTTATTGAATTTCTTATTCCCGATTTATCTCCGTTACCTGTTCCTGCCAAAAAATTTAGCACTCCATTTTCAGATGCATTGTTACTTGAATTAAATTGAGTTCTAATTCCATTTTGTTCTATTGAAGTAACATTGGTCATTAAATTGTTTACTCCATTTACTGTACCTGTTGAAGAGCCACCAATGAAATTAGTTGTTCCTGATTTTATTCCTGTACCATCAACAATCATCCGATTACTAGTACAGCTAACTTCATCGGAACTTGTGCCATTAACAAGGTTTTCGTTTCCAAATCCTTTTGCCGCATTTGCAACTGTTATATAATTTTGTGTGCCAACCAATATTCCCGCTGGTTGAGTCGTACTCAGTAATGTTTTGACTGCATACGTTGTCCCGAAACTTGATGGATTTGAATGATTAAGATTTAAAACCGAGCTGATGCTACTGCTTGTTTCTTCGACATCTAATTTTACTGCAGCTGTATTTTTGCCTATTGCAACATTTCCTATATGATACATTCCATCACTATTTAAATATGGAGGAACAGTGGTTCCTGTTTTGTAGAAATCAGCATCAGGATTTTCGCCGACACCTTTCCAACTTGTTGTTGCATTATCCCAATAATAAAATCCAGGGGATTTACCTGCTGAAGTTGTGGTTAAATAAACCATCATACTGTTTTGTGCTGCTGTCGGATTGGTTACTGGAAAAGCATCAATTTTTGGGATGATAATTCCATCGTTGTTAGCTGGTGTTACTTGATTGCTAGATTTAATTTCTAATTGTGCCGCTGGTGTTGTGGTATTAATTCCTACTTGTGTATATGCAATAGAAAAAAATAGCAGAAAAGTTAAATGAGTATAAAACCTTTTCATATTTATATTTTTTAAGTAGTTAGTATTTAAGCACTACAAATTTGACCAACAATCAAAAACCAAAAAACGATAAAAGGACGAACGACAATATAAATACACCAACTACATTTTTTTAGAATGAAATTTATTTATATTTGAAATAGAAATTCATTTATATGAAACCTTTTAGATGTATCATTGTTGATGATGACGAAATGGACAAACTTTTGGTTGTATCTTATGCAAAACGGTTTTCTTCTCTTCAAATCGCTGGTATTTTTGAAACGGCAGAAAGTGCATTGTCTTTTTTAGAAAATAATCCAGTAGATGTTGCCTTTTTAGACATTGAAATGCCTGGTAAATCTGGATTGGAATTGCGAAAAAAAGCATTAGAAATTCCTGTTTGTGTTTTTATTTCATCACATTCAGAAAGCGCTATAGAAACATTTGAATTACAAACATTAGATTTTATTGTCAAACCATTTAAATTTCCGAGATTTGAACAAATGATGCATCGCTTGGAAGAATTTATGGAGATCCGAACTAAAGCCAGTTTATTCGAAGCTACTCTTGGCGGCGATGTGGTTTTTATAAAAACCGGACATGAACAAATCAAGGTAAAACTTCATGAAATAGTTTATCTTGAAGCCTTAAAAAACTATACTATTCTGATTACTGACACAAAAAGACATTGTGTTTTATCTAACCTTGGAGAACTGCTTCAGAACGAAAAATTCCAATCCTTTATACGGGTTCATCGCAGCTATGCTGTTCAAAAACAATTCATTCAAAAAATAAGCAGTCAAGAAATTGAATTGAAAAACGGTTTCAAAATTCCAATCGGTAGAAGTTATAAAGAAATTACAAATAGTTTGATATGAAATTCTACATCTGCCTACTGCTTTTATTGTTTTCTTTTAATTCTTTTGGTCAGACTTCAAAATCAATTGATGAGCTAACACTTGAACTCCAAAAAAACACTAAACAAGATACCTTAAAAGTGGTTACACTTCTCAAGTTATCAATGGCAAATGCTGGACGCAACCCTGAAAAAATGAAGCAATTTGCAATTGACGCTTTGTTACTTTCTGAAAAAATAAATTTTAAAAAAGGAGTTGCCGAGTCCTATAAGCTTCAAGGTGCTTCATTTTTTTCTACAGGCGATTATAAAAATGCCGAAAAATATTTCTCTAAATCTTTAACCGCATTTACGGAGATTAAAAACAACGCCGGAATAATCATCTGCAATTCTAATTTAGGCTCTATAAAATTGGTTCAAAACCAATATCCCGAAGCTCTAAAATTTTATCAAACTTCTATTCGCAATGCCAAAAAAACAAATGCTTCAAAATATTCAGCTTTGGCCTATGGCAATATGGGCATTATTTACAGCGAACTCAAAAACTATGATCTGGCTTTAAAGCACTTCAACGAAGCATTAAACATTCATAATAAAGCAAATTATGCTGCTGGTATAGCATCAAGTTTAAGCAATATTGGAAACGTTTATTTCAATCAAAAGAAGTATAACAACGCTTTGGAGTTTTTTACTCAAGCTTTAAATAAAAATATCGAAAGTAATGACAAATTAGGAATGTCCCGAGAATATGGAAATATTGCCAATGTATTCAGCGAGCAAAAAAAATATGACGATTCTTATGAAAACCACATGAAAGCTCTGAAAATCAACGAAGAGCTTAAAAACAACAAAGGAATTGCCGTTAATTATCAAGGAATCGGAGAATATTATTTAAAGCAAAACAATTTAGAAGAAGCTCTTGATTATTTTAAAAAATCGAACAAGATTTCAAAACAAATTGATGTAATCGATTTACAGAAACAATCCTACAACGGTTTAAGTGAGGTTTTTGAAAAAAAAGGAAATTCAGATAGTGCGTATTATTATTTTAAAAAATACATCGACACTAAAGAGACTATTGATAACGAAGCTAACAGAAAACAAATTTCAAGACTTGAAATTCAGTATGAATTTGATACTAAAGAAGAAAAATACAAAACCCAACAACTTCTTGACAATGAAAATATCAAACGTCAACAATTATTATTAGAATTCAACAAACTAAAACTAAACGAAAGCAACAAAGAACGTGATTTAGTTAGATTAAACTATTTAAAAACTCAATCCGAACTAAAAAATGAAAGTCTTGAAAAAAAGGCTCAAAAAAAACAACTAACTATAGCCGAAAAAGAAATTGAATTAAACAAAATCACATTAGAAAATAAGCAACGACAAACATACTTTTTTATTGCCGGAATTTTATTGATGGGAATTATTGGAAGTTTACTTTATTATCAAAGCAGAAACCGTAAAAGAACCAACAAAAAGCTACAACTATTAAATACTGAACTCGACGAAGCAAATAAAGCAAAAACTAGGTTTTTCAGTATATTAAATCACGATTTACGCGGACCAGTTATCAATTTGATTAATTTTTTACAGTTGCAAAAAGAAAGCCCAGAACTTTTAGATAACGAAAATACTGAACGCATGCAAACCAAAACCATGCACAGTGCCGAGAATTTGCTTAACTCTATGGAAGATATTTTGCAATGGAGCAAAAGTCAGATGGAAAATTTTAGACCTCAACCTAAATCTTTTGCAATCAATTTTTTATTTAAAGACATCAAAAATCATTTTTCAACTAATGAAAATGTAAAAATATCTTTTGAAAACAACGAAAACATTCAAGTCTTTACTGACGAAGATTATCTAAAAACCATTGTTCGAAACCTAACGAGTAATGCTATAAATGTTTTTACCTCAACTCAAAATCCAACTATTATTTGGAAAGCTTGGAGTGAGAATGAAAAAGTTCATTTATCAATTCATGACAATGGTCCTGGAGCAAGTCTAGAAAAATTTAAAGCCTTGTACGACGAAAAAGTTGTAGTGGGCATCAAAACCGGTTTGGGTTTGCATTTGATACGCGATTTGGCAAAAGCCATTGATTGTGAAATTTTTGTTGAATCAAAGTTAAATGAAGGAACAACCATCACTTTGAAACTTTCAAAATAAAAAAGGCTCAGAATTATTTGAAAATAATCCCAAGCCAATTCGAAAAAACTACTTACTTAATTTTTCTTCCAATGCTTTTAATCGATCCTCAAGCAATTGGATTTTGGAGTTTTGATATTCTATGATTACTTGTTGCTCTTGAACGGCTTTTACCAACGGGACAACAAAAGAAGCGTATTGCACACTATACAAATCTTTGTCATGTTTTGGAGCTCTTACACCATTAAATTCGAACCCAATTTTTTTGGCGGTTTCCTCAACTTCTTGAGCAATAAAACCTGTTTGGAGTTCTTTTTCTAAATCGTATTTCCCTTCCCAAGTTTCTTGTTTTTGGTCCTTATAAACCATTTCATTTTGTTTATGAAGGTCAAAATGGTAAGTTATTGGGCGAAGTTTTGTTATAAAAGCTAATCCTGGCACATTTTCCTGAACATTTTTCTTGATACGACCGTCGCTATAATTAAAGAAACCAACTTGTCCACCAATCCAGCTTACACTGGTGTTTCCGAGTTCAATAGTGTTAGAATTTCCACCAACCTCTCCAGAATTATATCCAAAACAACTAAAATTAGAAGAATTTGCAGAACTTACCAATCCTCCACAAGAACCACCAATACATGTATTTGAAATACCTGTTCGCAATCCAGCACCAGACCAGTCTCCAATACAAACATTAGCGCTACTATTTGATTCAAGATAGTAAAGAGCTCTATCACCTAAGGCTACATTTCCGTACCCAGTGTTATAAAAAAGTGCTTCTCTTCCTACTGCTACATTCCCATTCCCGTAAGTACAATTTCTTAATGCAGATGAGCCAATTGCCACGTTATAATCTCCTACATTTAAATATAAAGAATGATAGCCTACTGCGGTATTCCCTTCTCCTATTGTAGAACTAAATAAAGCTCTTTTACCAACAGCAACATTATATTGCCCCATCAAATTAGCTCTTAAAGCACTGGTTCCAATTGCTGTGTTTTCAAAACCACCAGAATTATTCATTAATGCATAAGCCCCCAATGCCGTATTTTCCTCGCCAGTCGTATTAAATCTTAAAGCATTGGTTCCGAAAGCAGCATTATAATTTGCTGTTGTATTCGAATGCAAAGCATACGCTCCAGCAGCTGTATTTTCACTCCCAGTAGTGTTTAAATTTAATGATAAAGCTCCAGCTGAAGTATTAAAATTACCTGTAGAATTAAATGCTAAGGCATTGAACCCTAATCCTGTGTTTTCATTCCCTATTGAATTTAAATGTAAACTACCGACACCAAATGCTGAATTTCGTATGCCAGTTGGGTCATTAAAAAGAGAAACACTTCCAAACGATGTATTGGTTGCCCCAATTAGTCCAGCTTTAAAATTGAATCTTTTAAAAACTACATCCTGAAAATCAGTAGTTCCAATAAAATTCTTTGAAACATCAGTTCCTGCATTTCCGGTTAAACTCCATCCTTTATCACCAGAAATGCTTTTCCAAATTGAAATATTATTGTCCCAATAGTAAAAGCCTTTTAAGTTAGCACCTACATCGGTAGTTAAATAGACCAACATACCATCTTGGTCGGCAGTAGGATTTACAGCTGGGAAAACATCGACTTTCGGAATCAAGATTCCATCCGTGTTAGCTGGATTACTGGCATCGCTAGATTTAATTTCCAGTTGCGCATTGGGCGTTGTCGTATTGATACCTACTTGGGCATGTACATTTAGAAAAAACAAGGAACTACAGATGAATAGAATTTTCTTCATTACAATACGCTTTATTATCAAAATTTTGATTTCATAAAATAATCAAAGTTGGGCAATGTTTTATCTTCGTATATTTCTATAAACTGACCGAATTGCATATAGGCATAAACAAATGGATTTTGAGTTGCTTGTTCGTAATTTTTTGTAAAATAATCCTGTTTAGACATTCCTTCGGGAACAGGGTTTTCTAGTTTTACAAACATTCTTTTGGCTAACTCATAACATTGTTTTAGCTCTTCATTTTTTCCAATT
>ERZ795062.693-NODE-693-length-26762-cov-13.129554_pt1 | contig 26762 bp, 20 predicted proteins | sample MGYA00375146_ERZ795062 | MGnify/ENA primary metagenome ERZ795062 (study PRJEB30191, sample SAMN05720281) | activated sludge metagenome | isolation source: Anaerobic digester | place: USA | collected 2015-07-16 ... | reverse complement strand
CTCCTCCACGTCGGCGATGTGCATGTATTCGAAGCCGACCTTGCCGCAGTAGTTCTGCTTCAGGATGTCGACGATTTCGCGGATCGTGAACCAGCCCATGCCCTGCGGCCCGCCGACGTAGACCTTGCGGTCCTGCGCCGCGCCGACGAAGCCGTGGTATTCGGGCGTCAGGTCAGCGGGCAGGTCGCGCCTGGCCAGGCCGAGGGGGTCGAGATTGGCAGCCAGGTGCCCACGCACGCGGTAGGTGCGGATCAGCATCATCGCCCGGACCGAATCCGCGGCGGCTTCCTCCACCGCGCGCTGGTCGAGGGCCATGCCGGCCTTGCTGGCGGCCTGCTTGATCGCCACCTGCATCGCGGTGGGATCGAGCGCCTGGGTCAGGTCGTCCTCTTCCGTGCCACCAAAGCGCGGCCAGTCGCGGCGCGCCCAGCTGGGACCGGGTTGAGGCCCGAGATCCTGGACTTCGGGGAGGAATTCGTGGCTTTCGCTGCCCATCGCAAGCAGGCCTTTCGCTTCAATTCAGGCCGGAACCTTCGCGCTCCCGGGGAGGACGGCGCCGATACCGGAAACAGGGTTGCCCGGGGCCGAAGCCCCGGACCGGACTTCTGCTCAGACGAGTTCCTTGAGCACTTCGGCCAGCGTCTCGCCCAGCAGCGAGGGGCTGGAGGAAACGCGGATGCCCGCTTCTTCCATCGCCGCGATCTTGTCCTCGGCTCCGCCCTGGCCGCCCGAGACGATCGCGCCGGCGTGGCCCATGCGGCGGCCCGGAGGGGCGGTGCGCCCGGCAATGAAGCCGGCCATCGGCTTCTTGCGGCCACGCTTGGCTTCGTCCTTCAGGAACTGCGCCGCTTCTTCTTCGGCGCTGCCGCCGATTTCGCCGATCATGATGATCGACTTGGTCTCGTCGTCGGCCAGGAACAGTTCCAGCACGTCGATGAAGTTGGTGCCGTTCACCGGATCGCCGCCGATGCCGACCGCGGTGGTCTGGCCCAGGCCGATGTTGGTGGTCTGGAACACGGCTTCATAGGTGAGGGTGCCCGAACGGCTGACGACGCCGACCGAGCCCTTCTTGAAGATCGAGCCGGGCATGATGCCGATCTTGCATTCGTCGGGAGTGAGCACGCCCGGGCAGTTCGGCCCGATCAGGCGGCTCTTGCTGCCCGACAGCGCGCGCTTGACGCGGACCATGTCGAGCACCGGAATGCCTTCGGTGATGCAGACGATCAGTTCCATCTCGGCGTCGATCGCCTCGAGGATGGCGTCGGCCGCACCCGGAGGCGGAACGTAGATGCACGAGGCGGTCGCGCCGGTCACGGCCTTGGCTTCGGCGACGGTGTCGAACTGGGGCAGGCCGATGTGGGTGGTGCCGCCCTTGCCCGGGGTCACGCCCGCGACCATCTGGGTGCCATAGTCAAGCGCCGCCTGGGTGTGGAACGAACCGGTCGCGCCGGTCATCCCCTGGGTGATGACTTTGGTATTCTTGTTGATCAGAATCGACATCTTCAGAACCCTCCAATGGCTTGCGCCGTAAGTATCTGGCCTTTCAGGCCGAATTTTCGAACCAGCGGATCATCCTGACCCGCAATGAAACTCACTTCCACCCCGTGGCCCGACTTCCAGCCGGGTTCCCAGAGATATTTGGTCTGCCCGCCCGGCAGCGGCTGGGTGCCGGTGCTGGGGCGCCCCATCAGGGCTTCGAGCGCCGCGGGGGCAATTGGCGCCGCCGCGTCGAAATCGTACATCCGGCAGCCGTTGCTCCAGGCGCCTTCGGCATCCTGATAGCGCGACAACGCCAGCCACAGCTGGCGCTGGCCGACCTTGCGGCGGAACTGCGCGCCTGCCAGCCGCGCATCCGGTTCGCGCGCCAGCACTTCGGCGCGTCCGCCATTGACCAGCCGGTCAAGGCCGGGATGAGCCTCGGGCGAAACCGCCTGCCAGCCCTGCCGCCGTGCCGCGCTGGCCATTGCGGGCAGGCTGCGGACCCTGGCACAGACCCCCTTGAATGCCGCGAACAAGGCCTGTTCGTCGGCGGAGGGGGCGGACTGAACCGCCCCGGCCAGTGCCAGAAACGCGGGAAGCAGCGCCATGTCTAGCGCCCTTCCGTGAACTTGACCGCGATGCGCACGCCGCGGGCCTTTTCGGTGCCCATCGGTTCCAGCACCACGGTCTGCGTCGCGGTCTTCCAGGCCTGCTTGAGGCCATCGGCGGAGACCAGCGGCTTGCCGAGCAGGGTTGCCATCCGGGCGCGAACCGCCTGGTCGCCGGCCAGATCCACCACCGGCGACATCACCATGCAGCGCCCCGCGTTCGGCCCCTGCTGGAACACGACCAGCATGGTCATGTCGCTGGGCTTGCTGAACAGCGCGGCGGGCTGGGGCTTGCCATCGGGAGTGGTGATGCTGCCCTGCTGCCAGCCGCGCTGGGTCAGCACGGAAAAGCTGGGAGAGGGCGTCCCGCTCGCCGCCATGCAATCGCGCACGTGGCCGACGATCGCGTCGGCGCTGGGCACCCCCGGCGGCAGGGCCGCGGGGGCAGCCTTCTTGCCGGCCGCATGCAGCGGCACGGCAAGCGTGGCGATTGCCAGGGCAGGGAGCAGGCGGCGCATCACCCCAGGCTCGGCTCGATCCCCTTGCAGGCCACCAGCAGTTCCTTGACCGCATCGACCGAGACCTGGAAGTTGGCCTTGGCTTCGTCGTCGAGAGCGATCTCGACCACTTCCTCGGCGCCGTTCGCACCGATCACCACCGGCACGCCGACATAGAGGCCGTCGAGCCCGTACTGGCCGTCAACGTAAACCGCGCAGGGCAGGATGCGCTTCTGGTCGCCCAGATAGGCCTCAGCCATGGCGATGGCGCTGGTGGCCGGGGCGTAATAGGCCGAACCGGTCTTGAGCAGGCCGACGATCTCGCCGCCGCCCGAGCGGGTGCGGGCGACGATTTCATCCAGCCGTTCCTTGGTGGACTTGCCCATCTTGACGAGATCGGTGACGGGGATGCCGCTGATGGTCGAATATTCGAGCACCGGAACCATGGTGTCGCCGTGGCCGCCCAGCACGAAGGCGTTCACGTCCTTCACCGAAACGCCGAATTCCCAGGCGAGGAAAGTGGCGAAGCGGGCCGAATCAAGCACGCCGGCCATGCCGACGACCTTGTTGTGCGGCAGGCCGGAGAATTCGCGCAGCGCCCAGACCATCGCGTCGAGCGGGTTGGTGATGCAGATCACGAACGCGTCGGGGGCGTGGTTCTTGATCCCTTCGCCCACGGCCTTCATGACCGAGAGGTTGATGCCCAGCAGATCGTCGCGGCTCATGCCCGGCTTGCGGGGCACGCCGGCGGTGACGATGATCACGTCCGCGCCCGCGATGTCGGCATAGTCGTTGGTGCCGGTGATCTTCGCGTCAAACCCTTCGACCGGGCCGCACTGCGACAGGTCGAGCGCCTTGCCCTGGGGAATGCCTTCGGCAATGTCGAACAGGACGATGTCGCCCAGTTCCTTCTTCGCGGCGAGATGGGCGAGCGTGCCACCGATCATGCCGGCACCGATGAGGGCGATCTTCTTGCGAGCCATAGTGCGACGACGTCCTTCAGAGAAAACGCGGGATCGACAACAGGCAGACAGAACGCGCACCCATCCCGCTGGGCGCCGCCCGTTCCGGCGAATGCCGGTGCCCTAGGCCCGCGCGAATACGAATGCAACCCGGGAAAAGCACGTGGCGTCAACTAATTCGTGCGAATGGTTCTCAATTGCAATAAGCGTGCGCGGGCGGGAACGACGCTAGGGAAACCGCCTGTGACGATACCTTCGGCTTTCGCTGTCCATGCCCCGCTCCCACGGCGCCGTGGACGCACGCTTGCCGAACGGCGCGGCACGAACCGGTCAAGGGTGAGGGTGGGCGGATGGACGCGAGCTGAACCGCCCGGCTCCGGTCCGGGGAGGCTCGCTCAGCCGACCGCGCGCTTGGGCGCGGGATCCTTTTCGCGTTCCTGCGCCAGCAGCATGGCGGCAAGGTAATCGGGCACGGCGCGGCTGAAGTAATAGCCCTGGCCCAGCGTGCAGCCCGCCGCGCGCACGGCGGTGACCTGCTCGACCGTCTCCAGCCCTTCGGCGACTATCTGCATTCCCAGGGTCGAGGCCATTTCCGACACGGCGCGGATGATCGCGTCGCTCTTCTTGCCGACGTTGACGCCCGAAACGAAGCTGCGGTCGACCTTGATCTTCCCGAACGGATACTTGTTGATGTAGCCGAGCGAGGAATAGCCGGTGCCGAAGTCGTCGAGCGCGAAGCGCACGCCGGCCGCGCTGAGTTCGGCCATGAAGTCCTCGGTCTGCTTTGAATGGTCGAGCAGCACCGTTTCGGTGATTTCCAGCTCCAGCCGGTGCGGCGGCAGCTTGGCCTCGCGCAGGGCGCTGAGGATGCCCAGCGCGGCGCCCGGCGCCTTGAGCTGGATCGGCGAGAGGTTGACCGCCACGGTCACGTCCTCGGGCCACTGGGCGGCGGCCTTGGCGGCCTGGGCGGTGATCCAGTTGCCGAGCGTGATGATCACCCCGGTTTCCTCGGCGACGGGGATGAACTCGTCGGGACGCAGTTCGCCCTTTTCGGGGTGGAACCAGCGCACCAGGGATTCGAACGCCCGGATGCGGCCCGTTTGCAGGTCGACGATCGGCTGGAAGAATACCGAGAGCTCATCGCGCTGGATCACGAGGCGCAGTTCGCTCTCGATCTCGCGGCGGCGCACCAGGTCGCGGCTCATCGAGGGGGCGAAGAAGCTGACCTGGTTCCGGCCGTTGACCTTGGCATGATACAGCGCAAGGTCGGCGCCCTGCATCAGCGCGTCGAGGTCCGGCCCGTCATCGGGCAGGATCGCCGCGCCGATCGAGCAGCTGATCTCCAGCCGGTCATCGTCGATCCGGATCGGGCGGTTCATTTCCGCCAGCACGGCAAGAGCGATGGTTTCCACCTCGCGGCGGTCCTTGACGTCGCAGGCCATGATGAACTCGTCGCCGCCGAACCGGCCGATCACGGCCTCGGCCTTGCCAAGCGCGCGCAGCCGCTGCGCCACTTCGCACAGCACGCGGTCGCCCACCTGGTGGCCCAGCGCGTCGTTGACCTCCTTGAACTTGTCGAGATCGAGCCAGAACAGCGCAAAGCACGGCGCGGTCCGCAGGCGCGAGAGATGCTCCACCAGATAGTGGTTGAGGCCCGCGCGGTTGGCCAGGCCCGTCACCACGTCGGTGCGCGCCAGGTGCTGCATCTTTTCGGCCAGCCGCGCGCTCGTTTCGGCAGAGGCGATCGAATCGCGCAGCGTGCGGAACACGTGCATCGTGATCGACATCATGCCCAGCCACAGCAGGACGATCGCCACGGCCAGCCCCTTGTGGGCCAGATCGTCGTCCTGCCACAGCGCCAGGATTATCGGGAAGAACACCAGCACCATCTGGCCGATCGAAATCATCGGCCGGCCGGCGTTGCGCGCCGCGATCCCGGCGCCATAGCCGATCGCATAGCTGACGATCAGCAATTGCGCGGACGGGGTAACCTCGAACCACACCGCCATGGCCGCCAGCAGGCCAAGCTGGGCGGAAAAGGTGAAGGCGCCGATCTCGTAAAGCAGTTCAAGCCGGCGCGAATCCCGCTTGACCACGCGCGGCAGGACCAGCGCCAGCACCACGCGGGCCACCGCGACCACGCTGAGCGCGATGGCAATGTGCCACAGGGTGGGAATATCGGCGATCGACGCGGTCAGCAGGCTGGCCATGACGCCGGTTGCGGCGCCGACGGCAAGGTTCGCGGGCTGGGTATAGAGCGTCTCGACCAGAGTCCGCCTGACCCGGTCGTCGATGGCATTGGTGCGAAACAGCACCCGCAACAGGGTTCGCCAGCGTCGGATTTTCGTCGCCCTTTCGTTCCCCCCGGGTCTACAGCCGCGAAGTCACCGAATGGTTAACGCTGCCCTTACATTGCGAACTCTTCGCAATCGTCAGCGTGCCAGGCGGTCGACCCGCGCGGCGAGGGCTCCGGCCATGCGCCGGTCGAGCGTGCGGCAGATCCCCAGCCAATAGTCATAGCCCCGCCGGTCGCCGGCGAAGAAGGCGCGTTCGGCGGCGCGGCGGGCGGTCTCGGCCGCGCCCAGGCCATGGCGCGCGAAGTGCTTCAGCGCATCGCGCAGCAGCGGATCGTGCGCGCCGGCGCGGTCGCTGGCATTGTCGTTCGCCGCGTTGCGGGCCAGCCGTGCGCAGAGGTGCCGGGCCAGCGTCAGGTGCTGCGCGGCTCGGGCGGCGGCGAAACGGATCGGCATCCTGAACCTCTGCATAAGCGGCCACGCTGGACCTTGGCGGGAAACCGCTGCTTAGGCCGGGGATGGCTAAGGCTTGGTGTGGGGCTATGGTTTCCGGCAATTAACCGGTTTGCGCGCGGTGCGGCGGCAGGGCCGGTCAGGTGCCTGGCTGGGCGATCCAGCGGCCACTGTCGCGGTATTCTGGCCGCACTTCCTGCGGCGCGCCGGGCAGGGCATCGCCGCGATAGAGCGCCTCGCCGCCGCGGTTCTGGATGTCCTGCGAATAGCGCGGCACGGGCAGCGCGCGGGTTCCGCCAAGTGGCGCGCCGACGTCGCCCGGCTGGACCAGCCCGCCTGCGGCTGCGCGCTTCAGCCCTTCGTCGTAGGCGCGCTGGATCGCCAGCGGGTCAAGCGCGGTATCGGGCTGGCGATCGGCCGCCGGATCGCGCGCATGGGGCGCCGCCACCGGCTCCCCGCCAAGATAGGCAAAGCGGAAGGCGCCCGGTCGCCCGGCCGCGCCCATGAAGCTGTAGAACCGGTGCGCGCCGATCGTGGTGAGATAGCGCAGGCTGGGCGCCCAGTAGGGATGGATGGCGATGGTATGGTAATGGGTCGCAAGACCCACGCTGGGTTCGACATAGCCCGCCAGTGCGGCCATCGCCACGCTTTGCGCGCGCTGCCAGAACATCGGGTTGGGGAGCCTCGCCATCGATCCGTCACAGGTGAAGCTGAACTGGCAGCCGGTGCGCCGCTCCGATCCCTGGAAGACCACGCCGCACACGGTATTGGGATAGCTGGGATGGGCGACCCGGTTGAGCACCACCTGCGCCACCGCGCGCTGGCCCTGGTCGGGTTCGCTGCGCGCCTCGAAATAGATTGCGGCCGTCAGGCACTGGAGCGCGCGGGTGCGGTCCACGCCCGAATTGTCGATCCGGATCGCGCGGGCAACCGCCCCGGCGATGTCCGCCTCCCCCGGCGCGGCGTCGCCGTCGCTCTGAAGGCCCGGGACCAGTGGCGTATCGTTGGGGGCAAGGTAATAGAAAGCCGAGCCCGGGAAGCTGTCTCCGGCGCGTTCGAACGGCATCGGTTCGATCTCGAGGCTGGCCGCCCCGGCGTTGGCAATGTCGAACGCGTCCCACCGCCCCGGCCATTCCCCCGGCGCGGCAAGCGCGGGCACGGCCATCGCCGCCAGCAGGACCAGCACGCGCCGGCCCATGTGACGACGTTCCATCCGCTGGCCCAGCCGGCGCGGAGCGCGCCGCTTCAGCCGCGCGGTGAAATCGCGCGGGCGGGGTTCGTAGGGAAAGGTCAGCCTGTGCTGCATCGGTTCTCTGAGTGGCTACGCGCACCGCGCGTAGGCCCGGGGACCGGCGCCGCGCCAGCGCGCTTTTCGCGCCGTGCCGAACCGGGACGTCTGCCGGGCATAGGGTCAAGCGGTTAAGAAATGGCGCAATTCCCGCTGGTGCTTGCATCGCTGCGCGGCGGGGCCTATGCGCGGCCTCACGTCATGGGTTGCCTGCGCAAGCGGGCCTAAGAGGGAAGCGGGTCCAAATCCCGCGCTGCCCCCGCAACTGTGACCGGGGAGCGCCGCTCCACTATGCCACTGGCCCCGCTCCTGCGGGAGAGGCCGGGAAGGCGGGGCAGGCGTGCTGATCCGGGAGCCAGGAGACCTGCCGATGACGGTCGTTCCGCGCCGGGCGGGGTGTACCGGAATGCAGCGTGGACCCGCGATTGTCGCGGGGCCTCTCGCCATGAACGGCATTCGTTCATTGCTGGAGGTTTGCGCGTGAAATATCTGTTTTTGTTGAGTTCCTGTCTTGTTGCCGCCGTTCCGGTCGCGGCCCGGGCGAGCGAAGACGCGGGCGGCGATACCGTTCGCAGCGAAACCATCGTCGTCACTGCCACGGGCTGGAACACCGGGATCGACCGGACCGGCCAGTCGATTGCCGTGCTGGGCGAGGATGAACTTGCCTCTGTGCAGGGGCCTGATCTGACCCGCGCGCTGGAACGCCTGCCCGGCGTCGTCGCGGCCCGCAGCGGCGGCCTTGGCAGCCAGACCAGCCTGTTCGTGCGCGGCGCCAATTCGGAGCAATTGCTGGTCACGATCGACGGCGTGCGGGTGGCCGACGTTGCCGCGCCATCGGGCGGGTTCGATCTTGGCACGCTGATGGCGGGCGGGATCGGCCGGATCGAACTGCTGCGCGGTTCCAACAGCGTGGTCTGGGGATCGGATGCGGTCGGCGGCGTGCTGGCGATCACTTCGGCGGAACGCAATGGCGCACAGGCCAGCGCCGAATATGGCGCGCACGACAGCCTGACCGTTTCGGCCAGCGCGGGGCTGAAAGGCGAAGGCCACGCGCTGACGCTCGGCGGGGGTTACGTGCGCAGTGACGGCATTTCTGCCTATGCCGGTGGCAGCGAGCCAGACGGCTTCCGCCAGTGGCACCTCGGCGGGCGCGGGCGGCTCGATCTGGCGCCGGAATGGGCACTGACCGCCGCCGGGCGCTATGCTGACAGCAAGGTCGATTTCGATGGCTACCCGGCGCCGCTCTATGCCTTTGCCGACACCGGCGAATACCAGACGACCCGGCAGGGCTCTGGCCGGATCGGGCTGGACCATGCCGGTTCCAGCGTCAGCCTGCGCGCCGGCCTCGCGCTCTCCTCCACCCGCCGCGATTATTACGATCCTGCGGGCGGCTCCGCGCCCAATTACCAGACGCAGGGGCGCGGGATCGCGGCGGATCTTGCTGGACGGGCCGACCTTGGCAGCGGTGTCAGCCTCGATTTCGGCGCGGACAGCGAATGGACGCGCTTTTCCAGCAGCTATGATCCGCAGCGCTCGGCGCGGCTCAGCAGCGGGCATATGCTGCTCGGCTGGCAGGGCAAGGCCCTGTCACTTGCAGCCGGCGCGCGGCTGACCGACCACGACCGCTTCGGCAGCCACTGGACGCTGGGCGCCAATGGCTCGCTCGATCTGGGTGAGGGCTGGCGTCTGCGCGCGGCCTGGGGTCAGGGCTTCAAGGCGCCGACGCTCTACCAGCTCTACGGTTACGGCGGGAACCCGGCGCTGGAGCCCGAAACCAGCACCAGCTTCGATGCCGGGATCGAGCGCGGGGAGCGCGGCGGGGCGTTCCATTTCGCCCTGACCGCGTTCCGCCGCGACAGCCGCAATCTGATCGGCTACCTCTGGCCCAGCGGCTACTTCAACACCGGCCGCGCCCGCGCCGACGGGGTGGAACTTGAGCTTGGCGCAAAGGTCAGCGAGCGATTCCGGGTGCAGGCGGCCTACAGCTACGTGCGCGCGGTCGACCGGATCACGAGCAAGGATCTCGCCCGCCGCCCACGCCAGATGGCGACCGTCTCGGCCGATTGGGTCAGCCCGCTGGCCGGACTCAAGCTGGGCGCTGACCTGCGGCTGGTGGGCGACAGCTTTGACGATGCGGGGAACTTCACCGCGCTTGACGGCCACGGCCTTGCGACCCTGCGCGCCAGCCTGCCGCTGGGCGAGCGGTTCGAGCTGTTCGGGCGGGTCGAGAACCTGACCGACGAGCGCTATCAGACGGTCGCGGGCTACGGCAGCTATGGCCGCTCGGCCTATGCGGGGCTGCGCGCGCGGTGGTGAGGGGCCTTGCCTGTCTCGCCGCTCTGGCGCTGGCGGCCTGCGCCGCCGCGCCCGCGCGCGAGGCAGGCAGGGCGCAGCCGAGGCTGGTGAGCCTGAACCCCTGCACTGACGCGATCCTGGCCGAAGTGGCCGATCCGGAGCAGTTGCTGGCGATTTCCAGCTACAGCCACGATCCCGCGTCGAGTTCGATGGACCTGGCCCAGGCGCGCCGGTTCCGCGCCACCGGGGGGAGCGTGGAGGAGATACTCTCGCTCAAACCGGATGTGGTGGTGGGCACCGGCTTCATGTCCCCCGCCACTGTCCAGGCGCTGGACGGGCTGGGCCTGCGGCTGGAACGCTTCGGGATTGCCGCGACGGTGGAGGACAGCAAGGCGCAGGTGCGCTCACTTGCCGCGCTGGCGGGGCACCCCGAACGCGGTGAGGCGCTGGTCGCGCGGATCGATGCGGCGCTGGCCCGCGCCGCCGCACCGGCGGGCGCGCCGGTTCCGGCGGTGATCTGGCAGTCGGGCGGGATCGTGGCCGGGGCCGACACGCTGGTGTCCGACGTGCTGGGGCGCACCGGCTTTGCCAACATGGCCGCTGCCGAGGGTTTGAGGCAGGCAGACCACCTGCCGCTGGAGGTCATGGTTGCCCGCCCGCCGCGCGTGATCTTCGCCGCCGGCGCGCACGAGGCGAACGAGGACCGGATGCTGTCCCACCCCGCGCTCGCGCGGCTCAAGGACACGCGGCGCGAACCGCTCGACCCGGCGCTGCTGTGGTGCGGCGGCCCCACCATCCCGCGCCTGGCCGAGCGGCTGGCAAAGGCGCGGCGGGCCCAATGACCCGTCCGCTGACCCTGCTGCTGATCGCGCTCGCGCTGGCTCTGCCGCTCTCTCTGCTGGCGGGGCGGGTGTGGCTCGATCCGTTTGGCGATCTGCCCGATAATGCCCTGATAATCCTGCTGGAACTGCGCCTGCCGCGTGCCCTGCTGGCGCTGCTGATCGGGGCGGGGCTGGGCGCCTCGGGAGCGGCAATGCAGGGCTATCTGCGCAATCCGCTGGCCGATCCGGGGCTGTTCGGGATCGCCCCCGGCGCGGCGCTGGGCGCGGTGCTGAGCTTCTGGACCGGCTGGGCGGCGGCGCCATTTGCCCTGCCTGCCTTTGCCCTTGCCGGAGCGGCGGGGGCCATGGCCCTGCTGGCGCTGATCGCGGGGCGCAGCGGCTCGGTCACGCTGTTCACGCTTGCGGGCATGATGATCGCCAGCCTGGCGGGCGCGCTGATGAGTCTTGCCATCAGCCTGTCGCCCACGCCCTTTGCCCTGAGCGAGATCGTCACCTGGCTGATGGGCGCGGTCAGCGACCGGTCGTGGCGCGATGTATGGATCGCGCTGGTGCCGACCATGGCCGGGATCGCGCTGCTGCGCGCGGCGGGACCGGCGCTCGATGCCCTGACGCTGGGCGAGGCGGCGGCGCGCTCGCTGGGGGTGGAGCCGCGCCGCCTGCAGGTACTGATGGTGGCGGGCGTGGGCCTGTGCGTGGGTTCGGGCGTGGCGGTCGCGGGGATCATCGGCTTCGTCGGCCTGATCGTCCCGCACCTGATGCGCCGCTTTACCGACCGTCGCCCCTCCCAACTGATCGTGCCGAGCGCGCTGGCGGGGGCCCTGCTGCTGCTGGCGGCGGACGTGCTGTGCCGGGTTCTGCCGCTGGCCGGGGGCGAACTGCGGCTGGGCATCGCCCTGTCGCTGCTGGGCGCGCCGTTCTTCCTGGCGCTGCTGCTCAGGATGCGGAGGGAACTGGCGTGAGCGATTCCGGGATCGGGTTGGAGGCTGGCAGGATCGCGCTGGCGGGGCGGCTGCTCGACCTGTCCGCCAGCCTGCGTCCCGGCGAAGTCACCGCGATCTGCGGGCCGAACGGGGCGGGCAAGTCCAGCCTGCTGTCGTGCCTGGCCGGACTGCTGGCGCCGGACGGCGGCGAGGTTCGGCTGGGCGGCGTGCCGCTTTCGGCCCTGCCGCCGCGCACCCGGGCGCGGGCGATCGGTTTCCTGCCGCAGACCGCAGAGGTCGCCTGGGACATTTCGGTCGAGACTTTGGTCGGGCTGGGCCGCCTTCCCTGGGGCGACACGGCGGCCGGGCCGGTTGAGGCCGCGCTGGCGGCGATGCGGCTGGAAGACCTCCGCCGCCGCCCGCTGTCGCGCCTGTCCGGCGGGGAGCGCGCCCGCGCGCTGCTGGCGCGGGTGCTGGCCGGGGAGCCGCGCTGGCTGCTGGCCGATGAGCCGCTCGCCAATCTCGATCTCGCCCACGGGGCGGCGCTGATCGCGCGGCTGCGCGCGCTGGCGGCTGGGGGCATGGGGGTGGTGCTGGTGCTCCACGATCTCGCCCAGGCGATGAACCATGCCGACCGCGTGCTGGTGATCAGCGGCGGACGCCTGGTCGCCGATGGCCCGCCGGACGAGGCGCTGCATCAGGATGTCGTTGCCGTCGTCTGGGGCATCAAGGCGCGCTGGCTGGGCGAACCGGGCCACCGCGCGCTGGCGCTGGGCTAGGCAAGCTCCGCCGTTCAAATGCCCCTCCCCGCCGGGGAGGGGTTGGGGTGGGGGTTCGACAGCGGCGCCGAACACCCCCACGCAACCCTCCCCCTCGAGGGGGAGGGCCTTGGCCGTGGCGCGCCCTTACTTCAGCCCGCGCGCCTTCAGCATTGGTTCGATGCCCGGGTCACGCCCGGTGAAGGCGCGGTACATCTCGCCATAGTCGCGGCTGTTGCCCTGGCTCAGCACCATGTCGCGGAAGCGCTGGCCGTTGGCCCGGGTCATCCCGCCGTTGTCGACGAACCACTGGTAGGCGTCGTGGTCCAGCATTTCGGTCCACAGATAGGCATAATAGCCCGCCGCATAGCCGCCGCCCCAGATGTGGCGGAAATAGCTGGTCCGGTAGCGCGGCGGAACGTGCGCGATGTCGAGACCCAGGGTGCCGAGGGCCTGCTTTTCAAAGGCATCGGCGTCCTGCTTGCCCGCGCTGGCGGGCAGCGCGTGCCACTTCTGGTCAAGCAGCGCGGCGGCCACCAGTTCGCCCAGCGCATAGCCCTGGTTGAAGCGCTGGGCCTTCTGCACCCGGTCCACCAGTGCCCCCGGCATCGGCGCGCCGGTCTGGTAGTGCTTGGCGAAGTTGGCGAAGACGCGCGGTTCCATCATCCAGTTCTCGTTGAACTGGCTGGGAAATTCCACGAAGTCGCGCGCGGTGTTGGCCCCGGCGATCGAGGGATAGCGCTGGTTCGAAAGCATCCCGTGCAAGGCATGGCCAAATTCGTGGAACATGGTGTTGGCATCGTCGAACGTGATCAGCGCGGGCTGGCCGGGGGCCGGCTTGCTGAAGTTCTCGACGTTGAACACCACCGGCTTGGTGCCGAACAGCTGCGACTGCTCGACGAAGTTCGACATCCACGCGCCGCCCTGCTTGTTGTCGCGCTTCCACGGGTCGAAATAGAACAGCGCGAGTTCGCTGCCGTCGGCGTCATAGACGGTGTAGACGGTCACGTCCGGGTGATAGACCGGCAGGTCGGTGCGCTTCTTGAAGGTCAGTCCGTAAAGCTGGTTGGCGGCAAAGAACACGCCATTTTCCAGCACGTTGGTGATCTCGAAGTAGGGCTTCACCTGGCTTTCGTCGATGTCGTACTTCGCCTTGCGGACCTTCTCCGCGTAGAAGTCCCAGTCCCATGGCTCGACGCCGAACTTGCCGCCGGTCTTGCGGATCATCGCGTTGATCTCGGCAACCTCGCGGCCCTGCTGCTGGGCGAGGGCGGGGACCAGCCCTTCCATGAAGCTGATCGCGGTGGCCGGGTTCCTGGCCATCTGGTCGGTCATGGTGAAGCTGGCGTAGTCCGGATAGCCGAGCAGCTTGGCCTTGTCGGCGCGCAGCTGGGCCAGTTCCGAAATCAGCGCGCGGGTATCGCTGGCGTCGCCGCGTGACGCGCGGGTCCAGGCCGCCTCGAACAGGGCGCGGCGGGTGTCGCGGTTGGTCAGGTTGACCAGCAGCGGCTGCTGCGTGGTGTTCTGCAGCGACAGCACGTACTTGCCCTTGAGGCCCCGGTCCTCCGCGGCCTTGGCGGCGGCGGCAATGTCGGCGCGCGAGAGGCCGGCGAGCTTGGCCTTGCTGTCCACCACCAGCGCGGCGTCCTTGGTCGCGGCGGTCAGCTTCTGGCCGAAGTCGGTCTGCAGGGTCGAGATGCGGCCATTGAGCGCCTTGAGCTGTTCCTTCTGGGCTGCGTCGAGCAGCGCGCCGTTCTGGACGAAGCGTTCGTGCGTCAGCGTCAGCAGGCGCAACTGGTCGGGCGCGAGGTTCAGGCTGGCGCGCTGGTCGTAGAGCGCTTTCACCCGCGCGAACAGCTTGTCGTTGAGGTAGATCGCATCACGCAGCGCGGCCAGCTTGGGCGCGGTTTCACTGTCGACCTTGTCGAGAGTGTCGTTGGTGTTGGCCGAAGTCAGCGCGCTGAACACGGCATAGGCGCGGTTCAGCATCTGGCCGGACCGCTCCATCGCCTCCATCGTGTTGGCGAAGGTCGGCGCCTCGGGGTTGTTCGCGATCGCCTCGATTTCGGCCTTGTTGATCTCGATGCCCTGCTCAATCGCGGGCTGGAAATCGCTGTCCCTGATCTTGCTGAAGTCCGGCGTCTGGAACGGCAGGCTGGACGGCTGGGCGAACACGCCGGTGCCCTGGGGGATCACCGGGGCATAGGGCGCCGGGGCGGGCGCGGCGGCAACGGGGGGAGGGGTCACTTCCATTTCCTTCGGAGCGCAGGCGGCAAGCGCAAGGGCGGAGAGCGAAACGAGGGCAAGGTTACGCATCGTGGGTTCCTTCAAAAGGAAAGGGGGGCGGCGGATTCCGCCACCCCCGATCCGGGCGTTTCTGACTTTGGCTTACCAGATCTTCGCGCGCTTTTCAGGCGCGATGTAGAGCTTGTCGCCCTGCTTGACGCCAAAGGCATCGTACCAGGCATCGATATTGCGGACCGGACCGTACAGGCGGAAGCGGCCCGGGCTGTGCGGATCGGTCGCGACCTGCTGGCGCAGCGAATCCTCGCGCGCCTTGGAGCGCCACACCTGTGCCCAGCCCAGGAACACGCGCTGCTTGCCGGTCAGGCCGTCGAGCGCCGGGGCCTCCTTGCCGTTCAGCGACATCAGGTAGGCGTCATAGGCGATCTGCAGACCGGCGTTGTCGGCGATGTTCTCGCCCATGGTCAGGTCCGGATTGACGAAAGCGCCCGGCACGGCCTCATAGGCGGCGTACTGCGCGCCCAGCACCTTGGCGCGTTCCTCGAAGCGCTTGCCATCGCTTTCCGCCCACCAGTCGCGCACCGCGCCGGTCGCATCGATCTTGCGGCCCTGGTCGTCGAAGCCGTGAGTGATCTCATGTCCGATGACCGCGCCGATCGCGCCATAGTTGACCGCATCGTCGGCATTGGGATCGAAGAACGGCGCCTGGAGGATGCCCGCCGGGAAGACGATCTTGTTTTCGAGGCCGCCATTATAGGCGTTCACCGTCTGCGGGTTCATGCCCCACTTCTTGCGGTCGACCGGCTTGCCAAGGTCGCTCATCGCGTAGTCGGCGTTGAACTTGCCGGCGCGCTGGACGTTGCCGTAGAGGTCGCCCGCGTCGATGGCGAGCGTGTCATAGCTGCGGAACTTGTCGGGATAGCCGACCATCACTTCCATGCGCGACAGCTTGAGCAGCGCGGCTTCCTTGGTGGCGGGGCTCATCCAGTCGTTCGACTTGATGCGGCCGGCCATGGCCAGCTTCAGGTTGCCGACCAGCGCGTCCATCTTGGCCTTGGACGAGGCGGGGAAGTGGCGGGCGACATAGTCCTGCCCGACCAGTTCGCCCAGCGATCCGTCGACCAGATCCACCGCGCGCTTCCAGCGCGGCCGGATCTCGCCCACGCCCGACAGCGACCTGGTATATTCGAAGCGGCTGTCGACCATCGCCTTGGTCAGGTAGGGCGATGCCTGGCTGGCAATGTGGAACTGCTGCCACAGCTTCAGCGTCGCGAGCGGGGTTTCAGCATAGAGCGCGGCCAGATCGCGCACGGCGGTATTCTCGCCCACCAGGATGCGCTGCTGCGGGGCGATTCCGGCGCCGGCGAAATAGGCCGTCCAGTCGATCCCCGGGGCGTACTTGGCAAGGTCGGCTGTGGAATAGATGTTGTTGAGCTTGCTGATGTCGCGGCGGTCGGCGATCTTCCAGCTCTTTTCCGCGACCTTGGCTTCAAAGGCGAAGATCGTTTCGGCGGCGGCCTTAGGGTTGGGGTTGCCGATGGCCTGCATCGTCCGTTCGAGGTAGGCGCGGTAGGCATCGCGCTGCTTGGCGAACTGGGGCGCCGTGTAATATTCACGCTCCGGCAGGCCAAGGCCGCTCTGGCCCAGGCCCAGGATGTTCATTTCCGGGTTGGCGGTATCGGGCAGCACGCCCATGTCGACCAGGGTGATCCCGAACTTGCCATTGGTGCCGCCCATGAAACGGGCGAAGTCGGACTTGGTCTTCAGCTTGTCGACTGCGGCCAGATCCTTCTTGAGCGGGGCGAGGCCCAGCTTCTCGATCTTCGCGTCGTCCATGAAGCTGGCGTAGAGCGCGCCGTACTTGCTGCCGGCGGGGGCCTTGGTGATCAGTTCGCGCAGCTGCTCCGAAGTGCGCTCGCGCAGGTCGTAGAACGCGCCGACGCTGGGACGGTCGGCCGGGATCTCGGTGGCATCGTACCACTTGCCCGCGCTGTAGCGGAAGAAGTCGTCGCCCGGGCGGGCGCTGGCGTCGCCGCCGGCCAGGTCCACGCCCCAGGCGCCGATCACGGGCTTGGCGGGGACGGCCTGGGCCGCGTGCGCGGCGTGATCATGGGCAGGGGTGGTCTGCTGGGCGGACAGCGGCACGGCGAGCACCGCCAGCGATGCGGCGGCGAGCAGGAAGCGCGATTTCATGGTCTTGCGAACTCCGATAGGTGATGGTCGCCGGTTCGAAACAACGGGCGCCAATATGGCGCTTGGGTCGCGCGCGGGCGGGCAGGTGTCAATGTCGTTTGCCGAGCCGGGTTGGCGGTTGGTCGGCCAGGCACAGGGCCAAAGGGGAAGGCGGCGAGCCAGACCTTGCCTGAATCGAACAGATATGGAACAGGCTTACTCATGTCGCTCAGCAAGATCGTCGTGCGCGGTGCGCGCGAGCACAACCTCAAGGGCTTTGACGTCGAGCTGCCGCGCGACAGCCTGATCGTGATCACCGGCCTGTCGGGTTCGGGCAAGTCCAGCCTCGCGTTCGACACGATCTATGCCGAAGGCCAGCGCCGCTATGTCGAAAGCCTTTCGGCCTATGCGCGCCAGTTCCTGGAGATGATGCAGAAGCCGGACGTCGAGCATATTGACGGACTTTCGCCTGCCATCTCGATCGAGCAGAAGACCACCAGCCGCAACCCGCGCTCCACCGTCGCCACGGTGACCGAGATTTACGACTACATGCGCCTGCTGTGGGCGCGGGTGGGCGTGCCCTATTCGCCGGCAACCGGCCTGCCGATCAGCGCGCAGACGGTCAGCCAGATGGTCGATCGGGTGATGGCCCTGCCCGAAGGCACGCGCGCCTATCTGCTCGCGCCCGTGGTGCGCGGCCGCAAGGGCGAATACCGCAAGGAACTGCTGGAATGGCAGAAGGCGGGCTATACCCGCGTGCGCATCGATGGCGAGCTCTACGCGATCGAGGAAGCCCCGGCGCTCGACAAGAAGTACAAGCACGACATCGAGGTGGTGGTCGACCGGATCGCCGTGCGCGAAGGGATCGAGACGCGGCTGGCCGACAGTTTCGAGCAGGCACTGAAGCTGGCCGAGGGGCTGGTCTATTTCGACCTCGCCGACGGCCCGGTGCCGGGGCGCGAGGAAGAGGCGGAAAAGGGCGGGGCGATGAAGGGCACCGGCCTGCCGCCGGGTCGCATCGTCTTTTCCGAAAAGTTCGCCTGCCCGGTCTCCGGCTTCACTATCGAAAGCATCGAGCCGCGCCTGTTTTCGTTCAATGCACCGCAGGGCGCCTGCCCGGCTTGCGACGGGCTGGGCGAAAAGCTGCTGTTCGATCCGCAGATGGTCGTGCCGAACGAGGCGCTGAGCCTCAAGCAGGGGGCGGTGGTGCCCTGGGCCAAGTCCAACCCGCCATCCCCCTATTACATGCAGGTGCTGGCCAGCCTTGCGGCCGAGTTCGGTTTCAGCCTGGAAACGCCGTGGCAGGACCTGCCGGTCGAGGTGCGGATCGTGATCCTGCACGGCACCGCCGGGCGCGCGGTGCCGCTGACCTTCACCGACGGCAAGAAGAGCTACACGGTGAACAAGCCGTTCGAGGGGGTGATCGGCAATCTCAACCGCCGCATGCTCCAGACCGAAAGCGCCTGGATGCGCGAGGAACTGGGCAAGTTCCAGACCGCCCAGCCGTGCGAGACCTGCGATGGCAAGCGCCTCAAGCCCGAGGCGCTGGCAGTCAAGGTCGCGAGCGAGGACATTTCCAGCGTCACCCGCCTGTCGGTGGCGGCGGCGGTCGACTGGTTCCTGGGGCTGAACGAGCAGCTCACCGCGCAGCAGCAGCAGATCGCCAAGGCGATCCTCAAGGAAATCAACGAACGGCTTGGCTTCCTCAACAATGTCGGACTGGATTACCTGAACCTCGACCGGACTTCGGGCACGCTGTCGGGCGGGGAAAGCCAGCGCATCCGGCTTGCCAGCCAGATCGGCTCCGGCCTGTCGGGCGTGCTCTACGTGCTGGATGAACCCAGCATCGGCCTGCACCAGCGCGACAACGACCGGCTGCTGGAAACGCTGCGGCGGCTGCGCGATCTCGGCAACACGGTGATCGTGGTCGAGCATGACGAGGACGCGATCCGCACTGCCGACCATATCGTCGACCTTGGACCCGGCGCGGGCGTCCACGGCGGCGAGATCGTCGCGCAGGGCACGCTCAAGGACATCCTCAAGAACAAGAACAGCCTGACCGGCCAGTACCTGTCGGGCGCGCGGCGGATCGAGGTTCCGACGGAGCGGCGCAAGGGCAATGGCCACCTGCTGACCGTGCACAACGCTCGGGCGAACAACTTGCGCAATGTCACGGCCAGTATTCCGCTTGGCACGTTCACCTGCGTCACCGGCGTGTCCGGTTCGGGCAAGTCGAGCTTCACCATCGACACGCTCCACGCCGGCGCGGCGCGCGCGCTCAACGGCGCGCGGGTGATTGCGGGTCCGCACGACAAGATCACCGGCCTCGAAATGTGCGACAAGGTGATTGAGATCGACCAGTCGCCGATTGGTCGCACCCCGCGCTCCAACCCCGCGACCTACACCGGCGCCTTCACCCAGATCCGCGACTGGTTCGCCGGCCTGCCGGAAAGCGCGGCGCGCGGCTACAAGGCGGGGCGGTTCAGCTTCAACGTCAAGGGCGGGCGCTGCGAGGCGTGCCAGGGCGACGGACTGATCAAGATCGAGATGCACTTCCTGCCCGACGTTTACGTCACCTGCGAGGAATGCCACGGCAAGCGCTACAACCGCGAAACGCTGGAAGTGAAGTTCAAGGGCCACTCGATCGCGGACGTGCTCGACATGACGATCGAGGACGCGGAAGAGTTCTTCAAGGCCGTCCCGCCAATCCGCGACAAGATGCACATGCTGAATGAGGTGGGCCTGGGTTACGTCAAGGTCGGCCAGCAGGCGACCACCCTGTCGGGCGGCGAGGCACAGCGGGTGAAACTGGCCAAGGAACTGTCGCGCCGCTCCACCGGGCAGACGCTCTACATCCTCGACGAGCCGACCACGGGCCTGCACTTCGAGGACGTGCGCAAGCTGCTGGAAGTGCTGCACCGGCTGGTCGACCAGGGCAATTCGGTGGTGGTGATCGAACACAACCTCGACGTCATCAAGACCGCCGACTGGGTGCTGGACCTCGGCCCCGAAGGCGGGGTGCGCGGCGGGGAGATCGTGGCGGAAGGCACGCCCGAGGTGGTCGCCGCCAACCCGCGCAGCTTCACCGGGCACTACCTGAAACCGCTGCTGGAGCGCTGATCCCCTCCCACCCTGATCCCAATCCGCCGTTCCTGTCGAGCTTGTCGAGACACGGGTGCGCAAACGTGTCTCGACAAGCTCGACACGAACGGGACTTTGGGTGAAGTTGCCCGGAACAGGACAGGAGAGGATGATGAACGAACATAGTGACCTGCGCACGATGCGCGGGCGCGCGGTGCTGGTGACCGGGGCGGGCAGCGGGATGGGCCGGGCGACGGCGGAAGTCTTTGCCGCCGATGGCGCCCATGTCGCGCTGACCGACTTGCCCGGTTCACCCATCGACGAAATCGCGGCGGAGCTGCGCGCCAAGGGTTACAGTGCGGAGGCCTGGGCGCTCGATGTCACCGATGCCGAGGCGATCCGGCAGGTGACGGAGGAAGTCGCGGCCCGGTTCGGGCGGCTTGACGCGCTGGTCAACAATGCCGGGATCAGTGCCTTCTGTCCGATCGACGACGATGCCTATGACCTGATCTGGGACCGCGCCGTGGCGGTGCTGCTGACCGCGCACCAGCGGCTGATCCGCGCAGCCCTGCCGCACCTGCGCCGGTCGGACGCTGGGCGGATCGTCAACATCGCCTCGATCGAGGCGCTGGGCGCGACCAATCGCGACAGCCCCTATTGCGCCGCCAAGGCGGGCGTCACCGGCCTGACCCGCGCGCTGGCGGTGGAATTGGGCAAGGACGAGATCACCGTCAACTGCATCTGCCCCGGGCCGATCCTGACCGGCATGACCGACAGCATTCCCGAAGCCGACCGCCAGACCTATGCGCATCGCCGCACCGCGCTGCGCCGTTATGGCCGGCCAGAGGAAGTGGCGCACATGACGCTCAGCCTGTGCCTGCCGGCATCCAGCTACCTGACCGGCGCGGTGATCCCGGTCGATGGCGGGCAGATGGCGCGCAATGCGTGAATGGCAAAAGCCCTCCCCCTTGAGGGAGAGGGTTGGGTGGGGGTGTACTGCGCTGGCGTGGAACCCCCACCCCCAACCCCTCCCCTGAGGGGAGGGGCTATTCAGGGTTAAGCCGCCAGACTTACGCCGGCAGGGTCAGCGCTTCGTAGCGTTCGAGGTGATGGTCGGCATTGCCGAACTGGGCCTCGATCATCGTGGCGCGCTTGAAGTAGTGGCCGATCGCCAGTTCCATCGTGATGCCGATGCCGCCGTGGGTCTGGATCGCGCTCTGACCGGTGAACTTCAGGCCGCGCGCGACCTTGGCCTTGGCGAGGCTGACGGCGGCCTTGCGCTGGTCGGCCGGCAGGTCGAGCTTGAGCGTGCCCATCAGCGCCATCGAGGCGATCTGTTCCGCCTCGCAGAACATGTCGGACATGCGGTGCTGGAGGACCTGGAACTTGCCGATCGGCTGGCCGAACTGCTTGCGCTGCCTGGTGTATTCAACCGTCTGGGAAACCATGGTGCGGGCGATGCCGGTGGCTTCGGCGCAGATCGCGACATTGGCTTCATCGACCACGCGCTCGATCAGGTCGATGCCGCCGGAAAGCAAGGCCTCGCCGGGGATCGCGACGTTCTCGAAATAGACTTCCGAAGCGCGGAAGCCGTCGACGGTCGGATAGTCGCGGCGGGTAATGCCCGCGCTCTTCGCGTCGATCAGGAACAGTTCGACGCCCGCGCGTTCGCGCTGGCTGCCGCCGGTGCGGGCGGTGACGAGCAGGTGGGTGGCCCAGGGCGCGGCATAGACCGAGGCCTTGTGACCATTGAGGACATAGCCCGCACCATCGGCCTTGGCCGTAGTGGTGAGGTCCGCGAGGTTGTAGCGCCCGGTCGGTTCGGCATAGGCGAAGGCGATGATCGCATCGCCGCTGATGATCGCCGGGATGGTGGCGTCAGCCAGAGCGCCGCCTGCGGCCTTGAGCGCGCCGCCGCCGATCACGACGGTCTGCAGCCACGGCTCGATCGCGATGACCTTGCCCAGTTCTTCCATCATGATCATGTTTTCAAGCGCACCGCCGCCCATGCCGCCGTGTTCCTCGGCGAAGGGGGCGCTGGTCAGGCCGAGTTCGGTCGACAGCGCGCGCCAGATGCCGGGATCGCGGCCTTCGGGGCTGGCCAGCATCTTCTTGCGGGTTTCGAAGTCATAGGTGTCGGCCAGGAATTTCGCGAGGGTATCGCGCAGCATGTCCTGCGTTTCGGTGTAGCTCAGGTCCATATTCAGCCTCTCGATCCGCACTGCTGCGCGGAAGTAAACCAGTTCGTCATTGCGAGCGGAGCAAAGCAATCCAGGGCGTCATTGCGGACCGCTCTGGATTGCCGCGGGCCTACGGCCCTCGCAATGACGAGGGCCGCAGGTGCTGGCTCAGAGCCCCAGCACCATCTTGGCGATGATGCCGCGCTGGATCTCGTTCGAACCGCCGTAGATGGTGGTCTTGCGGGTGTTGAAATAGCTGGGCGCGGCGCGGTTGGCCCAGGCCGGGCCGATGCCGTGCTCGTTGTCGCCCTCGCCAAAGCCGCGGAAATAGGGCGCGCCGTAGTGGCCCGCCATTTCCAGCGTCAGTTCGGTCAGGCGCTGCTGGATTTCGCTGCCCTTGATCTTGAGCAGCGAGCTTTCCGGCCCCGGACCCTTGCCGGCGGCTTCACCGGCCAGCACGCGCAGTTCGGTGAATTCCAGCGCGGTGAGGTCCATTTCCAGTTCGGCCACCTTGCGGCGGAAGAACGGGTTGGCGAGCAGCGACTTTTCGCCGTCCAGCTCGGTCTGGGCGATTTCCTTGATCCGCTCGATCCCGCGCTTGGACGAGGCGACGCCGGCGATGCCGACGCGTTCGTGGGCCAGCAGGAACTTGGCGCAGGTCCAGCCCTTGTTCTCTTCGTAGACGCGGTTCTCAACCGGCACGCGCACGTCTTCGAGGAACACCTCGTTGACCTCGTGCTCGCCGCCCAGGGTGATGATCGGGCGCACTTCGATGCCCGGCGTCTTCATGTCGACCAGGATGAAGCTGATCCCTTCCTGCGCCTTGGCATCGGGATCGGTGCGGCACAGGAAGAAGCCCCAGTCGGCGTGCTGGGCCATGGTGGTCCAGGTCTTCTGGCCGTTGATGACGTAATGATCGCCGTCACGCACCGCGCGGGTGCGCAGGTTGGCAAGGTCGGACCCGGCGCCCGGTTCCGAATAGCCCTGGCACCACCAGTCCTCGCCCGACAGGATGCGGGGCAGGAACCTGGCCTTCTGTTCGGGCGTGCCGAAAGTGTAGATGACGGGGCCGACCATGGTCAGGCCGAACGGCATCAGGCGCACGCAATCGGCGCGGGCGGTTTCCTCGGAGAAGATGAAGCGCTGGGTGACGGTCCACCCGGTGCCGCCGTATTCGACCGGCCAGGCCGGGGCGACCCAGCCCTTCTTGTGGAGCACCTTGTGCCAGGCCAGGAAATCTTCCTTGGTCAGCTCATCGCCCTCATCCTGCTTGCCACGCAGCTGGGCGGGGTAATTTTCGGCGATGAAGGTGCGCACTTCGTCGCGGAAGGCGATCTCTTCGGGGCTGAATTCGAGGTCCACGCTAACTCTCCCGATTGCGGTGTGGGCGCGGTTCTGGCGCAGCTTTGGGGCCGCCGCAAGCCATCCGTTGCATCGTCCAGCCATGCTGCAATGCGGCGTCCCGCCGCAACGCGCGCCTGCCGTTACGTCAAGCTGACCGGCGCGCGGCGGCGGCCCCGACGCGCCTGTCCCGCAGGACAGGTGCCATGACGCGGCGATCGCGGCGCTCTGGAACTGCAAGCAGGCGCGAATCGCGCGGCCTGACGAATCGCCGTCCTGGCGGTTGGCAGGGGCAGAGGTCACTGGTAGCCTTGGCAATTCGACAATGCCGGAGCCCCCGCCGATGCGCCGCCGCGCAATCCCTGTCGTCCTGCTTGCCGCCCTCGCGCTGCTGCCCGGCTGCGGCGGCCAGGACAGCGAGCGCAAGGCGCCTGCCGCCGAGGCAGGCCCCGGGCCCAGCGACGCTCCGCTGCCTGGACGCTACCGCACCAGGGTGCGGGTCACCGCAGTTGCGATCCCCGGCATGGATCCCCGGCAGGCGGCCGCGATGTTCGGAACGCAGGGACATGCCAGCGAAAGCTGCCTTGCCGCCGATGATGCGGCTCGCGGCCTGCAGCGCTTTGCCGCGCTGGCAGAGCGGGGCAGGTGCCGCTATGAAAGCTTCGCCGCCAGCAACGGGAAGGTGGAAGGCGTGATGGTTTGTGCCGTCGCCAAGGGAGTGACGGCGCGCTCGAAAGTGACCGGCACCTATTCGTCCACCGGATCGGTGCTGAAGATCAGCGAGGAAACAGACGCTTCGGGCAGGCCGGGGGATGGAATGCGGATGGACAGCGAGATCGCCAGCGAGCGGATCGGGGACTGCTGATCAGCGGCAGAATGCGCTGCCGCTCAGTTCCAGGTGCAGGTGATCGCGGTGTGCGGCGTTGTAGGCGGGGCCAAGGACCGTTCCGAAGCGCTTGCAGGCGCTGGCGTGGATCGTGGTGAGGAACTGCCGCTCCGCCGTGCTGGCGCCGCTCCAGCCATTCAGCACGCTGATCCGCCGTCCGTCGGCCAGGATGAAGGCCGAAATGTCGACCGCCTGGGCGGTGGCGTGCGCGCTGCGCCGCGCGGTCCCGGCGACATTGCGGCAGGAATAGCCGCCCATCGTCTCGATCCGCACCAGCGGGCTGCCCAGGATCTGCCGCGCCGCGCGGTCCACTCCGAAGCGGGCCCAGCCGGCCAGCGTCTGGGCCAGCGGGCAGGCGACCGGGCCGATATTGGCCAGCGCCAGCCGCGCCTGGTCGCCCTGGAGGCTGGCCAGCTGGACCGTGTTCACCCGCGAACAGCCGGCGCCGTAATACTGATCGGGCAACGGGGTGAAGGCCGCGCGAGTCGCACCCAGGCTGGACAGGCACTGGCGCGCTTCGGGGCCGGGGGTGAAAGTCTGGGCGGAACGGGCCACAGTCTGCTTCTGGGGCGCGCGGCCCTGCGGAACGGCGCTGCAACCGCCCAGAAGCGCCAATGTAGCGAGAAAGGCCGCCCGGTAACGCATGGGACAACCCTTGCATCGAATGGTTAGCGCCGCGTTAAGGACTGCGATTTTCGCAGCAATCGCTTGACAAGCTGCCGGGCGCCTCTACCTGCGGCTTCGGGCCACGCGGTCCCAACGCCGCGCGTGCTCTCTGTAAGGAGAGACTACATGACTGCATCGATTCCGGCTCGCAAGCCTGCGCGCCCCTTCTTCTCTTCCGGTCCCTGCGCCAAGCCGCCCGGATACTCCCCCGAAAAACTCGCCACCGAATGCCTTGGCCGCTCGCACCGCGCCAAGATCGGCAAGTCGCGTCTCGCCTATTGCATCGACCTGATGCGCGAAGTGCTGGGCCTGCCCGATACGCACCGGATCGGCATCGTTCCGGGGTCCGATACCGGCGCCTTCGAAATGGCGATGTGGACGATGCTGGGCGCGCGCGGCGTGACCGCGCTGGCCTGGGAAAGCTTTGGTGAAGGTTGGGTCACCGATGCGGTCAAGCAGCTGAAGCTGGAACCCAGCGTCCACCGCGCCGACTATGGCCAGCTGCCCGACCTGTCGAAGGTCGATTTCGCCGATGACGTGCTGTTCACCTGGAACGGCACCACCAGCGGCGTGCGCGTGCCGGACGGCGAATGGATCCCTGACGACCGCGAGGGCCTGACCTTCGCCGACGCCACCAGCGCGGTCTTCGCCTATGACATTCCGTGGGACAAGATCGACGTTGCCACTTTCTCCTGGCAGAAGGTGCTGGGCGGCGAGGGCGGCCACGGTGTGCTGATCCTTGGCCCCCGCGCGGTCGAACGGCTCGAAAACTACACCCCGGCCTGGCCGCTGCCCAAGGTGTTCCGCCTCGTATCCAAGGGCAAGCTCGCTGAGGGCGTGTTCAAGGGCGAGACGATCAACACCCCCTCGATGCTGGCCGTCGAGGACGCGATCTTCGCGCTGGAATGGGCGAAGTCGGTCGGCGGGCTGGAAGGCCTGAAGGCACGCTGCACCGCCAATGCCGAGGCGCTCGACAAGATCGTTGCGAGCCGCGACTGGCTCAGCCACCTCGCCGAGGACAAGGGCATCCGCTCGAAGACTTCGGTCTGCCTCTCGGTCGAGGGTGCGGACGCCGATTTCATCAAGGCGATGACCGGCGCGCTGGAAAAGCAGGACGCGGCCTATGACATCGCCGGCTACCGCGATGCCCCTCCGGGCCTGCGCGTGTGGTGCGGCGCCACGGTCGAAACCGCCGATATCGAGGCGCTCGGCCCCTGGCTCGACTGGGCCTACGCCCAGACCAGGGCCGGCTAATCGCACTACTCGGAAATTCCGTCACCCTGAACTTGTTTCAGGGTCCATTTCTCCACTCGCACCGCCGTTTCCGGAGGCGCGATGGATGCTGAAGCAAGTTCAGCATGACGTTTTTGGATTGGATTGAACCATGACCAAGCCCCGCGTTCTCATTTCCGACAAGATGGATCCCAATGCCGAAGCGATCTTCCGCGATCGCGGCTGCGACGTGGACGTCATCACCGGCGAAACCCCGGAACAGCTGATCGCCCGCATTGGCGACTATGACGGCCTTGCCATCCGCAGCTCGACCAAGGTGACCAAGGAAATCCTCGCCGCCGCGAAGAACCTCAAGGTCATCGGCCGCGCCGGGATCGGCGTCGACAACGTCGATATTCCCACCGCTTCGGCCCAGGGCGTGGTGGTGATGAACACCCCGTTCGGCAATTCGATCACCACCGCCGAACACGCCATCGCCATGATCTTCGCGCTGGCCCGCCAGATCCCCGAAGCCAATGCCCAGACCCAGGCTGGCCTGTGGCCGAAGAACGGCTTCATGGGCG
>ERZ795062.690-NODE-690-length-26890-cov-8.777939_pt1 | contig 26890 bp, 19 predicted proteins | sample MGYA00375146_ERZ795062 | MGnify/ENA primary metagenome ERZ795062 (study PRJEB30191, sample SAMN05720281) | activated sludge metagenome | isolation source: Anaerobic digester | place: USA | collected 2015-07-16 ... | reverse complement strand
CCCGGCATATCTTCGAGTCGATCGTGGCCACGGCGAACATGACTGTGCACGTGAAAGTGATGTCGGGGCGCAACGCCCACCACATCGTTGAGGCACAGTTCAAAGCGTTCGCGCGCGCGCTGCGGCAGGCGGTCGCCCTCGACCCGAGGGTGGTCGGGGTACCGTCCACCAAGGGCACGCTGGGCTCATGACCAAGGTCGTGGTTCTTGACTACGGGTCGGGAAACCTACGCTCTGCCCAGCGCGCTCTGGAAGCCGCCGGGGCGCAGGTGACGGTGACCGCCAACGCCGAAGTGGCGGCTGCCGCCGACGGCCTGGTAGTGCCCGGTGTGGGCGCATTCGAGTCCTGCATGCGGGGTCTTCGCGCCGTGAACGGGCCTCGGCTCATTGAGCGTCGCCTCGCTGGTGGCCGGCCGGTGCTAGGGATCTGCGTGGGGATGCAGGTGATGTTCGAAGCCGGGCAGGAGCACGGCCTGGTCACCGCGGGCGTCGGTCAGTGGCCGGGTCGAGTTGAACAACTGAACGCGCCGATCCTTCCCCACATGGGGTGGAACACGGTGGCCCCGCCCTCCGACAGCGTCCTGTTCGCGGGGCTGGCGGACGAGCGCTTCTACTTCGTGCACTCGTACGCTGCGCGGTCGCTGGACATGCCGGACTTCGGCAGCGGTTCGGTTTCCCCGCCTGAGGTCACTTGGACCGACTACGGAGGTGTATTCGTCTCGGCGGTGGAAAACGGGCCGTTATGCGCCACGCAATTCCACCCCGAGAAGAGCGGTGAGGCTGGGATCGAGCTGCTGCGCAATTGGCTGGGTTCGCTATAGAAGCAACTGCTCGGTCGGTGGGAATACTCGCTGCCAGCGCTGCGTTCCTATACCCGTAGAGGGTATCTAAGGAGAGATCATGGCAACCGTAGACCTGACCGCTGAGACGTTCATGACCACCATCGAGGGTAACGACATCGTGCTCGTCGACTGGTGGGCCGCTTGGTGTGGACCGTGCCGGATGTTCGCCCCGGTGTTCGAGAAGGCGAGCGAGGAGCATTCCGACGTGGTGTTCGGCAAAGTTGACACTGAGGCCGAGCAGGCGTTGGCCGCCCAGGCGCAGATCAGTTCCATCCCGACACTGATGATCTTCCGGCAGGGTGTCCTGCTGTTCTCCCAGCCCGGCGCCCTACCCGCGGCCGCCCTCGGGGACATCATCAGCCAGGCGAAGGCCCTGGACATGGACAAGGTGCGCGACGAAATCGCCGAGCAGCAGAACGCCTGAGCAGCGGTCACCCGCAGCCGAACGTCTCGCGGGCGGCCCGGGGGGCTAACCCTTGGGTCCCCGCGTGGCACTGACCGCGGCGAACTGCCACCGGACATAGAGTGGTGGATCGTGGCAGATGTCGAGTTCCGCAGCGATGTGACCGTCGAACTTGTCCGGGCGGCAGCCCAGGACGCCGATGTGCTGTTCGCTGCCCGAGTATCCACCAAGGGTGAGCACTCGCTGGAGGACGTCGGCGGTGACGCGCAACGATCCCAGGGGTTGATCAACTACCTGATGCGCGATCGGCACGGCTCCCCGTTCGAGCACAACTCCATGACGTTCTTCGTCAGCGCGCCCATTTTCGTGTTCCGGGAGTTCATGCGTCACCGCATGGCCTCCTACAACGAGGATTACCTAGCCGCTTAGTTCCATATCACCTGTCTCATCTTCCATCGGCGTGTGTGACAACTGAGGAACGAGTTGTGGGCTGTCTCGTTGCGGCGCGGGTTTGCCCCATCCTTGGTGCGATTCGCGTGGGCGCTTGCGGCGGATTTTCGCATTCGCTACCGGTCACGACAGGAAACGCCTGGCCCGTTCAACCGAGAATATCCTTGATGTTGGCGCGCCGCCGATATGTCCTGAGCATCCTTGGTTGATGGAATGGAAGGGGGAGTATGACCGGCACCACGGCAGGCACCGGAGGGGCTCTGCTTCCTGAACCGGATTCGCAAATCCGCTGGGATGGTCATCTCGTGACGGTTGTGCGGGCCAAAGCCGTCAGTGACACGTCGGTTGATCTTTTTGTCCTGGATCACAATGGTGAGCCGGATCGGATCATCTGTTCGGTGGATCAACTGCGTGACGCGCTGGTCCCGACGAATGATCGGCAGGGTGATCCCGAGCGTGCGTTGACGGGGATGTGGGGCAGGTGGATGCAGCATGCGGTGCCTCGCCTGCGTTCGGGCATTTTGGCGACGCGTCCGTTGACGCCGTACGCGCATCAGGACGAGGCCGTTCACGGCTATATGTTGGGGCAGCCGCGACTGCGGTTCCTTCTGGCGGATGAGCCGGGAACGGGCAAGACCATCATGGGTGCGATGTACCTGACCGAGGGGCGCCGTCGCGGGTTGATTACGGGGAATGCTCTCTTCGTCGTGCCTGCGCATTTGGTGACGAAGTGGGAACGGGACCTGCGCCGGTTGTTCGGTGTTGAGGCAAAGGTGCTCACCTCAGCCATCGCAGCCGACCAGTTCGACCTTGACCCGCGCTATGACACGTGGATCGTGTCGTTGGATTTGTTCACGCACAACATGGACGTGCGTCGTAAGGCCGCGGGGAGTCACGCGTCCTGGTCGCTGGTCGTCTTTGATGAGGCGCACCGTCTGACGCCGACGAGCCAGTATCTGACTGCTGCGCAGCAGGTGGCCGACCGCACGAACCATCTCCTTCTGATGACGGCGACTCCGCACCGGGGGAAGGAGCACTACTTCCGGGCCTTGATGAATCTGCTTGACCCGTTGATGTATCCGTGGTCCCCGAGCGACCGGGAGTACGAGGATGCCCTTGTCCCGTCCCGATTGTCGTTCCTTCGCCGGATGAAGGAGGACTTGGTCGATCACGACGGGGAGCCGCTGTTCAAGCCCCGTTTCTCCGAGACGGTCTCCACGGACATGACAGCGTCGGAGGAAGCCGCCTACAACGCGGTGATGGACTATGTGGCCCAGTTCTACGCTGGGTCTGCCTTGACCCTCGCTCAGACGATCTACGGGAAACGGGCTGCATCCTCACTGTTCGCCGTCGCGGAGACGCTGCGCCGACGCGAAGCGGCTCTGAAGCAGCCAGGATCGGCGGCGGCCACCCTCGTGCCCGATGATCTGTTGACCGACTTGGGTTTGGGTGATGCCGCTGACGACGACACCGCTTGGGACGACGCGGAGAAGGCGGTCATCACGGCGCGCAGCAGCGACAGGTCAGGTGAAGTACGGACGGTGAAGAATCTCATCGCCACGCTGGATCAGGCGATGGCCGACGGTGAGCCCTCGAAATGGGAGGCGCTGACTGAGACCATCACGAAGCATCACATCGCTCCAGGTGAAGGGCAGTTGTTGGTGTTCACCGAGTTCACTGATACCGCCCGGTGGCTCCATCGTATGTTCACCGACGCCGGGTTCTCCACGGAAATCCTTGAGGGGTCCGTCAATCACCACGACAGGGACAGCCTCCAGGCAAGGTTCCTGAACGGCGACTTCCAAGTGCTGGTGTCCACTGATGCTGGCGGTGAAGGCATCGACTTGCAAAGCGCCAACGTGATGATCAACTACGATCTGCCGTGGTCCATGGTTCGCCTGGAGCAGCGCGGCGGGCGGCTGCACCGGGTCGGCCAACAACGCGAGGTGTACGTCTACCACCTCGTCGCCCCGAACACTCGCGAGGGACGTGTGCAAGAGGTCATGCTCAACAACCTTGATGCCGCCTCCGAAGCACTTGAAGGGAAGGTCTACGACCTCCTCGATGCCACCGCTGAACGCGCCGGTTTCGACTGGGGCAAAGCCATGCTCGACGCCCAGGCCGGACGCCACGTGCACATTCCTGATACGGGCGCCCTCATCGTCGCCGCGCAGGGAATCGTTGCCGAGGAACGGTCGTTGGCAACCCCGGCGAACCTTTCCGACGCGTTGGATAGGTTCGCCAACGACCGGCTCGAAGCGATCAACCCGGTCATCGTGGACGCCATGGTCGACCAGATAGCCAGATCATCAGACTGGCGGATCAACCCCGGTCCCGCCCAAGGAATCCGCCTCGTCACCGCGCAACACGATCTTCTACCACCCGCGCTCAACGAGGAACAGTCAGCGCTGATCGCGGCGGACGGCGCCAGCGTCCGGCAGGCAATCAACGACGGTGCCGCCGGTCTGGACGACGTGATCGTTCTTGGCCCCACCGAGGAACCGTTCCAGGAACTCGTCACCTACGCGATGCAGCAAGGCGAAGCGGACCTCGCCCGCGGCACCGCCCTGGTCGACACCGGCTCTCTCACCTCATACATCCTTATGCTGTTCGACGCTGACATCCAACTCCACGACGGCACCAAACGCACCACACGCAAGTCCCCATTCCTCATCCGATGCTCCGCCGACCAGGCCATCCCCGTTGCGTGGGAATCGCTCATGGCCATTCGGACGCCATTACCGGGAGACCCGCAGCCCACCACAGCCCTCACCCTGAAGCCCGCGCTCCGCCACGACGCGACCAAAGCCGCCGAAGCAGCCCTTGCCGACCAGAGAGAGATTCTCGTCAGGGAACGCCGAGACTGGATCGCCGCGGCCGAAAGTCAACTGGAAGCCACGCAGTACCGGTTCGAGGAGAACATCCGCGACCGGCCTCTCGCAGAGCGCAGAACACTCCTGGAAGCGTTCGAACGTGACAAGCAACACCGCCTCGCCGCGCTACAAGACGTGAAAGCGGTTCAGGCATCCGCCGTCCGACTCATCGGCTGGGTCGCCGTCATAGGGGGCGCCCGCACGGACGAACTCGGCTACGACCCCGACTCAGAGAAGGTCGCCGTCAGCACAGTCGTCGCAGAACTGGAACGCCTCGGGTTCACCGTGGACGACCGGCAAACCGCAGGCGTCGGCTACGACCTGTACGCCCGCAACCCCCACACCCGCGAACAGCGCCTCGTAGAAGTCAAAGGACTCAAAGACGGACTTCGCGCCATTTGGCTCGAACAAGACGAGTGGGGGCAAGCCCAACAACGCAAGAATGACTACTGGCTCTACGTTGTCGACTCGTGCTCCACCACCCCGACCATCCGTCTGCGAGTGCAGAACCCCGCCGATGCTCTCGGGGGACCGAAAGTCATCGAAAGGGTTCAGATACCGATGAGCAAACTCACACGATTAGCGGGGAGCCAACAATGACCCAGACGGGGAACAACGACGACACGAGTCGCCTAATCGACACATGGTTCCCCTGCCCCGAGGTAGACAAAGCAGTCAAGAAACCGGAAGGCTCCGGTCGGAGCGAGAAAGCCCTATTCACGTGGTTCGCCTCACGACCCATCGCGCAAGCGCGCGCCGCAGTCCTCACCACCCTGCTGACGGATGACGATCAGACACGTCAGGACATCCGCGCTGCTGTACTGCACGGTGATCGTGACAGCCAGGACCGCCTCCGCACGCAAATTCGTGGGCAGTACCCCAACAAGCCTCCAGTCGTCCTGGACCTGTTTAGCGGCCGAGGGATCATCCCTCTTGAGGCGACGCGCGCGGGAGCGAAAGCAGTGGGTATTGACCTCTCGCCCGTCGCAACACTTGCAGGTCGGCTTCTCGTCGACTACCCCATGAGAGATTGGACGAACGAACCTCCATTGCCCTTTGGACTCGCCCGCGAGGATGAGCAACCCGCGTTAATGGGCGACGCACAGGTGGCATCATCGCAACGCCTCATTAACGACGTCCAGACGATCTTGGATGAGGTCGGACAGCGCGTGGAGAGATCGGTCGCTCAGTTCTACCCCCCAAGTCCCCACGCTGACGGTTGCCTCCCGTGGGCCTACTTCTGGGCCGTGACGATTCCGTGCGATCGTTGCCAACGCCGCTTTCCCATGCTTGGTTCGCTGGTTCTTCGTCATCCCTACACAAAGACCTACAGGAGCCAGGGTGGCCCCAGGACAGTCGTTGATCCCGGGCAGTATCTGGCCGTATCGACCGATGGAAACGAGGTTGTTGTACGGGTACGCGAAGGCGTCCCGACGGCCGCGCCCCTGTACGCCGCTGCCAAAGGTAAGAGTGGAAAGTCGGCTCGTTGTCCTTTCGAGGATTGTGGACAGTCACACAGCCTCGATGTTGTGAAGGCCAAGGGATTCGCCGGACAGTTCGAAGACCGACTGCTGGCTGTGGCTGAGGAAGACACAGGAACCAAGAAGAAGGTCTTTCGGAATCCGTTGCCAGATGAGTTGGAGTGCTCCCGCAACGCTGCCGCTCAGGTGAGGCGTATGGGTCAAGAGACAAGCCTGATTCCCAACGAGTTGATACCCGAAGGCAACAGCAACACCATTCAGGCCAGCCTCTACGGATACAAGACGTACGGATCGTTGATGAACGATCGCCAATTGCTGCTGTTTGCCCACACAGTCCAGACCATCAATGACCTGTACCGGGAAATGCGCGGAGTTGTCAGCCCTGAGTATGCAGCCGCTCTGGCAGGATATGCCGCCGCCAATGTCACGCGTCAGATTCGACGCGCAACCCGGGGAGCCAATCTGCTCTCACACGGCAATGCCAACGGCCACGACCAGAACCGATGTCAAGTCGGTGATGTGTTCTCATCTCAAAGCATCATCAAGCATCAGTTCGACTACATAGAGGCAGGGCCATACTCGGGACCAGGAACCTGGCGATCCGTGAGCAAGAGTCTCGTGGACGCACTTCGAAAAGCAATCAAAGAGAACTGGTCAGACGCTCTTCCTGGCCGGGTTCAACGAGCATCGGCGACATCACTGCCTTTGAGAGACAACACCGTGGACGTGGTCGTCTGTGACCCGCCCTACTACGGGATGATCACATACGCAGATTCCTCCGACCTCTTCTACGTCTGGATCAAGCGTGCTCTCGGCGAGGCGATTCCTGACCTATTCGACGGCGACATCAGCGATCTGGACGGTCTTCAGGATAAGTCCGACGAGATCATCGTCAAGACCAAGGGTCGGAAGATTGAAGGGGAACACAGAACGACCGAGTTCTACGAGACGATGCTTTCTCAAGCCTTCGTAGAGGCAAAGCGCGTTTTGAAGTCTGACGGGCGTATGACCGTCATCTTCGGGCACTCTGACCCGGAGGCTTGGAAGAGGCTGCTGACTGCACTCACGGACGCCGGATTTGTTGTCACTTCTTCGTGGCCGTCCCGCACAGAAACCGCTGTTACAGGTGTTGCGACGATCAGCGTCACCGTCTCCATCGGGTGTCTCGTGGCCCCCGCGGGACGGCCGGTAGGCATCGCAGCGCAAGTGGATGCCGCTGTCCTTGACGAGGTGACGAGACGGTGTAAGCAGTGGGACGCGGACGGGCTGGCACTGGAAGATCAGCAGATGGCTGCATACGGCGCGGCGTTGTCGGTTGTCGGGCGTTACGAGCGTGTCATCACGCCGAACGGCGACACCGTGCCTTTGGAGCACTACATGACCCTGGCCAGGAAGGCCGTACGGCAGTCCGTGGCGATGCGACTGGATTCGCTACCGCTGGAAACGTTCGACGCGCTGACACGTTTTGCTGTGTTCTGGATGGAGTTGTACGGGCGGGCTGACGTGCCCAAGGGCGAGGCAAAGTTCTTCGCCATGTCGGACGAACTGCGGATCGAGGACTTGCGAGATCGGATGGTCACCGAGTCCAGCAAGGGGTTCCGCATCCGTTACGACGCTCCTCACCCCATCACGCGCACGTCCAGCAAGTTCGAGGTGGTGCGAGCCATGGCGGCGGCGTGGCCGAACGGCACTGAGGCGGTCGCTGGGGTGATTGAGGATTCCGAGACGAACCCCACCGATCAGTATCTGTGGGCGGTCGCGGACTGGCTGGCGACGAAACTTCCTGCCTCTGACCCGGTGAGCGGCGCGCTTGCTGCGATCAAGCGGAACAAACCGGCGATTCAGGGGGCTGTGGGAGACAACCTGGCGATGCTGTTTGGGAGTGAATCATGACCGAGGTGAAGTGCTGGGCGGATGGTCTGCGACTGCGTGACGAGGTTGTCGCAACGGATGGGTCCGTTGGCGAACTGCAGATGAGCCTGTCGAAAGCCGTCTACCAGACGGTCGCGGTCCCGTACGCGAAGGTTGATTACTACGCGGACATCACGCAACCGACCCCGAAACTCGTCGGCTTCCTTGGCCGGGTAGCGCGTCGTCTGGGAGTGAATGGCCTGGAGTCGCAGGCGTGTTTCCATCTTGATCAGGGGATGGGCGGCGGTAAGAGTCACGCCCTTGTTGGCTTGTGGCATCTCGTGAACGACAGCGATGCGTTCTTCGCCACCGAATTAGGGGAGGCAGTGCGCAGGGAAGCGCAGGCTGGTGGCTACGCCGTAGACCTCACGGCCGTCCGCCCGGTCGTTTTGACGTGTGACGGGTTCTCGCCCGGCAAGAAGGACGCCAGGTTCGGTCCGGCAACCGACCTGTACGGACGGTTCCTGTGGCTGCTGTTCGCCGAGCGTGACAACCAGATGGAACGTTGGCAGCATTACATGGACCGTGGGGCGAACAAAGACTCCCTGCAGGCCGCTTTCGCGGAGGTCGGCCAGCCCGTCCTCGTCCTGATCGACGAGTTGATGGACTACGTGATGGCGCTCACCGACGCCACCGCCATCGGGGGGATGCCCGGTGAGAAGGCGTTCCTGAACGCGCTCACGGACGCGGTGGACGACCAACCGAACGTTGCGCTGGTGCTGGTGATGATCCGCAGCGACGAGGACGAGGCGGGATACCACCCGGAAGCCACCGCACTGCGGGACTACCTGACGCCTCGGCTGCAACGCAACGGCGAAACCGTCAGCGTGACTGAACCTGCTGACTTCGCGCAGATCATCCGCAGACGCCTCTTTTACCGCGCTGACATCACCGAGCCCGCCGCGGCGGTAGGCCGTTCGTTCGCGCAGGCCGCGGCGGGTGACGGCTGGGCGACCGGCGTGTACGCGCATCTGGGCGCGGGGCGCGGAGCGGCCTCCCTGCCGGAACGGATCGCGGACACGTACCCGTTCCACCCAGACCTGTTCTCGCTTGTGAGCCGCGAGTGGACCATTGTGCAGGCGTTCCAACGGGTGCGTTCCACGGTGCAAGTTTTCGCTCGGACAGCCTTGTTCTGGGTGCGTGAACATCAAGCCGGACGCTGGGTGCCGGAACTGATCGGCGTGGGTGACCTGCCGCTGCAAACCGACGTGCTGGAATCCATTCTCTCCAGTGGCGTTCTGGCAGGTAATGATCGGGCGATCCAGGGGTACCGGGCGGTCGCGACGACGGACATCATCAATTCCGGCGGTGGCGGTGGCACGGCCTTCGTTCTGGACGAGCGACTCGCAGGGGAAGGCGTTGCGGTCGGTCAGCCGCACCCCGCTGTTCGTATGGCAACAGCCTGCTTTGCCTATTCGCTGGTGGACCGCGCGCAGGGCGTGCGAGGGGCCACCAGGCCAGAACTGCTCGCCGCCGTACACGGGACCGATGTGCCCTATACGGGTGCGGAGGAAACGTTCAACGCGCTCACCTCCGCGCCGACTGAAGGGGGTCTCGGAGCCCTAGAACACACACCTGGCGAGGGTAAGAACAAGGCTGCGAAGAGCCGCTACTACCTGTCGATCAAGCAAACGCTGAAGATGTACCACTCGAACGCCCTTGGCATGGTGTCGGATGACGCGGCCCTTGCCGAGGTGTGGAACCAGGCGCAGGCGCTAGCCAGCAAGGGCCCGTTTGGGAAACTCATCGCGCTCGAGAAGCCTTCCAAGCCGGGGCCTCAAGCGGCAACTGCGTTTGAGGAACTGGACGCGCCAGTCAACCGTCTCGTCGTGCTCGATCCGAGGCATTGGACCCTCGGAAATGGACGCGACCTCCAAACCCGAACTGAACTCGAAGTGGCCTACGGTCTGGCGCCCGGACTCGTCTCGAACAATGCCGCGTCGATGATCGTTGCCCTTGTGAACACGGGGCGGCGCGACCGGGCCAAGGCAGTCGCCCGCCAGTACCTCGCATGGACACACGTTGTGGCTCAGATCAACCCTGACGATGACGAATACAAGACTGCCTTGGACGAACTAGACGACGCGAAGGAAAGGCTGCAGGCGTCCGTGCGGGAGGCGTACCAGCACTACGCGTACCTGCTCGGTCAGGAGCACAGCGTCGAGATTCAACACAAGACCATGCCCGATACGAAGACCAGCCTGAATGGGGATGCTCTCTGGCAAGTCCTCGTTCAAGACGGCCGCGCCACCGCAGCCGGACGACTCAGCGCCGACTACATTGAGCAACTCATCAGCGGCGGGAACTTCGGCCGAGACCTCACCCTAAAGGAAATCTTCGCTCAGCCCTACTCCAACGCCACCTGGCCGCTGCTGAGAGACGAAGGCGATCTACGGCAAGCGATCTACACGCTCGCCACGTCTGACCGCTGGGTGCTGCTGAATGGGGACGGGTCAGAGGCGTTCCCGGGCAGCCCGATGCAACTGCAGATCAACAGCATGCAGCAACGACTCAGCCACCGAGACCAACCGGAGGACACCGACGACCCGGAGGACATCGAGACAGTAGACCTTCCGGACGACGACCACACCACGCCTACCCCTGGCGGCGGCAGCAAGCCGAACGGCGGCGCCTCAACCACCACGACAACGAAGCCCACCCCACCAGACCCCACCTATGAAAGAACGAGCATCACGATGGACCTCACTTCCGTCACCGATGACGAGAGGCGAGAGAACATCTGGAAGTTTGTCGCCGCTCTTGCCTCACTGCTGGACCCAGCGAAGGCAAACCACAACGACCTTCAGATGCTCGGTCTGCGCATTGACATCACCGCGCAGACCGGAGACACCGCAGACCTCATCCAGAGGACGAGGAGCGTTGGCGTCATCAAGCACCAGGTTCAGGAGGACGACGGCCTGTAATCCTGTGCGGCGATCCCAATCTGTGGGGTCAGCGAGAGTCTGTGTGGCGTCTCTATTCGCGATCCCGGCCTCCTCCTCGTTTCTGGACGTCGATGATTACGGAAGGTAGTGGCGGAGGGGGTGGGATCGGCTTCTCTTGCTTGGTCATGGGTTTGCTCCTTAGGGGATGACCTGGGTGTCTAGAGGGTGATTGCGTGTACGACGGCCCACTGAACGCCGCCAATGATCGACGCCAGAAGAGCGAGAATGAATGTGATTTGAGTCCATTGCAGGTTCGTTGCCTTCCGCTCGCAGAGGGCGTTGAGCCCCTCTAGAACGGACGGCTCATTGCCTGCCGGACTGGTGACCGCATTAAGGAGTTCTCGTGCCATCCAGTGGCCGCGGCGCAGGTCTGGGCCTCCTGGCTGCCCAAGATAGGCGCGGATGGGAGCAGGCCCGATGCTGTGGCTCGCGGTGACTGTGAGGGTGTACAGGGCAAATGAGATCGGTAGCACCCACGGCAGTGCGAGTTTCACGGTTAACAGCCACGATGCTGCCGGGAGGGTTTGGAATCCCACGGCGACGATGCCCACGCTTGCGGCGAGGAGGACACCCGCTCTCTGGTTGAAACTCTCGACGCGGGCGGTGAGGTCGCCGCACACCCAGTAGACGTGACTTAGGAGCGCTTCCGAGGCTGCCATTTGCGCCACCGGATCGAAGCCCTCGTCAAGTTCTTCCACGAGTTACTTGCTCCTGTTCCTGGTGATCTCTGCTCGATAGCGCCACGTTAACTGGGGGTTCGGACAAACGGGCGACTTCTGGAAGGGGGCGTGCGGTGCGTGGGGACAAGTGGGAGGGTGTCGTTGTGTGGGGTGCCGGATGGCGCGGTACCCCACACAACGCCTTGAGGTCACTTCTTCTTGCGGACTGTCTCGTTGACTGTCGTCTTCGGGTGTCGCTTGACGGTCGACTGCTTGACGAACTTGCCTGTTGACGCGCTGCGTCCTCGTTTCCCTGCCACGGGGTTCCTCCTTTCGTTTCATAAGTGAAATGGTGCTACGACTCTAACGCACGCGAATGCCCTTGGGGGTTCAATCTGACACGCTGTGTCGAATGTGAAACACTTCACATCGTGGCCCGAACTCAGATAGACACTGCGGCGCTTTACAACGCTCTCGACGCTGCCCGGATGGAACTGAACCTTTCCTGGCGAGCCTTGGCAAAAGAGGTTGGCGTCAGTCCCTCACTGTTCTCCCGTTTGGGTAATGGAATGAAGCCCGACGCGGATGGTTTCGCAACGATCGTGTCGTGGCTTCGTGTGCCAGCGGACCGTTTCTTCGTGACCGGCGAAGGAGGGATCGACAGCACGGAGCAACCAGAGTTGATGACTGAACTCGCCCCGCTGCTGCGAGCGCGAAAGGACCTAAGCGAACTGGACGTGAAGTACCTTGAGCAGGTGATCCTTGCGACTATCGAGCGCACAAAGGCGCAGGGCTAGCGTCGTGCGTCGGGGGTTCGCGACTGAGGCTAAACGTCTCGCGATTGAGTTGCGCGCAGAAGTAGGGGTGAACCCTTATGACCGGTTCGATCCGTACGTGTTGGCTGACCTTTATGGGATCGCTGTCCAACGGTTGAGTGACGTGGAGACATCGGCGAAAGAGCGATTTCTGGTGAGTCGTCCTGAGGTCTTCTCCGGGGCACTAATCCGCGTCGGAACCGGATGCGTGATTCTTGAGAACGACGCTCACACTGCGGAACGCCGCCGGGCGACGCTTTGTCACGAACTCGCGCACGTGATGTTGGAGCATCAGTTCCCGCTGTCGCTGACGACTGGCGACCGTTGCACTGGCGAGGGTGACCAGGAGCATGAAGCCGACCGATTGGGCGGGGAACTGCTCATCCCGTACGACGCGGCGTTCCGTTTTGCCCGCCGCAACGCATCTGATGCTGTTGTGGCGGCACAAATGGGCGTCAGTGTGCGGTACGCGATGTGGCGGATGAACGCCAGTGGGGCGCGCACCGTCGCGCAGCGGACCCTCGTGAAGTACGCGCGCAGGTCTGTTTAGACGGTCAGGGCGCGACGCGTCCGTTGTCGATGTATGCCTTGTACGTGAGGGGCATTTTCTCTGCGAATGCGGTCTCCATCTGTTCGGCGACCATCTGTATCTCGCGTTGGGGGTAGGACGGGAATGTTGCGTTCTCGTCGTGTACTCGGAGTGCCAGGAAGTTCATGAGTGAACGCGCGTTGCAGGTGGTGTACATGGAGGAGTAGGTGCCAACGGGGAGGACGGTGCGCGCAACCTCTTTGGCTACTCCCGCGTCGAGCATCGCCTCGTACGCCTTGTAGGCGGCGATGTCGGCCGCCTTCGTCTGTTGTACGACGATGGCGTACTGTTCCGGGCTGCCGGGCACGAACTGGTAGTGGCCGGTCTTACCGACCTGGATCAGGGGACGTTCTGCTGCGGGAACGTAGAACGTCGGTGCCAACTGGCGGTATCTTCCCGACTCTTCGTTGAACGACCAGCCCACCCTGTGGCGCATGAACTCCCTGAACACGAAGATGGGTGCCTGAATGAAGAACGTGAAGGAGTTGTGCTCGAACGGGGAGCCGTGCTTCTCGCGCACTAGGTAGCGGATCAGCCCTTCGGAGCGTTCCGCTTCTTCCTGCAGCGAGTCCAGGGATTGTTCCCCCGCTGTGGAGACCCGCGCAGCCCAGATGACATCCGCGTCCGAGGCGACACTCTTGATCAGTTCCACGGTCATGTCGCTGCGGAAGCGCACCTCGGTGGGGTTGTTGTCTTGGGTCGCGTCGGTCATTCAGGTCTCCTTCGTCTGTCAGAGTCTATGGTTCGCTGACGGATCATTTTCGGCACGCCGGTCGGCGCGTCTGCTGGGGGGTGCTATCGGCGGGGCCGCCTGTTCGCCGGGTTGCTGAGGCGGGTGCCTGGGTCTTCTACTGGGGCGAGGTTGTGCCGCCTGCGTAGTTCGTCTCGGAGTCGCTCGTTCTCTAGTGTGAGGGCTTGAACGCTTTCCGCGAGGAGTTGAACGGCTGTTTCGAGTTGGCTGTTGTCGTGCCGGAGACGCCTGACCTGCTCGCTATCTGCGGCCGCAGGGCGCGCTTTCCCGCCGTTGTTCGGGATTGGTGTGACTGCCGTGTAGGCGTCGAGGAATTCAAGGTCGCGGTTCATCGTGGCGGGGCTGACGCCTGCCCGCCGGGCAAGTTCCATGCGGGAAGGGAGTCGGGGTTCCGAACGGGCTTCCTCAAGGGCGGCCATCAAACGTTGATGATTGCGGGGTTGAACCATCAGGTCTCCTCCGGTTCTGCTGCAAGGCACCGAGCGCGGTTCGCGGACGCTTGCAGCGCTTCAAGTTGAACGAGTGGCAAGCCTGGGCGTTGCGCGAGTTCTTCTGCTTCGCTCGCGAGTTCCGCCCACAGTTGACGGTGTTCAGGGCCGAGACGGGCGTTCGTGCAGCGGACGGGATCGCAGAGGGCAACGACAGGCGCTACCCGCTCGTTGATGGGCACATGCTGTTGACACACCGCGGTCGCGGCGCGGAAGAAGCAGTCAGCGGCCGGACCAACGTGGAGGGTCGCTGCCCGGTCCCTGAGCATGCTTCGCACGCGGTCGGGCCTGGCGGCCAAGGGTATGTTCTCCACTTGGGCGGCGATCCGGTCAAATTCCGAATCGACAGCGTGGCCGCCGGGACCTGTTGATGTTTCCCCGTTGATGCGGTGCCGTTCGTACATGGTGTAGATGTCGTCCAGTCTTCCCAGGTCTCCTTCAGTTGCAACCTCTTGCCTGAACCCTGATTCGCTGCTTCCGGCGTATCCGAGTGACGTGGTCACGTTCACGTGTTGGTACTGGAGTTTCACGGCGACGACGCCGAAGGGACGGTTCGCGATGTGCCAGGCAATGGTCCGTCTGAATTGTCGGGTGGTGAGCCGCCACGGCTCACCATGCACGAGCGGGATCGTGGGTGGGCCGGTGACGGGGCTGTGAACAGTGTTGATCTTTTCTAGGAACTCGTTGAGGGGCGTGTTGATGTTGCGGGCGATCTCGCCGTATCCGGCTACTTTCGGGAGCCAATGGCGTGCAAAGAGGTAGTCGAAGTCGTGCAACGACTCTAGGAGTTTGACGGCGTGTGCCACTGGTTCGATGACAACCCAGGATGCGGGCCGACCTTCGGACCGTTCGTTCTTGTAGGCGGTGCCGTCGACCCAGTAGCGGGTCCGCGCGTCTGGTAGGTGCTCTTCGCGCAGGCAACCGCGCTTAAGGCTGCTTACTTCGCTGTCACGCATGCCGGACAGATAGGCGATGAGAATGTAGCAGGCCATTGTGAGTGCGCTGAGCAGGCCATCGATATCGGATGGCCCGATGCCGGGATGCCATGGCTCACCCGTCTCCGGGTTGATTCGTGGCCGCGTGGGTAACCCGCCGGTTTCCAGAGACATGGTTGCGGCCGCGTTCCTCAGGATTGCTTGTAGGCGCTTGCTGGATGAGATCGCCCCGGTGGGCAGGTCGGCGAGACGACCGGTGAGGTTGATGTTGATGGTCCGCAGCGGGTCGTCCGGTGCAAGATTGCGGAACGCTTTGCCACCTGGCGCTGCGGCGGGAAGCCCTCGTCCTGCCGCACGACGTTCTTCTATCCATCGGGTGAGGCGCCGGTCAAGTGATTCCCTCGTTTCCGTGCGAACCCGACCGGAACGTAGGGCGTCCCATTCCAAGGCGCAGCCGATGATGTCGGGGGCGGCCACATTCACGTAGATCAACGACCAGCGGATCAGCGGGGCGATCACTTCTTCTGGGATGCGAGGTGTTTGGTTCTCCCGGCCGGTGTCGTGGTAGCCAGCGACCCTTTGGGCGCTGAACCCTGGCCACGGCATAGGGAGATTCTCAGCCCCGGATATGTGGTGCCGGTAGGCGTGGAGCCTCCAGAGCACGTCGATGACATTGGCGGTCCACCGTGGGCTTCGTTGCTCTTCCTCCGCGTTCTTCCCTGCGTGTTCTAAGTACCCGGCGTAGTCGGCTGGGGTGACGGTTGTCAGAGCGTGATGGCCGCGGGCGGTCAGATATTCGAACCACAGGCGTACCTTCCAAAGTTCGACGTAGGTGCCGGTGGGTTTCATAGTTCTTCGGATTCCGCGATGGCCTCGTGGCTGCTCCACCGTCAGACGTGCGTAGATGAACTCCTTCGCCGCGAGTCGGAAGGCTGGATGGTCGATCAGGCTGAAGTCGGCTTTGCACATGTGAACTTGGCGCAGCGATGCTGGCCCGACGGGCAAGAAGTCCCACACGTCGTCTCGGAACTGTGGTGGGCGAGACGTGGCTGGCCATACTGTGCCCGCCGGTACGACGAGGGTGGCGTCGGGAATCCGCACGCGGTCAGCGGCGGCGCTGTCGAGTGGTTGGGAGGTCATGTCAAGTTCTCCGGGATTGCGGGCATGGCGGGTAGGAAGACAGATGCCTGCCCTAGGTTGGCTTTTGTTCGTGCGGCCGCGAGTTGGGTGTCGCTGAACCGGGGCAACACGTGGTCGTTGATGTTCTGTGCTTTCCGCCCGAACAAGATGATCCATGACTCCGTGGGCAGCAGATCACGTTGCGCTGCCGCGTGATCCAGGAATCGGAACACGTTCGGAAGGTGCGCCTCCCGAATGACGGCGTTTGTGCAGCCGAGGCAACCCCAGAACGGGATTGGGCAATCGCTTTCAGGCTCTCCGAAAGGGGAGTGGTGGAAGTCGCGGCAATCGTTCGTGAAGAGACTGAGTTCTCCGGCTACCAGGGTGTCCCTGAGTTCGTCTGCCAGGTCGAGTTCGTTCTGACTGGTCGTAGCGTCCGTCAACACCACGGGTGTTCCGGTCGCTGCGGCCAGGCCCGCTGCGAGGCCCTGCTCGATGGTCTCGGAATGAAGTGCGCTGTTCGCTTCGACCTGGTGGTAGTGGGCACCGGCGATGTCTGTGCCGTGGTTGATCGCCGCGTCCGGGAAACGTCCCTGAACCGCTAGGTATAAGTCCTGCTTGCTGGTCTTGCGGAGCATGCGTAAGTCCAGGTCAAACGGCGGGATTCCGGCGTGGTCGCACGCGGCCCTCGTGAATCGTCCGAGAATGCCGTACCGCGTGTTCCCTTGCCCAAATTGCGCCTCCTGCAGGAGACCGTTTTCCGTCGCGGCGCGCGTGGATGTGGCTGCTCCGCGTGGGGAGTAGGTGAGCCACAGGCTGTCCGCGGGCAGGAAGGTCGCGGCGAGCGCGGTCGCGTCCAGTACCGTTTCGATCAGCCAGATGGCATTCATGTGGCCGTTGGCTGGCACCCGAATCGTCTGGTAGGCGCGGGAGCCAGCACGCGCTTTGAAGTACTCGATGTCCGCGTACCCGCTCATGTTGTTGTGCACACATTCACGAGGCAGAGTCTTTGCTGATTCTGGTTCAAGCCCCGTCTTCAACATCAGCATGACGAGGAACGGAAACAGATCGCTCTGGTCGGGAAACAGCAGACGGGTGGCGTCGATGATTGACCAGCCCGACACTCGCAGCGCCCGCTGGATGCGCGGCGGAAGGTTCGGTCGGGCGGTCGGCCCATGCTCTTTGAGCCATTCCAACGCCACACTCAAGTCGCCGTCGGCATCCTCCACCCTTCGTCGCCGGGCAAGGTACTCGTTGATTTGATCAATCGCATACGAGGTGATCGCCCTTCGGGCGTCGTCTGCCAGCGGCTCAGTTGGAACCGACGAATACTCACGTGTCGGCGTGCCAGCAAACGACCCGGTGAAGCGGTCCAGTTCTTCCCGCAACCCATCGGTTAGGCAGTGCGATGACCCTGCCTCCACCACGATGTCGCGAAGCCGCGCGGCGACGGTTCGGACTGGAACTGTCGACGCGGTTGTTCGTGTCCTGGCGTAAGCAGTCTCAGCCAGAGCCAAATGCTCAACCGTCAGATCGCCGAGGGCGAAAGTCGCGGGACTCTCAGCAACCTCATCAACGACCCTGAGCAGGCATCCGGCAGCGTTCCTGAACTGTCGCAGGGTGTCCACCGATCGCGGGGGTTGACGCTCCCAGCATGCAGCCAACGCCTCCGTAAGGGCGTCCTGCAGCACGGTGGCTGCTGTCGTCGGCAAGCCGATGGACACCATATGCCCCGTCTTCACGCGAACTTGTCTCGGTTCGCGTTCAGTGTCTGACGGTGACAATGGTGCGGGTGTCGGGGCGAAGCGAGCACGCCGACGATGAGGCCCCAGCGTGCCCCCGGATTCAGTCACAGTCCACCGTCCTCAAGGAGTTGCAGACGCGGGCCAACAACGCTTTGCCAACGGTCAACAGCCGCGTCGCTCACCTCCGTGGCCTGCTGCACATACGGCAAGTAATGATCGAGGGTCGTGGTGTAGTGCGCGTGCCCGAGTAGAAGTTGAAGCATCCGGACAGGATCAATTAGGAGTCGACGCAGCGCCACCGTGTGAGCATCCGCTCCACTGTGCAGCATCTGTCGGATGGGACGCATTGACTCGGCCAGCAGCAACGACAACATGTGTACCGCGAAGGTGTGCCGAAGCATGTGCGGGGTGAGGCGGACGTTCAACCCGGCCTCGGCGCACTTGTCATTCGCCCGGCGGAACACGGAATGCCACGACGACGGGCTCAATGGCAGGCCGTCGTTCCCGAGCCACAAAGCGGCTGGCTCCAGAACAGTACCGCCCTGATCCGTGAGAATCAGCCTTCGACGCGTCTCCGGAATCATCTGGTCCGTTCGCGCCGAAGTGCCGTCCCTGAGTCTCACCCGACTCCTGTCTAGCCTGCCCACGATGAAACCGTCTCCCTGGTACCTGTTCTCATCCAATGCCCGCGCCACAAGACCCCGGCGTTCCACGTCCATCCACTCGTTGACCGGCTGCAGGCCAGCAGGTGTCAAGTACACATCCCGATCCACACCGCCCTTAGTGATCGCTCCCGGCAGGTGAAGCACTCCTCGCGTGCCCACCGCGACACGCCCAGGCAGGTCACTCACCAGCAGCGAAGACCCCTCCGTCAGGCGCACACCAGTGCGCAGCAGGAACTGCGCGAACACGACATTCCTGGTCGCCTGCTGGGATTCACGCCAGCCTGACACCGCCGCCTCCCCGCGCAGACCCACCTCACACCACTGATCGAACACGTCCAGTGAGATGAACCGAACTTTCCGCGACCTGACCGCAACCTCACGTCCGAATCCGGTGACACCGAACGGATTGACTTCCGCGAGACCCGCGGCCAGCGCATAGTCATAAAGCCGCTTCAGGTGAGTGTGATTCCGGTTCCACGTGCCAGCAGTAACAGCCGGTGTTCCTGCCAATCCGACCGGCACAACCCGCCGCGCCTCGTGATACGCATGAGCGTCCCGGGTCGTCGCCGACCACAACGGCACGCCACGCACGTCACTCAGCCACGACCCGAACACAACAAGGTCCGTCGCGATCGCCTTCCACGATTCCCGGCTCCGCGTCGGCCGACCGGTGGGAATCCCATCTGCGGTGTAGCCCAACGGAAGACCCCGAAGAAACGCATTCACCTCAGACGCATATGAACCGTCATCCCACAGCACGAACGGCATGCCCGACATCACCGTCCCACGCGACACTCGCGACAACGCGTCACCAATCCGGGCAGCCTCGCGACCAGCAGGTAAGCGAAGAGCACGGACCTCACGTGCCAGCCCGTCCGCCGACGGCACGCGCGTGAAGAACAGTCTCACCGCCGTCCCCCCGCCTGTTCCCGCCATCGCGTGGCAGCATAGGCCAGCCGACGCTCTCCGATAATCGAGACCATACGCCCACTCCTGACATATCTCAAGACAAGGTAACGAGGAAAGTGGCCGCTACCGCGAGTTGCAGCCGGTGTTCTACGTGCCGGCTCCGGAGCGGCGGCTCGTCCAAGAGGGCAAGCCGGGCGCCTACGATTTCGTCGAGGGCACCGCTGAGCAGTACGAGGTGGCCGTACGCGAGATCACCGCCGCCTGTGCCGGGGCCTACGCGGCCTACCAGAGCATGCTTGACGCAGGCATCGCGCGGGAAGTGGCGCGGACCGTGCTTCCGGTCGGTACCTACAGCTCGATGTACGTCACGATGAACGCGCGCGCACTGATGAACTTCCTGTCCTTGCGGACCAAGCGGCCCGACTCTGCCTTCCCATCCTTCCCGCAGCGCGAGATCGAGATGGTCGCGGACAAGATGGAGCTCTTCTGGGCCGAACTGATGCCGCTGACCCATGCGGCCTTCGAGCGCAACGGCCGGGTCGCTCCCTAGTCCTGGAGATCCCCGGTAGCGTGGTGGACATGCAGCAGGCATTCGGCACGGTGATCACGGCGATGGTCACCCCGTTCCACAACGACGGCTCGCTGGACCGGGAGGCGACAGCTGCCCTGGCCACGCATCTGGTCGACAGCGGTAACGACGGTCTTGTGGTCAACGGCACCACCGGCGAGGCGCCGACCACCAGCGACGACACCAAGGACGAGGTTGTCCGCATCGTCGTGGATGCGGTGGGAGACCGGGCCAAGGTCATCGCCGGGGTCGGGACGAACGACACCGCGCACACCGTGGCGCTGGCTCGCCGCGCCGCCGCTGCTGGCGCCCATGCACTGCTGGTCGTGACCCCCTATTACAACAAGCCCCCGCAGGCCGGGCTGCTGTCCCACTTCCGCACCGTCGCGGATGCCACCGACCTCCCGAACATGCTCTATGACATCCCGGGCCGGTCAGCGGCTGAGATCGCCACGCCCACGCTGGTGGCTCTCGCCGAACACCCCAACATCGCTGCCGTGAAGGACGCCAAGGGGGACCTGATGGCATCGGCGCGGGTCCTGGCGACGACGGACCTGCTCTACTACTCCGGCGAGGACGGCCTGAACCTGCCCCTGTTGGCGATCGGGGCGACCGGTTTCGTCAGCGTCATCGGCCACTTCGTGGCACCGCAGCTCAAAGCCATGCGCGAAGCGTTTCTGGCCGGCGACCTCTCCCGCGCGCGGCAGCTGCACTTCCAGAGTTTGCCCCCCAACGACGCGATCTTCGCCACCCAGGCAGCCATCACGGTCAAGGGTGCCCTGGCCCGGCAGGGACTGTGCGGTGCGGCCGTCCGCTTGCCGCTGATCGAGGCCACCGTTGACCAAGTCGATGCCGTTATCACCGCTCTGGAGGCCATCAGTGGCTGACGCTCTGCCCGAACTGCCCGCAGGGGGACTGCGCATCATTCCGCTCGGCGGGATCGGAGAGATCGGCCGCAACATGACCGTCTTCGAGTCTGACGACCAGATCCTCATCGTGGACTGTGGTGTCCTGTTCCCTGAGGAGTCCCAGCCTGGCGTCGACCTGATCCTGCCGGACTTCGATTACCTGCGCGGGCGCCTCGACAAGATCGTCGGCTTGGTGCTTACGCATGGTCACGAGGATCACATCGGGGCGGTGCCGTTTCTGCTGCGCGAGCGGGGCGACATCCCCATCTACGGCTCCCGGCTGACCTTGGCCCTGCTTGAGGCCAAACTGCGCGAACACCGCAAGAAGCCGCCCCTGCAGGTTGTCAAAGAGGGCGACACGCAATGGCTCGGCGCGTTTCGGGTGGCCTTCCTGGCGGTCAACCACTCCATTCCCGACGCACTCGCGGTCTGCATCGACACCACTGCTGGGCGCGTGGTGCACACCGGTGACTTCAAAATGGACCAACTGCCCCTCGACGGACGGATCACCGACCTTCGCGCCATGGCTCGGATGGGTGAGGAGGGCGTCGATCTGCTGATGGTCGACTCGACCAACGCCGAGGTACCCGGCTTCGTCACCTCGGAATCCCGGATCCTCCCGGCGTTGGAGGAGGTGATGGCCACCACACCCCGGCGGGTCATCGTGGCCAGTTTCGCCTCCCACGTCCACCGCATCCAGCAGGTCATCGACGTTGCTGCCCGCAACAACCGGAAGATTGCGCTTGTCGGCAGGTCGATGGTGCGCAATATGAACGTCGCACGGGACCTGGGCTACTTACGCGTTCCGGGGGACATGCTGGTCAGCGCGGACCGGATCGGGGAACTGCCCGACCACGAGACCGTACTGATCTGCACCGGGTCGCAAGGTGAGCCGATGGCTGTCCTGTCGCGGATCGCCGCCCGCGACCACGACATCCGCGTTGGGCCGGGAGACACGGTCGTGCTGGCATCGTCACTGATCCCAGGCAACGAGAACTCGGTGAACCGGGTCATCAACGGCCTCACCTCGACCGGAGCCAGGGTGGTTCACAAGGGCAATGCCCTGGTCCACGTGTCCGGGCACGCGGCCGCTGGTGAACTGCTCTACCTCTACAACATCGTGCAGCCCACCCACGTCATGCCGATTCACGGTGAGGTGCGGCATCTGCATGCGAACGCGCGTCTTGCCGAGCAGACCGGCGTGGCGCACAACCGGGTCCTGATCACCGAGGACGGCAGTGTCGTGGACATGATCGACGGTCAGGCGAGCCTGGTGGGCCAGGTCCCCTGCGGTTATGTCTATGTCGACGGTGCCGGGGTCGGGGACATCACCGAGGGGTCCTTGAAGGACCGCCGCATCCTCGGCGAGGAGGGTTTCATCTCTGTTGTGGTCGTAGTTGATCACGTGGAGAAGAAGATCCTGGCCGGGCCCGAGATCCACGCCCGCGGGTTCGCCGACTCGGATGCCGTCTTCGACGCCGTCATTCCCGACATCGAGGAGAAGTTGCTGCGCGCCCTGCAGGACGGTGTCAAGGAGGAACACGCCCTGGCCCAGATCGTACGCCGCACGCTGGGCCGCTGGGTGAGTAACCAGCATCGGCGCCGGCCCATGATCATCCCCGTGGTCATCGAAGGCTGAACCCGCGGGTTTCGGCGCGACGTATCTCACAGAGTTTCGCAACCGGGTCCTGTCGTGGTCGCCCGATACTGTGAGGAGCATGGCTTCCCGAACGTCCACCAGTACTTCCGGTACGCGCAGCAGCAAGTCGCCGCGCTCCAGACCACCGACGAAGAAGGCACCTGCCAAGAAGCCGGCCGGTAAACAGCCCCACGGTTTCGGGGCGTTTCTACGGTCGGTGATGCGGGCGCTGGTCACGGCGTGGATCAGTACCGCGCACTTCGTCGGAGCAGCGGCGCGACGGGTGGGCAAGGGCGCCCGGGACCTTGATCCGGCGTTGCGCCGGGATGGTTTCGGGTTGCTGTACGCAGTGCTGGCCATTGTGGTCGCGGCCGTGGCGTGGTGGGGCGCGACCGGTGGACTCGAACCCGCTGTGACCTTCATCGTGGGTGGGGTCGTCGGGAGGCTGGACGTCCTGGTGCCGGTGTTCCTGGGCTGGCTGTCGTGGCGCACACTGCGCCATCCGGACCGCAAGTTCAAGCCCCACCAGCTCATTGGTGGGTTGATCGTCCTGTTCTCCGCTGCCGGCCTGGTGCATGTGTTCAACGGCGCCCCGCAGCCCATCGACGGTCAAGTGGCCATGCGCGCCGGGGGCGGCTGGATCGGATGGATCGCCACTGTCCCGTTCTTGAGTCTGCTGGGACCCCTCCTCACCGGGCTGATCCTGGCCCTGATCCTGATTGCGGGGGTCCTCATGGCCACCGGGACCTCGGTCGCGGATCTGCGCAAACGGGCCGGCGAGCTTGACACCGCTGCGGCTGGTAATTGGGTCAAGCAGCGGATCCCCAGGAAGACTGCGAAGGACGAGGCGATTCCCAAGGACCTCGTCGGCGATGAGGCCTTCACGACGCCCGTGGCCAAGGACATGCCTGAGGAGGACACCACCCAGCAGATCGACCCCGAGTTGCTCTCGCCCTTTGTGCAGGACTTCACGGTGGCAGATCTGACCGTCGAGGTGGATCCCGCCGACCTTGAGATCGATCTCACCGGCGCCGAGCAGCTGCTGTTGTCCGGTGAGGTGGTCTACCGGTTGCCACCGCTGGAGCTCCTCAAGCCAGGACCGCCGCACAAGGCGGCCACTGCGGCCAACGATCAGGTGGTAGCCGCTCTGTCCGGGGTGCTCGACCAGTTCGAGGTCGATGCCCGAGTCACCGGATTCAGCCGCGGCCCGACAGTCACCCGCTACGAGGTGGAACTCGGGCAGGCAGTGAAGGTCGAGCGGGTGACCGCCTTGAGCAAGAACATCTCGTACGCGGTGAAGAGCCCCGAGGTGCGCATCCTCTCCCCGATCCCCGGCAAGTCGGCCATCGGCATCGAGATCCCTAACACCGACCGGGAGAACGTCAGTCTTTCCGATGTGCTGCGCAGCCGGGTCGCCACCTCAGATCCCCACCCCATGCTGGTAGGCCTGGGTAAGGACGTCGAGGGCGGATTCATCTGCGGCAATCTGGCGAAGATGCCACATCTACTGGTGGCCGGCGCGACCGGCGCTGGTAAATCCGTGTGCATCAACACGCTCATCACCTCGGTTCTCGCGCGCGCCACCCCGGACGAGGTGCGCATGGTCCTGGTCGACCCGAAGCGGGTCGAACTGAGCATCTACGAGGGCATCCCGCACCTGATCACACCCATCGTCACCGACCCCAAGAAGGCGGCGGACATCCTGCAGTGGGTCGTCAAAGAGATGGAGATGCGCTACGACGATCTCGCGGCGTTCGGTTTCCGGCACATCGACGACTTCAACAAGGCGGTCGCGGCCGGGACGGTCATCGCACCTCCCGGAACGGAGCGGGTCCTACAGCCTTACCCGTACCTGCTGATCATCGTCGATGAGCTCGCCGATCTCATGATGGTCGCCCCGCGTGATGTCGAGGACGCGATCGTGCGGATCACGCAGTTGGCCCGGGCCGCGGGCATCCATCTGGTGCTGGCGACCCAGCGCCCCAGCGTCGACGTGGTGACCGGCCTGATCAAGGCGAACGTGCCGTCGCGGCTGGCGTTCGCGACGTCCAGCCAGACGGACTCCCGGGTCATCCTCGACCAGCCGGGCGCGGAGAAACTGATCGGGCAGGGCGATGGACTGTTCTTGCCGATGGGAGCCAGCAAACCCCTGCGTCTGCAGGGCGCGTTTGTGCCCGAACACGAGATCCGCAGTGTCGTGGCGCACTGCAAGGCCCAGATGGCCCCCATGTACCGCGAGGACATCGCACAGGCCGGTGGGTCGCGGGCGATCATCGACGGCGACATCGGCGACGACCTCGAACTCGTCTGCCAGGCTGCTGAACTCATCGTCAGCACACAGTTCGGTTCGACGTCGATGCTGCAGCGCAAACTGCGCGTCGGTTTCGCCAAGGCCGGGCGCCTCATGGATCTGCTGGAGGTGCGGGGGGTGGTCGGGCCCAGCGAGGGGTCGAAGGCGCGCGAAGTACTCGTCACCCCGGATGACCTGCCGAACGTCATCGCGGATCTGCGGGGTGTGGGCGGCGCCGGGTGAGCAAGCCGTCGGTCGCGATCGTCACCTTGGGGTGTGCCCGTAATGAGGTGGACTCCGACGAGGTCGCGGCAGCATTGGCCGAGGACGGCTGGGAACTGGTCGACGACGCTGAGGCGGCTGACACCGTCCTGGTGAACACCTGCGGTTTCATCGAGCAGGCCAAGGCCGACTCGATCGAGACGGTGCTCGAACTCGGCGACGTCCGGGGCAAGGTCGTCGCCATCGGGTGCATGGCCGAGCGCTACGGCAAGGAACTCGCCGCCGAACTCCCCGAGGCGGACGCGGTGCTTGGATTTGACGCCTACCCCCATCTGCCGCAGTCGCTGCGCACCCTGCTGGCCGGCGGGCACCTGGACTCGCACACCCCACACGACCGCCGTCGTCTGCAGCCCGCAAGTCCCACCCAGCGCTCGGCTGACGTCGCGGTGCTGCCGGGACACATCGGGATGCGCCGCCGCCTGCACGAAGGGCCCTTCGCCAACGTGAAGCTGGCCTCTGGATGCGACCGCAGGTGCACGTTCTGCGCCATCCCGTCGTTTCGCGGGTCTTTCGTGTCCCGCCGGCCCACTGACATCCTCAACGAGGTCCGCTGGTTGGTGGACCAGGGTGTGCTGGAGATCAACCTGGTCAGCGAGAACTCCACGTCCTACGGCAAGGACCTCGGCGATCTGCGCCTGTTGGAGTCATTGCTGCCCGAGATCGCCGACACCGGACTGGAACGGGTTCGGGTGGCCTACCTGCAACCCGCTGAGATGCGCCCGGACCTGATCCGGGTCATCGGCGCCACAGTCGGCGTGGCCCCCTACTTCGACTTGTCGTTCCAGCACGCCAGCGCCGCCGTCCTGCGCAGGATGCGCCGGTTCGGCAGCGCGCAGGACTTCCTGTCCCTGCTTGAGCAGATCCGCGCGGTGAACCCGCGGGCCGGCGTGCGCTCCAACTTCATCATCGGTTTTCCGGGGGAGACGGCCGCTGACTTCCAGATCCTGCTTGATTTCCTTGAGCAGGCACAACTGGACGCAGTCGGGCTCTTCACCTACTCCCCGGAAGAGGGGACGGAGGCCGCCGGCTTCACCGATGAGGTCGACCCGCAGGAGATGGCGCTGCGCTTCGACACAGCATCGACGCTGGTCGAGGAGCTGATGAGCCAGCGTGCGGAGGACCGGATCGGCGAGACTGTGCGAGTGATCACTGTCATAGGTCGCAACCAGTTCCAAGGTCCCGAGGACGGCGGCACCCGGCTGACGACGCCTGCGGATGCCGAGGTGGTCGTGGCCCGCGTGGTGGCATCCGAGGGGGCTGACCTGGTCGCCGAGATGACGCATGTCTGAACAAGCGCGCTGGGGCCGGCCCGACCCGATGGCCGATCCTCCGAGCCCGTCACGATTGTGGAACCTGCCCAATGGCCTGACGATGCTGCGCCTGATCCTGGTCCCGGTCTTCGGGGCTCTACTGCTCACCGAGGACGGCGGTAACGCCACCGCCCGCTGGTGGGCAGCGCTGGTGTTCGTCGTGGCCAGCATCACGGACCTGCTGGACGGGGCCATCGCCCGCAAACGCAATCTGGTGACCACCTTCGGCAAGGTCGCTGATCCCATCGCGGACAAGGCGCTCACCGGGGTTGCCCTGCTCGGTCTGAGCTACCTGGGGGAGATGCCGTGGTGGG
>ERZ795062.688-NODE-688-length-26926-cov-5.948941_pt1 | contig 26926 bp, 24 predicted proteins | sample MGYA00375146_ERZ795062 | MGnify/ENA primary metagenome ERZ795062 (study PRJEB30191, sample SAMN05720281) | activated sludge metagenome | isolation source: Anaerobic digester | place: USA | collected 2015-07-16 ... | reverse complement strand
ATAATACCATATTCATATAAGGAATTCAACATCTAATCTTTCTGAAATCACATGACTTTTTCTGTTTTGCAGACAATCTTAGGAGTTGAAAAAATGTAATTACAGGCATTAAGGATAACTAACTCATGTAAATTACAACTTGCTTAAAAAAGAAAAATTTATAAAATTGCTTTATGTTGTGTTGTTTTGATATATAATAAATAAAGGGAATTACAATCTTAACCCAGAAGGAGGCTTTTTTATGCTCGGCTCGATATTTACCTTTTTTATCGCGTTAGTAGTGCTTTATATATTGGGAATGCTTTTGGTAATACCTATAAAGATAGCATGGCGGCTTATATATAATGGCATAATAGGCGGTTTGACGCTGCTGCTTTTAAATCTTGTAGGTGGTTTCTTTGGCTTGGCGCTTCCCATCACGCCGCTTACAGCGCTGCTTGTTGGCTTTTTAGGTGTACCTGGCGTCATAATACTGCTTATCGCAAACTATTTATAATTAAAAGATTTAATCTACTCCGTTATAATAATGCCCTCTAGTTATTTTGCCGAATGTGCATTGTGTTATTTCGCCTTGTTTGTCTATGGCTTGTTTATATATTTTTACTGTTTGCATTAGCTCATTACTATCATAACCATTTAGGTTTAAGCGCAAGCTGTAAGGCTCAGCCGATAATAAATCATCTATTTTATCAGCCATGTACATTTGATGCGCATTTTCTATCTCGATATGGCAGCCGTATTTATCAACATAAGTTCTTATAGGTAAAAGCTCGCCTTTGCGGTCGCGCAAGCTGTAGTGCTGTTTTAGGCAGGGTCTAGAACAAGAGTGTGACAAGTTAAAGTTATTGCAAACCGAGCCTATCGGACAACCTTCTGCTACCATCAGGGGTATGTTGCCGTGCGCCATAAGTTCCATTGGGATACTGGTGCGCAGCTCTTTTATTTGCGAAAGAGTAAGCTCCAGCGAGGGCATAAAGCGCTTTATTCCCATCTTGGCATAGGTTTGGACTGCGTTACTGTTGAATATATTCAAGCTGTAATCGCCGTATATTTCAGCTATCCCCGCTACTTTAGCGCAGTTAAGCTGGCCTATATCCGAAACCAATACGCCGCTATAAAGCTTTTGTATACATAACAGAGCTTCTCTTATGGCACTAAGCCTGATATTACGCGTTACCCGCGGAAAGACCCAAATTAATTGTATGCCGGCATCTTTACATAATCTGGCAATTTGTGCAGCATCGGCGCCAGTAGCTTCTTTTGCGCTTATGCGCAGATAGATGCCATCAGCTCCTGCCTGGATGGCAGATGAAACAAGGCTTAGGTTGTCTAGCATAACAAATATAGCAGGTTTTTTGCATTTATATGATTGCTGCATATACGGTATAGGCGGCATATGGGATTCTATAACTACCGGTTGCTTGTGTTTTTTATCTATGCGCCGGTTTACAAGCTCTTCAATGGCAGATCTACGCAGAGCGTTTAACACCGATATGGGTATCCATGCATTAGGCGAAATATTAACGTCTATATTATTAAAGTTAAATGGTAAATCTCCCACCCGCTTTATTTGCTCTATAACACGTTCTTTTTGCAGTGCTGCATTTCTCGCTGACTGCACAATTTCCGTACCTGTGCATTTAACATTATTACCGTCACTGTCCCAAACCTCGATTGACGGCGGCTTTCCTTCAATAAGATTAACTTTAGCTTTTAAGCCTATATACCTTTCGGCTTTTTTGATATATGCTTTTATTTTTTTATCCAAATTTGTATCCAGTGTTTTATATATTGCAGTACCTTGCGGTGCAGGGCTGTTTATTCGCACCAAAATATAGCAGCCTGCAGGGGCTTCCTTTATAGGACCATTTACATCTTCCATATATGTTACTATCTGGCCAGTACTCTTGTCGCTTTGCCTTATCTCTATTCCATCGCCCAAAGCAAGAGGCGCCTCAAGCTTTATATTTGCCATGTTTCGATGAGCATCATAGCTTTTGATGCAGCCAAGAGGAACTCCCCAGTTATCAGGCTTTTCCGGACATATCATATTTATGCCAGATTTGCCATAAATATAACCTTTAGAAAATCCACCACGATTAAACACTTGCATAAGCTGCATTTTGTCCTGTTCATCGGCTAGAGGATTTATACCGGTCTCCATCCTGTCAAGTGCTTTTCTGTATTTCGATACCACTATGGCTACATACTCAGGACTTTTCATACGTCCTTCTATTTTAAGCGCTGATACCCCCGCTTCGGACAGCACATGCAGCTCATCTATCAGGCACATGTCTTTCATGCTCAGCAGATGCTGAGACGATGATATTCGGCTGCCCTCCCGAACTAGTGAATATGCCATACGGCAGGGTTGGGCACAACGGCCTCGGTTGCCGCTGCGGCCTCCCATAAAGCTGCTCATAAGGCATTGCCCGGAATATGAGTAGCACATTGCACCATGTACAAAAACTTCTATTTCTAAACCGTCTATATCGGCAAGGTCAGCTACTTCATCCAGTGATAGCTCCCGGGCAGGCACAATGCGCTTGAAACCAAGTAATTTTAGGGCAGCAGCGCCATAAGAGTTGTGCACTGTCATTTGTGTGCTAGCATGCAGCGGCATATCTGGTAAGTATTGCCTTATCAGAGCGGCTACGCCTATATCCTGCACTATAATTCCATCAGCACCGCTTTCATATAGCATCTCAAGATAAGGTACCAGTGTTTTAAATTCGTCATCACGCACAAGTGTATTAACTGTAATATATACCTTAACGCCCCTTAAATGGGCATAATCTAAGGCATATTTTAAATTGCCGTCATTAAAATTATCGGCATACTGGCGCGCATTAAAAGCACTGCCGCCTATATACACAGCGTCAGCTCCGGCTTTCACAGCAGCCTCAAAGGCTTCAAGGCTGCCTGCAGGTGCTAAAAGCTCCATCATAAACAAAGCATCCTTTCAATAAACTACCTGTTCATCTACTGCATCGTCGTTCTATAGAATTAAGCACGTAATTTTTGAGTTTTCTTTAAGAACTCGCCGGTGTATGAGCGAGGATTCTTGGCTATTTCTTCCGGAGTGCCAACGGCTATCACTTCTCCGCCTTCATCCCCGCCTTCAGGTCCTAAATCTATTATATAATCTGCTGTTTTTATAACATCCAAATTATGCTCAATAACTATAACTGTACTTCCTGCGTCAACTAGACGCTGCAGTACATTTAAGAGTTTTCGAATATCATCCGGGTGTAGTCCTGTTGTTGGCTCATCCAAAATGTAAATCGTATTGCCATTGCTTTTTCTAGAAAGTTCTGTAGCAAGTTTTACCCTCTGGGCTTCTCCGCCGGATAGCGTAGTAGACGGCTGACCCAATTTTATATACCCAAGACCTACATCTTGCAGTGTTTCAAGTTTCCGCTTGATTTTGGGAATGCTGTCAAAAAATTTCAGAGCCTCATCTACCGTCATGTCCAATACCTCAGCTATATTCTTGCCCTTGTATTTTACTTCAAGTGTCTCTCTGTTATAACGTTTACCTTTGCATACTTCGCAAGGCACATATATATCAGCCAAAAAATGCATTTCAATTTTTATTATGCCATCACCTTTGCAGGCTTCGCAGCGACCACCGCTTATATTAAAACTAAACCTGCCCGGTTTATATCCTCTCATACGTGCTTCAGGAGTCATTGAAAAAACTTCCCTTATGTCATTAAACACATTAGTATATGTTGCAGGGTTTGAACGCGGTGTTCTGCCTATTGGCGATTGGTCAATATCTATAACTTTTTCTATTTGTTCAGCTCCAATTATTTTGTCAAAATCTCCCGGTAAATCCTTCGAGCGATAAAGTTTTGCTCGCAATGACTTATAAAGTATTTCATTTACCAATGTGCTCTTTCCCGAACCTGAAACTCCGGTAACACAGGTAAAAAGCCCTAAGGGAAACTTAACATCTATGTTTTTTAAATTGTGTTCTCTGCACCCTTTTAATTCAAGCCATGAACCTGAAGGTTTTCGTCTGTTTTTCGGAACAGAAATTTTCTTTTTACCGCTAAGGTACTGGCCGGTAATGGATTCTTCCACCTTTTGAATATCTTTTGCACTTCCGCATGCAACTACTTTGCCACCGTTTTCGCCTGCGCCGGGCCCAATATCCACTACATAATCTGCTGTTCTGATGGTATCTTCGTCATGTTCTACAACTATGACGGTATTTCCAAGATCGCGCAAGTCTTTTAGTGTTTTTAAAAGTTTTTCATTATCCCGCTGATGAAGGCCAATACTAGGTTCATCAAGTATATATAGTACACCCACAAGCCTTGACCCAATTTGAGTTGCAAGACGTATTCTCTGAGATTCACCGCCCGAAAGGCTCGCTGAAGCTCGATCAAGGGTCAGATAGTTAAGTCCCACATCAACCAAAAATTGGAGGCGATTATGAATCTCTTTGAGGATTTGATGTGCTATTATTTCCTCTCTCGGGGTTAGAGAAAGATTTTTAAAAAAGTTGATAGCCTCATTTATTGAAAATGCAGTTACCTGAGCAATGGATTTATTTTCAATTGTAACTGCCAAGCTTTCGGGCTTTAACCTTGCACCGTTACACGCAGGACATGGTTTTGTGCTCATGTATCTTTCTATTTCTTCTCTAGAATACATAGAATTTCCATCATTGTAACGTCGTTTTAAATTATTTATCACACCTTCAAAATTTCCCTTATAATGTCTGGTATTATCGCTAAACCTGCTTTCGTAATAAAACTCAATGGGTTCTTTTGAGCCGTAAAGAATGGTATTTACAACATTTTTAGGCAAATTCTTAATTGGAGTTTCCGGGCTTTGATTATAGTGATCCAGCACAGCCATGAGCATTTGATAATAATATCCTCCAGGAGTGCTGCTCCATGGCTCTACAGCCCCTTCCGCTATGGATTTTTCTTTGTCAGGTATTACAAGATCCGGATCTATTTCCATATTAATTCCCAGACCGTCGCATACCGGACAAGCTCCATAAGGACTGTTGAAGGAAAACATTCTTGGTGTAAGTTCTTCCAAGCTTATATTACAGTCTGCACACGCAAATTTTTGCGAGAAAAGCATTTCTTCTTTGCCGATTACGTCTACTATGACCAATCCTTCAGATTGGGAGAGGGCAATTTCTATAGAATCTGCAAGTCTTGACTCAATTTCCGGCTTTATAATAAGCCTGTCGATGACAATCTCTATATCGTGCTTTTTATTTTTGTCAAGCTTTATTTCCTCATTTATATCTTTTATTTCGCCATCGACTCTGACTCTTACGAAGCCATTTTTTTTGATTTTTTCAAGCATTTTCTGAAACTCGCCTTTTTTTCCCCGGGCAACCGGAGCTAATATTTGGATGCGAGTTCCTTCCGGCAGTTCCATTATCGCATCAACCATCTGATCTACGGTCTGTTGTGATATTTCTTTACCGCATTTCGGGCAGTGAGGTTTGCCTATCCTTGCATACAGTAAACGCAGATAATCATAAATTTCCGTGATTGTTCCAACTGTAGAACGCGGATTTTTGCTGGTAGTTTTTTGATCAATGGATATGGCCGGTGAAAGACCTTCTATATAGTCAACATCCGGTTTCTCCATTTGGCCCAAAAATTGTCTGGCGTAAGCCGAAAGAGACTCTACATAACGTCTCTGCCCCTCGGCGTATATTGTATCAAAAGCCAATGTAGATTTTCCCGAACCAGAAAGTCCAGTAATTACTACTAACTTATCCCTCGGAATTTCTACATCTATATTTTTAAGGTTATGTTCTCTTGCACCTTTAACTATTATTTTATCCATCTAATCGCTTTCACTCACCCTGTACTATTTTGTCTTTACTACGCTAAGCTTTTCAGCCTTTATCTCAAATATGATATCACGTATCTCAGCAGCCTTCTCAAATTCAAGCCGCTTTGCTGCTTCCTGCATTTCTTTTTCAAGATTTTCAACAAGAGCTTTAAGCTCTTTTTTGCTCATCTTTTCGATGTCTTTCTCAGGTAAGTAATCCGCCTCATCTTCTGCAACTTTTGTGGCTTCTATAGGTTCTCTTATCGTTTTTTGGACTGTTGTAGGCACTATACCATGTTTCTTATTATATTCCAACTGAATTTTGCGCCGGCGGTTAGTTTCATTTATTGCCCTGGCCATGGATTGTGTAATTGTATCAGCATACATTATAACTTTCCCGTCTATATTCCTGGCTGCCCTGCCGATAGTTTGGATAAGGGAAGTTTCGGAACGCAAAAATCCCTCTTTGTCAGCATCAAGAATCGCTACTAGCGAAACCTCCGGCAAATCCAATCCTTCTCTTAAAAGATTGATACCTACGAGGCAGTCAAATTTTCCAAGCCTTAAATCTCGTATTATTTGCAGCCGTTCCAATGTATGGATTTCAGAATGAAGATACCTAACGCGGATACCTGCTTCTCTTAGATAATCAGTCAGATCTTCTGCCATTCTTTTAGTGAGAGTAGTAACTAAAACCCTTTGATTATTCTTGGCCCTCTGCTTAATTTCTCCTATTAAGTCGTCGATCTGCCCTTTAATCGGTCTAATTTCAACTTCCGGGTCAACTAAACCGGTAGGACGAATAATCTGCTCAACTACTTGGGAACTTTTAGTAAGCTCATATTCGGCCGGTGTGGCAGATAAAAAAACTACTTGGTTTATGCGCTCTTCAAATTCTTCAAAAGTCAAAGGGCGGTTGTCAAATGCCGACGGCAGCCTAAACCCGTGTTCTACCAATGCTTCCTTTCTTGAACGATCACCTGCCCACATGGCATGAATCTGGGGCAGAGTAACATGGGATTCATCTATAATAATTAAGTAATCTTTAGGGAAATAGTCAAGCAGCGTAAATGGTGCATCTCCGGCTTTTCGTCCCGACAGATGTCTTGAGTAATTTTCAATGCCTTTGCAGTAACCCATCTCTTGAAGCATCTCGATATCATATTTAGTTCGCTGTTCGAGCCTTGCAGCTTCAAGAACTTTATCCTGACTTTTTAGCTCTTTAAGTCGCTGTGCAAGTTCGCTTTCGATTGATTTTACAGCAGCTTCTATTTTGTCCTTCGGAGTTGCATAATGGGACGCAGGGAATATGGACACATGGTTGCGTTCACCTGTTATTTCTCCAGTCATCGTATCAACTTCAAGAATTCGATCTACTATATCGCCAAAAAATTCAATACGTATAGCCCTTTCAGTAAAAGAAGCCGGAAATACCTCTAAGACATCGCCACGAATGCGGAACGTGCCGCGGTGAAAGTCTATTTCATTACGGTCGAATTGTATCAAGACAAGCTTTTTTATTACCTCATCTCTGTCTATTTCCATGCCCGGTCTGAGTGAAACCACTTGATTTTTATAGTCCACCGGAGAACCAAGACTATATATGCAAGACACACTTGCCACAATTACCACATCCCGGCGTTCAAAAAGAGCCGATGTTGCTGAATGTCTAAGCTTATCAATTTCGTCATTTATTGATGCGTCTTTTTCTATATAAGTATCGGTTTGGGGAATGTATGCCTCCGGCTGATAATAATCATAGTAACTTACAAAGTATTCCACAGCATTATTTGGAAAAAATTCTTTAAGCTCGCTATAAAGCTGGCCTGCTAGCGTCTTATTGTGAGCTATAACAAGCGTCGGCTTCTGGACTTTTTCAATCAAATGTGCTATAGTAAAGGTTTTGCCTGTGCCGGTTGCACCAAGAAGTGTTTGAAATTTATAGCCTTTATTAATCCCATCCGTAAGCTGACAGATTGCTTTTGGCTGATCTCCTCGGGGGATGTATTCCGAAATAACCTTAAAGCTTCCCATAAATTCACCTTCTAAACTAAAGAGATACCGCAACTTTTATTATAACATACTGCAAAAGGGTGTAAAGAATAAAACAAAACTTTTGTTTGCCTTAAATTTCAGTGGAAAAGAAAAAGTCGGGATAACCCGACTTAATTAACATAAATTATTTTGTTTCTTCTGCGCGTGAAGAAACCGTTAGATTTTGTTCCAAAACTGTCTCTATTACGAAACTGTGTATCAATGTTTACTATCTTCATCATAATATCCTTTTTTTCTTTTTCGGATGCAGAAGTGTAAGCTCTGAGCAGCATATCCCTTTCATGCTCCAAATATTCTTCTCTTGTCATAAAAAAGCCTCCTTTTTCCTAAAAAAGTTCTATAAATAAAGCTCAAACTAAATTATAATGTGAGCGTTATATCTTTCACAATCATTATAGCATATATTAAACTTTCCATCAAGTATTTATAATCAAAAATGTCATATATTTTCTAAAAAGTTTCTATTTCTTCCAATCATTGAAACAATAATGTAATTACTCTATAATTAATATGAGGTGAGTAAATTGACCTTCAATCTAAAAAATTATAATCCGCCGACGATAGGAGTCATAGCCGGGACACCTGTAGATACACAGATGGGAGTAGATTTTATATTAAAAAACGGGCTTAGAGCAATAGGAGTACCTACCGCTTCAAGCCCTGAAGAACAAAATCGCCTTCAATTTTTAAATTCTGACTCTCTTACTCAAAAAGTATTGGGAATTATTAATGATTTTGAGGAAAAAAACATTTTTCGCACCATGATCTATTGCAATTCCCTTTCCGCAGCAATAGATGTTAGATATATCAAAGATGCGTGTCAAAATTCTAAGATAGTAACTCCGCTAGATGTTTACCAAAGACTTGCCTCAAAATATAATAAAATTGCCATATGGGCTGCTAACGGTCAATGTCTTTCTTCGATTGAACGCATATTTTATGAAGTAAATCCATCAATAGACATTATTGGCATATCCATGTTGCCGGTTATTAAAGCTATTGAAAGTGGCAATGACCCTCGGTCAATTATCTTAGAGTTTAATCTTGTTTCTCTTGCAGCAAAGGAATTTGCATCCGATGGTTTAATCTTAGCTTGTACTCATCTACCCTATCTGCAGGCAGAGCTTTTAAAAGAAGTAAAAATTCCAATTATAGACCCTGCAGTTGAAATGCTTAAGATGCTTGTTTAGGTCATTTCTTCTTGATGACGCTTTTTAAAAAGAGCTTTCAACTTTTTTCTCAGCAGCCCGCCTTCCTCCATAACTACATAAGAACCTGTGTTTCCTTTTGGAACTAAAATCGCCCCTAAGTCGCTTATGCCTTTAGGGAACTGGTTAAATTCAAGTTTTTTTAATGTTCCGTCAAGACTCCTTGCTGTGAGCCATATAAATGGTGGATATTCCATTAAAATTTCATGTATTTTTCCCGGTTCATCCAAATCTTGTCCATTCAGCGAAAGAATTATATCTCCGGAACTTAATCCCATTTTTTCTGCCGGAGAGTTTTTTATTATATCAAGAACCATCTCGCCGTGAATAGGAGGCACAAACAAGGGCTCACTTGCCTGCTCATTTTTTCTGCCGGTAATTATTAAGAATTCATGACCTGCCGGTGCGAAAACAGCTGCCGCATATGCAAACAATCTTAGCCGTGAAGCTAAAACCGATAACAACAAAAGCGTAATGCTAAAAGCAAACAAATTTGCAGCAGAAGACTTGCATTTTTCTTTCGGTTTCTTTGTTAATGCTATATCTCCATATCCTAAAGCCGCAACCACCGGAATCATAAAATAAATTACATTGAGATTTTCAGCAATATTTACCGGCGGCTTGATTAGAGGCCACCAATCGGGCATTTGAAGCATGTCTATTGCTTGAAAATTTCCTGTCAATATAGCTAGGAGCATTATTGGAACAGGCCAAAATTCCTGGAGCGAAAATCCTCCTATAATCCCGTAGCGTTCGTCTCTTACTAAAACCGGTATTGGATTTTTATGGCCGGAAAAGAATATCAGAAGGCTTTCGACAAAATGAAGCGCTGCCACGAGTCCCATAAGACCGGCTACATCAATATCCAAGAGTCCTGTGAGAAGTGAAAAAAGTGCTAATAGCCCACCTGCATAAGAAAAACACATCAGGTGTGGGCTAATTAAGGCAAGAATTATAGCAAGAGGCCATACATATGCTATGCCGGCTTGTGTTATACTTATCCCTAATAGAATAACTATCAAACTTCCGATTATTCCTCCAGCAATTCCAAAAAGTGTAGCCCATACTGCTTTATGCAATGGATTAGTTTTTGTAACTCCAAATAAATTTTTTTCTAAAGAAGCGCTTTTTCTAGCCTGATTCCATGCAATAAAAATTACAAGCCAAAAAAATGGGTTTAAGATAGCAGTTGGAATCCCCTGCAATATTAAAACGAGTATCCTACCTAGAGGAAACATATTTACCGCTCCTGTCATTTGGCATCAAATAAAGACTTTGTTACTTCTATAGCTTTTAAAAGTTGTGCATCTTTCTCTTTTGAAAGGTCAAAAGAGTTGGAGCCCTCAGGATTTTTAACCGAAAAATCAGGTTCTATCCCCTTTCCATCGATGCATCTGCCACTTGGCAAGTAGTACTTGGCAATTGTTATTTTCATTCCACTGCCGTCTTCAAGAGAAAAAACTTCCTGCACAGAGCCTTTGCCAAAGGTTTTTGCGCCAACTAATTTACCGGCTTTATGGTCTTGGATAGCGCCTGCTAAAATTTCTGAAGCACTAGCACTGTTTTCATTAACCATTACTGTTATGGGCACAGATGTCTTGCTCTCATCAGAAAAATATTCTCCAAGCCTGTTTCCGTTTTTCCCCTCAGTATAGACAATTAATCCCTCGCTAAGGATTTCGTCAGCAATTTTTACCGTTTCATCAAGGGAGCCGCCAGGATTATCGCGTAAGTCTATTACAAGTCCTCTTATTTTCTGTTTTTGCAGTGCATCTAATGCTATTTTAAAGTCGTTATATGTTTGAGAATCAAAAAACGAAATACGTATATAGCCGATCTTTGCAGCATCATCAACGATATTATAGTCAACAGTGCTTATGCGAATATCATCTCTTACTAATTCCAATTTTATAAGATCTGAATTCTGGTTTCTTTTGATATACAAAGTTACTTTGGTGCCTTTCTCGCCTCTAATCATTCCAGCTGCTTCATCAAGAGTTTTTCCTGAAAGTTCCGTGTCGTTTACTTTAACTATTATGTCGCCGGGTAAGATGCCGGCTTTTTGTGCAGGGCTTCCCTTTATTGGGGATACCACAATGATGTCTTGTGTCGAATCATCAATACTCAGAACAATTCCTACCCCGCTTAAGCTTCCCTCGAGAGATGAAATAAAATCTTGAAACTCTTTTTTATTCATAAAAACTGAATATGGATCGCCAAGAGAATCTATTACTCCTTTTATGGCTCCACTAGTTAAAGTTTCCATTTCTACATCTTTGATGTATTTATCTTTTACTATTTGTATAACCTCAGAAACAGCCTTTAGGTCTTGGCTGTCATGTTCATCTTTGACTTGAGTTAAAAGGGTGCTTGCATCATTTTTGGCATTTACTTCCCTAAGCTGTTTTCCGCCTACGGTTGTTCCGATGAAAAACGAAAACAGCGATATTGCTAAACACAATATCGCTATTCTTGAGATATGCTTCCAATTATTTTTTCGCATATGTATACCACCTAACGCAATTTTAGCATTATTGTTTTAAAGCTTATTTTAATATTTGTTATTTTACCCAATCTAATGGGTTTACTACCTCTCCATTTTTAATTACACCAAAGTGCAGGTGTGGGCCCGTAGACCAGCCTGTACTGCCAACTAATCCGATTTTGTCGCCTTTTGACACTTTTTTCCCTTCGGCTACCAGAATCCTGGAAAGGTGAGAATATTGCGTTGAAATACCACCACCATGACTTACTATAATTGTATTGCCATAGGCACCATAAGAACCTGCAAAAATAACTTCACCGTCATCTGCAGCTACTACATCGCTTCCTGTAGATGCTGCTATATCCAGACCCTCGTGAAACCGGTTTGTCTTAAGTATCGGGTGGACGCGCCAGCCAAATTCAGAAGTTATATTTGTCGAACTTGGGACAGGCCACTGAAATATTCCGGTTCCGAAAAACCCTTTTTTGTTTTTTGCCTCCCAGGCTAATATCTGCTTTCTCAGGTTCTCAGAATCTTTCAGTAGTTGATCCTCTTGACGCTCATATTCCGCTTTTTGTTTTTCAAGTTCAGTCATCAGCCTCTGGCGTTCTCCTCGATAAGCTACGATAGTTGCCCGTCGGCTGCTTATGTCTCTGCGTTGCTGCGCAATAATTCTCTGCTGTTCTTCTAATTCAGCTTTTTTAGCTTCAACTTCTTCCTGTCTTGCTTTAAACTCTGCAAGCAGGTTTTTGTCTGCCTCAATGATTCGCTTTACCATATCAAGCCTTGTTAAAAAATCAGAAAAACTGGAAGATGCTAATATAACTTCTATGTAATCTACAGGCCCGGTCTTATAGAGAGCTCTCATTCGAGTGTTAAGATCATCTTTTTGTTCGGCTACCTTAGCCTCTGCCTGTTTTAGCTCTTCAGTAACATTGACTAATTTTGTTTGTGTTTCCTGAAGCTTTGCTTCAACTGTCGACAATTCCTTTTCTGCGTTGCTTAACTTTATCTCTAGCGACGTAAGCTCTTGGCTTATATCTTTTTTTGCATCTTCAACCTGTTTTATGCTATTCCTTATGTTTTGTATCTGATTGTTTATATTTTGCTGCTGCTTCTTCAAATCATTGATATCGCCAAATGCTGCAGGTGATGCCACCGTCAAAGCAATTGCCAGCAACAAAACACTTGCCAGCATTTTTTGCTTTCTCTTGCCTCCCATGTTCGACTTCACTCCTTATAAGATGCTCTATACATTTAAAAACCGCTTTAGTGAAAAACTACTTCCAAAAGCTCCTATAATCATTCCAATTGCTAAAAATCCAATTGCATAATTGTAAAATTCTTCTATTGGCAGCAGTGAAATCATGGGAATATTCAGCTTTACCGTTATGTAAAGGTAGTGATATGCTACTGCCAAAACCGCAACAGCCAGAAACGAGCCTATAAGCCCTAAGACCATGCCTTCAATTAAAAACGGCCAGCGGACAAACCAATCGGTCGCTCCAATATACTTCATTATACTTATTTCTCGCCGCCTTGCAAAAACAGTTAGTCTTATGGTATTTGCGATTATAAAAATTGAAATTGCTGTAAAAACCACCATTATTACAAAGCCGATTATTCGTATCCAGTAAACTATTTTAAACAATTTTTCTACAATGCCTTTGCCATACTTGACCTCTTCAATACCGGAAAAGTTTTCAATCTTTTTTGCAATTGCAGGTACATTATGCGGATCATCAGCTTTAATTCTAAATGAGTTTGGCAATGGGTTTTCCATACCTTCTAATAAATCTTCTCCAATTTGTTTTTTAAATTCTTCAAGGGCGGCTTCTTTTGCAATAAAGTCTACCTCTTTTACGCCCGGAATATTAGACAATTCTTCTCTCAATTTAGTTATATCTTCATCTTTTGTAGAATCTGCAAGGTAGGCTGTAATTTCTACTTGAGACTCCACATCTTTTAAAATGTAATTAAAATTTACAGAAAGAAGCAGAAATGAACCTAGAATAATGAGGGCTGAAGCAACTGCTCCAATCGATGCCAAACTCATCCACCTATTCCTTGTAAGACTGGTAAACGATTCCTTGAAGAAGTATTTGATGGTCCTAAGTCTCATTGATATATAACCCTCTTTCTTCGTCGCTTACCAGACTGCCTTCTTCAAGGCGGATAACCCTTTTTTTCATGGAATCTACTAACTCGCGGGCGTGAGATGCAACTACCAGCGTAGTTCCCATCTTATTAATGTCATCTAATAAGTTCATGATATCTCTAGACGTATCAGGATCCAGGTTACCTGTAGGCTCATCTGCTACTAAGACATCAGGATTATTCACAATGGCTCTTGCTAAAGCGACTCGCTGCTGTTCTCCTCCCGAAAGTTCCGAAGGTCTTGCTTTTGCTTTATGAGATAGACCCACCCTTTCTAAAACATATGGCACCCTTTTTTTGATATCCCTGTTCGATGCTTCAACCACTTGCATCGCAAATGCGATATTCTCGTATACGGTTTTATCCGGCAATAACCGAAAATCCTGAAAAACAATACCTATTCGCCGTCTTAAATATGGTATTTCCCGCCTCTTCATTCGAGTAATATTTTTTCCTGCAAAAAATATCTGGCCTTTAGTAGGAAGTTCCTCTCTAAATAAGAGCTTTATTAAAGTTGATTTTCCAGCACCACTGGGGCCTACAACAAATACAAATTCGCCTTTTGCTATCTTAAAACTTATATCCTTAAGGGCCACTTGGCCACCAGGATAGACCTTAGTCACTCCATACATTTCAATCAAATTACTCACTCCAAAATCAGTCAACCTGTTAAAAATTAATGCATATATAATTTTAACTTCGACATTATTACTAAAAATCCTTCACGAAAAACTAATTCTTTAAATCCTTTTACCGCTATTTTCAAAGCCTATATAAAGCAGAAAATTGTTACAAATCCTATAAACTTTTATAGGAGAGCACAAAAATAACACTTAACAATTTTATATTTAATACTTACTTCCAATTCTAGCACAAAATCTCAATTTCTGTAATAAAAATCATTATAAAAATCGACTTTTTAATAGTTGCAAAATAAATATTTTGTCATATTGCAGGAAAATAATTAATTTCGTAGAATATAAGTGTGTATATAGGAGAAAATCGCAAGGAGGACTATATTTTGAAGAATATCGGCGATTTTAAACAGGAACTTATAAAAATTAATAACAAGGTAAATGAAGAAATGTATGGCCGAGGTCTCGATTGGCAAAAAATAGATATTATAGGCGATAAAATAATTGTTTTGTCACTAAATCAACGGATCTCTGTATTAAGACATATTGATGAAAAAGACGCACTTACTGCAAGGTTGATGGACTTAGCTTTGCTAAATGAATTTAAAATTAGAATGAAGGCTTATTTTGAAGAAAAATTTCAACTAAATATACGTTCGATACTAAAAGACTACGACCCTGTAAATCAATTAGCGGGAATGATTATTGTTACAGAGGAACCTGTGGAAAAATTTTTTGAAGAAAAATTTTTAAAAACCCCTTGACAAACTCAAAATTATTTGATAGCTTTGAAAACAGATAGTGTTTGTGAAAAATTTTATAATTGACTGGATAAGGAAGATCTTTTTTTAAAAAGATAGTTCGAGGCCGTCAAATAAATGCCTTTGTAGATAAAGGGAACTGTTATGCTACTTTCCTTTTTGGAATGGTAGGGTGATTTTCCCGTTGAAGAGGTATTTATTTGGCGGCCTCTATTTTTGTCCAAAACAAGGAGGGACTTTTTATGAAGGTCAGAGAATTGATAGGCGTGCTTGACGATATTACAGGAGGGAGGGTAATTACAGATTTAGACGACGTATCTACTGGAAAAAATCCTTTTGTGGTAATAAAAAGCTCGAATATTCCGGGAAAGGCAGTAATGGAAACTCCTGGCCTAGTATACGGAAATCCGGATGCCGAAATTAAAAAGGTTGCAGTAGCTATGACGCTTACCGAAGGAGGTATAGAACTTGCGGGAGCGACAGGAGTAAATGTCATAATTGCGCATCATCCAATTGCCGATGCAGCAAACTCCGGCGGTGTAACACTTAAGTCATATTTAGATCTTTACAATATTTCGGTATTTGAGCTTCATGAAGCATTTCATGGGCTTCATCCCGGTATCTCATACATTCATGGTCACAAGCCTTTTCATTCCGATATCAGATATGGTGGCATCCCTGGAAATATAATGTATGTGGGAAAAACTCTTGACGAAGTAAAGACATTAGGAGACATACTTGATCGTTTAAATAAAATGATGGATATGGACAAGGAAAATCAAGTAATGGGTTCGGAAAGAATTCATTTCAACTGTGCTGACATGAAGGATTCTGCAACATCGGTATTAGGCGAGATATTGCTGGGCACAAAAGACAGTCCGGTAAATACTGTACTTCATATCTTTCCTCATACGGGTTTTACAGCGGAGCACCTTGAAAAAGCCAAGAGCGAATATCCTGAAATAGACACTGTGCTTGCGACTATAAGCCGGGTAAAGGCTGACAGCGCTTTAGTAGCAAAAGCTAAGGAACTGGGGTTAAATTTCATTTGTGGAAATTCTCATGCTCTAGAGATTTTTGAAAACGGATTACCTCTAGCATATGCTTTAAGGCATTATTTGCCCGAGGATATAGAAATAGTAATCTTTAGAGAAAGAATATGTTCAACACCACTTAAAGATTTTGGATCCCAAACAATCAAAGATTATGCAAAATTTATTACAGAAAATTACCTTATTCACGATAAAAAGTAATTTTTAATTGAGGTGAGGCTGTTGTGGGATTTAATTATTAAAAATGGTAACATATTGACCCTAGATGCCCCCTTAAAAAAGAATAGTAATTGTATTTTAATAAAAAATGGTATTATTTCGGATATCGTAGATTGCGAAACAGCAAAAAATCTTCAGGCACAAAAGATAATAGACGCTACAGGGCTTACTGTAATGCCGGGCCTCATCGACTGCCATACACATTTGTGTGAATATGCTACCGAAGGTGTGCACCATGCTATAGGAAAATCTCAAAAAATGGCCGCTATATCTAATTATCTTGATTGTCTGAAAAGTGGAATAACTACTGTTGGTGATCATCACCTTGGCCACCCACTATTGTCAACGCCTCTGAGTGAACTAAAACATACAGCAGGGAATATAGCTTTAACTGTGAAATTTACTGCAGGAATGTGCTGTTTAGGCACTGAACCATTGTCTTATACTTCATCATTAAAGCCCGGCAGCAACTTGACATTTGATGATTTTAACGATGAGCACTTTGCTAAACTGGCAGTTGAAAGTGAATTTCCCGGTGAGAATATTTTTGTAACTGCAACTGTAGCGAATTTACCGCCTGCTCTGGTACCAAACGGTGGAAAACTAATTTTTAATAGCAAAGATATTTGCAAAATTGTTGATATATTCCATGCTGTAGGAAAAAGAATAGGAGCTCACATAGAAGGTGCCGAAAATATTCAGATATTCATAGATGCGGGCGGCGACGTTATTCACCACGGTCATGGCGCCGAGAATGCTCAGTTTATACAAATGGCTAATAAAAAAATTGCATTGGTTGCTACTCCCCACGGAGGGACAAGCAAATCTCCTAATACACCGGAAGATATTTACAATGCCTTAAATGCAAATGTTGTAACAGCTATAGCCACTGATTCGTATTTGCCTGTGCATCCCCAAGCAATGGGCCTGGGTAATTTAAAAATAGTAGGTCCAAAGGACTTTCTTGCAATATGTAAACCAACGTTTGAATATCTAAATAATAAGGGAATTTCAAAAACCGACTGTCTCAAATTAATAACTGTAAATGCTGCTAAAATAATGGGCCTGGATCTAGAAATAGGTTCTATTAAAAAGCTTAAAAGGGCTGATATTATCTTGTGTAAAGGTGTGCCTGTATTTGATTTTACTAATATTGAATCAATTGCAGCAGTTATTAAAGAAGGTGTGATAGAAATCAATAATAGCGGGTTGTGATTTTTATCATTAATGTGATGGAGGTGATTATTTTCCGGAACTTTTCATGTGTTGCAGAGTTTATTTGGATATCTATGGTTTGTTAAACTCATCATCTATTAAAAAATTATGAGGAGGTTTTTTAAGTGGCTTCAAAGGAAGATAAGACAGTAAACACCAACGAAGTTCGCCCAATTTCGAACATTGAATATGTTGGCTTAACACTCCTAGCGTTAACTCTTATTGCACTTTTTGTTAAACCTGAAATTATCGGCGGCAGCTTTAATGCGATGTTAACAAAAGCTGTTGAACCGGTGGTTAAGACTTACCTTACCGGCACCCTTGGCACCGCCATAATTTTAAGTGTTATGACAGGACGTATATTGGAACGTCTAGGCTTCACAGATGCTTTAATACGTGTTTTTACACCACTTGCAAAGCTTATGAAAATAACACCGTTGATAATAGTTCCTGCAATATACAATATTCTCGGAGATATAAATGCAGCAGGCAGAATTACCGGTCCATCCCTTAAAAAGGCAGGAGCTACAAAAGATGAGCAAAAAATAGCTATTGCAACTATGTTCCAGTCGCAACAGTCTTTTTCGACATTTATGTTAGGTTTGGTAGCTTTTGCAAAAGCAGGTATATGGGCTTTCCCTGTAGTTATCATAGGAATATTTCTTCCTGTAATCGTTGTTCCTTTTGTACTAAGTAAAACTATCTACAGAAATGTCAAATACAAAGATATAAGTGAAATGCCTCGTTTTACCCCAACCACCCCAATTGTACCAACTATATTTAACGGCGCAAGGGAAGGCGCTGAACTGATGTTCTTATTATTGATCCCTGCAGTGGTCGTAGTTTTCGCTATCATAGGATTATTAGAATACATTGGCGTTTGGGCACCAATCGAGTCAGCGATGTCTGCTTTTCTAAATCTTTTATCGATAGATCCTGCAACCGGAATGCAGTCTATCTTAGTTGCACCTACGCTTGCAATGAATACCCTGGTAGAAACTATTCAAACTATACCAACGCGTTTTGCTATAGGTTCCTTTATATTAGCAGCATCAGGCCTACCTCTGCAGGTGCCCCTTGCTCAGATTCCTGCAGTTTGGAGTGAATCTTCTGACCTTTCTACGGGCGAAGCCCTTCAGGCATCCCTTGTAGGTCTTGTAATTCGTGTATTCAGTGCATTTGCGCTTGCTTGGATTATAACGCCAATGGTATAAAGCTATAAAAGCAAAAAATAATTAGTATGTAAGTCAAGAAACTATTCAAGGGACTGATTCTTTTCAAAAAAAATATGAATCAGCCCCTTGAATTTTCAATTAAACCCTTCCCTATATCTGCGATTTTTATAATTAGTTCAGGTCTTTTATCTACAGGAAGCTCATCGGTATTTGGGATAAAAATCTTATCCGTCAGCTTTGCATTTATACATTTGTAAAACATATCTAAAACCTTAATGACACACTCAAAATCTTTATCAGCCATGTTAGAGCCTGATACGCATATCGCACATCCTGTTCTTTTTTTGCGGCTTATTGGGCTTTTTCCGGCTACATATTTGCCAGACCAAATTGACTGGCAGCGTTCGATTAGTATTTTTAGGCGCGATGATAAAGTGTTAAAATATATAGGTGTCGAGGTTAAAACAATGTCAGCTTCTTCAAAATACCCATATACATTTTGCATTTCGTCATTTATTATGCATTTTCCATCTTTAAAACACGAATTGCAGGCTTTGCAGGGTTTTATGTCCATGTTGGTTAGATATAATCTTTTTATATTTAATTCCTTACTTTTCATGGTGTCTAACAGATAATCTAATGCCACATCACTGTTATACCCTCTGCGATGGCCTCCGTATATTGCAACTATGTTTTTCATAGTACTCTCCCGTCTGTAAATACCTACTTTACTGCCGCATCATATTGCGGTTTTCCTGAACTGCCTTGTCTTTAAAAAATGACGCCTCTGCATAAAGCTTGCAGTAGTCTCCTCTAAAATATGTTATGCCAAGGCCCATCGGCTTATTATCCATATCGTACAGCTTTTGTTCTATAACCATCAAAGGCAGCTCAGCATTGTAAATATTTAGATATTTACTCAGTTCCTCGTCCGGCATTTGCACAGAAATAACCAGCTCTTTTCTTATTGCAAAAAGTGACGTATTCTTCGATACCATTTCAGGGAATGTAGCATATCGTATCTCTTTTTCAACAATTGGCATTCCCTTGTAGTAGGGCAAATACTTAACATCGTACGCCACCGGCTCTTCATCTGTATAAAACAGCCTTCGAATCATTATCACCTTTTTATTCTTTGTTATCTGGAGACTGTCGATTAATTTATAAGGCGGCATGATGATATTGACTTCAAGCAATTTTGTTTTATCAACACTATTAATAAGGTTATTCATTTCATCATAATAAAGGGTGTAAATACTGCTGTCGGGTTCCTGGACAAAATTACCCTTTCCCGGAATGGAATATATATATCCTTCATTGGCCAATATTGCAAGGCCCTTTCTCACTGTCATTCGACTGGTATTATAGTTTTTGCATAAAGTGTTTTCGGAATATATAGGATCGCCAGGTTTTAATTCGCCACTATTAATTTTTTCTTTTATGTCTTCAACGATTTGAAGATAGATTGGTAGCCCCATCATCAATACTCCTCATATTATACTTTGTCTCTATCCATTTTCTGCAATATTCTACGCCAAGCGATGCATCATTAGTGTAATAGTCGGCACCTATATACTCACAAGCCTCTTTAGTGAGATGACTACCGCCTAAAATAATTAGTCTGTTTTCTCTCAAGCCGGCTTTTTCAAGAGCGGCCACAGTCTCCTTCATTGATTCTATTGTGAAGTTTAGCACGCCGCTTAATCCTATTATATCCGGATCATATTTCTGCACACCTTGAACAAAAGCTTCTTTTGATACATCTACTCCCAGATCTATAACATCAAATTGGCTCGCTTCCATCATGCCTTTAAATATATCTTTTCCTATATCGTGCAAATCTCCTTTAACTGTTCCCACCAGTATTCTTCCAACTTTGCGATTATCGCTGTTTTGAAATTGTGCCATCATTTTATCTAATTTTAGCACTTCTTTAAATATGAGGCCAGCCATTATTAAGTCAGCAATAAAATACTGCTTACTTTCATAAAGTTTTCCGACTCTGTCCATGCCTTCTTTAATTAGGTTTAATAGATGAAACGGCTCCATGCCATTTATAAGGGCTTCATTGGCAAGTTTAATCACTTTTTCCTCATCAAGGTCTTCTACTGCCTTTATTATTTGCTCTTCCATCATTGGCCCTCCAAAATACTTTTATTTGGCAAAATACGACATATCTATACATATAAATATAATAGCACTAAATGCATAATTTTGCAAATAGTAAAAACCGGGAAAAATTTCCCGGTCCTTTAAGGCATTTGTTTTTTAAACCTTATAACTTCACTTTAAGCTTTCTTCATATTCTTCGGCACTTATAAGATCGTTTAACTCATCAGGATTTTTAATTTCGAACTTAGCAATCCAAGCATCATAAGGCGCTTCATTTATGCGTTCGGGAGAATCGTCTAATTCCTCGTTTACTTCAACAACAACACCGGAAAATGGCATTCTTAGTTCCGAATTTACCTTAGCCGATTCTACCTCGCTAAAAAGGTCACCTTTGGCAAATTCTTGTCCGACTTTTGGCAAATCTACATATAATATTTCTCCTAATTGGTCCTGAGCATAGTCGGTGATACCTATGCAGGCTGTATTGCCTTCAACCTTTACCCACAAATGCTCCTTGTTATATTTTAAATCCTTCGGAAAATTCATCTTGTCATCCCTCTCCTTCTTTGTTTATTTAATAGTAAAATAGTAATTTCAACTATACTCCATGAATCAGGTTAAAGTCTTGCTTCATCTAAAATTAGAGGTACAATTTCTTCAGCGCCAATTGCCATTATATGAACGCCATCGCATAAGTTTTTGTCTCTAAGTTCATAAATTAATTCACCGGCAATCTTGATTCCCTCTTTTGCAGGTTCGCTGCTTTTTTTCATGCGCTCTATGAGTTCATCGGGAACATTTATTCCGGGAATGTTTTTGTTCATATATTTTGCCATACCCGCAGACTTTAGTGGTATTATTCCTGCAAGGATTTTTGTATTAAATGGTTTTGTAAGCTCCTTAAATTTCTTCATTGTTTCAATGCTGTAAATTGCCTGTGTCTGAAAGAATTTGGCTCCGGCTTGAATCTTTTTTTGCATTTTTATAAGTTGGAGCTCGATTGGGTCATATTCCGGCGTCACGCTAGCTCCTAAAAAGAAAGAAGGATATGTTTCTAGCTTATTCCCACCCATATCTACTCCTTGTGATAATAATGTAGCTGCTTGTAAAATTCCTACACTGTCCAAATCGTATACAGGTTTTGCGTCAGGATTATCTCCCACTGTAGGATGATCTCCTGTAAGCGCTAAAAGATTTTCTACACCAAAAAATCCCGCAGACAGCATTTCTCCTTGTATAGCTAAGCGATTCCGATCTCTGCCGGTAATCTGAAAAACAGGCTCTAAACCCATATCGATCAAAGCTTTGCACATCGCAAGGGATGTTGCTCTAAGTATTGCTGATTGAAAATCTGTAACATTTATTCCATGTACCCGCTCGCCAAACAGCTCTGCGCACTGCAGAGCATGGGAAAAATCGATGCCTTTAGGTGGCGCAAGTTCTGCTGTAACCGCAAATTCGTTATTTTCTAAGGCTTTTTGCAGTAAACTCATTGTGCTGCACCTCCATCTCTAAGGCTTATAGTCCTGGGATGTGCAACTTTTGAGTATTCCTTTGGTTTTTGTATCTCATATATTTTTTCTAACTGGCCTAATTTTTTCAATTTCTCATAAATTAATATCCATGCACAGTCATTTTCCGGGTTCACTTCGCATTTTCCATCTTTTGCACCACCGCAAGGACCGTTCAGCAATGATTTGGCACACTTTGTAACCGGGCAAATATCGCCGGTTAGGCCGAGTATACAGTCGCCGCAGGTCTTGCAAGCTTCGCTATATACTCCGACTCTTTCAACTTCTCCGACAAACATAGTGTTGTTGCCCGGATAAACTGGTATATCTACGAGTTTTCCTATTGTCTGTGTTCCATCTCCGCAAGCAAAAGATAGTATGGCATCAGCATCAGATACTGTATCTTTAATCTTTTTTAGGTCTCTTCTTACCAGAAGGTAGTTGCAGCTGGTTTCGGGAACTATAAAAGCCGTTACTTGTTTTCCGATTTCTTCAAGTTTAGCTTTCATGGCCACAAGCTCTTCTTCGCCGCCAACCTTGCACACAGTGGCACATTCACCGCATCCGATTAAAATTATCTTATTGCTGTCTTTTAAAAGTTCTTTAATTTCTTCAAAGGGTTTATGCTGAGAAATAATCAAGATGGCACCTCCCGTTCCTTAACATGAGCCTGTTTGTAATTTGCATGCTTTTATCACCTGTTTTGCTAAAACAGAAGTTGTAACTGATCCTACCCCGCCCGGAACCGGTGTAATCAGTGAGGCCTTGCGGGCACAATCTTCTGTATCAGCATCCCCGCATAGTTTTCCGTCTTCGTCAACGTTTATTCCTACATCAATTACAACTGCGCCGTCCTTTACATATTCAGAATTTACCATTTTCGCCCGCCCGATTCCGACTACAAGCACATCTGCTTCAGAGGCAACTTGGGGCAAGTTTTGTGTTCTCGAGTGGCAAATAGTAACAGTGGCGTGTTCCTTTAGCAGCATCATAGATACAGGCTTGCCTACAATCATAGAGCGCCCTATAACCACCGCTCGTTTGCCTTTCAATTCAACATTATAATACTTTAGCATCTCCATAACGGCAGCAGGTGTGCAGGGAGGAAAACCGCTTTCGTCTCCTTCAAACACCTTTGCTACATTAAGAGGGCTAAAGCAATCTACGTCTTTGTTAGCGTCAATAACATATTTTATAACATTTTCATCAAGCTGCTTCGGCAGCGGCCTAAATATCAAAATGCCGTGAACAGAGGAATCTGAATTGACTTTTTTAAGAAAGTCCACGAACTCCTCCTGTGTAATATTTTCAGGAAGTGCATTTACTTGTACGTCAATATCAAGCTCGGACATTACCTTTAGTGCTCCGCGCTCATAAGATATATCTCCCGGATCGGCACCTACTCTGATAATAGACAATTTTGGAATGGTGCCTTTTGCTCTAAGCTCTTTTACTTCGGCTTTTATATCTTCTTTTATTTTATCCGCAACAGGTTTGCCTTTAATTAATGTTCCCAATAATACCCCTCCTCCGTATGTATTTTGTATTTCGCAAAGGCGGCGTTTTATTTATTTAAGATATTTTCCACCTTATTATACACTATATCGGCAAGGTCTACTGCTTCAGAAACCAGATTATCGACTTCTTTTTTTACTTTGCTTACATAATCTTCGTCTTTGATAGAATTAATGTTAATTACAACATTTAATCTGCCGCTGATTATTGCTGCCCTCAGGCACTGAACGCCAACGCCCACATCACTTATGGCAAGCTTCGAGCATTTGTCGACAAGTTCTGCATGAAGCTTTATTCCCTTATGGCAAGCTCTGACTATTTTTATTGGAACCTGGCAAGCTTGTTTAAGAGCTTTTTCCATCGTCTCTTCTTTTAGTTTTTTCTGCTCTTCTGTCTCTGTAGGCATTCCATAAGCTTTCGAAAGAGGAAGAAAGTTTTCTGCATCCTCATCAATCATTTGCATTAATTCTTTCTGAAGCTCTTCGCATTTTTTTAATATGCCTTTGATATCTTCTTCATACTGAGCATACTTTTTTTTGCCTATGGTTAAATTAGATACCATGCTTCCTAAGGCAACACCGATTGCACCTACCAGGGCGGCGGCTCCGCCGCCGCCCGGTACTGGATTTTTTGATGCAAGTTCATTTACAAAATCGTTACAAGTCTTATCCCCAAAATTCATGAATAATACCTCCTAGAATAATCCCGAAATTACTCCTTTTTCGTCAACATCAATTTTTTCCGCGGCCGGAACTTTTGGAAGGCCGGGCATCTTCATTATATCACCTGTAACAGCAACAAGGAAGCCCGCTCCTGCCGAAAGAGTGACATCTCTTACGGTAATATTGAATCCTGTAGGTCTTCCAAGCTTTTTCGGGTCATCGCTAAGGGAATATTGGGTTTTCGCCATACAAACCGGTAAATTGCCATATCCGAGTTTCTCGAAATTATCAATTTCTTTAGCAGCTTTATCTGTAAAGACCACATCATCTGCTCCGTAAATTTTTTGAGAGATTGCCCGTATCTTTTCCTTAATGGGTATATCTAACTCGTATGCAAAGCTAAGCTTTTGATCTTTGCCCTCGTTCTGCTCTATCAATCTTAACAATTCCTCTGCTAGGGCTATTCCGCCTTCTCCGCCTTTGGCCCACACTTCCGAAATCGCCACATTTACTCCTAATTCATTGCATTTTTCTTCAATGAATTTCAATTCAGCATCAGTGTCCTGAGGAAATCTGTTGACCGCTACCACTGCAGGGAGTTTAAATACTTTAGTAATATTTTCCACATGCTTTAAAAGATTGGGTATGCCTTTTGCAAGCGCATCCAAATCTTCTTTGTCAAGCTCTGATTTGGGAAGTCCGCCATTATATTTTAACGCTCTTACAGTTGCAACAATAATTACCGCATCAGGTTTTAAACCGGCAAGCCGGCACTTTATATCAATGAATTTTTCCGCTCCCAGATCTGCACCGAAGCCTGCTTCTGTAACTACATAATCCGAAAACTGCATCGCCATCTTCGTAGCTATAACAGAATTGCAGCCGTGTGCTATGTTAGCAAAGGGTCCACCGTGGACAAATGCCGGGGTTCCTTCTAATGTTTGAACTAAATTAGGCTTTAATGCATCCTTTAAAAGGGCTGCCATTGCGCCCTGAGCCTTTATGTCTGCAGCAGTAATAGGATTGCCCTTTCTGTCATAAGCTACTAAAATTTTTGCAAGTCTATTTTTCAGGTCTACAATGTCATTTGCTAAGCAGAAAATTGCCATAACTTCCGAAGCTACCGTAATATCAAATCCATCTTCTCTGGGCATGCCGTTGGCTTTTCCTCCAAGACCGTCAACTAAACTCCTGAGCTGTCTATCGTTCATATCAAGAGCTCTGCGCCACACAACTCGTCTCGGATCTATATCTAACGCGTTTCCTTGGAAAATATGGTTATCAACCATTGCTGCAAGTAGATTATTAGCAGCCGTAATGGCGTGTATATCTCCCGTAAAATGAAGATTTATATCTTCCATGGGAACAACCTGTGAATATCCTCCTCCTGCTGCACCGCCTTTAACCCCAAATACAGGCCCTAATGAAGGTTCTCTCAATGCTACCATGGATTTTTTGCCTAAGCGAGCAAGAGCATCTGCGGCACCGATAGTAGTGGTTGTTTTGCCTTCGCCGGCAGGTGTTGGTGTAATTGCTGTAGTTAAAATTAATTTCGCCTTTTTGCCGGAACCATTTTTTAACAAATTGTAGTCGACTTTTGCTTTGTACTTTCCGTATAATTCAATATCATCTTCGCTAAAACCAACTTTTGCGGCAATTTCCCTAATGTCCTTAAGTTTTGTTGATTGAGCAATCTCAATATCAGATTTAAAAGTCATTGATGCAGCCTCCCTGTTTTTATCATTAAAATTTAGATACATTATTATTTTTTATAACCAATCTTGCCTTTTCTATACGCATCATTAAATTTCCTGCAGTATCTGTCCTTGCCAAGCAGTGCCTCGGTTGCAAGAAGCGTCGCCATCATATCTTGATCGCAGGGATCCATTATAGCAGAATCCATACCTGCGTATATTGCAAGTGTTAAGAATGTCCTGTTGACAATCTTTCGAAGGGGCATGCCAAAGGATATATTGCTTAAGCCTGAAGTAACTTTAATCGTAGGATACATTTCTTTTATTTTTTTAGTAGTTTCCATAAACTTTAACATAGATTGATTGTCTGTAGCCAGCGCTATTACCAGTGGGTCAATATGTATTCTGTCTGGCGCAATATTATATTTATCAGCTTTTTCTACTATTTCTTTTGTTATATCGATCCTCGTTTGGACATCTGATGGTATACCTCTGTTGTCGCATGTTAGGGCAAACACTTGCCAATCAGTTCCTTGGATAAGGGGAAAAATAATTTCACACTTTTCTCCCTCCAGCGAAACGGAGTTAATTATGCCCGGTTTTTTTGCATATTTAAATACTGTTTCAATGGTTCTTGGGTTGGGACTATCAAT
>ERZ795062.687-NODE-687-length-26962-cov-5.807522_pt1 | contig 26962 bp, 30 predicted proteins | sample MGYA00375146_ERZ795062 | MGnify/ENA primary metagenome ERZ795062 (study PRJEB30191, sample SAMN05720281) | activated sludge metagenome | isolation source: Anaerobic digester | place: USA | collected 2015-07-16 ... | reverse complement strand
TCATAATTACAGGGTTCTATGGTTTGATATTTGGTTTTTAAGTGAGAAAGTAAGGCAGGCCTGAAGAATTTAGGTCTTGAATAATATGACTTATATAGTATAATAATGTTTATTAAGGGAACTTTTTAAGTTCCATATTTTTTATAAGCTCTCTCTAATATTTAGAAACAGGGGAAAATGTTACCTGTCAATGTGATAAAATTCACATATAATATTTTACAAAATTAAGAGGCATGATGGATATTTGGAAAGATCAATAATAAATAAAAGTCTCGCTAAACACTGCTTATCTGGTTTGAATTTACTATGTGCATGTTGTATAATTTAAACCATGAAAGATTTTAGAAAAGGCTTAAAATATCTTGTTATTGCAATGCAAATAGGAATAGATATTGCTCTGCCTATAGCAAGCGGCATATACGTCGGAGCTTATTTAGACCAAAGATTTTCTACCGGTAGCACATTTTTAATTTGCGGTTTTCTTCTAGGTTTAGGTTCGAGCATAGCAGTAGTTTACAGACTAATATCTTACCAGCTTGACAAGAAAGATGACGATAAAAAATAGCTTTCACTTCCTAAATAAAGCAAGAGGTGAGGTGAATCGTCAAATATTCTAAAATTTGCTATATATAACTGTATTATGATAGTTATATATAGCAGTTGACTGAAATGCGGTGAACATCTTAACAAAGAACTTAAGATGTTGATAATACCAGATATTACCAAATTTGCCGCAATAATCATTCTATACAAGGAGGTGGGTAACTATTGAAAGAAGTATTAGAGGATATAAAAGCTGCGGAAGAAAAGGCGAGACAGATGATAGAAGAAGCCGAAAAAGAAGCAAAGGTAATCCTTGCTAAAGCAACCGAAAAAGGTGAGTCAATGTTGGAAGATGCTAAGAAGCAAGGCGAAGAGCAGAGACAAAAACTTATGCAGGATGCAGAAACTGAGGCGTCAAAGGTTGTCGAAGACCTCAAAAGAGAACATGAGCAGCAAATCAAGCATTTAAAAGAGACTGCCGCTAAAAAGGCAGACAAAGCGGCAGATATGATCGTAGAGAGGATTGTGAAGTTCCATGGCAATAGTTAAAATGGAAAAAATGCATCTTTTGGCCCTGAAAAGCGAACAAAGCAAATTAATGCAGACTCTCCAAAAAACAGGCATAGTTGAAGTAATTGATATTACAGGAGACAAAAAAGAAGAAGAAAAACAGGGACATAAAGAAGATAGGATCCGAGATGAAATTGCAAAAGAATTAGCAGAATTGGAAACTAAGCTTAACAATCTAAAGCTTGGCATCGATTTCTTGAAGCCCTATTCAAAATCTCCAAATCCTCTTATATACGGTAAACCTGATGTAAAAAAAGATGAACTGTCAAAGATTCTGTCAAATGAAACTAAAATTGCAGAGAGCCTTCAAAGGGTTTTTGATTTAGACAAAAAAATCGCACAACTGAAATCAGAAGAATCGAAGATCTTAAACCAAATTGATTTTCTTATACCCTGGCAGGGCCTTGATATTCCCTTAGAGCAACTAGGCAATACAGATAGAACAGCTTTTGTAGCGGTAGTTATTCCACGTAAATCAAAAGACAAATTAGAAGAGAAAGCAAAAGAAAGCCAGTTGCCTCTAGACATAAAGGTTATTGGAGAAAAACGAGACGATCTGTATGCACTTATCGTATACCACAGGGGCTGCAACGAAGATGTACAAAGCCTTTTCAAAGAATTTTCTGTGACCATACAAGATTTTATGGGGCTTAAAGGAACGCCGAATGATATTATCGAACAAAGCAAAAGAAGGCTCAACGATATTCAGAAAGAGCGCGAAGATATTAAAACTCAAGCTCAAGGCATGAATCAGGATTTGTTTAATTTTGAAGTTTTATATGATTACTACATGGTTGAAAAAGACAGAAAAACAAATACGCTAAAACTTTTTGACACTGATAAATCTTTCTATTTGCAAGCTTGGTTGCCAAAAGAACGCAAAAGTTACATAACAGATACTATATCTAAAATTACAGACATGGTTTATGTAGAATTTACAGAACCGGAAGAAAATGATGATATACCAGTTCTTCTTTCAAATTCAAAGCTGGTTGAACCATTTGAAGTAATAACTGAACTTTATAGTCTCCCGGATCCGCGTGGAATTGACCCAAACCCTTACATGGCTCCGTTTTATTGGCTATTCTTTGGAATGATGTTAAGCGATGCAGGATACGGCATTATACTCAGCCTATTTACAGCTGTAGCTTTATTAAAATTTAAACTCGAGGGTTCAGGAAGAAAATTTGTATCAATGTTTTTCCTTTGTGGCATTTCCACGATTATATGGGGAGCGATTTTTGGCGGTTGGTTCGGAGACCTTATAAAAATAAAGCCACTATGGATAAATCCTTTAGATAATCCGATGTCTGTGTTGATACTATCGTTTATCCTTGGAATTATCCAGATATTTACAGGAATCATCTTAAATGGTTACAAGAATATTAGAGCAGGCAATACTGCCGATGCCATAATGGATCAGGGACTGTGGTTGGTGCTCCTTACAGGCTTACTGATGTTTGCGATTCAGCCATTGGCAGGGATAGCAAAATATGTTGCCCTTTTTGGCGCTATTGGCCTAATACTAACGCAAGGAAGGGCGCAAAAGAATCCTATAATGAAGCTTGCTTCCGGTGTCATGAGTTTATATAGCGTAACAGGGTATTTAAGTGATTTGCTATCCTACTCAAGACTTCTTGCCTTAGGTCTTACCACAGGTGTTATAGCTACGGTTATAAATACCATGGCAAAGACTGTAGGCGGCAGCGCAATAGGTTTTGTTGTTATGATCCTAATCTTATTAGGTGGTCATGTATTTAACATATTAATTAATATATTAGGCGCATATGTTCACAGCAGCCGTCTGCAGTATATTGAGTTCTTCAGCAAGTTCTATGACAGCGGCGGACGTGCCTTTGATCCGTTAAGGATTAAAACAACCTATGTCAAGTTGGAAGATTTATAATGCTAACTTATAAATATTAATTTCATATAAATTAGAATAAATTTTTGAGGAGGAATTGTAAATGACATTAACTTTCGGACAAATTATTGCACTTATGGGAGCCGCTTTGGCTGTAGCCCTGCCTGGAATTGGTTCGGCGAGAGGAGTGGGCCTTGTAGGCGAGAGCGCTTCAGGGCTTATTACAGAAGACCCAAGTAAATTTGGTCAATCCCTGATACTCCAAGCAATACCGGGAACACAGGGAATCTATGGTTTTCTGGCAGGATTCTTAACAATTCAAAAGATTGGATTATTATCTGGTAATTTGGTAGATATTACACCGTTGCAAGGATGGCTGATATTTGCTTCTTGCATGCCAATAGCCTTGGTAGGTTTTCTATCAGCAATTTATCAGGGCAGAGTGTCTGCCGCTGCAATTGGTATAATTTCTAAACGTCCCGAAGAAGTGGCAAAAGGCATAACTTTTGCGGCCATGGTTGAAACATATGCTGTGCTCTCGCTGCTTGCAACCATTTTAATGCTCTTTGGCATTAGTATATAAGGGAGTGTCTTGCCGTGGAGGGTATTGCAAGAATAAAAGAGACTATATTAGAAGAAGCAAAACAAGAAAAAGAAAAAATTATTAATGAGGCGAAAACGCAAGCAAAAGAAATAGAGGCAAGGTATAAAAGCCAAGTCGATCAAATACTTGGCAGCATATTAGAAAAGGCAAAAAAAGCGGCAGAAGAGAAAAAACGCAGAATAATTTCCATGGCTGAACTAGAAAATAGAAAAGGCCTGCTTAAAGCAAAACAGGAAATTATTGATGAGGTTTTTGAAAAGGCGAAGAAAAAATTAAAAGCTCTGCCGGATGAACAGTATCGAAATCTTATAGCCGATATGCTTATGAGAAGCACCGTTACAGGAAATGAAGAAGTTATAATATCTGAAAGTGACAGGCAGAGGATAACACCGGAATTTATTCAGGAGATCAATAAAAAGTTAAAAGACATAGGTAAAGAAGGAAATTTGAGAATTTCCGACGTTTCTAGAGATATGATAGGCGGTTTTATCTTAAAGTCTAAAGATGTGGAAATCAACAGCACATTTGATTCCCTTATAAAAATGGAAAGGGAAGAATTGGAAACAGAAATAGCCAAAATACTTTTCGAGGAGTGATTAAATGGCTAAAGATACAGATTTCTTATACGTTTCGGCTAGAATAAAGTTTTTAGAAACTAAGCTCCTCGGAAAAAGCGCCATCGACAGGCTTCTTGATGCTCCCGGTATAGATGATGCCCTAAAAGCGCTGAGTGATACAGAGTATGGCAGCGATATTGCTGAAATGGAAAATATATATGATTTTGAAAAGGTTTTAGAGCACAGTATGTTAAGGACCATTGATACGCTCAAAGAATCCTTCAAGAATCATGAGCTGATAAGATTTTTTAACCTTAAAAATGATTATCACAATCTTAAAGTGATTTTAAAGGGCAATATCCTGGGCACAGAAGTCAAGGAGTACTTTTCACATCTAGGTGAAGTTTCGCCTGATGAAATACAAAAATATGCCCAGGGCGACAACAGCGCTAGTATACCGGATAATTTCAAAGAAGCATATGATAAAGCCTTAGAGATTTATGAGGCAACAAAAGACCCGCAAAAAATTGATCTGTTTTTGGATCAAGCCTTATTTAAAGAGATGGAAAAAATTGCAGGGCAATCAAAAATTCCTTTTCTGAAAGTATATTTAGCCGCACTTTCCGATATTACAAATATAAAAACAATGTTGAGGCTTAAAAAAGCAGATTCAGACATACGGACGTTAGAAAGCGCGTTGGTCGTTGGCGGCAGTTTAAAGAGCGATTTTTTTAAGGAGATTTTTACAGGCAGCACTCAGAGCATAATAGAGGCCTTTAGTTCAACGCCTTATTATGAGATAGTTGAAGAAGGTCTTACGGCCTGGGAGTCTACAGGCAGTCCTCTAGTGCTTGAAAAAATGGCCGATAATTACTTAATGGCTCTTGCGAGAAAAGGCTTGTATACACCTTTTGGCCCGGAAACAGTAGTAGGATACATGGCAGCAAGAGACAATGAGCTAAAGCTTCTAAGAATTATCCTAGTTGGAAAGATTAATGGCATATCCTCGGATATGATAAGGGAGCGATTAAGAGATGTCTACATATAAAATGGCTGTGGTAGGAGATAAAGACACAGTTCTTGCTTTCAAATCTCTGGGTGTTGATATATTCCCCGTGCTGGACGGCAAAGAAGCAAGCTTTACAATGACGAGGCTTGCAAAAGATAATTATGCTGTAATTTTTGTAACAGAGCAAATAGCTAAAGAAATCCCGGAGAAAATAGATCAATTTAGAAATCAGATGCTCCCGGCAATTACCTTGATTCCAAGTAACCAAGGGAGTTTAGGGATAGGTATGGGAGAAGTCAAGAAATCCGTGGAAAAAGCCATTGGAGTAGATATCATTTTTGGAAAAGAGGGAGAGGAATGACAGGTGGCAAGATAGTTAAAGTTTCCGGTCCCCTCGTAGTGGCTACAGGGCTGCCTGAAGCCAAGATGTTCGACGTGGTCAAAGTTGGAGAGCAAGGCCTGGTTGGCGAGGTTATAGAGGTTCATGGAGAGAGAATTTCTATTCAAGTCTATGAAGAAACCTCCGGCTTGGGCCCCGGGGACCCGGTGGTTTCTACAGGGCTCCCCCTTAGCGTTGAATTGGGACCCGGACTACTGGAAGGAATATTCGACGGCATTCAGCGTCCACTTGATGTTATAGAATCATCAGTTGGAAGCTATATAACAAGAGGTATTGATATTCCCGCATTAGACAGAAAAAGGAAATGGGCATTTACGCCTATTGCAAAAAAAGGACAAAAGGTTATGGGAGGAGATTTCCTGGGAACAGTTCAAGAAACTGTTATCGTGGAACATAAAGTAATGGTGCCTCCCGGTATTGCCGGCGAAATTGTTGAAATATATGAAGGCGAATTTACAGTTACAGACGTGATTGCAAAAATAAAAACCGAAAAAGGCGATATAGTCGATGTTACTATGATGCAAAAATGGCCTGTTCGAATGATACGGCCATATAAAGAAAAACTTCCTCCAAAAGAGCCGATGGCTACAGGACAGCGAGTTATTGACACCTTTTTCCCTGTAGCAAAAGGTGGTTCTGCATGCATCCCGGGACCTTTCGGTAGCGGAAAGACCGTTGTGCAGCACCAGCTGGCAAAGTGGGCAGATGCTGAGATTGTCGTATATATTGGCTGCGGCGAGCGCGGCAATGAGATGACCGATGTGCTAATGGAATTCCCTGAACTGCGCGATCCTAAAACCGGTGAACCGCTAATGAAAAGGACCGTCCTTATAGCAAATACATCTAATATGCCTGTGGCAGCTCGAGAAGCATCCATATATACAGGCATAACAATAGCAGAATATTTTCGGGATATGGGCTACAGTGTAGCATTAATGGCCGACTCTACATCCCGCTGGGCAGAAGCCTTAAGAGAAATGTCGGGACGATTGGAAGAAATGCCTGGCGACGAAGGCTATCCTGCATATCTTGCAAGAAGAATAGCTGAGTTTTATGAAAGGGCAGGAAGGGTTATTACCCTTGGCAGTGATGAAAGGGAAGGGGCGCTAACTGCAGTTGGAGCAGTTTCACCTCCCGGCGGCGATCTTTCAGAACCGGTAACTCAGGCCACTCTTCGAGTTGTAAAAGTGTTCTGGGCACTAGATGCATCCCTTGCATATGCAAGACATTTCCCTGCCATAAATTGGCTTACAAGTTATTCCCTGTATTCCGATACAGTTGAAGAATATATGAATCAAAATGTAGCCAGTGATTGGAAGGAATTAAGGGCAGAAGCCATGAGACTTTTACAGGAAGAGGCAAACTTGCAGGAAATTGTAAGGTTGGTAGGTATCGATGCGCTTTCCATAAAAGACCGACTTATATTGGAAGTGGCCAGATCGATTAGAGAAGATTTTCTGCATCAGAATGCCTTTCATGAAATTGATACTTATACTTCTCTTGCTAAGCAGTATAAAATGCTAAAACTTATTTTGACATTTTATGAAGAATCGAAGAAAGCCCTGGATGCAGGAGTTGTATTTTCAGAAATAGAAAATCTGCCGGTGCGTGAAAGAATAGGTAGAATGAAATACGCAGATGAGAAAGACGAAAAAATATTCGATGAGATTGAAGCGGAGCTAAAAGCACAGCTTGCGGCCTTGATGGAAGGGGGAAAAGCTGAATGATTAAAGAATACAGGACAGCTAGAGAGATTGCAGGCCCCTTGATGATGGTTGAAAATGTGGAAGGCGTAAAATACAATGAGCTTGTTGAAATAGAAACAGCATCAGGCGAAATACGACGAGGCCAGGTACTCGAAATTGATGGAGATAAAGCACTGGTTCAGCTTTTCGAAGGCTCAACAGGACTGAATATAAATGACTGCAAAATTAGATTTTTAGGCAAAAGCATTCAGCTTGGCGTCTCAGCCGATATGCTAGGAAGAGTATTTGACGGATCGGGAAGGCCAAAAGATAACGGTCCGAAGATTATCGCGGAAAAACGGCTTGATATTGACGGCAGCCCTATAAATCCGGCTGCTAGAGACTACCCCTCAGAGTTCATCCAGACCGGTATCTCGGCAATTGACGGATTAAATACCCTTGTCAGAGGCCAGAAACTGCCGATATTTTCAGGTTCAGGTCTGCCCCATGCCCAGCTTGCAGCTCAGATAGCAAGACAGGCTAAGGTGCTTGGTGCAGAAAGCAAATTCGCTGTTGTATTTGCAGCAATGGGCATTACCTTTGAAGAAGCAAATTACTTCATATCTGACTTTAGAAAAACAGGCGCCATAGATAGATCTGTACTTTTTATAAATCTTGCAAACGATCCGGCAATCGAACGTATATCTACTCCTCGTATGGCGCTTACATGCGCAGAGTTTCTTGCCTTCGAAAAAGACATGCATGTTTTGGTTATACTAACCGATATGACTAATTATTGTGAGGCCCTTCGAGAGGTCTCTGCGGCACGAAAAGAGGTTCCCGGACGCAGAGGCTATCCCGGCTACTTATACACTGACCTTTCATCAATATATGAAAGAGCCGGACGATTAAAGGGAAAGAAAGGTTCAATTACCCAAATACCGATTTTAACAATGCCAGAAGATGACAAGACTCACCCTATACCTGACCTAACCGGTTATATAACCGAAGGCCAGATAATCTTGAGCCGAGAACTGTTTACAAAAGGAATAACCCCTCCGATTGATGTTTTGCCTTCCTTGTCAAGACTTAAAGATAAAGGAATCGGTAAAGGCAAAACCAGAGAAGACCACGCAGATACCATGAACCAGCTTTTTGCTGCATATGCTCGCGGTAAAGAAGCTAAGGAACTTGCGGTAATTTTGGGAGAAGCGGCTCTTAGTGATGCGGATAAACTTTTTGCAAAGTTTGCCGATGAGTTTGAAAAACGCTATGTTTCTCAGGGAGAAAATGAGGACAGAAGTATCGAAGAAACCCTCAATCTTGGATGGGAGCTGTTGACAATCCTGCCTAAAGCGGAACTAAAGAGGGTAAGAGATGAGTATATCGAAAAATATCTGCCTGACAAGGGAGAAGATCAACAATGAATACTCGAGTAAACCCAACTCGTATGGAACTTACTCGCCTAAAAAGGCAGATAGTTGTGGCAAGGCGCGGACATAAGCTCCTTAAAGACAAACAAGACGAGCTCATAAAGCGGTTTATTGATTTAATTAAAGAAAATAAGCGATTAAGAGAAGAAGTTGAGCATGATCTGGAAATAGCTTTAAAGAGTTTTATAATGGCGCGAAGCCAGATGCCTCAAGAAGTTTTGGAAGAAAGTCTTATGATTCCAACAGCGCGAGTAAGTATCGAAATAGGCAAACAGAACATCATGAGTGTAAACGTTCCAAAGATAAATATTCATCAAGAGGAAGGCGGAAATATTTATTCCTACGGCCTTGCGAACACGTCTGCAGAGCTAGACAGTGCCATAAGCATACTTGCCGGTATGCTTCCGAAGATGCTAAAGCTTTCAGAAATAGAAAAAACCTGCCAATTGATGGCTGACGAAATCGAAAAGACAAGGCGCAGAGTCAATGCTCTAGAATATGTTATGATACCTTCCATGGAAGAAACCATAAAATATATAACCATGAAACTTGATGAAAATGAACGCTCAACAATAACAAGACTCATGAAAATCAAAGAGATGGTTATGTAAATCAAAAACCCTTACCACTGCTTATGTGTGTAAGGGTTTTAACATATATTAAACCTGAAAAGAGGATTTCCAAAAAATAAAGAGAATTATCATATTACAGGATAATTGTATAGGATAATTCGGAAGTGAAGGGATTGACTTACTAAATGAAGTCTGTTGCAATTATTATTCCTGCATATAATGAAGCACCCAGAATAGGAGCGGTTCTTAACGTGGTATGCAGTTATCCGCGAGAGAAACGCATCGTTGTAGTTGATGACGGTTCGAAAGATGCAACTTATGAAGCTGCAAAAAATTACGATGTAGAAAAAATAATAAGACATGATAGAAACTTAGGGAAGGGCGCAGCTCTTCAAACCGGAATAGATTACATTAAAGATTCTCCTTTGTGGCTTTTTATTGATGCAGATTTGATAAACCTTGACCATCACCATTTAGATCAGCTGCTTTTTCCGCTTGAAGAAGATTCAAGAGTTGGTATGACAATCGGGATGCTTGTCAGTAAAAGCAAGAAAAACGTCAATCTTGCACAAAAGTATTTTTCAATTTTAAATGGCCAGCGAGGACTTGCCAATTTTTTTGTAAAAAGCCTGCCTTCCCTTGCCTGGGCAAGATTTGGAGTAGAAGTTTTTCTAAGCAATATAGCAAAGATGAATAATGTTTCGGTTGTAGAGCCTGTATTAAATAATGTAACTCATTATACTAAGGAAGAAAAATACGGCTTTATTTATGGGTTTCCATACAGACTTAGAATGTATAAAGAATGTCTGTATGCCTACTTTAATTGGAAAAAATATGTTTAAATCATTTTTATGCTCTTGTAACAGGAATGTATTTAATGTAAACTTAAAAGGGTGTAATTTAACCAACTTTGACAGTTAAATAAACTATCGGAGGGAAAACCATTGTCAAGTATTGTTGTTGAAGGGGGAAAACCTCTTAAAGGAACGGTAAGAATAAGTAGTGCGAAAAATGCGGTTTTACCTGTAATGGCAGCGGCTTTACTTACTGAGGCCGAATGTGCAATTGAAGACGCTCCCGAACTTGAGGATGTAAAAGTAATGCGAGAAGTATTAAGGGCTATGGGAGCCGATGTCTGCCGCCAGGGAGACTGTATAAAAATAAGTGCTAAAACAGTAAGCTCGTTTGAGGCTCCCTATGACTTGGTAAGAAAAATGAGGGCTTCTTTTCTGGTGATGGGGCCTACTCTTGCCAGAAAAGGAAGAGCGCGTATTTCTATGCCGGGAGGATGTGCAATAGGTTCCAGACCAATAGACCTGCATTTAAAAGGATTTGCCGCCTTAGGTGCTGATATTGAACTGGGACATGGATTTGTTGAGGCTAAATGCGATAAGCTTATAGGAGCTCCGATTTATCTAGACTTTCCCAGTGTAGGAGCTACAGAGAATATAATGATGGCAGCGTCTTTGGCCGAAGGCCAGACAACTATTGAAAATGCAGCTAAAGAACCTGAAATAATTGATTTGGCAAATTTTCTAAATAGTATGGGAGCAAAGATTCGCGGCGCAGGCACTGATATAATAAAAATCGAAGGCGTAAAAGAACTTGCAGGAATTTCATATACAGTGATTCCCGACAGAATTGAAACAGGCACCTTTCTTGTAGCAGGAGCGATAACGGGAGGCAATATACTTTTAGAAAACGTTGTTCCTGAGCACTTAAAACCTGTAATAGCAAAACTTATAGAATGCGGTGCAAAAGTTGTAGAAGAGCCTGAGGGTCTTAGAGTAATCGGTGATGGCAGGCCTCGCCCTTCGGATATCAAGACTCTGCCGTATCCCGGATTCCCAACAGACATGCAGGCTCAGATGATGGCTTATCTTAGCATTGCAGACGGAACAAGCATGGTTACCGAAACGGTTTTTGAAAATCGATTTATGCATGTAGAAGAGCTAAAACGCATGGGCGCAAAGATAAAAATCGAAGGAAGAAGTGCAATAATCGAGGGAGTTGAAAAGCTTTCAGGAGCGCCGGTTAAGGCTACTGATCTTAGAGCAGGGGCCGCTTTGATTTTAGCAGGTCTTGCCGCGGAGGGAGCAACACAAGTTATGAATACCCATCATGTTTATCGCGGATATGTAGATATTGTTGGAAAACTTAGAAGTTTAGGAGCTACCATAACAGAAAGCGAACAATAATATATGAAAGCAGGCGTAAATGTGGTAAAACCAAAGGCCCTGAAAAAGGGCGACACCATCGGGGTTGTAGCCCCAAGCGGTTTTTCCGAAGAAAGCAATTTAAATAAGGCAAAAGCTATTCTTGAAAATGAAGGCTATATAGTAAAATGTGGAAAATCATGCTATGAAAAATATGGCTATCTTGCAGGACATGATGAAATAAGAGCTGAAGACATAAATCTGATGTTTCAAAACCCTGAAATTGATGCGGTTTTTTGCATGAAAGGCGGCTATGGAGCGCCTAGAATATTAGACCGGATAGACTACGAAAGCATTTCAAAAAACCCAAAAATATTTATCGGATACAGTGATATTACAGCACTGCACATACCATTTGTACAAAAATCCGGCTTAGTTACATTTCACGGCCCCATGCTCACATCTGATTTTTTGTCAAAGGAATTTTTCGAGCAAGCATTTCGGGATATGCTGCGGGCACTGACAACTCCGGAGCCTCTTGGGAAAATAAAAGCTCCGCCAATGTGTCCGAAAGAAGAGATGCTCGTTGCCGGATCAGCAGAAGGCACTACTATTGGCGGCAACTTGTCACTTATAGCAGCATCTCTAGGAACTCCTTATGAGATTGATACAAAACAAAAACTCCTACTGCTTGAAGACGTTGACGAGGAACCTTACAGCATAGACAGAATGCTTACTCAACTAAGACTTGCAGGTAAATTGGAAGATGCTTCAGGAATTGTTCTAGGCCAGTTTACAAATTGTAATCCGAAAGAACCTGAAAACAGTCTGACCCTTGATGAGATTTTCTGTGATATACTTGTCCCTTTAGGAAAACCGATAATAAAAAATGTTTGCTTTGGCCACGGACCTTATAAATATACCCTGCCGCTGGGTGTAAAAGCCAGGATAGACCAAGAAGAAACTGCTTTTATAGTGGAGGAAAGCGCACTTCACTTATAAATTTAAAATAAAAAAGGATTTTGGAAAAAAATGTAGAATTAAAATTTAAATGCGCTAAATTAAATAGGAGGTAAAGAATTTTTTATGGATATAGGTATTGATTTAGGAACTGCTTCAGTTCTCGTATATGTTAAAGGCAAGGGAATTGTCCTACAGGAACCTTCTGTAGTTGCTATGGATAAATCAACCGGCAAGATGCTGGCTGTTGGAGAAGCGGCTCGCAAGATGATTGGGCGCACCCCGGGAAATATAGTGGCTATCCGCCCGCTAAAGGAAGGGGTTATTGCCGATTATTCTACTACAGAAATAATGCTCAAATATTTCATGAGTAAAATAGGGGCAAGCAGGATTTTCAGACCTCGAATAATGATATGTGTGCCAACTGTGGTTACGACAGTTGAAAAAAGAGCTGTCATTGAAGCTGCCGCCGCGGCAGGGGCAAGGCAAACATATCTGATAGAGGAGCCGATAGCTGCTGCCATAGGTGCAGGCATAGATATTTCAAAACCTTTTGGAAGTATGGTAGTTGATATTGGCGGAGGAACCACTGATATAGCTGTCATGTCATTAGGTGGCATTGTCTGCGGTGAGTCTCTTAGAGTAGCAGGAGATAAGTTTGACGATTCAATTGTAAGATTTGTAAAAAAAGAATTTAACCTTATGATAGGCGAACGCACTGCTGAAGAAGTAAAGATAAATATAGCCAATGTTTTCCCTGAAAGCGAAGAAGATAGAGCTGTTTCTATGGAGGTAAGAGGACGCAGCTTAATAAGTGGTCTTCCACAAAATATTACAATTAATGCGGGACAAACATGCGAAGCGCTCCAAGAGCCTGTAGAGCAGATCGTAAATGCGATATATGGTGTTTTAGAAAAGACGCCGCCTGAACTTGCGTCTGATATAAGCGAAAGAGGAATTGTAATGACAGGTGGTGGCTCACTGTTAAAAGGAATGGACAAGATAATTTCTACTCGCACAGGCATTCCCGTCATAATTGCAGAAAATGCCATTTCAGCTGTTGCTATAGGGGCAGGAAAAGCTCTTGAAAATCTCGATATGCTGGGACCACACGCGATTTACACAAAATAGCTTTAAATAATATAATTTGAAGTGAGGGGAGGTGGTTTTTTGATACGAGGTCTTTATACAGGGGCTTCAGGGATGATTTCTGAAATGAATAAAACAGATGTTATATCAAACAATCTTGCCAATGCAAGCACTACAGGTTTTAAGAAAGACAGGGCGGTTTTTAAGGCGTTTCCAGAAATGGATATTCATCGGATAAACGATCCGATAAGATCCGGCATAAATAGGTTGGTTGACCCAAGACCTTTTATCGGTTCTATGGGCACAGGCGCTATAACAGACGAAGTAAGCACAGATTTTTCTCAAGGTCCCATAAAAACTACATCAAATCCGCTGGATATAGCATTAAGCGGTGAAGGGTTCTTTAGTGTCCAGACTCCTGAAGGTATAAGATATACCAGAGACGGCAGCTTTACTACAGATACGAACAATTTTCTTATAACAAAAGAAGGCTATTATGTTTTAGGTCAAAACGGGCCCATTGAGCTAAATGGCGAAAGTGATATTATCATAAACCGCCGGGGAGAAATATTTGCAGATGGTGAGATAGTAGACAGACTTCAAATAGTGGATTTTCAAGATAAGGGAAGCCTTGAAAAACAGGGAGACAATTTGTATATGGCAAACGCTCAAGACATAGCATCTGTTGCTGAAGTAATTCAAGGAGCCCTGGAAAGCTCAAATGTTAATACTATTTCAGAGATGGTTGACTTAATTACTACTTCAAGGGCCTATGAAGCCAGTCAAAAGGTAATAACTACACATGATGAACTTTTAGGAAAGGCAGTAAATGATATAGCTGCAATATAATCTTTATCTTTTAGGGCCGGACTGAATATTCAGAGGCCCTCCACTGCCGACCGACTGAAGCAGTGAGATTTATTAAGGAGGGACAGCCTATGATGCGCGCGCTTTGGAGCGCAAGTTCTGGAATGCAGGCACAACAGCTCAATATGGATGTTACATCAAATAATCTGGCTAATGTAAATACCGCCGGATTTAAAAAAAGCCGTGCCGAGTTTAAAGACTTAATATATGAGACATTAAAACAGCCGGATGTATACCAGCAAGGTTTAGGGACGCCGGTGGGACTTCAGGTAGGCCTTGGAGTAAAACCGTCGGCGACGGGAAGGGACTTTAGTGAAGGCAATATTCAACCTACAGGCAATACCTTTGATGTGGCGATAGAAGGCCAAGGGTTTTTTATGGTGGAAAAGCCTGATGAGAAGTTGGCTTTTACTAGAGATGGCTCCTTTAAGCTTTCATTAGACGGCACTGATCGAAATCTGGTAACATCAGAAGGTTATTATGTTTTAGGCCCTGATGAGGACTACATAACAATTCCGGAAGAATACACTGACGTTACTATCTCGTCAGATGGTCTTATAACAGGCCAAAACGAAGATGGGACAATAGAAGAGCTGGGCCAGATAGGCATTGTAAAATTCTTAAACCCTGAAGGCCTTCTGGCTATTGGAGATAATCTTTATGAGGCAACAGCGGCTTCAGGTGATTATATACCTAAAGAAGATCCGACAGATGCAGGTTATGGCACCCTTGCGCAAGGCTTTTTAGAAATGTCGAATGTTCAAGTAGTAGAAGAAATGGTAAATCTCATCATTGCCCAGAGAGCCTATGAAGTAAATACAAAAGCTGTTCAAGCATCTGACGAGATGCTCAGCCAAGCAAATAATCTAAAGAGATAGAGGAGTAGCGCAAAGTGGACATATTACCGATTAACACACTGAATCCTGAAGCTGAATCCTTTGTTTCAAGCATTGATAAGTTAAAAGATAAAAAAAGTGATGATGAGGACCTTAAAGAAGTTTGCCAACAGTTTGAGTCTATATTTTTAAACTACCTGCTAAAATCAATGCGAGATACAGTGCCTGATGGGGGCATGTTCAAGAAGGGAATAGCTTTTGATATTGTCCAATCTATGCACGATAGCGCTTTAAGCGAAGAAATCGCTAAAAGCGGAGGAATAGGTCTTGCAGAACAATTATATACTCAGCTTTCAAAATACGAATAATTGATATAACATTTTTAAACAAAAGGACGAACTTTAGGGTTCGTCCTTGATAGTATTGTGTAATTTGTTTGAAAGGATGATAGAGATGCTGGATATTGATGAAGTAAAAAAGATTATACCCCACAGATATCCATTCTTGCTGATAGATGGGATATTAGAGTTAGAAGCAGGAAAAAGAGCTGTGGGAATTAAAAATGTATCAGCAAATGAAGAATTTTTTCAAGGCCATTTTCCGCAAAAAGCCGTAATGCCGGGAGTTCTCATTGTGGAAGCCCTTGCTCAGGTAGGAGCATGTGCCATTTTAAGCCTTGAGGAAAACAAGGGGAAAGTAGCGCTTTTTGCAGGAATCGACAAAATGAGATTTAAGCGTCAAGTAATACCTGGCGATCAGTTAAGATTAGAGGTGGAACTTACAAAAATAAAAGGTTCCGTTGGAAAAGGTTCAGCAAAAGCAACGGTAGATGGTGAAATAGCAGCTTGTGGAGAGCTTATGTTTGCAATAAGCAAATAAAATCTTATAGGAGGCGAATGAATTGCAGTTTTACTTGATAAGCGGTTTAATTTTTGCGTTTCTTGTAGCAATTTTTGCTCTCTGGAATTCTGCCCAGGTAGTTATTCGGTTTCCGCTTCTTGGAGAATTTGCCACATCTCAGGCTTTGGTTATAATAGGTTCCGCAATGCTGGGAGCGCTTATTATAATGGTAGTAGGCCTTGTAAGAAGCTTTAAAATGGGTCAGAAGATAAAGAAACAGGATAGATTAATAAGGGATTACGAAGAAATTATAGACAACTTGAAGAGACAACTTGAAGAAAAACAATCTCAAAAAGACCAGGGCGATAAATAGATATAATCAGGTATTGGCTATATTCGAAGGTGCTTAAAAATGAAAAAACTTTTAGCGTATCTAAAACCTTATTGGAAATTAGCGGTTTTAGGGCCACTTGCGATGTTTGTTGAGGTTGCATGTGATTTAATGCAGCCAAACCTTATGTCTCAAATAGTGGACGAAGGCATAAAAACAGGAAATTTGGATTTTGTCATTAAAACCGGTTTACATATGGTGTTAATAGCGATTATTGGCATAGCCGGCGGCATAGGTTGTTCTTTTTTTGCAGGCATAGTATCTCAAAGCTTTGGAGCGGATTTGAGAGAAGATCTATATCGAAGAGTAGAGAATTTTTCGTTTAAAAATATTGACAAATTTACCACAGGTTCGCTTATAACCAGACTTACAAACGATGTGGTTCAGCTTCAGACTGCAGTTCTTGTAATGATGCGAATGATGGTGAGAACTCCACTGCTGCTGGTAGGCAGTTTTATTATGGCAGTTAGAATAAATGCAAGACTTGCTCTCATACTTATAGTTTGCCTGCCGATATTACTGATTCTAGGGTACCTGCTGATAAAAAAAGCTATGCCGTTTTTTACTAAAGTACAGCAAGCCCTTGACAAGGTAAATACGATTTTGCAGGAAAATCTAGCCGGAATCAGAGTTGTCAAAGCCTTTGTAAGGGGAGAATATGAAAAGCAAAAATTTAATAAAGCAAATGATAATTTGACAAGACTAAATATAACGGCATCTAGGATGATCGGCCTTACAATGCCGCTGATGTTTCTTGTGATGAATATGTGTATTGCGGCTGCTTTGTGGTTTGGCGGAATGAATGTAAATATTGGAACAATGCAGACAGGGGAAGTTATAGCTTTTATAAACTACCTGACACAAATACTTTTTTCGCTGCTTAGAGTGGGCTTTATGCTGATTTTCTTCTCAAGAGCGAAAGTATCGGCAGACCGTGTCATAGAAATACTTTCTACAACTCCAGAAATTGTAAGCGGTTCCTGCGATTCCCCTGTAGAAAAAGGAAAAGTTGAATTTAAAGATGTTTATTTTTCATACAGCGAAAAACAAGAGCCGGTTCTTAAAGATATAAATTTTACAGCTCTTCCCGGCCAAATGATTGCAATAATTGGCACTACCGGCTCAGGCAAAACAACTCTTGTAAATCTTATTCCACGTTTCTACGATGTTACAAGCGGCAGCGTATTAGTAGATGATATAGATGTTAAAGAGAGAAATCTTAAAGTATTGCGCAGCGCTATAGGCATCGTTCCTCAAAACCCCCTGCTTTTTTCAGGAACAATAATAGAGAATATTAAATGGGGAAAAGAAGATGCTACGGAAGAAGAAGTAATAGCGGCAGCAAAAGCTGCCCAGGCCCATGATTTTATAATGAGTTTTCCCGAAAATTACAATACCGTTTTAGGACAAAGAGGAGTAAATCTGTCCGGCGGCCAAAAACAGCGTCTTACAATTGCTCGAGCCCTGCTTAGAAAACCTGCCATCCTTATACTGGACGACAGCACAAGCGCCGTCGATGTTACAACAGAGGCTCGAATACAAAAAGCTTTAAAAGAATGGATGAAAGACAAAACATGTTTTATCATAACCTCCAGGATAAGTTCGGCCATATCAGCTGATGACATATTAGTCATGGAAGAGGGCCAGATTATTGGAAGAGGGACGCATTCTGAGTTAATAGAGTCATGCGCCATTTATCAAGAAATTTATCATTCTCAAATGGACAAGCTTATAGAGAGTACAGCCGAGGGGGCGATATAAATGGTGCGGCAAGGCGGTTTCGGCGGACCCGGACGCCGCCATCGGCGGTATACGTCAACTGGCGATTCTACAATTAAAGATTCTAGAAAAACATTACAAAGGCTATGGTCTTACCTTGGCCGCCAAAAACTAGGGCTAATTACAGTTTTTTTGATGGTGCTTGCAAGCTCGGTGTTAAACCTTGCATCGCCGTATCTTTTAGGTCGAGGCATTGATGCAATGAACTTAGGAAAAGGAAAAGTGGATTTTGCAAGTCTTAAAGTCACAGTGCTTTTGCTAATTGGCGCATATTTATTAGGAACCCTGACAACTGCCGTGCAAACATATATAATGGCGTCAGTTGCCCAAAACACTGTAAGGGATTTAAGAAGAGATCTATTTGCTAAAATACAGACACTTCCTATACGTTTTTTTGACACCAGATCCCGCGGCGAAATAATGAGCAGGTCCACTAATGATATAGATAATATAAACCAAATTTTAAACCAAAGCATTATTCAGATATTTTCAAGCATACTCATGGTTGCAGGCTCTCTTTTTATGATGTTCTGGATAAGCCCGCTGCTTACATTTCTAAATTTGATAATTGCACCTGTTGGATTTTTACTGACAAGAAAAATAGCCTCTTTTACTCATCAACAATTTGAATTGCAGCAGGAAGCCTTAGGTGACTTAAATGGTTACATCGAAGAGACAGTAACCGGCCAAAAGGTTATAAAGGCTTTTGGCCGTGAACAAAATGTGATTGAAAGCTTTAGAGAAATTAATAAACGCTACAGATCAGCCGCTGTAAAAGCCCAAATTTTGTCAGGAATAGTTCCGCCTTTAATGAACACCATGGGAAACTTAAGTTTTGCAACAGTGGCAGGCGTCGGCGGCTGGCTGGCTTTAAGGGGCATAGTAAGTGTAGGGAATATCGCAAGCCTTTTAAACTACTCAAAACAGCTTAACCGCCCTTTAAATGAGATAGCAGATCAATTTAATATGATACAATCTGCTGTGGCCGGCGCAGAACGAGTTTTTGAGATAATGGATGAAATATCGGAAACAGACGATCCTCAAGAAATATACACCCCTGAAAAATGGGAAGGAAATGTAGTTTTCGATGATATAACATTTGGATATGAAAAAGACAAACCTGTCCTAAAAAATATAACAATGCAAGCTCTGCCGGGACAAACCGTTGCACTTGTTGGCCCTACCGGAGCAGGCAAAACCACAGTGGTTAACTTGCTGATGAGATTTTATGATCCGGACTCTGGGAAAATTTGCGTAGACGGCTATAATATCAGACAAGTGAAAAAGGACAATATCCGAAAGGCTTCCAGCATGGTATTACAAGATACGCATTTATTTTCAGATACAGTAATGGAAAATATTCGTTATGGCCGCTTAGACGCCACAGATGAAGAAGTAATAAAGGCTGCCCAGATTGCAGGCGCACATTCGTTTATATCTCATTTATCTCAAGGATATAATACTCTCTTATCAAGGGATGGCGGAAATCTAAGTCAAGGACAAAGACAAATGTTAGCTATTGCGCGGGCCGCTCTTGCCAATCCCACAATTTTAATATTAGATGAAGCCACAAGTAACGTAGATACAAGAACTGAAATCAAAATTCAAAAAGCTATGAAAATTCTTATGGAAGGACGCACGAGTTTTGTAATCGCTCATAGACTCAGCACTATTCGCGATGCTGATGAAATAGTTGTAATTAATGAGGGAAGAATAGTGGAAAGGGGCACTCATGAGCAGCTAATAGAAAAGAAAGGCTTCTATTACGGCCTGTGTAAAAGCCAGCAGCACGGATACCAAATTTAAAGCTATTGTGAAATCCGGTGCTTGCAAACACATAGACAAGTGTGTTAATATGATGATACAAATTAATATTTTAGCGATGAATGAGCAAAGTAGCAGTTTTAGGTCACAGTTTCAAGAGAGCAATCCGGACGGTGGAAGGGTGCGTGCCAAAACAAGCAAATTACACTCAGGAGTTTTTTAGCTACGCTGCAGATAATGAGGCATTTACAGTTACGACTGAATGCGAATTAAGGTGGTACCGCGAGCTTCCTCGTCCTTAAAAGACTTGGAAGCTTTTTAATTAGACAAAATTAGGAGGAAAATTGCAACATGGAAAATGCATACGATATTTTAAAAGAGAGAGGATTTATTGAGCAAGCGACACATGAAGAAGAAATTCGCGAACTTTTAGAGCGTGAGAAAGTAGTTTTTTATGTAGGTTTTGATCCTACTGCCGACAGCTTACATGTAGGTCACCTGCTCCCGATGATGGCAATGGCTCATATGCAAAGGGCCGGACATACCCCTATAGCTTTGCTGGGAGGGGGCACTGCTATGGTGGGAGATCCATCAGGGAGAACCGATATGAGGAAAATGCTTACAAGAGAGCAAATAGATTATAATGCAAGCAGATTTAAAGAGCAGTTTAAAAGACTTTTGGATTTTTCTGATAACAAGGCTTATATGCTGAACAATGCAGATTGGCTGCTTGAGCTTAAATATATAGATTTTTTACGGGAAATCGGCAGCCACTTTTCGGTGAACAGAATGCTTGCAGCTGAGTGTTACAAGCAGAGACTGGAGAGCGGACTGACGTTTTTGGAATTTAATTATATGGTTATGCAGTCCTATGATTTTCTCTATTTATATAGAAATTATGGATGTAAACTGCAAATGGGCGGAAATGATCAGTGGTCTAATATTATCAGCGGAGCAGATCTTATTCGCAGGGTGGAGGGTGGTTCTGCTTATGGGATGACCTTTACACTTCTTACAACAAGCGAAGGCATAAAAATGGGCAAAACTCAGGCAGGCGCCCTATGGCTTGACCCTGAAAAGGTTTCGCCTTATGATTTCTACCAGTATTGGCGAAATGTAGATGATAGGGATGTGGAGAAATGCCTTAAACTTTTGACATTCCTCCCAATGGAAGAAATTAAGCGCCTAAGCTCCTTAGAGGGCGCAGAAATAAACAAAGCAAAGGAAGTTTTGGCTTTTGAGATAACGAGCATGATCCATGGGAAAGAAGAAGCAGAAAAAGCACAAGAAGCGGCTAGGGCTCTTTTTAAAGACGGGACCGATACATCAGCAGTTCCTTATACAGAAATAGATTCTCAAAAATTTGCAGAAGGCATGGATATAACAGAGCTTTTACTACTTACCGGCCTTGTTTCGTCAAAAAGCGAAGGGAGAAGGTTGATTCAGCAGGGAGGTATTTATATAGGAGAGAGCAGGGTTGATGATATAGGTTTAAAAATTACCATGAAAGATTTCGATTCAGATAAAACTTTATTGCTTCGAAAAGGTAAAAAAGTCTATCATATTGTAAAACTGATTTAAGGGAATTAGATTTTACAGAGGGAGGAATTTAGAATAGAACCGGTCGTATACTGGGGATTTTTCCTTTGGGATGATGTTAAGATGCATTTAGCAGTCAGCGAAAAAGGTCTGTGCTATATATTGTGGCCTAATAAGCAGTTTAAAATATTAGAAGAATGGACCACAAAATATTTTTCCAAAAGCACATTAATTTATAACCAGAGAAAAATAGAACCTTACAAAGCCCAAATTGAAGAATATTTTAAAGGCCAGCGGCGCGTTTTCGATATTCCACTGGATCTTAAAGGTACAGATTTTCAAATTTCGGTATGGGAGGCTTTGCTTAATATACCTTACGGAACAACTAAGACCTATTCTCAAGTAGCAGCGGAAATAGGCCGTCCTAAAGCAACTAGAGCAGTAGGAGGCGCTATTGGCGCAAATCCTGTGTCGATAGTTGTTCCCTGCCACCGGGTTATTGGCAAAGATGGGTCACTTACCGGTTTTGGAGGTGGATTGGAGATAAAGAAAAAGCTTTTAAAACTTGAAGGAATAAGTAGTAATAAGCATTAATTTAAATTGGCTGTAATAAATTAAAACAATACTTTACAGAAAGACGTGTGACTATGACTATTACTTTAGGAGAATTTTTATCAGAGCTAACCTCGAATTTTCCATTAGCCATTACTGTGTTGTTAACGTTGGGAACCATCTTAGTTAATGGATGGACAGATGCTCCGAATGCTATAGCTACTTGCATATCAACCAGATCCATGAAACCTCAGTCTGCTATTATCATGGCTGCAATTTTTAATTTTTTTGGGGCATTATTTATGACAATGGTAAATGCAAAAGTTGCTGAAACGATATACAATATGGTAGATTTTAGAGGAGATGCTCATGAAGCTTTAATCGCTTTGTGTGCGGCCCTGTTTGCAATTGTTATATGGGCTACAACAGCATCCTGGTTTGGTATACCGACTAGTGAAAGCCATGCATTGATAGCAGGAATCAGCGGTGCAGCAATAGCTTTACAAGGAGGAATAAGCGGTATCAATCCTCATGAATGGGTCAAAGTTATATACGGTTTAGCTCTTTCGATGTTTTTGGGTTTTTTTTCCGGGTGGGTAACTGTCAAATTAATAGAAGTTATTTTTAGAAGAGTTGACCGCAGGAAAACTTATAATTTGTTTAGATATGCTCAAATTGTAAGTGCTGCCGGTATGGCATTTATGCATGGCGCTCAAGATGGCCAAAAATTTATGAGTGTATTCATGCTAGGTGTATTTCTTGCGCGCGGCCAGGCTTATACTACCGAATTTGTTATTCCTATATGGCTTATAGCCCTGTGTTCCATTGTAATGGCTTTAGGCACATCTATCGGAGGCATGCGTATAATCAAGTCCGTAGGAATGGAAATGGTAAAATTCGAACTATATCAAGGATTTTCCGCAGATCTTGCAGGAGTGTTTTGCCTTTTAGTAGCTTCCGTATTTGGACTTCCCGTAAGTACAACACATACAAAAACTACTGCCATAATAGGCGTAGGAGCCGAAGAAAGAATGTCGTCGGTTAACTGGGGAGTTGTCAAAGAAATGGTGCGCGCCTGGGTACTAACTTTTCCGGGATGCGGTCTTATTAGCTATATACTAGCCTTGATATTCATAAATATTTTCTAAAATAAAAGATAAGGAAGGCAATAGTATGAGAAAAGATAATTATTATTATGAGACCTTTCAAAAGCTTGTTGACTACTCGTGCCAAGCTGCTGAATTACTACATAAAATTGTGACGGACTATAATACAAAAGAACTGGACAATAAAATTAAGGAGATGCATGCCATAGAACATACGGCAGATGGCGCAAGACATGAAATGATGCAGAACTTATTAAAGGAATTTATAACCCCAATTGAAAGGGAAGATATTGTAACACTTGCAGACTATATTGACACAGTTACAGATACTATAGAAGATGTGTTGTTGAGACTTTATATGTATAATATCCAAGAAATTACAGAATATGCTCAAGACATGACACAGATTATCATAAAGTGCTGCGATTTACTAAGATCTGCTTTTGAAGAGTTTCCGAATTTTAGAAAATCTAAGAAACTGCATGAGCTAATCGTCAGAATAAATGAACTGGAAGAAGAAGGAGACGCCCTCTATACTAAAGCGATAAGAGCTCTGTACCTCAGCGATGTAAGTTGCAAAGAAATAGTAGGATGGGATAATACATATCATTATCTTGAAAAATGCTGTGATGCATGTGAAAACGTGGCAGAGGTAATAGAAGATGTTATTATGAAAAATACTTAAACTATTTTGCAAGGAATCTTCCAAGCAAAGTCAAATATTTGTGATATCAATGTTATTGGAGGACTGGCCCAAAGCGATGTTATACTGCACTTACTGGCAGATATATATGGCGTAAAAGTGTGTAAACTTAATTATCTTGAAGAAGCTACATCCATAGGCGCGGCAGTTGCGGCCGGTGTTGGAAGCGGCCTATTAGAAGATTTTAGCGAAGTTAATAAATTCATCAGGATAAAAGAAGAAATAATGCCTAATATGGCAAACCATGGCGAATATGAAAAAGTTAAAAAAGTATTCGATAAAAGCTATTATGCTTTATTGGATATATATGAGGAATTAAGCAAAATATAGAAAGGGACATTAATATGAACTTAACAGTAAATGAATTGGCAAGCATGATCGATCATACATTGCTAAAACCTAATATTTCAAACAAGGATTTGTTTCAGCTTTGCCAAGATGCTATGAAATACAGCTTCAAAACAGTTGCTATAAACAATGCGGCAATTCCGTTTTGCAAAAAGACATTAGAAGGAAGCGGCGTTTTGTGCGATGCTGCCGTTGGATTTCCCCTGGGACAGTCTACTATCGAAACGAAGGTCTTTGAAACTATAGATGCTATCGAAAAAGGCGCAGGCGAAGTTGATTATGTAGTCAACATTTTAGAGATAAAAAACGACAATTGGAAGTATGTCGAAGAAGAAATGCAAAGAATCGTAGAAGCCTGCAACGAGAGAAAAATAGTTTCAAAGGTAATCTTTGAAAATTGCTATCTGACTGATGATGAAAAGAAAAAACTTTGTGAAGTTGCTTTAAAAGTAAAGCCGACATTTATAAAAACTTCTACAGGCTTTGGCACCGGCGGCGCTACTCTTGAAGACGTTAAGTTGATGAAAGCCTGCGTTAAAGACGAAATCAAGATTAAGGCAGCCGGAGGAATAAGAGATATACAGTCGGTATTGGCCTTTATAGAGGCTGGAGCCAATAGAATCGGTACTAGCAGTGGCGTAAAGATTGTAGAAGAATACAAGAAAATGGTTTCAAATCAGTAAAAATGGATGAAAAAATGATTTTCAGTCATATCACAGGCCTTCAGCATATAGGAATACCCACAAAGTCAATTGACTCCTCGGTCGGCTTTTATAAAAAACTCGGCTTTAAAGTATGCTTTAAATCTGATATCGCAGTGTTTATGGAGTTAAACAGCCTCCTTATAGAGCTGTATAGCAGCGAAAATGCCACAGAAAAAACAGGAGCAATAGACCATATCGCTCTAAATTCAGACAACATACAATTATCCTTTGAATACTGCAAATCTACAGGTTTTAAAATGCTTGACAAAGAAATCAATTATCTTCCGTTTTTTGAAAACGGGGTTAAGTTTTTTGCTATTGAAGGAGTAAACGGAGAAAAGATTGAATTTAATCAAATTTTATGAAGAAAACTAAAAACCGGTCTAAGGAAAGCAAATATCTGCCTTAGGCCGATTTTTCATTGTACCTTGTGAGCGCGGACTAATTGCTGTATTATGTTACTATATACTAAAATTATGTTGTAAAATAGAACTAAACAAGAGGTGCGATACATGAAATATAAAGCAATTATTTTTGATTTAGATGGTACACTCCTTAATACTTTAGAAGATTTGGCAAATTCTATGAATCATGTGCTGAAAAGCCAAGGACTGCCTGTCCATGAAATTGAAGAATATAAATATCTTGTAGGTAAGGGGATGTACAACTTAGCCCAAAAAGCTCTTCCACCGGAAAAAAGAGAAGAGTCTTTTATAAAATACTGTCAGCAGCTAATGCAGGAAGAATACGGTAAAAGGTGGGCAGATACCACGCGGCCTTATGATGGTATTCCTGAACTATTGGATAAACTTACAGCTTTAAGATATAAATTGGCAGTTCTTTCCAATAAGCCCCATGAGTTTACTATACAAATAGTGGAAAAATTGTTAGGACGATGGAAATTTGATGCAGTGTTTGGAGAAAGAGAAGGAATACCAAGAAAACCTGATCCAACTGCAGCCCTTGAAATAGCAAAACTTTTAAATATTGCTCCTGAAAAATTCGTATATGTAGGCGACAGCGGAGTTGATATGAAAACCGCAAAATCTGCCGGCATGTATGCAGTTGGGGCTCTTTGGGGCTTTAGGGAAGCTGATGAACTTTTGGAAAACGGCGCCGATGCGTTGATAGAAAAGCCTCTTGAGCTTCTTGAAATTCTAAAAGACACTTCATGTGGTGAGTAACTTATTTTCGAGCTCCTATACATTTACAAATTATCTTGGGCAGCAAGCTGTTTCTTGATTTCTCAAGAGTAAAATACGCTTACATAGAAATCTAGACAATAACAGTATTATCATAGAATAACTACAATTATGTAAAGATTAAATTGACTTTTAATTTCAACTGTGATAGACTGAAAAAAATAGTTAGCAAAGGACGAAGCTGTCCTAATATGGCAAAGAGGCCACCTATTCTTGCGTTTTTATATGCAAAAAGGTGGTCTCTTGTGATTTTAGATCATGTTAAACTTATCACCGTTATTAAACTTTGTAGAACGAGAAAATATAAAAATTAATTTGCGAAGGGAGACTTGTATTTATGGAGTTGAATAAAGAACTTATAGAGGAAATTGTAAGGAAAGTGGCAAGTGAATTACAGTTAGGCTGCTTTAATTTCAAGGAAACAGACACTAGCGGGATTACAGTGGTACATAAAGACAGATTGGGTGAATTTGACAAATTCGACACAGGAAAACCGAATGATGAAGTGTACATTAAAGACTTGTTTGACACTAAAGAAAGTCCAAGACTTGCAGCGGGATACATGAAGATGTGTCACTCGCGCTTTCAATGGACATTAAATTACGATGAAATGGACTATGTAATTGAAGGAACGTTAGAGATAATAGTTAATGGTAAAAAGCTAGCCGGTTCCAAGGGGGATTGCATTTTTATCCCAATGGGAAGCACAATAGAATTTTCTGCACCGGAATATGCTGAATTCTTCTATGTGACCTATCCTGCTAATTGGTCGGAACTGTAAACAGTAAGCAGCACAAGGCAAGAACGCAGCAGCACACGGCAGCACAGGAGCACACAGAGGGACGGTTCTTTTGTGTTGTTCGAACAACACAAAAGAACCGTCCCTCTG
>ERZ795062.684-NODE-684-length-27107-cov-6.779794_pt1 | contig 27107 bp, 21 predicted proteins | sample MGYA00375146_ERZ795062 | MGnify/ENA primary metagenome ERZ795062 (study PRJEB30191, sample SAMN05720281) | activated sludge metagenome | isolation source: Anaerobic digester | place: USA | collected 2015-07-16 ... | reverse complement strand
AAATGATATTGCTGAAATATATTGGGATATAGATGAAACATTCATCAATGATTTACAACATGATGCTGGGCTTTTTCAAAGAAGAATAAAAAATGAATGGAATCATTATAAATCAAATGATTATCAATGGATATTTGATGATTTCAAAAAGCAGAAAAACATACAAATAATCGGTACTTCAAAATCTATTGGTCAAGCGATGATTTGTAGCGATTTGGTTCATCAAATTGCCTTGAAAAATGAATTGCAGCAAACCGCAGTTGTGCTAGCCGATGAAAATTTGTTGTTGCCTGTTCTATATTCTTTACCAGATAACGTTGCATCGCTCAATATTACAATGGGCTTTGTTGGAAAAAATAATCCAGCGCAAATTCTTATCCAAAAAATTTTTAAACTCCATCTTGGAGCAATTGGTAGAAAATCTGGCAATAGCTATATTTTTTATTACAAAGATTTGCTCGATGTTTTGAACCATCCATTGGTAGAACCTTATTGCGATAGCAAGTCACTTACCGATTTTATAAAGCAAAACAACTACACCTTTATTTCATTAAAAAAAATCAAAGAAATTAGTTCATCTACAGATGCTTTTTTCAATTCAATTATTGATGAATGGAATGACGATGCAAACGAAATTTTAGAAAGATTACTAAATGTTTTGCTTCAAATAAAATCCTATTTAGATTATGCTAATGAAGATGAAAAAATTGCAAATGCATTTGTTTTCTCGCTCTATAAAGCCATTATTAAACTTCAAAACAATCTAGCCACATTTGAAGAAAAGATTGAACCAAAAACGCTTTACGCCATTTATAAGCAAACGGCTGATTTGATAGAAATTTCTTTTCAAGGCGAACCTCTAGATGGCTTGCAGATTATGGGAGTTTTAGAAAGTCGTGTGTTAGACTTCAAAAATGTGATTATCACTTCTGTCAATGAAGGAAAGTTACCCGCAGGAAAAAGCCAGAATACGTTTTTGCCCTACGATTTGAGAATGCATCACAAATTGCCAACATTCAAAGAAAAAGATGCTATTTACACCTATCACTTCTATCATTTGCTTCAAAGAGCTGAAAATGTATATCTCATTTATAATTCGGATAGTGACGGATTTGATGGTGGCGAAAAAAGCCGATTTATTACCCAACTAGAAGTTGAAAACTATCATAATCCAACTGTTGAAATTTATAACCCAATAGTTCCCGAAAAAGCCAATCAACCCTTATCTATTGAAAAAACAGCTGGCATCATTCAAAAATTAACCGAAATTGCCGAAAGCAAAAAAGGATTTTCACCTTCTTCCTTAACATCCTATATTAGAAACCCGATACAATTCTATTTTCAAAAGATTTTAAAACTTTCTGAAACCGAAGAAGTCGAAGAAAATATAGCAATAAATACTCTTGGGACAATTATTCATGGCGTTTTGGAAGAATTATACAAACCATTGATTGGTAAAATATTAATCCCAAAAGACATTGAAGATTGTTTTGAAAAAATTGATGAAAAAGTCGCCGAACAGTTCAAAAAAGAATACAAAGAAGGCGAAATAAATCAAGGAAAAAATCTGTTAGCTTTTGAAGTGGCCAAACGCAACGTTTTCAATTTCCTAAAAATGGAACTCGACAACCTTAATCAAGGCGATGAAGTTCAAATTATTGATTTGGAAAAAGAAATTTTTGGCTCATTGACTATTCCAGAAACTGGTTTTACAATTCATCTTGGAGGAAAAGTGGATCGAATTGAATACCGAAATGGCAAAATCAGAATCATAGATTATAAAACTGGAAAAGTTGAACAAAAAAATCTAAAATTGAACTCTTGGGAAGGATTAACAAACGACATTAATAACGAAAAAATAATCCAAATTCTAACCTATGCCTACATGTTTAAAAACGAAAATCCTAACGATGAAATAGAAGCTGGAATTATCTCGTTCAAAAACATGAAGTCAGGATTTATGCCTTTCCGTTTCGACAATAATGACAATATTACCGAAGAAATATTAGAAAAATATCAAGAGCAAATGATTGTACTTATCAAAGAGATTTTTAACCCTGAAATTCCTTTTGAGGAGAAAAAAGTTTAGCATTTTTTGAGGAAATCCAAAAGCACTTTCAACAAATCCTTTTCGTTTTCAATATGGCTCATGTGTCCATCTGGAAAAGTTGTTAATTCTACCGAAGTTCCTTCAATTTGGTCAATATTATCTTCATATATCAAAACACCATCCTTTTTACCTAAAACCAAGTGAATAGGATATGGCGCAAAATGCAAAATCACTTCTCTGTCTTTGCGTATTTTCATGCCTTCGAGTGCGGCAACTATGCCTTGCAAAGGTGTTTTGAGTGCTTCGAGTTTTACTTTTTCAATTTCGTTGTCCAGCCTTTCGCGATTATCTTCACTAAAAAGATTGGCAATACTCATCCTAACAAACGTAGCATAGTTTTCTTTGACAGCAGCAATCGCTCTATCTCTATTGGTTTTTCGTTCATCGCTATCGGCGCGAGAAGTAGAGTTTTGCAGAAAAATTCCTTTCATACTATCAGGATACAATTCCGCAAATGCCAAAGCCACATAACCACCCATGGAATGCCCAACTAGAACTACTTTTCTAATCTTGAGTTCATGCAAAACATGATGCACCATATCCGCTTGATCTTCCATAGTATGTACATAACCCAAACATTCTGTAGCGCCATGACCAAGCAAATCGATTGTTATGACACGATGTTTTTTTGAAAGCTCGGGAACAAAAGCTTGCCACATGGTTTGGTTTTCCAAAAAACCATGCAAAAGCACAACAGCTGTACCTTTTCCTTGGTCTGTATAAGCGATTTTAGTGTTTTTGTAGATGATGGTTTTCATTGTTACAAAAATAAATTTTAACCCCGAATACACGAATTATTTTTTCACAATTTTGTCATTTATATGAATTATGAAAAGCGATTCCTCGACTGCGCTCGGAATGACAAGATTGCCAATAAAAACACTATTTTTGATTTTCTAAAACAAACACCAATGTTCACACTCCAACAAATCCAAGAAGCACATAGCAAAGTAAAAAGTGGCGCCGATTTTCCAAAATATATGCAAGACATTATTGCGCTTGACGTAACTTCATTCGAAACTTTTGTGTTTGATAATCACACCAACTACTTCGGAAAAGATAATTTTCAAATTGCTTCCGAAGGTTTTCCAGAAACACTTTCTGTTGCTGATGAAAGCAACGTAGAGCAATTCAAATCAGACTTAAAAGCGCATCAACAAGGCAAAACCGATTACATGACTTTTCTAAACGATTGCGCAAAATCGGGCGTAGAAAAATGGATGGTAGTTATGGATAAAATGACTTGCAGCTATTATGATAAAGCTGGAAACGAAATGGTTGTGGAAACAATTCCGTCGGTTTAGTTTTTGAACATAAAAAAACGGTTCACTTTCGTGAACCGTCTTTTCTCTTTTTTCTTGTATCTATTTTCTAATTAAGCATTCATAATCGATTCAATTTCCTCTACTTCAATAGGAATATTTCGCATCAAGTTAAACGCTTCTCCTTTTTCTTGAATCACCATATCATCTTCAATACGAATTCCGAAACCTTCGGCTGGAATATAAATTCCTGGTTCAACCGTAAACACCATGTTCGCTTGCATTGGTTCGTGTAATAATCCGTAATCATGCGTGTCCAATCCCATGTGGTGCGACGTGCCGTGCATGAAATATTTTTTATACGCTGGCCAATCTGGGTTTTCATTTTGAACATCGGCTTTGTCAATCAATCCCAAACCTAAAAGTTCCGAAGTCATGATTTTTCCAACCTCAACATGATATTGTTTCCATAAAGTTCCTGGAACGAGCATTTTGGTCGCTTCGTTTTTCACACGTAAAACCGCATTGTAAACTTCTTTTTGTCTATCAGTAAAACGTCCTGAAACGGGTATCATTCTGGTCATATCACTCGAATAGTTAGCATATTCAGCACCAACGTCAAGCAAAACCAAATCGCCTGCTTTACATTGCTGATTGTTTTCGATGTAATGTAAAACGTTAGCGTTATTTCCCGAAGCAATAATTGGCGTATAAGCAAAACCTTTGGAACGATTTCTCAAAAATTCGTGCGCAAATTCAGCTTCGATTTCGTATTCCATTACGTTGGGTTTCACAAAATTCAAAACTCTGCGAAAACCTTTTTCGGTAATATCACATGCTTTCTGTATCAAATCGATTTCTTCACTTTCTTTTATCGAACGAAGACGTTGCAAAATTGGGTTAGATTTTTCGACTTTATGTGCTGGATAATTTTCTTTCCACCATTTCACGAAACGTGCTTCACGAGTTTCAGTCTCAATCGTTGCACGATAATGTTCGTTAGTATTAATGTAAATCGTTTCGGCATAAGCCATTACTTCTTTCAAAGTTTTATGAAAATCTTGTAACCATATCACCGATTTAATTCCCGAAACCTCAAAAGCTCTTTGTTTCGTCAATTTTTCACCTTCCCAAATGGCAATGTGTTCGTTGGTTTCTTTTAGAAAAAGAATTTCTTTCAAATGTTCGTATGGCGCATCCGGAAAAAGCAGCAAAATACTTTCTTCTTGATCAACACCACTTAAATAAAAAATATCTCTGTGTTGCGCAAAAGGCAAGGTCGAATCAGCTGAAACTGGGTAAATATCGTTCGAATTGAAAACAGCAACGCTGTTTGGTTTCATTTGTGCCGTGAATTTAGCTCTGTTTTTAACGAACAAATCACGGTCTATTTGATGGTATTTCATATGTTAAGTAATTAGTGAATAGTAAAGAGTGAATAAATAAAAACTTCTTTGATTAGTACAAAACTACTCAAACCAAGATATAAAAATGCAAGCCAAATGGCGTTATTTTACATTTTTACGAATGCGACTCATGTTGCGGGTAGAAATTCCCAAAAAGGAAGCCAAATAATGCAAAGGAACTTCTTGCAATAACTTTGGTTCTGTTTGAAGTAGTTTTTTATAGCGTTCTTCTGGTGTAAGCGTCAGTAAATCAATGCGATAATCATCAATAAGCATGATTTGTTTTTCAATTAAATTGTGGTAAAACTGCTTGAAAACTTCATTGTTTTTCATCAATTTTTGAAAATTTTCCAAGTCAATTACTTTCAGATTACAATCAGATATGGCTTTGATACTTTTGCGAGAAGGGATTTTATTCAAAAAACTATTCAAAGATGATGTAACCGAATTACGAAGAGCTAAATAGGTTGTTTTTTCTTCTCCATCTACAACAATTGCATGTTGCAGAATTCCACTTTCTATGTAACAAAAAAGCGGGCAAATTTCATTTTCGCGAACCAAAAACTCGTTTTTTTTCAAAACAATCGACTGAAAATTATCTACAATTTGTTTAACCAATTCTTCATTATCATTCTGATTATGAATGATAAAAGAATTGATATAGGTATTGAAATTTGTATTGATTTCAGATGCTTTCACACGGTAAAGATAATAGAAAATGTAGTGATTTTTAGAAGTTCACAGCTTGCATAAACTCAACAAAATTAAACACATTTTAAATTCATTATAAATAAGCGCGAAAAGGTTGTAGTTATTGTTAAATAGCTTTATTTTTGTTCTGATTTTTTTAAAAACACAATTACAATCAAATAAAAATTATGGCAAAATCAGCACTTCTGAAGTCATCAATTGCAAAAAAATATTGGATGGCTCTTACGGGTTTATTTTTATGCTTGTTTTTGACTGGTCACTTAGCAGGAAATTTGCAGTTGTTAGTTCCTAACAATGCGCTAAATTTCAATAAGTACGCTTTATTTATGACCTCAAATCCAGCGGTAAAATTACTTTCTTATTTAACGTATTTATCTATTCTTTTCCATGCTGTTGATGGTTTTATGTTGACCATTCAGAACAAAAAAGCAAGACCAATTGGTTATGCAAAACAAAATGCTGCAGCAAACAGTAGCTTTTCTTCAAGAAACATGGCCGTATTGGGAACTTTGATTTTAGTTTTCATCGTAACGCACATGGTAAACTTTTGGGCGAGAATGCATTTTGACAAAAACATGCCTTTACAAACCATCACTGTTGAAGTTATGGGTCAAAAGCAAGAATTGTACATGATGGTAAATGGTGGTTATATGCCTATTAACCAAGTTGCAAAAACAGCTGAAGAAGCAAAGAAAAATGGCGCTCCAACTTACATTGCCAATAAAACAGATTTTATGAATACGCAAGCTGATGTAAAAGTTGGCGAAGGATATAAAGATTTATATAAAATTACTGTTGATTTCTTCAAACATCCAAAATTTGGTTTAATAGCAACAATACTCTATGTATTATCGATGTTTGTGTTAGCTTTTCACTTACTACACGGATTTCAAAGTGCTTTTCAATCATTGGGGATAAACAATAAGTTTACTCCTGCGATAAAAGCTTTTGGGAAGTTTTTTGCAATTGTAGTTCCGTTGTTGTTTGCTATAATTCCTGTTTACATTCATTTTATTTTAAAATAATCAACTCAGATATATTATGAAGTTAGATTCAAAAATACCAGAAGGTCACATTTCAGAGAAATGGACCAAATATAAAGACCATTTAAAACTTGTTGCTCCAAACAACAGACCAAAGATTGATATAATAGTTGTAGGAACTGGTCTTGCTGGCGCATCTGCTGCTGCATCTCTTGGAGAAATGGGTTACAACGTAAAAGCATTTTGTTTCCAAGATTCGCCAAGAAGAGCACACTCAATTGCTGCACAAGGAGGAATAAATGCTGCAAAAAATTATCAAAATGATGGCGATAGTATCTATAGATTATTTTATGATACCATCAAAGGTGGTGATTATCGTGCTCGCGAAGCAAACGTTCATCGATTAGCCGAAGTTTCTGGAAACATCATTGACCAATGTGTTGCTCAAGGTGTTCCTTTTGCTAGAGAATATGGTGGTTTGCTAGACAACCGTTCTTTTGGTGGAACTCAAGTTCAACGAACTTTTTATGCTGCGGGACAAACAGGTCAACAATTACTTCTTGGAGCTTATTCAGCATTATCAAGACAAATAGGTCTTGGACGTGTGCAAATGTACAACCGTCATGAAATGTTAGATTTAGTAAAAGTAGATGGAAAAGCACGTGGTATTATTGCTCGTAACCTAGTTACAGGAGAATTAGAAAGACATTCTGCTCATGCTGTAATTATAGCTTCTGGAGGTTATGGAAATGTATATTTCCTTTCTACAAATGCCATGGGAAGTAACGTAACTGCTGGATGGAAAATCCATAAACAAGGTGCTCTATTTGCTAATCCTTGTTTTGTCCAAATTCACCCAACGTGTATTCCTGTTCACGGAGTTAATCAATCAAAATTAACATTGATGTCAGAATCATTGCGTAATTCTGGTCGTATTTGGGTTCCAAAAAAGAAAGAAGATGCAGAAGCAATTCGTGCTGGAAAATTGAAACCAACACAAATCGCTGAAGAAGATAGAGATTATTTCTTGGAAAGAAGATATCCTGCTTTTGGTAACTTAGTACCACGTGACGTAGCTTCAAGAGCTGCCAAAGAAAGATGTGATGCAGGCTACGGAATTGAAGCAAACGATACTAATGAAGGTGTGTATCTTGATTTCTCAACCGAAATCCAAAACAAAGGAAAACAAGCGGCGTATGCCAAAGGAAACCATAACCCAACACCTGAAGAAATCACTGCTTTAGGCAAACAATGGTTGGAAGAAAAGTACGGAAACTTGTTTACTATGTATCAAAAAATCACCGACGAAAATCCGTATGAGACTCCAATGAAAATTTATCCAGCGGTTCACTATACAATGGGTGGAGTTTGGGTTGATTACAACTTACAATCAACAATTCCTGGTTGCTTCGTTGCTGGTGAAGCTAATTTCTCTGATCATGGTGCAAATAGACTTGGTGCATCAGCATTGATGCAAGGATTGGCTGACGGATATTTTGTACTTCCTTATACTGTTTCAAATTATTTAGCTGATGATATCCGAACAGGAAAAATTTCAACAAGCTCAGCAGAATTTGATGAAGCAGAAAAAAGAGTAAAAGATCAAATCAACAAATTCCTTAGCAATAATGGTTCTAAATCAGTTGATTATTTCCATAAAAAACTTGGAAACATTATGTGGAATAAAGTAGGAATGGGAAGAAATGCACAAGGTCTATCAGAAGCTATTTCAGAAATTGCTGCACTTAGAGAAGAATTTCATAAAGATGTGTTCGTTCCTGGAAGTGCCGATGAATTAAATCCTGAATTAGAAAAAGCACTTCGTGTTTCCGACTTCATGGAATTAGGTCAATTGATGGCAATGGATGGACTTCAACGTAATGAATCTTGTGGTGGACATTTCCGTGAAGAATATCAAGATTCTGAAGGAGAAACACTTCGTGATGACGAAAACTTCTCATTTGTTGGTGCTTGGGAATACAAAGGCGAAGACATTAGCAAAGAAGAACTTCATAAAGAAGAATTGAAATACGAGTTTATTAAAATAGCCGCAAGAAATTATAAATAGTAAAAAGTAACTAGTGAATAGTAACTAGTATTAGATAATGAATATTCAATTAAATTACTAGTAAAAAGCTAATCACTAATCACTATTTACTCATCACTTAAATAAAAAATTATGAGCGCAGCAAAAAATATAAATATTACCCTTAAAATTTGGCGTCAGAAAAACTCCAAAGCTAAAGGAAGTTTAGAGACTTATACTTTAAATGAAGTTTCTACAGCGAGTTCGTTTTTAGAAATGTTAGACCAATTAAACGAGCAATTAGTAAACGAAAGAAAAGAACCTGTTGCTTTTGATCACGATTGTCGTGAAGGAATTTGTGGCATGTGTTCTTTATTCATAAACGGTAGAGCTCATGGTCCTGATACAGGTATTACAACTTGTCAATTGCACATGCGTATGTTTAAAGATGGCGATACCATTTATGTTGAGCCATGGAGAAGCAAAGCATTTCCTGTGATTAAAGATTTGGTAGTTGATAGAAGTTCTTTCGACAGAATACAACAAGCTGGAGGTTTCGTTTCTGTAAACACATCCGGTAAAACAATGGATGCCAATGCTATTCCTATTCCAAAACACGATGCAGATAAATCTTTTGAAGCTGCTGCATGTATTGGTTGTGGTGCTTGTGTAGCAACTTGTAAAAATGGTTCAGCAATGCTTTTTGTTGGGGCAAAAGTTTCACAATATGCACTTTTACCACAAGGAAAAGTTGAAGCAACACAACGTGTTTTAAACATGGTTCGTCAAATGGACGAGGAAGGTTTTGGAAACTGTACAAATACTGGTGCTTGCGAAATTGAATGTCCAAAAGGAATTTCTTTGGAAAACATCGCTCGCATGAATAGAGAATATCTCAAAGCAAGTATGAAATAATACTTTCGATAGTTAAATAAAAAAGCGGACAGATTTGTCCGCTTTTTTTTATTGTTCTCATATAATTAACTAAAAAGTTACTTTTTTTTAAGATAGAAATTAAAAACTATGAAATTTGTTAATCTAAACAAAACATTTTTTACATACTTTTGTTTGCCCTAAATATTTCAAAATGACCAAGAAGCACTATACCAAATGAAAAAACTATTTGTTTTTTTTATACTATTATACACAAAAAACCTTTTTTCTCAGGTTGGTATTAACACAACCTTACCAAATGCTCAACTAGATATAGTAGCTTCAAACACATTTTCTCCTTCTAATCAAGATGGTATTTTAATCCCAAGAATAAATTCCTTCCCTGTAATAAATCCAACTGCTGCGCAAAATGGAATGTTAGTTTTTTTAACAACTGTTTCCGGAACAAATCAGCCAGGTTTTTACTATTGGGATAATGCTAGCAACAGTTGGCAAAGCATTACAAAAGCTGGGAATTCATGGAATATCAGTGGGAATTCGAATACAACAAGTGGTACAAACTTTATAGGAACCACAAATGCACAAGATATTGATATAAAAACTAATAACATTCTAAAATTTAAACTCACTCAAAAAGGACAACTTCAATTCTTAAATAGTGGAAGTTCAATATTTATTGGGCAACAAGCTGGAGAAAATGATGATTTGAGCAATAATCAAAACATCTTTTTAGGAAATCAAAGCGGTCAATTCAATACATCAGGATTTAATAATATTTCTATAGGCAATAGTTCTTTTAAAAAAAACACAATAGGTTTTTATAATATCGCTTTAGGCATCAATTCGCTATCGGAAAATACCATAGGAAATTCAAATATTTCTATAGGAGTTGATGCTATGAAAAACAACACTACAGGCGGAAATAACACATCAGTTGGGACATATTCATTGTTAAATAACACCACTGGAAACAGCAATAGTGCTTTTGGACTAAATGCTCTAAATCTCAACACTACTGGTAGTAGTAATATTGGTATAGGAAATAATTCTTTATCAAAAAACATTGATGGATATCAGAATGTTGCCGTAGGTTCAAACGCTATGACATCAAACATAAATGGTTTTTTTAATACTGGTATTGGGGATGCATCTATGTTTAAAAACTCTTCTGGAAACTATAATACTGCCATTGGTTCATCCTCTTTATATTATAACACGACAGGAAGTAGCAACACTGCTGTTGGGGCATCTGCTCTTATTGGTAATATTTCTGGAAATAGCAATACAGCTACAGGCATTTATGCTTTAAAAGCAAACACTACAGGAAATAGTAACACTGCTATAGGTAGAGATTCAATGACAAATAACACGATTGGAAACAGTAATACTTCAATAGGTGTAAATAGCATGGCGACAAATTTGGATGGAAATTTTAACACTGCTGGCGGAACAACTTCAATGTTTTCCAATAGCTCTGGAAGCAATAACACCTCATTTGGCGTTTCGTCTTTGTATTTTAATACAAGTGGATCGTTCAACACCTCTATTGGAACGACATCCTTGCTCAATAATACTAGTGGCAACAATAATCTTGGTGTTGGTTTCAATGCTTTGAGTGTTAATTCTTCGGGTTCTTTAAATACAGGAGTTGGTTCAAATGCAAACACTTCTGCAAATAACCTTTCAAATAGCACTTCCATAGGAAATCAAGCGATTTCAAATGCTTCAAACAAAGTTCGCCTTGGCAATACGCTAATAACTGTCATAGAAGGTCAAGTGCCTTATTCAAATCCTTCGGATGCTCGTTTTAAATTTAACGTAAAAGAAAATATTCCTGGACTAGATTTCATTTTAAAATTAAAGCCAGTTTCCTATAATTTTGATACAGAAAAATTTGAAAAACATTTAACTCAAAATTTACCTGATAGTTTAAAAATCAACTTTGAAAAAAATGATTTTTCTGAGAGTAAATCAATCATTAGAACTGGGTTTTTAGCCCAAGATGTGGAAAAAGTTATCAAGTCTATAAACTATGATTTTGATGGATTACATATTCCTGATTCGAGTAACCCAACCGATAATTACTCCATCGCCTATAGCCAATTTGTCGTTCCTCTGGTAAAAGCAACACAAGAGCAACAAGAGTTGATAGAAAAGCAATCTAAAGAAATTGAAACCCTAAAATCTGAAAACGAAAAGCTTAAAAAAGAACAAGAAAAACAAAAAATACTTCTTGAGAAAATTGTTCAAAGGCTTTCTGAATTAGAAAAAAAATAAATTGTTGTATCTTTGATAGACAAACAACAACTAATGAAAAACTTCTTTTTAATTGCTTTCGGTTTCCTTTTTAATTCTGCTTTATCTCAAAATTTTCATCAATATGTCAATCCATTCATTGGAACCGATGGTCATGGACACACGTTTCCTGGCGCAACGGTTCCTTTTGGAATGGTGCAACTTTCCCCAGACACTCGAATTGATGGAAGTTGGGATGGCTGTTCGGGTTATCATTATTCTGATAATATAATTTATGGATTTTCGCATACACATTTAAACGGAACAGGTTGTAGTGATTTTGGCGATATTATGCTAATGCCAACAATGGGTGAACCAAGTTTTAACTCAAAAGAATACAGTTCTACATTTTCTCATCAAAACGAAAAAGCAACTGCTGGATTTTATTCAGTGAAGTTAGACAAACACAATATTGATGTGTGCTTAACATCTTCAACACGTGTTGGTTTTCATAAATATACTTTTAATAAAAGTGGTTTAGCCAATATCATTTTAGATTTAAATCATAGAGACAAATTGTTATATGGCGAAGTAAAAATTATTGATAAAAAAACAATACAAATCCTAAGAAGAAGTGAAGCTTGGGCAAAAGATCAATACGTTTATGCTCAAATTGAATTTTCTGTGCCATTGGAGATTTCAAAATCTCATGTAAATGAAAAAATTAGCCCAACTTTTTTTGCTGGTACAGAACTAAAATTAGCCTTTTCAAAACAAGTCAAAAAAGGCGAAAAAATACTTGTAAAAGTGTCGCTTTCGCCAACCAGTTATGACGGAGCAAAATTGAATATGACTGAAATTAATGATTGGAATTTTGAAAAAGTAAAAGCAGCAGCCGAACAACTTTGGGATAAGGAACTATCTAAAATTGAAATCACTTCTAATGACAAAGATAAATTAGCAGTTTTCTATACAGCTTTATACCACACGATGGTTCAACCCAATATTGCGCAAGATATCGACGGAAAATATCGTGGTCGTGATAACAAAATCCACGTTGCCGAAGGTTTTGATTACTATTCGGTTTTCTCGCTTTGGGATACGTTTCGAGCAGCACATCCGTTGTATACATTAATTGACAAAAAACGCACGTCCGATTTCATAAACACTTTTTTAAAACAATACGAACAAGGTGGAAGATTGCCTGTTTGGGAATTGGCTTCCAATGAAACCGATTGTATGATTGGTTATCATTCTGTTTCGGTTATGGCAGATGCAATGGCAAAAGGAATTACGGGTTTTGATTACGAAAAAGCATTCGAAGCCGCAAAACATTCCGCAATGTTAGATCATTTGGGATTGGATGCCTATAAAAAGCAAGGATTTATCTCTATGGATGATGAGCACGAAAGCGTTTCTAAAACCTTAGAATATGCTTATGATGATTGGTGTATTGCACAAATGGCTCAAATTTTAAATAAAAAAGAAGATTACGAATACTTCATGAAGCGTTCTCAAAATTGGAAGAATATCTTCGATTGGAATACGGGTTTCATGCGACCAAAGAAAAACGGCGGTTGGGACAAACCTTTCGATCCAAGAGAAATCAATAATAATTATACCGAAGGTAACAGTTGGCAGTATTCATTTTTTGTGCCACAAGATATTCCTGGAATGATTGCAGCTTATGGCGGAAACGAAAAATTTGAAGCCAAACTAGACGAAATGTTCAATTCCGAAAGTAAAACAACTGGTCGTGAACAAGTTGACGTTACGGGTTTAATTGGTCAATATGCTCACGGAAACGAACCAAGTCATCACATGGCGTATTTGTATAATTACATTGATAAACCCGAAAAAACTAGAGAGAAAGTTCATTATATTTTAAATAATTTCTATAAAAATTCTCCCGACGGATTAATTGGCAACGAAGACTGCGGACAAATGAGCGCTTGGTATGTGTTGAGTGCTATGGGAATTTATGCTGTTACGCCTGGACAACCTATTTGGGAAATTAATGAACCCTTTTTAGATGCAAAAGTTAACATTGATAATTACAAACACAGGTATCTACACTTACCTTATGAAAGAGGCATTTTACCTCAATTTGGAATGGAAGATGTTGAAAACGAGCCTTATGAAAAAATAATTCCTGTTCCTGTTATTGAAGCAGAAAGCAAATCGTTTAAAGATAAAATGAAGGTTGAAATTCATGCACAAAACCTAGAAGATAAAATTTATTATAACATTCACGAAATGATGATATCTCATCATGATATGGATTTAGAATTATATGAAAAACCCTTTGAAATAAATAAATCTTCTGAAATCATTACTTATATCGAAAGAAATAATGAAAGGAGTAATGCTGTAAAAGCTCAATTTTTCAAAAAACCAAACAATTACACTATTGATATTAAATCAAAATACAATCCACAATATCATGCTGGTGGAAATGACGGTTTATTAGACGGAATTAACGGAACAACCAACTGGAGAAAAGGCGATTGGCAAGGTTATCAAAGTCAAGATTTTGAAGCAATCGTAGATTTACAGTCAGAAAAAAGCGTATCCAATTTTAGCGCAACCTTTCTTCAAGACCAACGTTCTTGGATTTTAATGCCAACTAAAGTAGAATATTACAGTTCATCAGATAATGTCAATTTTACATTAATCTCTTCTGTTGCTAATGATGTTGATCCAAAAAAAGAAGAAAACACGATTAAAGATTTTAGTTTTACAGCATCAAAACCAATCAATGCTAGATATATAAAAGTAAAAGCATACAATTACGGAAAACTCCCAGAATGGCATTTAGGTTTTCCATTTGATGGCGATGCGTTTATTTTTATAGATGAGATAACTATTAAATAGTAATTAGTGATTAGTAAAGAGAAAATAGCTTTTCACTAATCACTTTTCACTTTAAAAAAATGAAAATAGCACTAGTTCAAACCTCGCTAATCTGGGAAAACCCAACCGAAAACCGTAATCATTTGGCACAAAAAATCACTGGTTTCATGGAAGATGTCGATTTGATTGTGCTTCCCGAAATGTTTTCGACTGGTTTTACGATGAACCCAAAAGCCGTTGCCGAAACTATGAAAGGCGAAACCGTTGCATGGCTACAACATTTGGCGAAAGCCAAAAACTGCGCCATCACAGGAAGTTTAGTCATTGAAGAAAAAGGAAAATTTTACAACCGATTGGTTTTTGTTTTTCCAAATGGCGATATTCAACATTACGATAAACGCCATCTTTTTACTTTAGCTGGCGAAGAAAAAGTGTATTCCGCTGGAAAAGATAAATTAATTGTAGAATACAAAGGTTTCAGGATTTGTCCGTTGATTTGTTATGATTTGCGTTTTCCAGTTTTTTCTCGAAATGTCGAAAATTATGATGTATTGCTTTATGTTGCCAATTGGCCAAAAATCCGAACCAATGCTTGGGATATTCTATTGAAAGCGCGTGCTGTAGAAAACATGAGTTACACAATTGGCGTTAACCGAATTGGTTCTGATAATAACAACCACGAATATGTTGGACATTCGCAAGCTGTTGATTTTCTTGGAAATTACCTACTCGAGCCACAAGAAACCGATGGTGTTTTTATCATCGATTTAGATAAAGAAAAACTTCTCGAAACTAGAAAAAAACTCGCATTCCTTGATGATAAAGATAAATTTGAAATATTTTAGTTATCATCCTGTGTTCAGTCAAACGACTATTTCGTAATTCGTTTTTCTTACTTTGTACTTAAGTTAAAAGGTTGTTCCACATCCCAATTGGCTCGAACATCGATTTCTTTTGGAAAATAAATTACCTCTTCTGGCTGTCGTTTTTCAAGATAACTTCCTGTATCCCAAACACCATTTCCGTTTTCATCATAAATTATTCGAAGTGTGTATAGTAATGGTTCAAGTGCCAAAAACTCTACTGTTGGATTTTTTTCTGTAATCATTGAAGCCTTTATTTTTCCATCTTTATCCGTCAATTGAACGATAATTGGGAATTTTTTTGCTCCTTCAAGTACAACTTTCAAATTTCCATACTCGGTCATATTTTTAGTTGTAACGGTATATTTTAGAGTATCGTTTACAGAATCAAAGAAATCTAAAAATGCTCCTGGAAATGCTTGAATTGTATATTTTTCAGAAGGTTCCTTGTCAAAATCAATGAAAAATTCTCTATTAAATTCATCATATTGTGTTTTGAAATTAACTTTTGTAGAGTCTTTTCTAAAAACATTGATTTTAGATTCATCAAATTTTATTAATGGTGTTGAGCTATTCAACAGAAAACGTTCTCTAAAAGGTAAAATTCCACTAATTTCAGCAGTGATAGAAAGCGAATCTCTCTTTTGATTTTTTAACTTCACCATATAGTTTTGATGATATGAGCCGTTTTCAACTTCAACACTCAATGAGTCTGCTTTATATTCGCGATGCCATACTTGTAGCGAGTCCTTTTTTGGAAATTTTGTTACCACTGAAGGTATTATATCATTTCCTTTTTTCAATGTAATTTTAGTGTTTTTAGGATTTCCCTCATAACCTACAGCTATTTTATTTCCAGAAATTTGCGATGGTTTAAAGGACTTAAAAGGAAGAACTTCCTTAAACAACTCTACTTCATAAATAGTATCTGAGGGAACAGTAATATGTTGCTTTTGAAAACCTATTTTGTCTGTTTTGGGGTTAAACTTGTTGTTCCCATTGTCTTTCAAAGCAATTAATAAATACTTTCCAGCTTTTAGATTATCAAGTGTAACTATTTTAAGACTGTCTAGCGTATTGGTTATGTATCTTGGTGTTTCTTTATAGATTGTGGAGTCGTTGAATTTTTCATTTATTTCGTAAAGCATTACAGAAACAAAATTATCAGTCTTTTTTTCTAAAGCATCTTTAACTTTTACATTCAATTTAAGCGAATCGATATATGTTCCTGTAGAAAAAACATACTTAAATTGCTGATAAGGATTTCCTTCGTTATTATCTTCAATACTTTGTCCAAAATTCAAATTATAGGTTGTATTAGGCTGAAGTGTATCTTTAATTTTTATAGTAATTGTTTTAAAGGCATTTGTTGGAAGTATTTCCGGTTGATTTTTGAATGGCGGTGAAACAATAAGTTGTTTGTTTACATTTTTGAGCTTAACATATTCATCAAAAACCAATTTGATTTCTTTACTATTAAAGTTTGTAGAAAAGTTTTTAGGAAAAGAACCAGTCAATACTGGAGCAATTGTGTCTTTATCGCCACCAGTAATTGTTCCTCTTTTGGCACAACTAGTGATAATGATGGCAAAAAGAATGACTATATATTTTAAATTTTTAGGAAACATAATCTAAATTTAGCCACAAAATAACGATTATATTCATTTGCAACGAAATGTTTTTCATGAAATTTAACTATGTGACATCGCCATGCAAATGATACTAATTTTGGAATCAGGAATTTTTTGTAATGCTTTTGCACATGTTTCGAGCGTAGAACCAGTAGTTATCACATCGTCAACTAGAATAAAATGCTTGTTGTGGTGCTTTTCGTCAAAGATTACGTCAAAGACATTTTGTTTAATTTCTGTTCTGCCTAAAAGATTTTTTTTAGTTTGTGTTTTCGAATATACTTTTCTCACCAAAATTTTATCTTCAAAAGGAATATTTAGTGTTTTTGATAATGCTTTCCCAAATTCATCAACTTGGTTATATCCTCGTTCTTTCAATCTCTTTTTATGTAAAGGAACAGGAATGATAAAATCGGCCGATTTTATTACTTCAATGTCTTTTAGCTCTTCGCCATACCAGTAACCTATCATTTCGCCAATTTCTTCTTGACCTTTATACTTCAATTTATGCATCATTTCTTGAACAATTCCCATCTTATGAAAATAAAATTTAGCCGAAGCAAATTCTAAATCCAACCTACCATAGAACTTTTTTACAAGTTCATTTTCAGGATTTTTGTGGAAATTTGTTAACGGAATTTCATTTCTGCATGCTGTACAAATCACCACTTCATTGCTCAATAAAAATGATTGACAACCCGCGCAAGATTTCGGAAAAAATAAATTTGTTAGGTGTTGAAGCATTGTAAAACATTAAAAATCAAAAAGTGCTTTGACTTCTATATCAAGAGCTTTAGCAATTTTGATTATTGTTGTTAGTGATGTGCTTATTTCTGCTCGTTCAATTCTACCTATTTGATTGATTGGGATATTAGCATCATTAGCCAACATCTCTTGAGAAAGACTTTTTGCCAACCTAATTTCTCTTAGTCGACTTCCAAACTTATATAGAAACAACTGCTCTTCAATTTCCACAATTGAAATTTCCATATAAAGCAGGTTTTTAATAAACACATATTTGTGTTATTAAAAATAATTTTCTATGTTTGAAAGAAATATACTAATTTTAACCCTAAACCAGATTAATAATGAAACCAACAACTAAAATTCTACTTCTTTTTTTAGCAGTTATTATGAGTTTGATTTTCACAAGTTGCGAAAAGGATTTGTATGAAGATGCGATAAAAGAAAATTCAAAATTTAAATATGAGGTCTTGAGGGGATTTAATGCTCAAAAATCGTTTTATAAACTTAAACAGAAACTAAATAAAAAAGAAGAGTCAACTTTAGATACACGCAACAGAATATTTGACTTTAATATTGGAACCATTAGTTATGATGAGGTGATTAAGGTTGTTGATAGCTTAGGAAAAGAAAACTATACATTTGAAGTACTTCATCCACTAACTAGTGATACTAAATTTTTTAACTTGGTTTTACAGGAAAAAGACAATTCATATGTTATAAAATTATTGGAATATACAATGACCGAGGAATTTTCAAATCAATATAAAATCAATCATGATTTAACAAATTTTAAAGGCACATTAATATCCTATACTATTTATAATGAAACTCCATGCCCAGAGCCTAACTTATTAATAAATATTGGAGAAGTTCCAATGAACTCTAACATTGGTGGTGGTAGTGGAGACAATAGTGGAATACCGAGTTCTGGTCCTGGTATTGGAGATAATAGTGGACACGGTACTGGTGGTAATCTAACAGTAATGTTACTCGCTTTAGATTGGAGTATTATTGATCCTAGTAGTAGTAATAATAATTCTGGGGAAAATCAACTTCAACATCATATTATTCTATGGAGAACTTCTGAAACCATAAACACAAATAATGAAAACTCTGAACCTGTTGATCCATGCGCAAATAATACTCAGATTGGAGTTTTAGCTCCTGTAGATAAATGTTCAAAAACATTTCTCGAAGGTTTAAGAAATGAAGAAAGAATGTGGCTTTATAACCATAATGACATCCACAACGAACTTATGGATTTTATTTCAAAAAGTGCAAATTGTGAAGAAGCCAATACTCTTGCAAATGATATAATAACTCAATGCATTTTATATTCTAATACTTTTCCCTCAATTAAACCGTTCCTTATTGAAAAACAGATTGATGATGATTATCTGGATGATTGTACTAAAGGGGTTTTGAACCAATTAAAAGGTTTGCAACAAAATGATATTTCAAAAGTGATGAATAGATTTTCTCCTTTAAACTCCGTATACAAAGTGACAATATTACCAGACAATACTCTACCCTCAGATGTTTATGGAAGCACTGATTGGAGTGGAACAAATTCACCTGTTCCCTATGATTATACTGTTAAGTTAAATCAAGATTTTATGGTAAGTGCAACTAAATTGGGTATTGCCTCAACCATAATGCATGAATTAATTCACGCATATTTCCTTAGCTTGGTTGATGATAATTATGAAACAGGTAATTTGGATTTGCAAAATTTTCCAGACTTATGGAATTACTATGTCGAGTTGCAAGGTTCAGGAGCTAATTTAGCGCAACATAATCAAATGGCCAATTCTTTTGTTGATAGCATAGCAAGAGCCTTACAGGAATTAAACACAGGAATTCCTGTTCCCGAAATTATTCAACCAGATCAAGTTTATAAAGATTTGGCTTGGGGTGGTTTGCATGAAACTCTAGCCTATGAAAACTTGAGTGCCGAAGAAAAAAACAGAATAATTGCAGTCAATAATGCCGAAAACATAAACGAACCACAGACGGCTAATGGAGTAACTTATAATCCAATTAGTAACCCATGCTATTAAAAAATTTATATGTTATGAAAAGTTTTTTTTTTCTAATAGTTATTTTTATTTTTCCCTCATGTAGCTCACATAAGTCTATTAATAGTTATATGAAAGAGGAAATTCATAAAAATAATAATTCTAAAGTAGTTTCTAAAATCGATAATAAAAAGTTAAGTAAAACCGATATTCTTAAAACATATATTGGTGTTAATAGAGGTAATTATAATACTAGAGCTAAAACATTTACTCAAGAAGATTATGAATATTTAAAATTTAAATACTATCCAGATACAATATCATATACTTCAAATAAAGAGTTAATCGTTTTAGAAAGAGCCAAAAAGCAAGGAAAAGTATATGATATTCAAAAGTATGAGAAATTAAAAAAACAAAGTTTAAAAGATATTAAATTTTGGTCAGATAAAGAAGTTAAAGGTTTTGGTTTTGAAAATCTACAAATAGATGTTGAAAACAAAGCTGCTTATTTATACAGTATTTCCGAGCCAATTTTTACTAAACATAATAAAAAAGCTTTATTTTTTGTTTCAATTTTCAAAAATAACGATAATTCTCATGAAAATTTTGTCATTATAATGAGGAAAGAAAAAAACGATTGGATTTTTTTAGAAAAAGTTGAGAGTACAATCTTGCATTGATATTAAGAATAAAAAAAATAATATGAAAAAATATGTTTTATATCATTTTTCATCTTATTTAGTTGTTCTGCTTACAAAGAAGAAATAGCTGTTGTCAATTGTGTTTTAAATAATAAAGAGCAAACCTCTAAAAAGATTGATTTAATTAGTGAATCAAGTTCTAAAGATGACCTTTTTCTTGAACTAGATTTCTATTTAAGAGACAAAGAATTTTTTGAAAAGAATGCAAAATTTAGAGGGAATGATTTTAAATTTGAAAAAAAGGATATAATTTTATCTTTACAAATGAAGATGTTAAGTTTATTAAAAATTATAGAAAAAAGGATTTTTCTTGGTTGAATAAAACAAAAAATTCAAGAATAAATTTAATAAAGAAACCTATATTCAATTCTAAAGATGAGGAGAACGCTTTTATTACAAATTCTATAACAAAAAATAATTATCTAAATTATCTGTCAAAGCCATATTTCAACAAAAGTAAAGATAAAGCGATGGTATCATTCTATTGTTTAGGAGGAGAGTATGAATCTTTTTTTTAGTAAAGGAAAACAATATCTGGAAAGTTATAGGCAATTGCAAGTTTGATATGTAGTTTGTTATTTTGTATATTAAAATAGAAGAAATGACAAATACATCTGCTCCAAACTGCACAAGTCCATCCAATAATCCTTCATGTAATTAGTTATGTTAAAAAAACTTATATACATATTTATTGTTGTATTTACTTTTTTTGGTTGTTCTTCAAATAAAAAAGTAGTCATTAATAGCTTGATTAGTGAAATAAATGTACCAATTAATGGTAAAATTTCAGATACTATAAGAATTATTAATTACAGTTCGAATATTCATCAAGATTTTTTTAATAATTATTTAAAGGCTGAAGCTTATTCAAAAAATAGTAAGATTGATGGTGATTTTTACTGGGATAAAAATTATAGATGGTCAATAGACAAAAAGGATATTGAATATCTTGATAAGATTAATATCAAATCAGAAAAAAGAAAATTAAAAAAAACTCATTTTGTAAACGAAATAAGGAAAATTATTTTAGTAGAAAAACCAATAAAAATTACGAACGATGATAATTCAAATGCAATCAATACTGGCAAATATACCTATTGTATAACTAACCCTATTTTTAATAAAAAAAGGATTTAGCTGTAGTTTCATATAGAGTTGTTTTTCCTAATCTTTTAGAATTTCAGGAAAGTAAAATTTTATTTTACAGAAAAGAAAATAAACGATGGGTTAAGATTTGTGAAATAAAAAGTAACTTAGAATAATCCATCATGTCAAAACTAAAATTTTATATTTTTTTTGCTTTAATCTTTTTAATTACATCTTGTTCTTCGATTAAAAACAATAATGAAGTTTTAGCAACTGTGATAAAAGATTTAAAAACTCCGTATAGTTTGCATCACATAGATAGTGTTGAGATTGTAGACTTTCAATTTTTAATTAATAAAAAGTTACTTGATGGCTATAAGAAACAAAAGGTAATAGCTTCTAATAATGGTTTACAGTCTTCAGATGGAAGTTTTGAATGGGTTGATAAAAAGCATGAATGGATATTAAATGATGATGAGATTGATTTCATGATTAAAGAACTATCTAAACAAAAAAAAGGATTTTGGGAAAAGAAAGATTTTATCAAAAATCAAGAGTTTATCCAGTTGGTTGATTTTAGTACGTTTTATAATCCATTTGTGAAGGATAAAGAAATACAAGAGAGGATTAAAAAAGAAAAGTTTGTTTATTTCTTCTCAAAACCATTATTTAATCGAAAGAAAGATATTTTTATTATTCAATACGAGACTTTATTATTGCTTAATTCCAGAACCACTTTGATTTATAAAAAAGAGAATGGAAAATGGAAACATCTTGCTGGTCTATATCCTTACGGGTAAATTTATCATGTTTGGAATAAAAGTAAAAAATACTGTATAATTTAAACTATACTTTTTATTTTTAAATCTAGTAATAAACACAAAATATAATCACAACTGTAATTAGTCATTTATGAAAAAAATTTATAAAATATTCATTTTTTTTTCTTCAACAATTCTTTTTTCACAAGAATATAAAAAAGATTTGTATTTATTGATTGATAACAACACTCAAATAATTGCTGAAGGAAATGGATATACATTTACCTTATATATAAAAAGTAAAGACCAAAAATTTTCGCATGATGTTTACACATTTTATATTAATAATGACGGATTTGAAATTAAACCATTAAAAGATTTGGCAAAACCAATTTCTATTGACACGCTAAATTTAAATAAACAATTTGATTTTTTTAATAATAATTCAGCCTGTCAAAGTCATGAAGAGTTAAGCCTCAAGAGAATTTTTTTAGTTAAAGAAGTCCAGAAAGAAAATAAATCAAATAATATGCAATACAGATGTTGGCCTGTAATTTATGCTGGCACTCAAAAAGATATTATAAAGACATCTCCCGACTTTTCTAATAAAAAATATTTTGAAGAATAGTTTTTTAAAATAACATAATAAATACATTAACAGTTTTAAAATATCTGTGGTTAAATTGAATTATTTTCTCAAAGTATAATTATTCGCCAATTTCTTAAGCCTACTTTTTATATTTTTGCACCACTATGGCAAAACAAGACGATTTATTTAAAAATGTAGTTTCGCACGCAAAAGAGTACGGATTTATCTTTCCGTCAAGCGAAATTTACGACGGATTAAGCGCAGTGTACGATTATGCGCAAAATGGTGTTGAACTCAAAAAAAACATCCGCGAATACTGGTGGAAAGCAATGGTGCAAATGCACGAAAACATTGTAGGTCTCGACGCGGCCATTTTGATGCATCCAACTACTTGGAAAGCTTCGGGTCACGTAGACGCGTTCAACGATCCATTAATTGACAATAAAGACAGCAAAAAGAGATACAGAGCCGACGTTTTAATTGAGGATTACGCCGAAAAATTAAACCTGAAAGCCAAAAAAGAAATCGAAAAAGCCCGCGAACGTTTTGGCGAAGCATTCGACGAAGAACAATACAAAACCACCAATCCGCGTGTGATGGAATACTTGGCCAAAGAGCGAGAAATTCTAGAGCGCATGGGAAGATCGTTAGGTTCAGGCGATTTAGAAGATGTAAAAGCCTTGATTGAAGAATTGGAAATTGCCGATCCCGAAACAGGTTCACGCAATTGGACCGATGTGAAGCAATTCAACCTCATGTTCGGGACCAAACTCGGAGCTTCAGCCGAAAACGCAATGGATTTATACTTGCGTCCGGAAACGGCACAAGGAATTTTTGTCAACTTCTTAAACGTTCAAAAAACCGGTAGAATGAAAGTGCCTTTTGGTATTGCTCAAACCGGAAAAGCATTCAGAAACGAGATTGTGGCCAGACAATTCATCTTCCGTATGCGTGAATTTGAGCAAATGGAAATGCAATTCTTCGTTAAGCCAGGTGAAGAAATGAAATGGTACGAATACTGGAAAGAAACGCGTTTGAAATGGCATTTGTCACTTGGTTTGGGTGAAAAAAATTACCGTTTCCACGATCACGAAAAATTAGCACATTACGCCAATGCTGCAGCCGATATTGAGTTCAATTTTCCATTTGGTTTCAAAGAATTGGAAGGAATTCACTCCAGAACCGATTTCGACTTGAAAGCACACGAACAATATTCAGGTAAAAAATTGCAGTATTTTGATACCGAAACCAATTCAAATTACGTGCCTTATGTAGTAGAAACTTCAGTTGGTTTAGATAGAATGTTTTTGGCAGTTTTCTCTACGGCTTTAAAAGAAGAAACCTTAGAAGATGGTACAGTAAGAACGGTTTTAGCGTTACCAAGTGTTTTGGCACCAACCAAAGCAGCCGTTTTACCATTGGTTAAAAAAGACGGTTTACCAGAATTAGCACAAAGTATCGTTGAAGAGTTAAAATGGGATTTTAATGTAGCCTACGATGAAAAAGATGCTGTAGGAAGACGTTACCGTCGTCAAGACGCGCTAGGAACTCCATTTTGCATCACAGTAGATCATCAAACGCTAGAAGACCAAACGGTTACTATTCGTCACCGCGATTCGATGTCGCAAGACCGCGTTAAAATTTCGGAGTTGAGAGGAATCATCAACGAAGAAGTATCGATGCGCAATTGGTTGATGAAGACGAAATAGAATAAGATAAGTTATATTTAATAAACCCAAAATCAATGATTTTGGGTTTATTATTTTTAGAATCTATACCCAATAAATAAATCTCCTCTAAAAGAAGCATCAGGAGCAGTATTAGAGTTTCCTAAAACTCTTCCGCCGCCAATAAGAATTTCAAAAACAAATCCACTATTGTTTATCCATTTTTTACCGACACACAAGCCTAATGAAGCAGCAGAATAGTTCTCATAAATATTATAATCATCTTTATCTGTATAACCCGTTGCATATTTTCCAAAGCCTTCAATAAAAAAACCCTTGGCGCCAAATTCTTTTGATTCTTGAAAATAAAATCGTGCAAAAGGTGTTACAGAAAAATCTTCAGGATATGAATTGCTTTTATCAAAATTCACTAAAATAGAAGATCCAAAGGTGAAATCTTTTGATTGGATATGTTCATATGTTCCTTCAAAAATTGAACCTGCTAATAGTTTTACAGTGCCTATTTTAACTTCATGTTTTCTATCAAATATTGAATTTGTAGTTTGGGAAAAACTTTTGTTGAAGTTTAATATCAAAAAAACTAGTACTATTTTTTTCATAAAATTATTTTTATAAAATTCAGCAGAAACTGTGCCAATTAAATTTATTGCTAATGCAAATCAAAAATATGCATTATAAAACTATAAAGTTCGATAAAAACACTACTTTCGTTTAACGAAAATTTAAGTTTTTTGTCGAATATATTTTAACAGTCAATAATTATTGGTAATATTCGCATGAAATAGTTCCCCAAAAACTACTATGGCTTATTAATCCTCTATGCTTTGTTTATTTTATAAACTAAGCAAACAATGAATTTTACATTTGTCGTTATTGATGATAATCAAGAAAGTATATTGAAAACTAAAGCATTAGCAGAGAGTTTTCAAAATCTTACTTTTATTGGTTCAGCTCAAAACTATGATGATGGCATTGATTTAATTCTTGAATATCAGCCAAAGTTAATTTTCTTGGAGATTAATCCTTCAACAGCTGAGAGTAATTTATCGTTTAGTTTTATTAGTGAGTTATATCGATATCTAAAAATCGTTCCAAAAATAATTATTACTACTAGCACAAAAGAATATGCTTTTGATGCATTAAAATATGAGGTAATTGATTATTTGTTGAAGCCTTTAAATGTTCGTGATTTTAGGAAAGCAGTTTTCAAATTATTTAGAGATATTGAGGTAAACTATACCGTTGTTCAGCCTCAAGTGGAACAAATTAAATTGGTTGAAACAAATAATACTCTTGAAAGCGTTACAGAAGAAAATATAGAAAAAGTCGAAGATAATTTTTCTGAAAAAACAACTGAGACAGAAAACATAAAAGAGGAAGAAATTGCAACGATAGATGTAAACCTAATCGATGAAGAAGAAAATGAGTTGCTTGACGAAGTAGACTCAGTGACAGAAAAACATGAAAATGAATTGATAGAAAATACAGAGGCAATTTTAAACACTGAGGTTACAGAAAGCATCGATAAAGTTGATAATATCGAAATTGAAGAAGATAAAGAAAAAAATCCTTCACAAGAAGAATTGATTTATTCAATACAAAAACCTTTGGTTATTTGTGTTAAGTCATATGGTGATTATCGATATATAGATTCTGAAGACATTCTTTATTTTGAAGCAGATAATAATTCTACAGATATTCACTTGAATAATGGAGAAATGATAACTGCTTTCAAAACATTAAAACATTTTGAAAATGTATTGCCTCAGAATCAATTTTTAAGAATTCACAACAGTTATATCATTAACATAAATCAGGTTTCCAGAATTCATACAGGAAACACCGTTTGTTATATTAAAAATTCTACCACCAAACTTCCTTTTTCAAAATCCTATAAAGACAATGTGGATTTAATTATTCAAAAAATTGCTGGTGGAAATTATTTGGAGATATAGAATCCAATTTCAATTTATTTTAAAAATCATTTTTGTCTACAGATTCCAAAACCTCATTAGAGTCGATTTAAGACACTTTTGTTTTATTGAATCTACCGCTACGTTTTATTAAAAAAACACATTTAAAACGAGTCTGGATGAGCTATATGAGTCTAATTTTAGCTAAAAATGAGATAAGTGTAAAAATCATTCACTCGAATTTGAGTATCATTCACTATCAAACAAATGCATTCTACCATAAACGCCTGATTTCATAATGCTTGACAGAGACTACCGTTGTAGTTTTACATCGTGAAAAAGTTTCAACACCTGATCAATGTTGATGCAGCTATCACAGAAAAAAGTAAAACAACTTAACAAAATAAATGTCTCAAATTATGAAAAAATTAATCTCAACATTCGGCTTATTAATGTTAATGATGGTAGTCACGTCATTCACAACTCCAAACGAAATTGGTGGTACAAGTTCTAAACCAGTATTAGAAATTGGTGGTACTAGTTCTAAACCAGTATTAGAAATTGGTGGTACTAGCTCTAAACCAGTATTAGAAATTGGTGGTACTAGCTCTAAACCAGTATTAGAAATTG